>Ga0207705_10000042_pt1 | contig 182120 bp, 181 predicted proteins | sample KBSC13metaG_FD_184314 | JGI IMG/M metagenome (GOLD analysis project Ga0207705, IMG submission 184314) | Corn rhizosphere microbial communities from Kellogg Biological Station, Michigan, USA - KBS C1-3 metaG (SPAdes) (version 2) | ecosystem: Host-associated > Plants > Roots > Rhizosphere >... | reverse complement strand
AGATTCCCACGCGTTACGCACCCGTGCGCCACTAGACCCGAAGGTCTCGTTCGACTTGCATGTGTTAGGCATGCCGCCAGCGTTCGTTCTGAGCCAGAATCAAACTCTCAAGTTTTTGAACGACCAAGCGCGCCGCGGTGGAATAACCGCAACGCATTAGGCCGCTTTCAAGGAGCCGTTCCTGCACAAATACATGGTGTGTATTAGGACATGATATCCCATCGGAGCGAACTCCGGTGGAACTCATTGGAACGGCATAATTTTACCGAGCACCCGACGCCTTGAAGCCGTCGGACCCGGGGCCGCCGCCCACATGTCCCTTCATCAAACCGACAATGAGAAAGAGCAAACCGCTCAACCGGCAACTTTCCATCCCCTCTCTTGAGAGAGGAGGAGGAGTGTTACCGATGTAGCGGTGAACCGCGTTCCGCTCGATGGCGAAGCGCCGTTGACGAGGGGCTATCTATGTTCGGTCGCCCGGCCCGTCAACCGCTAAATTGCAATTTTGTTGCGCCGCACCGTGCGAAAGGCGAATTTTGGCGGAAAACTGCCGTTTTCGGGTTCCTTTCGGAGGGCAGCCCTGCCCCCGGCCGGCCCGAATCATGTGACTTATCCACAGAATCAGCTGGCGATGTAGGCGCGCATCGCCTCCGCCTCGCCCTCGATCAGCTCGATTCTGGCCTTCACCAGGTCGCCGATCGATATGAATCCGACGAGTTCGCCGCCATCGACCACTGGCAGATGGCGGATTCGCCGCCGCGTCATCAACGAGAGACCGACCAGAGGAGAGAGCGATGATTCGACCGTGATCACCGGCTGCGTCATCACGCGCGAGACGGGCCAATCCAGAATCGCGGCGCCATCGCGACGCAGCGAATAGATGACGTCCCGTTCGGACATGATTCCGACGACCGCCTTATCCTCAACGACCGGGACGGCGCCGATCCGGTGTTCGGCAAGCAGCGCAATAACGGTTGAGACCGGGGTGTCGGGCGTGACCTGGATCACCTCGCCCGAACGCTGCTGGAGAATGGTTGCGAGCGTCATGCCGCCTCTCCTTTTTCACGCCCGCTCCTTGGTGGAGTCGGGCCGGGTCCGATCATCCCACTTCGGGGACAGGAAGGAAAGCCGCGGCGAAAGCGGGAAGAAGGGGACGGCCGGCGCTGGAGATCGCCGGCGGAGACGTAGGCGCACTGTGGCGCGAAGAGCATCCCGGGCGCGGGGCCACGGAAACGGCCCCCTCCCGCGCTGCGGGAGAGGGCCGGCGATCATAGTCAGGCTTCGGCGGTATCCTCGCCGCGCGGACGGCGCGGCGCACGCGCGCGGCGCGGCTTGGGTGCCGCTTCCTCGGCGGGGGCCGGCGCTTCCGCCGCCGGCGCCTCGTCGGCGTCGGGCTGGAATTCGAAGCGCGGCGAAATCGGCTCGCTCATGAAATCCGGTGCGGTGAAGCCGTTGCTGGTGCCGTTGGCATACTCGCCATTGCCGTTGCCGTTGTTGCCGTTCCGGCGGCCGCGCTCGCGTCCGCCTTCGCGGTTCGCGCGCTCGGCCCGTTCGGGACGTCCCGAACGCTCCGGACGTTCGGCGCGCTCCTCGCGCTCGCCATCCTCATCATTACGATAGGCCTGGCGCTCGCGGCGCGGTTCGCGCTGTTCGGCCTGGGGCTGGTCGCCTTCGTCCCAGCCTTCCTCGCCGGCCTGCTCGTCGCGGGCCTGATAACGCTGGGGCTGGTTGCCGTCGCCGCCATCCTCGTCGCCGCCGAAATCGTCGCGATAGTCGGCCTGCTGGCGCGGGCGCTGCTCCTCGAAGCGCGCACGATTCTCGTTCAGGACGCGGAAATAGTGATCCGCGAACTGAAGATAATATTCGGTGTTGACGCGGTCGCCCAGCATCTGCGCGTCGCGCGCCAGATTCTTGTATTTCTCAAGAAGCTGGGCGGCATTGCCGCGCGCCCGGTTGTCGAGACGATTGCCACGATCGGGACCGCCCGGCTGACCATTACGCGCCTGCTGACCCCCACGGCCGCGCCGGCGACCGTTCTGACGGTTGTTCATCAACTTGGTCTAATCCTCGTCACTGGTGGTAATGTTGACCACTCCAATCCGGGCCTTTCCCGGAGGTCATTCCGGACGACATTCGTCCGCGAATATATTGCCCAATCCCTTCCAAGGTATGACAGCCGGGGCGCGCAAAAAAATGCGCGGCTTCCCGAGCCTCATTCGCCCAGACGCCTTATCGGCGACCTAGCCCTTGGGGGTGGCACAGGGGGGTCTGCTTCTTTCGCGACGCCCCAATCCCGACACCTATTTAGTCGCTCACTCTGGCGATTCCAAGGGGAAATCATGCGCCGGGCGTCACGACCACACATCGATCGCGCCCGGCGAGATCCGTCCTGATCTGACTGTATAAACCCCTGAGTTCGAATAAAGTTCTAACGGCCTGCGCCTGCCCCGATCCGATTTCGATACAGGCGACACCGCCCGCCGGCAGGCGCAAGGCGGGTGCGATCAGGCGATAATCGTCCAGTCCGTCCGACCCGGCGTAGAGGGCCGAGGCCGGCTCGTAATCCGCCACATCGGGCGGCAGCTCGGCCCCTGTCTCGACATAAGGCGGGTTGCACAGGACAAGGTCGAACTCGCCCGATGAGGCCGCGTCCCAACTGCCCTGTTCGATCCGCGCCCGGCTTGCCATGCCCAGCCGATCGGCATTGGCGCGCGCTGTCTCCAGCGCAGCCACGCTCTGGTCGACGCCCAGTCCGGTCGCCTCGGGCCACTCGGCCAGGGCGGCCAGCAGCAGCGCACCGGAGCCTACGCCCATATCGAGGATCCGGATGGGCGAGCGGCCGCGGAAGTGCGCGACGGCCGCCTCGATCAGCGTCTCGCTGTCGGGCCGGGGGATAAGCACGCCCGGCCCGACAACCAGATCGATCGTCCAGAAGGCGCGGTGGCCGACAATATAGGCGATCGGCTCGTGGCGAAGCCGCCGTTGGATCAGATCTTCGAACGCGGGCGGAACTGCGCCGATCGGCGGATCCAGCAGCATGCGTTCGCGATCCATGCCCAGCGCGTGCGCCATCAGCATTTCGGCGTCGAGCCGCGGCGTGTCGCTCGTTTCCGCCAGACGACGGGTCGCCTCGGCCAGCGCTCCGGCCAGACTCACTCCGGATGCTCGTAGGCGCGCGCGGCCTTCTTCTGTTGCTGCTTGAGACGCCACCAGGAATCGTAATCGCGCTTGGCGCAACCAGTGAAGCCGCCGCCGCCCACATTGCTGCAGGATCCCGCGCCACCCGCACCGAGCGAGGGGTCCACCAGCGAGGTCCGCCCATTCTTGCTCAGCCCCATCGCGAAGCGCGGATCGAGCCGGGGCAGGCGATAGCCCTCGGCCACGCCGCGGTCGCGCGAACAGACGACGACCTCGTCAATGTCGGTGCCTTCGGGGCAGCCGCGGACCGCGTCGACCACCATCTTATGCTCTTTCTCGATCGGGCCCATCTTGGGCTTGTCGGTCGGCGGGCCCTCTGCGGCCAGAGCGGCGAAGAGGAGGAGCGGGAGCATCCCGGCGCCCCTATTCGGAAAGCTGGGCCAGGCGGCTTGCCTCATCCTCCGCGATCAATGCGCCGAGCAATTCGTCCATCTGGCCCTCGATGATCTCGGGCAGGCGGTGCAGCGTCAGATTGATGCGGTGGTCGGTCACGCGGCCCTGCGGGAAATTATAGGTGCGGATACGCTCGCTCCGGTCGCCTGAACCTACCATTGATTTGCGCGCGCCCGCGCGTTCGCTTGCCAGCCGCTCGCGCTCCATCTCGTAGAGCCGCGAGCGCAGCACCTTGAGCGCCTTGGCCTTGTTCTTGTGCTGCGACTTCTCGTCCTGCTGGATCACGACCAGCCCGGTCGGCAGGTGGGTGATGCGTACCGCGCTGTCGGTGGTGTTGACCGACTGGCCGCCCGGCCCCGACGATCGATAGACGTCGATGCGCAGGTCCTTGGCCTCGTCGATCGCGACATCGACCTCCTCGGCTTCGGGCAGCACCGCCACGGTAGCGGCGGACGTATGGATGCGCCCCCCGCTTTCGGTCGCGGGAACGCGCTGCACGCGATGGACGCCACTTTCGAACTTCAGCTTGGCGAACACGCCGGCCCCGGTGATCGAGGCGACGACCTCCTTATAGCCCCCAAGCTCCGCCGGCGATGCGGAGAGGAGCTCGGTGCGCCAGCCCTGCGTGTCGGCATAACGCTGGTACATGCGGAACAGATCGCCCGCGAAGAGCGCGGCTTCGTCGCCGCCGGTGCCGGCGCGGATTTCCAGGATGGCCGAGCGTTCGTCGGCAGCGTCCTTGGGCAACAAGGCGAGCGCGAGCTTGCGATCGGCGATTTCGAGTTGCGCGCGCAGCGTAGCAAGCTCTTCCGCCGCCATCGCCTTAAGGTCGGGATCGCCTTCCTCATCGACCATGAAGGCCAGCGCATCGCGCTCCTGCCGCAGACGGCGCACGTCGTGCGCGGCATTGGCAACCGGCTCTAGCTCGGCATAATCCTTGGACAGCTTCACGAACTGTTCGGGCGCGAGGTCGCTACGCGCCATCGCCGCCGCCAGCTCGTCGCGGCGGGCCTCGATCTGGCGGATGCGGTCGGGCGGGATCGTGATCATGGCAGCGTTGCGAGAACGCCCTCGACGTCGCCAATGTTGCCGCCCAGCGCCTTGTACCGCCGCGTCTTCGCGCCGTCCTGCTGGTCCAGCGAGAGGATGGCGCCCGGGGACAATTTCATCGCGCGGTCATAGCGCTTGCGGGGCGAACCTGAACCGACAATCTCGACCGCGATGCCCGCCCGGCGGAGCGCGGCGGCGGCGCGAACCCCGTCCTCCTGCACCGCATCATTCTCGATCACCAGCGCCACGAAGGCGCGATTCGGCGCGGGCGGTTCGAGCAGCATGGCCAGCCGCTCGATCCCCGCCGCCCAGCCTACGGCGGGCGTATGCGGACCGCCGAGCGTCTCGATCAGCCCGTCATAGCGGCCGCCCCCAAGGACCGTGCCTTGCGCGCCAAGCCGATCGGTCACGAATTCGAATGCGGTATGACGGTAATAATCGAGGCCCCGCACCAGCCGTGCATTGCGCGTCCATTTGACGCCGGCCGCGTCCAGCCCGCGCGTCACCGCCTCGAAGAAGGCACCCGCCTCGCTCGACATATGCGCGTCGATCGAGGGCGCTGCGTCGGCGATCGGCCGGTCGCGCGGGTCCTTTGAATCGAGAATTCGCAGCGGATTCTTGGCCAGCCGCTCGACGCTTTCCTCCGAAAGCGCATCCCGCGCGCCCTCGAAATGGGCGATCAAGGCCTGCCGCCAGGCCTCGCGCGTGGCACTGTCGCCCAATGTATTGAGCTGCAGGGTCACGCCATCCGCCACGCCCAGTTCGTTCAAAAGCTGATCGGCGAAGGCGAGCAGCTCGACATCCGCTGCCGGATCGCCCGCGCCGATAATCTCCGCATCGAGCTGGTGGAACTGCCGGAAGCGGCCCTTCTGGGGCCGTTCGTAGCGAAAAAGCGGCCCGTGCGTGGCGACCTTCAGCGGTGAAAAGCGCTGCCAGCCCTCGGTCAGATAAGCCCGCGCAATGCCCGCGGTGAACTCCGGACGAAGCGTCAGGCTGTCCCCGCCACGGTCGTCGAACGTGTACATTTCCTTGGAAACGACGTCAGTCGTCTCACCCAAAGAGCGCGAAAAGACCGCCGTCGCCTCGAAAGCGGGCGTCTCGATCCGACCGAAACCATAGAGTTTACGGACCCGTTCGAACGTTTCGACCACCTGGGTGAAACGGTCGGCCTGTTCGCCGATCATATCCTGGGTGCCGCGAATGGGGCGGGGGGTCTCGATTTTCGCCATCAGGCGGGGGCCTCTAGAGTAATTGCAGGTCGGGCGCGAGGGGGCCGGGCTACAAGCCCAAGTGCCGGGCCATGATCGTCGCCAGCGAGGCCTTGTCCCGTGCCGAGGCCGGCTCGGCTGCGCCGCACTCCAGGCACCGCACCTGGATCGCCGGGCCGAAAGCAAGCGCGCGCGCGTCGGCCACGGCATGGGCGAGCAGGTCCTGCGGGCGGTGCGCGATCCGGGTCCAGGGATCGACGGCACCGTCGGCGCTGTTGCCGTCGCGCTTCTGGGTCCAGTCACGCAGCAGTGCTTTCCAGCTGTTGGGCTGCTGCTCGATCCAGCGCGGGCGCGCATCGCTGCCGGTCAGATTGGCCTGCCTGGCGGCAAAGGCGATCGCATCGTCCAGGGTCCCGAACCGATCGACCAGGCCGATCTGGCGCGCGGTGCCGCCCGCCCAGACATGGCCCTGCCCGATCTCGTCCACGCGCGCTGGTGACATGCGGCGCGACTGGGCGACAAGGCCGGTGAAGCGGGCATATATGTTGGTGATCCCGGTCTGGATCAGCGCATCGAATTGCGGACTGGTGCCACGATAAATGTCCGGCTGGCCCGAAAGCGGGGTGGTCGCGACGCCATCCGCCGACAGGCCGACCTTCTGCAGCGTCCCGGCAAAGGTCGGGATGATGCCGAACACGCCGATCGAGCCGGTGATGGTCGACGGTTCGGCGAAGATCGTGTCGCCCGGCGTCGAGACCCAATAACCGCCCGAGGCCGCGACCGAGCCCATCGACACGATCACCGGCATTTTCTGCGCCTTGGCCGCCAGGATCACGCTTCGGATCCGTTCGGACGCGGTGACCGAGCCACCGGGCGAATCGACGCGCACGACCAGGGCCTTGATCCGATGCTTGCCGAGCTCCTCGGTCAGCAGCCGCGCGATCGTCTCGCTCGCGGCCTTGCCCGGGCCGGACGTGCCATCGACAATGTCGCCCGCGATCGTGACCACGCCGACCTTGCCGCCGTCTCCTTCCGGGTGCGCCGACAGATAATTGGCGAGCGGGAGCGTTGAGAAACCACCGGGAGCACCGGTGCCGTCCGCCCCGGCGAGCGAGATCACCCGCTGGCCGAAAGCGATGCGGTCCCCGAGCTGATCGACCAGCCCCGCGTTCTGCGCCGCCTTGGCGCCATCACCACCCGCACCCGTAAGCGCGGCGCCCGGATCGGCGGCATAGGCCGCGACCTTCGCCTTGGGGCGCGCCTGGGTGACGTCCTGCTGCCAGCTTTCCCACAGCGAATCCGCGAGCGCCTGGTTGGCAGCGCGCGCCTCGGGCGACTGGCCAGTGAGGATATAAGGTTCGACCGCCGATTTGAACTTGCCGACGCGATAGACGTGGGTGGTGACGCCCAGCTTGTCGAGCAGGCCCTTATAATAAAGGTGCGGCGCCCCCGGCCCCGCGATCAGCACCGCGCCCAACGGGTTGAGCCAGACCTCGCTCGCATGGGCGGCGAGCTGATAGGACGGGTCGTCATAGCCGGTAGCATAAGCCAGGACCGGCTTGCCGGTGTGGCGCACCTCGTCCAGCGCGGCGCCGATCGCGGCGATCGCGGCCTGCCCGCCACCCATGAAATTATCGAGATCCAGCACGACGGCTTTCACCGCGGGATCGGTCGCAGCGAAACGGATCGCGCGGATCACGTCGCGCAACCTATATTCGCGCGTGGTCGGGCCGTTGCCGGAGATGATCGCGAGCGGATCGGCATCCTCGGGCTGTTCGACCACCGCGCCATCGAGCTTGATCACGAGCGCTCCGCTGGCGGCAAGCTTCGGATTGGGGCGGGCGGTCAGCCCCGCATAGAGCGTGCCGAAAAAAAGCAGCAGGAGGAGCAGAACCAGCGCGTCCTTGACGCCGACCAGCAGCTTCCAAAGCCCGCGCAGCACCTTCATCAATGAGCTCTCCTCGCAGCAATTCCACGCTGCCCGCGCGCCTCTGTAGGCGAAGCGGACGCGCTAGACCATCGCCGCAAGAATATCGTCCACCATTACGGTCGCGAAAGTCGTGAAGCTGTCGGCCACGCCATAGGGGAGAAACAGCATTCGATCGTGGATCAGCGATCCGCAGCTATAAACGACATTGGGGACATAGCCGTCGCGCTCCTTTGGGCTGGGATGGACCAGCGGCAGCTCCATCCGTTTGATCAGCCTGGTCGGATCGTCCTTATCGAGCAGGCTCGCGCCCAGGCAATAATTGCGCACCGATCCCACGCCATGCGTGATGACCAGCCAGCCCTCGTCGATCTCATGCGGCGAACCGCAATTGCCCATCTGGACGAATTCCCAGCTATATTTGGGCGGGATGATCTTCACCCCGTCCTCCCAGGTGAGCAGATCGTCCGACGTCAGATACCAGACATTCTCGTTATCCATGCGGCCGAGCATGGCGTATTTGCCGCCGATCCGGCGCGGGAACAGCGCCATCCCCTTGCTTTTCGCGGCCGCGCCCTTGAGCGGGTGCATCTCGAAATGCCGCAGGTCGTCGCTCACGCGCAGCAATTCCGACCGAGCCTCCGATCCGCTGAAGGCCGTATAGGTGCCGAGATGGACGATCCTGCCATCCTCTTCGCGGAACGGACAGAGACGCAGGTCCTCGATCCCCTGGCGCTGCGCGGGGGTGAAGGGGAAGAGCACGGTTTCCGACAGGTCCTTGGCGCCTGTGGTGCTCAGATAGAGCGTCTCCCACCCCTCCTCCCCTTCCCTGCGATCGATCTGCGGCGGGATGCCCGCGGGCAGCGGATCGTCGATCGCGATCTCGCCGCTGGCAGGCGCCCAGGTACCCGTCCGGAACGTCACCGAGGAAACATGGCCCTCGCCGATCCCGCGCAGCGCCATGAAGAAGCGCACCTCACCCTCGTCCAGCCCGGATTGATCGTGGCTGAGCACGACGCTGGGATTGAACAAGGCGGTCGATTCGAACGAGAATTCCTCGCAGAAATATCCACCGATCACGAGCTTGCGCAGCCTGGTGAGGCCGTTGCCGTTGGGGATGTGAAGATTGCTCACTTCCTCTTCGAAGCGCCGTTCGAGGATCTGCTCGACATCGTCCTGGCGGCCGGTGAACGAGGCGGTGATCCGATCCAGCTCGGCCTTGAGCCCCGCTTCGTCGAGGGACAGGATGCGCTGCGCGATCCGATGCGGTCGGGGTTTTCCCTCGATCGCATAGCCTTCCGGATCGCCGGGCTCGAACGGCCTGACCACGGTACGGCGGGGATCGGGATGAAGGATAACCCTCGAATGGGTCATCAGGTCGGTACCGCGCATAACCGTCCTTGCTTGGGGCAGAGCATCGGGAAAGCGTGGACTCGGCCGAAGTTCCTTTGCAGCGACGCTGGAAGGCGCTGCTGTTGCCGATCTGCGATCCCGATGCGATGCTGCCGCGACGGCAGAAACGGCGGCGGGTTGAGGGAGATTGACCATGGTGCGCACGGCATTGGTCGCGGCAATGTTGATGGTGCCGGCCGCCCCGGTGATCGCCGGCTGCGCAGCCGTTTCGCCCCCAGCCAACGCCCGGCAGGCGGCGTTCCTGCGCCAGACGGCGGCACGGACACCCCTCTACCTGTCCGAATTCTCGGTCCCCGGCGCGGCGGTCGCGGTGATAGAGGATGGGCGGGTCATCATGGCGCGGGGCTTCGGCATGGCCGATCTTGCGCGCAAGCTGCCGGTTACGGAGGCAACGCTCTTCAATGTCGGCTCGACCTCCAAATCGATCGCGGCCTGGGGCGCGATGCGGCTGGTCGATGACGGCAAAATCGGGCTCGACGACCCGGTCGACCGCCGGCTGACCCGCTGGCACCTGCCGTCGTCAGCCTATCCCGCGGACGGCGTGACCTTGCGGCGATTGCTGAGCCACACCGCCGGTCTTTCCGTATCCGGCTATCGCGGCTGGGGGCCTGACGACCGGATTCCGTCGCTTCCCGAGTCCCTGTCGGGTGATGACAATGGCGCGGGCGCAGTCACGCAGGTCGCGGCGCCGGGAAGCGGCTGGGCCTATTCGGGTGGCGGCTATACACTGACGCAGCTGCTGGTCGAGGAACTGAGCGGACGCAATTTTGCGGATTATATGGGCGAGGCGGTGCTGCGGCCGCTTGGGATGGCCGATACCAGCTTCGCCCTGACGCCCGCCGTGCTCGGCAGATCGGCACGAAGCTATGACGAATTGGGGGAAGAAACGCCGACGCCGCGTTTCGCCGAGGTGGCCGCGGCGGGCATGTACAGCACAATCGGCGACATGGCCTGTTATGCGCTGGCCTCGATCGGGGGCGAACGATCCGCCCGCGTGCTGAAACCCGCAACGCTCAATCTGATGACCTCCCCCGCACCGGCGACCGGCGGAAGCTGGGGCCTGGGCTATGCGATCCAGGCATCCGGCCAGGGATTCCCGGACGGAGTCGAGCGGGTGGGGCACGACGGGGGCAACCGGGGCTGGCAGAGCTTCTTTTGGGTGAGCCGCGCGCGTCGGGACGGGCTGATCGTGCTCACCAATGGCTCGGATGGGTGGAACGTCGCCAACCAATTGGTGGCGGACTGGATGGAGTGGAAGACCGGACACAGGCTCCCCATTCCGAAATCAATCGCCGCGGTGATCCTCCAGCCGCTGCACAAGGGGGGCGTTCCGGCCGCACTGGCCCGCTATCGGCAGCTGAAGGCGCGCGCGCCCAAGGACTATATTTTCAACCCGGGGGAGCTCAACGGCATAGGCTATGCCCTGCTGCACCGCGGCCGGGTCGAGGACGCGATCCGCATCTGGGAATTCAACGCGCGCGAATATCCCGACGACTGGAACGTCCATGACAGTCTGGGCGACGGCTATGCGGCTGGCGGCCCGGCCCATGCCAAGGATGCGATTGCCAGCTACCAGCGCTCGCTCGCGCTCAATCCCCGGAACGATCATGCGCGCGAGATGATCGTGAGGGTGCAGCGCGGGGATGCCATCTGATCGGCCGCCAAGGCAGCCCTCAGGCGGTCAAGGCGCCGCGCCGGTGACGAACGGCTGCGCCCGTAGGCCAGGGAAGACCATCTCCAGGGGCTTGGTGTCGGGCAGCACATAGACATAGCCGCCCTTCTTCCGGAAAAGCGGACGCACGCTCTTATTGTAGAAAGCGAGCGGCACGTTGATGCAGCCGAAGGTGATGCGATGGTCGTCCGGTACAGGGGACAGCATCCGCTGGCGGCGGCGCTCCGTCTTCGCGGCGTCGGGCGGGATCGGATGAAGCGCCACCGATGCGGCATAATCCACCCAGAGCACGCGCTGCCCCCCGGCGGCCAATCCATATTTGGCGAGGAAGCGGCCGGCTGGCGTGGTTTTTTCCGCCGGTCCGATCTCGGCCAGCCTTTTGCTGCCGACACCCGGCGTGGCCTCATCACCTATGGCGATACCGGTCAATACCGGCGCTCTGCCCAGCGGCTTGCGCCGTCCGTCGAACAGGAACAGCGAGGCCGACTTCTTGTCGACGATGATGTACGGCAAGGCGCGATTGTCACCCGATGCCGCGATCCAATCGGCGACGCGCATCGCCGCCGATCGGACCGCCTCGTCGCCCGCCTCCACCTGCGCCGGCTGTACCTGCACGCTGTCCGCGGCGCTCGCCGGCAACGGCAAGGATAAAGCCAGGCCGGCGAGCGCAAGGATTGCGCGAAAAGCGCGCGCCATGAAATCCGGCACCCCCGCAACGGGGCCGACGGACGTCACGGCAGGATCGGCGACGGGTCGGCTTGCCGCATCAATGGCGCGGCCGCTTGCGGCGGCTCTGCTGCATCTGCTGCTCGATGCCGTCAACGCGGGCGGTCAGCTGATCCAGCCGCTGGCCGTTATTCTGCGCCTGGCCGGACGCGGCCTGCGCCTGGCTGGAAGCGGCCTGCGCCTGCGACAATGCCGACTTCGCGGTACCGTCCGTTTCCTGAAGCTTGGCCTCAAGCGCATCGACGCGCTGGCTGAGCGGTGCGATCTGCTCGCGCACGAAGCTTTTGGTGGCACAGCCCCCCAAGCTCAGCGCACCCACCAGAATCGCCGCCACCGGCGCGGCCTTCGTTACAGAACGCAACATGACATCATTCCTTGTGGTTAACGAACGGTCCAAACCCAAGCCGAGCCTTCCTGTTCCAACAACGCGATTCTGTCGGATTGTGCCTCGGGCGAGCCGGGTTGCGCGCGCAGGTCGGGAATTACAGCGACAGTCGTCTTATCTTCGCCGTGGGCCCGACCTTCCCGGAAATGGGTCGTTCAGCCGACGAGACTCATCTCGTGCTGGGCCACCAGCCCGCGCATGTGCACGTCGTCGAGCCAGTTGACGAACGTCGTGCCGTTGAGGCCCGAGCTCGCCTGGTACCGGATGAGCTCGTGATGCCCGATCCGGCATTCCATCCGGCCCCCGACAAGTGCGATATTGTCCTCCGCGGCGCGTTCGACGTTCACCGCCAGCAGCTTGGCGTTGCGGTATCGCGCGTCGATAATTTGGCAGAGACTGGTGAAATCCTCGATCGTCGCGTGCCGAGCCGCCGTGTTGGTCATGAACAGTAACTTCGTCTCGTCCGCGGCCATGACGCTGCGGAAGCGTTCGACCGCACGGCTATGATAGGCACGGTGCACCGGATCGGTAATGTCGCGATGCATGAAGACCGCGTCCACGCCGTACCGATCGCGATAGAATAGATGATCGGCGCATCTTTCGTTGGGCGAACGCCGCTGCTCCATCGGAATCTGGCGATGGTAAGTCGGGTCGAGGAAGCGGGCGAAGTCGTCCTGCAGCACATCCACGATCATCGCCGGCGACGACAATATCCAGTCGAACGGATAGGAGGCCCGCTTCCAGCCGGCCAGCTTGATCGCAAAGCTCGCATAGCAATCCGTGCCGAGGCTGATGACGTGATTGATCGCGCCAATCGGACTTGGCCGCGCGTGGACGAACACGCCGCGCAGCTTGGCGGCGATCATCTCCGCCTCGCCCGAGCGCCTGAACTCCTGCCTCAACGCGATCACCCTGCCCGGTGAGCCGTCCGCCATCAGCGCGTCGCTGTAGGCCTTGAGGCCGCCCTCGTCGGGCTCCCGCTTCAGAATGCCGCGATAGAATTCGCCGACGAGCGCGTGAGCCTCCTCTTCGGTCATTCGCCCCGTCCGGCGAAATCCTGCGGATGCTGCGATGACATCGTCCGGCCGGCCATCCTCAAAAATCTGGGAAGGATGGTGCCCAGGGACGGAATCGAACCGCCGACACCGTGATTTTCAGTCACGTGCTCTACCAACTGAGCTACCTGGGCACGGAAGCGTTGGGAGGCGCGCCTATAGAGGCCGGTTCCGCTAGCTGTCCAGCCCGTTCGACGCGGAATCTTGCTCATCCTCTTCGGCGGGCGGTCCCGGGATGCGATAGCCGTCCGACAACCATTGAATCAGGTCGCGGTCACGGCAGCCCTGGCTGCAGAAAGGCTTGTGCTGCGGGGTCATCGGCTTGCCGCAATGCGGACAGGCGGACCGGTCAGATCTGGGCGCGGCTGGCATGGCCCGCGGATATGGCGAGCCGTTCGTCGGGCCGCAAGGCGACCGGCGCGCCGATCGACCGCGCCAGCCTGTCCGTCCAATCCGGCCGCGCCGAGATCCACGCGATGACCGCCGGATGCGCCTGGAGCGTGACCGCGCCATGCCCCTGCGTTCGTTCCGCCTGGCGCAGCACGCCGAGCGCGGCGGTCAGCACCGGGTCGGCCTGGACCGTCTCGATCAGCGATGCGCGCTCGCGCCGCCGGACGATCTGCAGGAAGCCGAAGCCATTGACCGCCGTCCGCTCGAACGGCTGTGGCAACACGGCATCGAGCGCGGCCGCCGCCGCCTGGCGGCCGGCCTTGTCCGCCACGGTCGGCAGATCAATCCCGATCGAGCCCTGGATGCCGAATCGGCGTATCGCCAAACCGGCGGCGCGCGCCCCGGCGATCGCCACGTCGGCGGGCGCTCCGGCACCGTCCACGTCGATCAATGTCATGGCGGGCGTGAGCGCAATGTGCAGCTGCACGTCCATCGTGGTGACAACGCCAAGCGCGGCCTGCTCCAGCGCTTCGGACCAGCCATAATCGTCCAGCTCGCCCGGCCGGCACAGGCGCATCGCCGATTCGGCCGTCGCCAGCCGCGCGCGCAAATCGGGGCCCTCGGCGGGTTGGGCGTCCGCTGCCGCGGCCCGCACGCGCAAGGGCTTGATCATCGCCCCCTCGCGCAGCGCTTCGCGAATCACTTCGACCATCAGAGCGGATCCTTCGGTCAGCCCGGCCGGGACCGGCTGGAGCTGCGCCGCGACGCCACCCTCCAGCGCCACCAGCCCGCGCCCCGATCCGTCGGCCTTGCGCGTCAGCCGCGCACGACAGACCGCCCCGGCGCGCAGGCCGGGCCCGTCGTCGCGTTCGATCTGCATTTCCAGGATGCGGCCGGCGTCGACCAGGGCGGCGCGATTTTCGCCGATCCCGGCCTCGTAGAGCCACTCAGCCAATGGAAATCCCGGCGGCGCGGAGCAAGGCGCGCGTTTCGAACAGGGGCAGGCCGACGACGCCGGAATGGCTGCCTGACAGAAAGCGCACGAACGCCTCCGCGCGGCCTTGGATCGCATAGCCGCCTGCCTTGCCCACACCCTCGCCGCTGTCGGCATAGGCCTGGATCGCGCGCTCGCTGAGCGGGCCGAAGGCGACGATTGTATCGGACAAACGATGGCGGGCGACGCCGGCCGGGTCGATCACGGTCACCGCGCTCAGCACGTGATGGCGCCGGCCCGCGAGCAAGGTCAGGCACGCGCGCACCTCCGCCGCGTCCGCCGCCTTCGGCAGGATGCGGCGGCCGGCCGCGACCACCGTGTCCCCGGCCAGGATCACCGCGCCCGGATGGCGCGGCGCCACGATCGCGGCCTTGGCTGCGGCGATGCGGCGGGCATGGTCGGCGGGTCTTTCGTTGGGGAGCGGCGTCTCGTCGATCTCAGCCGGATCGACCGCCGCGACCTCGACGCCGATTCGCGCCAATAGATCACGACGTCGCGGAGAGGCGGAGGCGAGAATCAGGCGCAATGCGCGCAGGCCTTTTACTGGATCCCGGCCAGTGCCGGGACGACCCGCACGCGGCAGGTCACTTGAAGCGGTAGGTGATCCGGCCCTTGGTCAGATCATAGGGGGTCAGCTCGACCAGCACCTCGTCGCCCACCAGCACGCGGATGCGGTTCTTGCGCATCTTCCCGGCCGTATGGCCCAGGATCTCATGATCGTTTTCGAGCTTCACGCGGAACATGGCGTTGGGCAGCAGCTCCACCACCTGGCCGCGCATTTCCAGCAGTTCTTCTTTCGCCAAGCGAAATCCTTCAGTCTTGCGATGTTACGAAAAAGCGGGCCGCCCTTAGCCCGTGGGGGCTAAAAAGGGAAGCGCGCCCTGTCAGATATGGGTCGGGCGACGCGACTTCGCCAGGGCCGGTTGCACGCGGCGGGCGGCCGTGCCTATAGCAAGCCATGGTTCGCTTTTCGTTCTGCGGTGTCGAATTGGCGGCGCTCGGCCCCGGCGCGCTCTACTGGCCGGCGCGGGCGGCATTGCTGGTCGCCGACCTCCATCTGGAAAAAGCGAGCTGGTTTGCGCGCGGCGGGCAGATGCTGCCGCCTTATGATTCGATCGCCACGCTAAACGATCTCGCCACGCTGCAAGCGGGCACCGGCGCGAAAGAGATCTGGTGCCTGGGCGACAGCTTCCACGACAAGGAAGGGTGCGAGCGGCTGCTGCCCGACGCGCGCGCGCGGCTGATCGCGCTCACCGCGGCGACGCGCTGGACGTGGATCACCGGCAATCACGATTCCGTGCTGACCGATCATTGCGGCGGGGACGTGATGGAAGAAGCCGAGGTGGAGGGGCTGGTGCTGCGCCACGAAGCCGATCCGCGCGATCCGCGGCCCGAACTGTCGGGTCATTTCCATCCCAAGCTGCGGCTCACGGTGCGCGGGCGGAATGTGGCGCGACGCTGCTTCGTTGCAAGTGGAACCAAATTGATCCTGCCCGCATTCGGCGCGCTCACCGGCGGGATGGACGCCGACCATCCCGTGATCATCCGCGCGATGGGCGGGCCCGCGCAGGCTCTGGTGCCGGTCGAGAACAAGCTTCTGCGCTTTCCGCTGGCGGCGTAACCCAGCCCGTTCGCACTGACCCTGTCGAAGTGGTGCCCTGCCCTTTTCGAGAGAAGAACAGGGCTTCGACAGGCTCAGCCCGATCGGGGGATGAGATTATCCCCGCGTCGCGTTCACCAGCACGGGCTTCTCGCGCCAATATTGCGGGTAAAGCTGCTTGAGCGCGGCGACCTTGGGCAAATCGTTATAGCGGATATAGCCCGAGTCGGGATGCAGGGTCAGGTAATCCTGATGATAGGCTTCCGCCGGATAGAAGGCCTGGGCGCGCTCGATCCGGGTGACGATCGGCTTCTTCCACAGATTGGCCTTGCGCAGCTGGTCGAGATAGGCGGCGGCGACCTTGCGCTGCGCCTCGCTCGTCGGAAACAGCGCGGTGCGATACTGGGTGCCGGTATCGGGGCCCTGCCGGTTCAGCTGGGTCGGATCCGCGATCACCGAGAAATAGATGCGGAGCAGATCGGCGTAGCTGACTTGGCCCGGATCGAACACCACCCTGACCGATTCGGCATGGCCGGTGTCCCCATCCGACACGCGATCATAATGCGCGGTATCGCCGCCGCCGCCGGTGAAGCCGGAGACCGCGCTCTTCACGCCCTTCACGTGCTGGAACACGCCCTGCACGCCCCAGAAGCATCCCCCCGCGAAGATCGCGGTTTCGGTGTGCGCGCTGCTCGGCAAGGTCACGAGCGGCGCGGGCGCGCGGACCGCGCTCTCCGCCGCGACGCTCGCGGTGCCGTAGACAAAGGCGAAAGCGAGGCCGAGCGCAGCGGCGCCGGCGAACAGACGAGGGGCAAATCGGGTCATCTCTCTCTCCCGGATGAACCGGGCCAATGTAGGTGGCGTTTGGCCGAACGGGAGTCACGCAGCCACACTATGCGACGAATCGATTCGCACCCTCAATGACGGAGACGATCCAATGGTCACGCGCACAGCAACCGCCCGCTACGAAGGCCTCGGCAAGCCGGGCAAGGGCCATATTTCCAGCCAGTCGGGCGTGCTCGACGAGACGCCATACGGGTTCGGCACGCGCTTCGGCGACGAGAAGGGGACCAACCCCGAGGAACTGATCGCGGCGGCGCATGCGAGCTGCTTCACCATGGCCTTGTCCTTCGCGCTCGCGGGCGAGGGCTATGCCGACGGCACGCTCGAAACCCGGGCCGCGATCACGCTCGACAAGGATGGCGAGGGCTTCAAAGTGACGCGTTCCGACCTGACGCTCACCGCGTCGGTGCCGGGCATCGACGTGGACAAATTCGCCGAAGTGGCGGCGGGCGCCAAGAAGAATTGCCCGATCTCGAAGCTGTTGAACTGCGAGATCACGCTCACCCATACGCTTTCGTGAAGAACAGCCCGCACCGGCCCGCACCCCCACCCGGCCTCCCAACAGGTTATTCTATGGGAGGGCCGGGTGGGGTGCGGGCCGGTGCGGCTATCCGCGTGAGCGGATCGATCAGCGCAACGCCGCGCAGGCGGTCTGGATGCGCTGGCAGGCCTCGGTCAGGATCGCTTCCGACGTGGCATAGCTGATGCGGAACGCGGGCGAGAGGCCGAAGGCCGCGCCGTTCACCGCCGCCACGCGGACGTCGTCGAGGAAATAGTCGATCAGTGCCGCATCGCTGTCGATCGTCTTGCCGCCCGGGGTCTGCTTGCCGATCAGCCCCGAAACGTCGGGATAGACGTAGAAGGCGCCTTCCGGACGCGGGCAGTGGATGCCGTTGACCTGGTTGAGCATCGACACGACCAGGTCGCGCCGCCGTTCGAACGCCGCGTTGCGTTCGGCGAGGAAGTCCTGCGGGCCGTTCAGGGCCGCGGTCGCCGCCGCTTGCGCGATCGAGCAGGGATTCGACGTCGACTGCGACTGGAGCTTGGCCATCGCCTTGATCAGCGGCAGCGGACCGCCAGCGAAGCCGATCCGCCAGCCTGTCATGGCATAGGCCTTCGAGCAGCCGTTCACGGTGAGCGTGCGCTCATAGAGTTCGGGCACGACCTGCGCGATCGTGGTGAACTTGAAGTCGCCATAGACGATATGCTCGTACATATCGTCCGCCATCACCCAGACGTGCGGATGCTTGAGCAGCACTTCGCCCAGCGCCTTCAGTTCCGCCTCGGTGTAAGCGGCACCCGTCGGATTGGACGGCGAGTTCAGGATCAGCCACTTGGTGCGCGGCGTGATCGCGGCCTCGAGCTGCTCGGGCCTGAGCTTGTAATTTTGCGACGCGCCCGCGGGCACGATCACCGGGCTGCCGCCGCAATATTGGACGATATCCGGATAGGAGACCCAGTAAGGCGCGGGGATGATGACCTCATCGCCCGCTTCCACCGTCGCGACCAGCGCGTTGAACAAGGTGTGCTTGCCGCCGACGTTCACGCTGATCTGGCCGGGCTCGTAGGTCAGGCCGTTGTCGCGCTTGAACTTGGCGACGATCGCGGCCTTCAGTTCGGCCGTGCCGTCGACATTGGTATATTTGGTCTTGCCCGAGCGGATCGCCTCGATCGCGGCTTCCTTCACGAAATCGGGCGTGTCGAAATCGGGCTCGCCCGCCGACAGGCCGATCACGTCGATCCCCTGCGCTTTCAGCTCCAGCACGCGGCTGGTCATGGCGAGCGTGGGCGAAGGGCTGATGCGGCCGAGCGCGGCCGAGATGAGGCTCATCGATGTGGATCTTTCTGCCGAAGATAAAGAAGGCGGCGGCGCTATAGCCCGCTCGTTCCGGCCCCATCAACCGTAAGCTGGCTTTAGCCCGGAAAAGATCGACAAGGCCGGGTGGGGGGGGGAGCGGGCCGGTGCGGCTCCGCGTGAACAAATCAGCCCAGACGCGCTTTCATCAGCCCGCGCAGATCGTTGGCGAGAAAGAATTCGCCGTCGAGATCGGCCGCGGTCAATTCGCCTTCGACCGCCTCGCCCCGTTCGAGCAGCATCGCGCGCTGGATGCCCGGCAGCAGCCCCAGCGACAAGGGTGGGGTCACCAATGTCCCGCCCTTGAGCACGAACAGATTGGTGAAGCTGCCCTCGGTCAAAAGCCCATCGGGCCGCTCGAAAATCACCTCGAACGCGCCGGCCCTGGCGCGCGCGGCGGCATAGAAAGCGCGATCGCTGGTCTTGTGGCGCAGGCGGAAATCCTGCGGATCGACCGGCAGTGGCGCCAGTTTGACCACGACAGGCTGCGGCGGAGTTTCGGGTAAGGCGCTGACCTCGATCGCGACCGCACCGCTCTCCCCCAGCATCAACTTGATCCGGGAGGGCGCGGTCAGGCGGAAGGTGGCCGCATGCATTTCATTGCGGATCTCGTGCCGGTCAAACGCGAAGCCGAACGCCTTGGCGCTCGCACCGAGGCGCGCGATATGCTCATCCAGGCGGACGATGCCCTCGTCTGGCTCGAATCGCATTGTCTCGAACAGGTCGAAGCGCGGGCTGGCCATCGTCAGAAAGGCCCCCTTGGCAAGGCATTCCCGCCACTCGCCCTCCTCGGTCGAATCCGCGACCACCGCCGAGCCGAGGCCAATGCGTGCGCCATCGCGTCCCTCCTCCATCACCAAAGTGCGGATTGCCACGTTGAACGCCGCGCCGCCATCCGGGGCGAGCGCGCCGATCGCGCCGGTATAAGGGCCACGCGCGTCCGCCTCCACCTCGGCGATAACCTCCATCGCGCGGACCTTGGGCGCGCCGGTGACCGAACCGCAGGGGAACAACGCCCGGATCAGATCGACCGCGTCGCGGCCAGGGGCCAGGTCGGCTTCCACCGACGACACCATCTGCTGGACGGTGGGGTAGCGTTCGACCGCGAACAAGGCGGGCGTGACGACGCTGCCAGGCTTCGCCACGCGCGACAGATCATTGCGGATCAGATCGACGATCATCAGGTTTTCGGCCCGCTGCTTGGGGTCGGCGGCAAGCGCCTCGGCCAGCGCGTCATCCTCCGCCGCATCCGCCCCGCGCGGAGCGGTGCCCTTCATCGGCCGCGCCTCGACATGCGCCCCGTCGCTCTTGAAAAACAGCTCCGGCGAGAGCGACAAGAGCCAGTTTCGCCCGTCATGGACGATCCCGCCCCAGCCGGCTCCCGCGTTGCGCCGCAGCCGCGCATAAGCCGCGAGCGGGCTCCCCTGAACCGGGACGTCGGCCCGGAAGCTCAGATTGGCCTGATAGATATCCCCGGCGGCGATCAGCTGCTGCACGCGCGCATGCGCCAGCGCATAGTCGGCGCGCGAAATCAGGGGACGGGGTGCACCGATCCAGGCGCCCGACGCGTCCCCGAGCAGGGCGTCCAGCGCAGCGGCGTCGACCTGCTCCATGCGATCGAACAGGCCGAACCAGAGGAGGGGCGGCCCCTTCCCCGGCCGCGCCAGGGAAGCAAGCCTGGGCTCGAGGCCAAGCCCGGCCTCATAGCCGATCCAGCCTGCGGCATATTTACCCCTGGCCAGCGCGGCGCGCAGCCGTTCGAGCGCTGGCTCCACATCCTCCAGCCTCGTCGCCTCAATGGTTTCCGCCGGATCGCGGTAGAGCATGCAGGCGCCGCCCGGCCGGGCATCGTCGAGCAGGACAAAGGGGGCGCCGGCGACCAACATGGCGGCGCTCTGCCCGCTCGGGCGCGCGGCGGCAACTGGCAGCGCGCGAATCGGGCGAGGCGTCGGCAGGCCCCTCTCCGCTTGCCCAGGGCGGTATCGGCCGTCATTCTTGGCGCATGGCTTCGCAACCGCCGCTTCGCGCCGCAATCATCCCGGTCACGCCCTTCCAGCAGAATTGCACCCTGATCTGGTGCACGCGGACCATGCGCGGTGCCTTCATCGATGTCGGCGGGGAATTGCCGCGGCTGAAGGCGGCCGCCGCGCAGGCGGGCGTGACGATCGAGAAGCTGCTCGTCACGCATGGCCATGCCGACCATTGCGGCGGCACCGCCGCGCTCGCGAAAGAGCTGAATGTGCCGATCGAAGGGCCGCACGAGGATGACCGCTTCTGGATCGCGGGTCTGAAGGAGGATGGCCCGCGCTTCGGGATCGATGCGATGCCGTTCGAGCCCGATCGCTGGCTGGTCGATGGTGATCAGGTGACGGTCGGCGAGCTAGTGCTCGACGTCTATCACTGCCCCGGCCACACGCCGGGCCACGTGATCTTCCACCACAAGGACTCCAGGCTGGCGCAAGTGGGCGACGTGCTGTTCCAGGGATCGATCGGGCGCACCGATTTCCCGCGCGGCAACCATGCCGACCTGATCGCCTCTATCACCGGGAAATTATGGCCGCTGGGCAACGACACCGCTTTTGTCTGCGGTCATGGCCCGATGTCGAATTTCGGCCACGAACGGCAGACCAATCCGTTCGTGGCCGACAAGGTATTGGGTCTCGGCTAGAGGCGAACGCCGTAGGAGATCGCGATCGCCCAGCCGATCAGCGCCAGCAGGCTGACGAAGGTCAGAATGGCGCCGCCTGCGCGATAGGGATTGGGCGCGGGCCGATCCATGCCGAAGGGGTGCAGCACGCGCGCGACCACCAGCACCGCGCCGATCGCCCACAGCCAGCGCGACGCGCCGACATTCATCTCGACCAACCCCATCAGGATTAGCGCCATCGGCACATATTCGTTGAAATTGGCGTGCGCGCGGCAGCGCCCCTCCATGCCCGGCAGCTCGCCATAGCCGAGCGAAACCCTGCGCGAGACGCGCACGCGGACCACGCGGGCGCCCAGCCAGACGTTGAGCAGGCCAAGCGCGGCGGCGATGATCAGCGTTATCTGTGGTGCGGCGGCAATATGCATCTCATCTTCCTCCCCACGGCCTTGCAACCTCGGCCGAAATCGCTATAGGGCAGCGCCTTCGCGACGCGCCCAACCGGAGGCCCGCGGCTCCTTAAAAGCCGCACTGGCCAACGGCGAAGCGCGTCCTATCGTTTTTTACAGACTTTATCGTCTACAAAATGGAACAGGTGCCGAGATGGCAGTCCCTAAGAGAAAAACCTCGCCGTCCCGGCGGAACATGCGCCGCAGCCACCATGCGCTGAGCGCCGAATCGTTCCAGGAATGCCCGAATTGTGGCGAGCTGAAGCAGCCGCACAATCTCTGTGGCCATTGCGGTCATTATAACGGTCGCGAGATTCTGCCGGTCGGCAACTGATCGGCGGTAAGGCGGGGGTTTGAACTTGGGTCCCTGTCTCGCGATCGATGCGATGGGGGGCGACGGTGGCCCGGCGATCGCGGTCGCCGGCGTAGCGCTGGCCCTGTCGCGCGACCCCGGCCTGTGCTTCACCCTGTTCGGGGATGAAGCGGTCGTGCGCGCGGAATTCGCGCGCCATCCCGAATTCGCCGACCACGTCACCATCGTCCACACGCCGGATGCGATCACGGGCGAGGACAAGCCGAGCCAGGCGATCCGCCGCGCCAAGAGCACGTCGATGGGCCTGGCGATCAACGCGGTGAAGGAAGGCCTCGCCGACGCGGCCATCTCCGCGGGCAATACCGGCGCGCTGATGGCGATGGCCAAGATCGCGTTGCGCACCATTCCCGGCATCGACCGTCCCGCGCTCGCCGCACTGCTGCCGACGCTCGGCGCGCACGATCTGGTCATGCTCGATCTCGGCGCCAACACCGAATGCGATGCCCGCAACCTGTTCCAGTTCGCGGTGATGGGCGCGGCTTATGCCCGCATCCTGCACGATACCGAACTGCCCACGGTGCGCCTGCTCAATATCGGCACCGAAGAACTGAAAGGCACCGAAAGCCTGCGCGAGGCCGCCTCCATGCTGCGCGCGGCCGACCACCTTCCGTTGCGTTTCGACGGCTTCGCGGAAGCCAGCAGCCTGGGCCGTGGCGAGACCGACGTGATCGTCTCGGACGGCTTTTCCGGCAATATCGCGCTCAAGACGGCGGAGGGCACTGCGCGCTTCATCGCCGACCTGCTGCGCCGATCCTTCACCAGCTCGCTGCGCTCCAAATTCGGCTTCATGCTGTCCAAGCCGGCGATCACCCTGCTACGCAAGGGGATGGACCCCAATATGCGTAACGGCGCGGTCTTCCTTGGCCTTAACGGCACGGTGGTGAAGAGCCACGGCAGCACCTCGATCGAAGGCTTCGCCAATGCGATCGAGGTCGCGACCAAGCTCGCGCGCGGCCGCCTGACCGATCGCATATCGGCCGACCTCGCCGCGATCACCGTACCCGAGCCTTCCGCGGCATGACGCGCCGCGCGACGATCGCGGGCACCGGATCCGCCCTTCCCCCGCGCCGCGTCACCAATGACGAGCTGGCGCAAACGGTCGATACGTCGGACGAATGGATCGTCGAGCGCACCGGCATCCGGGCGCGCCATATCGCCGGCGAAGGCGAGACCACCGGGACGCTCGCCGCCCAAGCCGCGCTGAACGCGCTCGAAGCGGCGGGGATGAGCGCTGGCGAGATCGACCTGATCGTGCTCGCCACCGCGACCCCCGACCAGACGTTTCCCGCCACCGCGACCAAGGTCCAGGATGCGCTCGGCATCCGCGACTGCGTCGCCTTCGACGTGGCGGCGGTCTGCTCAGGCTTCCTCTATGCGCTATCGGTCGCGGAAAGCATGATTCGCGGCGGCGGCAGCACCAACGCGCTGGTGATCGGCGCGGAGACGTTCAGCCGCATCCTCGACTGGGAGGACCGGACGACCTGCGTGCTGTTTGGCGACGGCGCGGGCGCCGTGGTCCTCGCCGCCGAGGAAGGGACCGGTGCCGCCACCGATCGCGGCATCCTCTCGACCGCTCTCCATGCCGATGGGCGCCATAACCAGCTGCTTTATGTGGATGGCGGCCCGTCCACCACCGGAACGGTCGGCAAGCTGCGCATGAAGGGCTCCGAAGTGTTCCGCCATGCGGTGGTCAATCTCGCCGCCGTGCTGGAAGAGGCGATCGCCAAGGCCGGCCTCACGACCGCCGATGTCGACTGGGTTGTGCCGCACCAGGCGAATCGCCGCATTCTCGACGCGACCGCACGCAAGCTCGGCCTTTCGCCGGAACGCGTGATCATCACGGTCGACGAACATGCCAATACCTCCGCCGCCTCGGTCCCGCTCGCGCTCGACGTGGCGGTGCGGGATGGGCGCATCAAGCGCGGCGACCTGATCGTGCTTGAGGCAATGGGCGGCGGCTTCACCTGGGGTGCCGCCGTCGCGCGCTACTGAAGCGGTCGGCACCGCCTCCAGCCACCCCACCGCACCCGATTCGGATTACATGCGGTCGCCCGATCAGAGGGACGAAATACATCATCCCTCCCAAATGCTATGCCGACGCGGCACCTTCATCTGCGCCCGTCCGGATAGCGCAAGGGCCGGGCAATGTTACATTTCAGCCATGACTCGCGGGCTTTTCCGGGGACTTGGCGCCCCATATGAAAAGCCTCGACGAATTCTCGCGCAACGACTTGTTTTCTTAGGGCCATTTGGTTTAAGAACTGAGGCTTCACGGGGATCGGGCGTGGGGGGAAATCATGGCCGAAGCAGATATGATGGCGCCGGACACTTTGACCCGCGCGGACCTGTCGGAAATTTTGCACGGCGAAATCGGGCTGCCGCGCTCGCAATGCGCCAGCCTGGTCGAACAGGTGATCAAGCATATGTGCGAGGCGCTCGCCGAGGGCGAGAACGTCAAGATTTCGGGCTTCGGTACCTTCGTGCTGCGCGACAAGGCGGAGCGGGTCGGCCGTAACCCCAAGTCCGGCGTCGAGGTTCCGATCGCGCCGCGCCGGGTTCTGACCTTCCGCGCCAGCCAGACGCTGCGCGACCGAATCGTCCGCGCGGGCTGACATGGCCGATCCGTCTGGCAAGGCGGAAGGCGCATTTCGTACGATTGGCGAAGTGGCGGCCGACCTCGGCCTGCCTCAGCATATCCTGCGTTACTGGGAGACGCGTTTCCCCCAGCTTCGCCCGCTGCAGCGCGCCGGCAATCGCCGTTATTACCGGCCTGCCGATGTAGCGCTCGTCCGCCGCATCGATCGCCTGCTCAACCATGAAGGCTATACGATGCGGGGCGTGCAGAAGCTGCTCGCTCAGGGCGATGGGGATGAGCCTGTCGCCGCCGCCCCTGCGCCGGTGGCGGCAACGAACGTGGCGGACAGTCGCGAAGCGTTGATCGCAATCCGCGACACCCTGGTCGACGCGCTCACCGAAGACGGCCGCGTCCACATCTAGTCGAGCCGGGGACAAAACCCGCCCATCGCCCGCAGCCTGTCGAAGGGCTGTTTTTTCTCGACGAAGAATAGGGCTTCGACAGGCTCAGCCCGAATGGCGGCCGCAACCTCCATTCGTACCGAACTCCGCCTCGGGGATTCTCGCTAGCGCGCCCATTGCGCGAGCCAGTCGGCAAGCGCCTGAGGGGTCATGCTGCGCGCATCCTCCAGCGCCGAAACGCGCCCTGCATCCAGCAACTTGTCGGTACGCGGGTCCACCACCAGAAGCGCCGGCACGCCCGCCAGCCTGTTGGTGATGCCATAATGCGCGGGCACGTCGAGATTCTTGTCGAACCGCCCGACATCCACCGTGACCACCTCATAGTGACGGCGGACGAAGGCGGCGACCTCGGGCAGCTCCATCGTGCCGGCGAGGATGCGGCAGTCCAGGCACCAGTTTCCGCCGAGATCGATCAGCAGCAACTTGTGGCCGGCCTTCGCCCTGGCGCGGGCCTTGGCGACAGTGGCCTTGGCATCCGCGGCCTCGTTATAGGGAAGCGGCAATGGCTGGGCGAGCTGATCGAACGTCTGCGCGCGGACATGCGGCGCGGGCACCGATGCCGCGACGGGGAGCGCTAGCGCAAACGCGACCAGGAAAACAGGCAAACGCATTTCCAGTCTCCGACATAAGTGCCGCTGATCAGGTCGCGCCAACCCGGCGCGAATCAGATCAGGCACAAAAAAGCCCGGCCGCATCGCTGCAGCCGGGCCTTCTTACGGTTCGCGGGCGAATCAGCCCTCGGACGACGGCGCCAGATTGACCGCGGCATATTTGCCGCGGCGATCGACCTCGAGTTCGAACTCGAGTCGGTCGCCTTCGTTGAGCGTGGGCATGCCCGCGCGCTCGACCGCCGAAATGTGCACGAATGCGTCCGGCTGGCCATCGTCGCGCTGGATGAAGCCGAAGCCCTTCATGGCGTTGAAGAACTTGACCACGCCGCTCGCGCGCTCGCCGGTCAGCTGACGCTGCGGGCCGCGATCGCCGCCCGGGCCAGCGGCACCGGGGCTGCGGCCTTCGGTGACGGGAACGACCTCGCCCTCGAGCTGAAGGTTGGTCGCCGAGACGCGGCCGCCACGATCGACCAAGCTGAACGCGAGCTGCTGGCCCTCGCCCAGACCGGACAGACCGGCCTGCTCGACCGCGGAGATGTGCACGAACACATCCTCGCCGCCATCGTCACGGACGATGAAGCCGAAGCCCTTCTGGCCATTGAAGAATTTGACGGTGCCCTTGGCTTCGCCAATGACCTGGGCGGGCATGCCGCGGCCACCGCCGCCGCCGCCACCAAAGCCGCCGCCGCCACCGCCGCCGCGATAGCCACCGCCGCCGCCGCCACCGCCGAAGCGATCGCCACCGCCGCCGTAACCGCCGCCGCCGCCGCCGAAGCGGTCGCCGCCGCCGCGATAACCGCCGCCACCGCCGAAGCGATCACCACCGCCACCGTAACCGCCGCCGAAATCGCCACCGCCGAAGCCGCCATCTTCGCCAAAGCCGTCGCGCTTGTCCTTGCCGCCGCGCTGCCCGCGCCGTCCACGATCGAAACTCATGCCGTCAAAATCTTCCCGAATTCGCCCCTGTCATTCCATCCACGGACGCCGGGCGGGCGACTCGCGAACCTTGCGGCGAAGCAGGTCATGCCAAGCCAAGATCGGCCTTTATAGTAGTTTGGTCCAGATCGCGAGTGCTTTTGCCGCATTGCACTCCCGAAACGATCCAGAGCATTGAGCGTTCCGTCGCACGCGCCTATCTGCCCTTTATGAGCGTTTATTTGCACGAAGAAGATCTGCCCGCCGACGTGCTGGCCCCGGGGCCGGTTGCGGTGGATACCGAAACCATGGGTTTGAATACCTTCCGGGACCGATTGTGCCTGGTTCAGATCTCGGACGGGGGCGGCGACGAACATCTCGTTCGCTTCGGCCCGGGTAGCAATTATAGCGCGCCGAACCTGCGCGCGGTGCTGGCGGATCCGGCGCGGCTGAAGCTCTATCATTTCGCCCGCTTCGATCTGGCCGCCATCCGCCATTATCTGGGCGTGGTCGCGGCGCCGGTCTATTGCACCAAGACGGCCTCCCGCCTGATCCGCACCTATACCGACCGGCATGGCCTGAAGGAACTGGTGCGCGAATTGCTGGGGCTTGAGATTTCCAAGCAGCAGCAATCGTCCGATTGGGGCGCGCCGGGGCTGAGCGACGCGCAGAAGGAATATGCCGCCTCGGATGTTCGCTACCTGCATCAGCTGATGACGTTGCTCGACGAGCGGCTGGCTCGCGAGAACCGCACGGCGCTCGCGCAGGCCTGCTTCGATTTCCTGCCTGCGCGCGCCGAGCTCGATCTCGCCGGCTGGCCCGAAGTCGACATTTTCGCGCATATCTGATCGCACGGCCAATCATGTCCCAGCTCGCCGAGCAACAGCGCCAGGAACGCCGGATATGGGCGGCGGCCGGGAGCAGCCATGACCGGCTGATCGCGATCCTGCGCATCCTGCTGCCGATGGCGGTCGGCGTCCTTACCGCGTTTCTTGCGCTCGCACCGCTTACGGTGGGGCGCGACATCAGTTTCGTCCTGTCCAAGGATCGGGTGGATGTCGCCAGGGAGCGGATGCGCGTGACCCACGCCAATTATCGGGGCGAGAACAGCAAGCGCGAAGCCTTCACGCTGGACGCCGCGTCCGCGGTCCAGGCGACCTCCCGCGATCCCATCGTCCATCTCCGGCAACTGGCCGCCACGATCCAGCTTCAGGGCGGGCCGGCGACGATTCGCGCCAACCAGGGCCGGTACGACATGGACAATCAGAATATCGCGATCGACGGGCCGGTCCGGTTCGACAGCGCGGACGGCTATCACATCACCACGCGCGACGTGTTCGTCGATATGGACGAGCGTATGGCGCACAGCCGGGCGCCGGTCGACGGGACGATGCCGCTCGGCCACTTCTCGGCGGACCGGATGAGCGCGGACCTCGAGCGCCATATCGTGCGCCTCGACGGACGCGCGCGCTTGCATATCGTTCAAGGCCGGGCCAGAGCCGCCCGATGATCCGGCCCTTGCCCCTTCTCGCCGTTGCGATGCTCGCGGCGCCCGTGTTCGCCCAGGGCTTTTCCGCCCTGAAAGGGCATAATAGCGATGCGCCGATCGACATCACATCCGATCATATCGAGGTGCAGGACCGGGCCGACCGCGCCGTTTGGTGGGGCAATGTGCGCGCCGTGCAGGGCGACATGACGATGCAGGCGCAGCGCATGACTGTCGCTTTCCTTCACGCCAGCCAACCGGGCCAGGACCCGCAGATCCAGCGCATCGATGCGTCGGGCGGCGTTACCGTCGTCTCCCCGACCGAGCGCGCCAAGGGCAATTTCGGCATTTACGACCTCAATCGCAAACTGATCACGCTGATCGGCGGGGTGACACTGACGCGGGGAACCAACGTGGTGAATGGTGCCCGGCTGGTGATCGATATGAATAGCGGCCGCGCGACCGTGGATGGCAATGCGGTCGGCGGCACCAGCGCGGCCGGCGGCGGACGCGTCACCGGACATTTCACCGTGCCTAAGCGCGCCCAGGCCGCCAGTCCGACGGCGCCGAGCGCCGGCGCGACCCCGCCGAAATAGTCGCAAGCGCGCGACAATCGGTGCCAAATCGACGGCTTTCCGCGTCGGGTTTGGCCGAATTCGTCCTAATTGGCCGTGATGCAAGAAACTTGCCGTTTCATGGCCGCCAAGCTTGCGCTACCCGGATCAAGCGATTGAAAGAGCGAGCATGACCGACATTGCGATCGTCGAACCCGAAAGCTGCATTTCGCGAAATGCTGAAGGATGCGGCCTGTCCATCGTCTCGATCGCCAAGGCCTATGACAAGCGCCAGGTCCTGCACGACGTAAGTCTCGACGTCGCGCGCGGCGAAGTCGTGGGCCTGCTCGGCCCCAACGGCGCGGGCAAGACCACCTGTTTCTATTCGGTCATGGGGCTGGTGAAGCCCGACGAGGGCCGCATCCTGCTTGACGGCAACGACGTGACCGCGCTGCCGATGTACCGCCGCGCGATCCTCGGCCTCGGCTATCTGCCGCAGGAGACGTCGATCTTCCGCGGGCTGACGGTCGCCCAGAATATCATGGCGGTCCTGGAAACCTCCGAACCCGACAAGGCCGCGCGCGAGGCGCGGCTGGATGCCTTGCTCGGCGAATTCCACCTCGAACGGTTGCGCGACTCCGCCGCGATGGCCCTGTCCGGCGGTGAGCGCCGCCGCTGCGAGATTGCGCGCGCGCTCGCGGCCTCGCCATCGATCATGCTGCTCGATGAGCCCTTCGCCGGCATCGATCCGATCTCGATCGCCGACATTCGCGACCTGGTGAAGGATCTCAAGCGCCGCGATATCGGCGTGCTCATCACCGATCACAACGTTCGCGAGACGCTCGATATCGTCGACCGCGCCTGCATCATCTATGACGGCCGCGTCCTGTTCCAGGGCAGCCCGGCCGAGCTGGTCGCGAACGAGGATGTGCGCCGTCTCTACCTTGGGGAGAGCTTCGCGCTCTGACCCAGGCATGACCTCCCCATGAGCCTCGCGCCCCGCCTCGATCTGCGCCAGTCGCAGTCGCTGGTCATGACGCCGCAGCTTCAGCAGGCGATCAAGCTGCTGGCGCTGTCCAACCTCGAACTTGAGGGCGTGATCGCGGAGGAACTGGAAAAGAATCCCCTGCTCGCGGTGGGTGGAGAGGATGGCGAACCGCAGCAGGCCGAAGCCCCCAGCGAAGCGGGTGACGACTTCGGCGAGGATGCGGAACCAGTCACCGCCGACCGGCTGATCGAGGCCGGCGACGCGCAGGCGGACGCGCCGCTCGACGTCGATTATGAGGCGGAGACGTTCCACCACGACAGCGCCGCTGACATGAGCGGGGGATCCTCCGGTCAGCTCGGCATGGACGGCATGTCCGGCGCGGCGCCCGAAGACGGGCCCGACATGGACGCCCTCGCCGCGGACGCGCCCAACCTGATCGACCATCTGCTCGCGCAGGCCGGGGAGGTGCTGGAGGGCGAGGCGCTCGCGATCGCCGCCCGGCTGATCGATTCGATCGACGAGGCGGGCTATCTTGAGACGCCCGTTTCAGAAATCGCAGAAATGCTCGAGGCCGAAGAAGCTTATGTCGAGCGCATTCTGCGCATCGTGCAGAGCTTCGACCCGACAGGCGTCGGCGCGCGCGATCTTGGCGAATGCCTCGCGCTCCAGGCCAGGGAGGCGGACCGCTACGACCCGGCGATGGCGACGATGCTCGGCAATCTCGAAATGCTCGCCAAGGGCCAGCTTCCCCAGTTGCGCCGGCTGTGCGGGGTGGACGAGGAGGATTTCGCGGACATGATCCGCGAATTGCGGGCCTATGATCCCAAACCCGGTCTCAAATTCGGCGGCGAGCGCGCGGCGCCGGTCTCCCCCGATATCTTTGTCGCCAGGACCCGGACGGGCTGGGCTATCGAACTCAACAACGCGACCCTGCCGCGCCTGCTGATCGACCGGCGTTATTATAGCGAGCTGGCGCAGGGCGCGCAGGACAAGAGCGGCAAGGCCTGGCTCGCCGATTGCCTCGCCAGCGCCAATTGGCTGATCAAGGCGCTCGACCAGCGCGCGCGCACGATCGTGAAGGTCGCGACCGAGATCGTGAAGCAGCAGGAAGCCTTCTTCCTGCAGGGCGTCGCGCACCTCAAGCCGCTGACGCTGCGCACCGTGGCGGATGCGATCGGCATGCACGAATCGACCGTGAGCCGCGTCACCTCGAACAAATATCTCGCCTGCGAGCGCGGACTGTTCGAGCTCAAATATTTCTTCACCAGCGGCGTATCGGGGGCCGATGGCGAAGGCGTCTCGGCCGAGGCGGTAAAGAGTCACATCGCCAAGCTGATCGCCGAGGAAGGCACCGACATCCTCTCCGACGACAAATTGGTCGAGATCCTCAACGCCAGGGGCTTCGACATCGCCCGTCGCACCGTAGCGAAATATCGCGAGGCGATCGGGCTCGGATCCTCGGTGCAAAGGCGGCGGCAGAAGGCGCTGGGCTAGGCCTCCTCCACCGTTCGGCCTGAGCTTGTCGAAGGCCTGCCCTTCCTATTTCATGCGTTCATGACCTTCTGGACCTACATGCTCCACTGCAACGGCGGCGCCTTCTACGTCGGCCACACCGACGATCTTGAGCGTCGGGTTGCGCAGCACGAGATCGGCGCGACGCCAGGTTTCGTCAGAGATCATCTGCCGGTGAAGCTGGTCTGGTCGGAAGCGTTTTCCACGCGCGAAGAGGCGCTCGCGATGGAGCGCCGGCTCAAGGGTGGAGCCGCGCCAAGAAATTGGCGCTTATCCGTGGCGACTGGGACGACCTCAGCCGGCTGTCACGTGGCGAAGAAAAGGGCAGGCCTTCGACAAGCTCAGGCCGAACGGAGTAGAGGTCAGCCCTTCACACCCTCCGCATCCAGCATCTTGATGATCGCCGAGAAATCGAGCCCCCCGCCGCCGCCATTGGCGAAGGCCTGATACAGCGCCTCGGCCGCCGCCCCCATCGGCACGCTGGCGTCTGCGTCCTGCGCCGCCGCCATGGCGAGCTTGAGATCCTTGAGCATCAAAGCCGCCGCGAAGCCGCCCTGATAATCGCGGTCGGCGGGCGTTTCGGGGCCGACGCCGGGGACCGGGCAATAAGAGGTCATCGACCAGCTCTGGCCGCTTGCCTTGGACGAAATGTCGTAAAAGGTCTGGAGGTCGAGCCCGAGCTTCTTCGCCAGCAGGAAGGCCTCGCAGGTCGCGACCATCGTCGCGCCGAGCAGCATGTTGTTCGCGATCTTGGCGGCCTGCCCTGCACCGCTTCCGCCGGCATGGATCACCGCCTTGCCCATCGCCGCCAGGATCGGCTCCGCTTGCGCAAAGCCCTCGTCCGGACCGCCGACCATGAAGGTGAGCGTGCCGCCATTGGCCGCCGCGATCCCGCCCGAAACCGGCGCGTCGACCATCGCATAGCCTTGTTCGGCGGCCTGTGCGCCGACCGCCTTGGCGCTGGCGACGTCGATCGTCGAGCAATCGATCAGGATGGCCGAGCCAGGTGCCGCGCCGATCACGCTTTCAGCATAGACCTGCCGCACATGTTTGCCCGCGGGCAGCATCGTCACGACCGCGTCGGCGTCCGCCGCCGCCTCGCGCGCGCTGGCCATGGGGGAACAGCCATTTTCGACCGCATGCGCGAGCGCGGCTTCGGCAAGATCGAAAGCCCGCACCGCATGCCCGGCCTTGACCAGGTTCGCGGCCATCCCGCCGCCCATATTGCCGAGCCCGATGAAACCGATCTTCACTGCACCCACTCCGTTCTGACTCTAACGCGTCATGCCGGCGAAACTGGCATCTCAGGAAGAAAGGAGTCGTCCGCCTCCCGAGACCCCAACTTTCGCTGGGGTGACGGCAAAGATCACTTGCCCGTCCACTTCCCCGGGCGCTTCTCGACGAAAGCGCTCATCCCTTCCTTCTGATCCTCGGTCCCGAACAGGCCATGGAACAGGCGGCGCTCGAAATTGATGCCCTGCGCGAGGCCGCCTTCGAACGATGCATTGACCATTTCCTTGACCGCGATCGCGGCGAGCGGCGGCATCGCCGCGATCGCGGCGGCGGTCTTGAGCGCCTCGTCGATCAGGCTGGCGGCCGGCACGATCCGCGACACCAGGCCCGCGCGCTCCGCCTCCTCCGCGCCCATCATCCGCCCGGTCAGGCACATCTCCATTGCCTTGGCCTTGCCGACCGCGCGCGTCAGCCGTTGCGATCCGCCCATGCCGGGCCCGACCGCGAGCTTGATCTCGGGCTGGCCGAACTTGGCGCTATCCGCGGCGAGGATGAAGTCCGCCATCATCGCCACCTCGCAGCCGCCGCCGAGCGCGAAGCCCGCAACCGCCGCGAACCATGGCTTGCGCGTCGCGGTCACCTTCTCCCAGCCGGCGAAGAAATTGCTGCCATACATGTCGGCGAAGCCCTGCGCCTGCATCTCCTTGATGTCGGCGCCCGCCGCGAACGCCTTCTCGCTCCCGGTCAGCACCAGGCAACGCTGCGAGGGATCGGCGTCATAAGCCGCGAATGCCTCGATCAGCTCGCCCAGCACCTGGCTGTTGAGCGCGTTCAGTGCCTGCGGACGGTTGAGGCGGACGAGCGTGACCGCGTCGTGCCGCTCGATCAGGATGGTTTCATAGTTGGACATTCGCTGTCTCCGTCAGAGCCTGAGCGGCTGCCAGGCCTCGTCGGCGGGCAGCGGCGCAAAGATGGTGTCGAGCACGGTTTCGGTGACCCCCTCGGGCGTCGCCGGGTCCCAGCGCGGCGCATTGTCCTTGTCGACCAGAAGCGCGCGCACGCCCTCGATGAAATCGTGGCGCATCGAGACATGCGCGGCGAGGCCATATTCGGCGCGCATCTCGTCGGCGAAGTCGACGCGGCGCAGGCTTTCACGCAGCAGGCGGAGCGCGACCTTGCAGGATTGCGGGGATTTGGTGCGCAGACCGGAAAGCGTTTTCCGCGCCCATTCGCCCGAATCGGCTTCCAGCGCGGCAATTATGTCTTCGAGCGTATCGGCGGCGAACAGCCGGTCGATCTCGCCCCGCTGGGCCCGGATCGGCGCTTCCGGCGGAACGGTCGAAGCGTCGTCCAATATCTTGCCGACAAGGTCGGGAGCGCCGGCCAGCTTCGCCTTGAGCTTCTCCAGAAGATCCGAAGGGACATAATGAGTGGCGAGGCCGATTGCCTTGACGTCGGCACCGTCGAGCCGCGCCGCGGTCAACGCGAGATATTGGCCGAGCCGCCCCGGCAGCCGCGACAGATACCAGCCGCCGCCGACATCCGGGAACAGGCCGATCGTCGCCTCGGGCATCGCGAATATCGTGCGCTCGGTCGCGACGCGATATCGGGCGGGCAGGCCGATGCCGACCCCGCCGCCCATCACGATCCCGTCGAGGAAGCTCACCACCGGCTTGGCATAGGTGAAGAGCAGATGGTTCAATTGATATTCGGTGTGGAAGAAGGCACGCGCGGCGACGCCGTCCCCCTTGCCGCTCTCCGCCACCGCGCGCACGTCACCGCCCGCGCAGAAGCCGCGCGAATATTTGGGATCGCCATTCGGCGAGGGCGCATGGTCGAGCAGGACGAGTTCGATATCCGGATCGCTCCGCCAGGCGACCAGCGCATCGATCATCGCCCGGCACATCGGCTCGTTGAGCGCATGGATCGCCCTGGGCCGGTTGAGGCGCAGGCGGCCGATCTTGCCTTCGGTGAAGGCGAGGACCTCGTCCGTCATTGCTTGAGCAGTTCGCGCGCGATGATCACGCGCATGATCTCGTTCGTGCCTTCCAGGATGCGGTGGACGCGCAGGTCACGGAAGAAGCGCTCGACCGGATAATCCTGCAGATAGCCGTACCCGCCATGGAGCTGGAGCGCGCGGTCCACCACCGCGGAGCCAGTGTCGGTGGCGAGACGCTTGGCCATCGCCGCGAATTTGGTCTTGTCGGGCGCGCCGGCCGTCACCTTGGCGGCAGCGGCGTAGAGCAGGGTGCGCGCCGCCTGCAGCTCGGTTTCCATGTCGGCGAGCGTGAATTGCGTCGCCTGGAAATCGACGATCCGCTGACCGAACTGGCGCCGTTCGCGCGTGTAGGCGATCGCCTCGTCGAGGCAGCGCTGCGCGCCGCCCAGCGAACAGGCGCCGATATTGAGGCGGCCGCCGTCGAGGCCGGACATGGCGATCCTGAACCCCTCGCCCTCCTGGCCGACAAGATTGGCGACAGGCACGCGAACAGAATCGAAATTGACCTGCGCGGTCGGCTGCGAGCGCCAGCCCAGTTTCTTTTCGTTCGCCCCGAACGACACGCCCGGCATGTCTTTCTCGATCACCAGGCAGCTGATGCCCTTGGGCCCCTCGGCGCCGGTGCGGACCATGGTGACGTAAATTTCATTCTCGCCCCCGCCGGAGATGAACGCCTTGGAGCCCGAGACGACATAATGGTCTCCGTCGCGCACCGCCTTGGTCTTGAGTGCGGCCGCATCCGATCCCGAGCCGGGTTCGGTCAGGCAATAGGAGCCGAGCCGGTCGCAGGTGACCATCTCGGGCAGGTAGCGGCCCTTGAGCTCGGCCGAGCCGAACGTATCGATCATCCACGACGCCATATTGTGGATCGAGATGAAGGCGGAGGTGGAGGGACAGCCATAGGCCATCGCCTCCATGATCAGGGCCGCTTCCAGCCGGCCGAGGCCGATCCCGCCGGATTCCTCCGAAACATAGATCGCGCCGAAGCCGAGCTCGGCGGCCGCCTTCACCACGTCGCGCGGGAAATGATGCTTCTCGTCCCATTCCGCCGCGTGCGGCGTGATTGCGTCGGCGGTGAAGCGCTGCGCCATTTCCTGGATGGCGCGCTGGTCCTCGGTCAGATCATATTGGGTCATGCGCGCTTGATAAGCCATGCCATGGCGCCCGCACCACCCCGAATCAGTAACAGATGAAACTAAATTGGAGGGTGGTTACCCCTTCTTCGGCACCGGCGCGTCGCCGCGCGCGCGCATCGCAAGGACTAGCCCGGCAATGACGAGCAGCCCGCCCACCGCGGCCTCGACCGACCAGCGATAGCTTTCGAACAAGGTCGAAAAGCCCATCGCGATGACCGGGATCATCACGTTGACATAACCGCCCCGCGCTGCCCCGACCCGGCGGATCAGGTTGAAATAGAGCGTGAAGGCGACCGCCGATGCGATCACGCCGAGATAGAGCAGGCCGGCTATGTAGGAGAGCCGGAGATCGAGCGTCGGCGGGCCGGTCCGCGCCCAGGCGATGACGCCATCGAGCAAGGCGCCCCATCCCATGGCCCAGGCGAGCAGCGTCGCCATCGGCACCTGCCGCGCACGCGGGCTGCCCTGAAAGACATTTCCGAACGAGGCGAAGGTAACGGCGATCAGGGCGAGGCCGATACCCAGCGTCACCTCATGCGGATCGCGGTCCACCGCGCGCCATTCGTGCAGGAACAGCAGGATCACGCCCAGCATCGCCACGCCCGATCCGACCAGGAAAGGGCGCGACAATTCCTGTTTGAGGAAGACGCGCGCGAGGATCGCGTTCAGCGGCACCAGCAGCGAGAAGATTACCGCGACCAGCCCGGATGTGATATGCTGCTCGGACGCGTAGACGCAATTATAGTTGATCACGAAGATCACCGAGCCGAGCGCTGCGGCAAGCGCATGATCCGACAGGCGCACGCGCAAAGGCACCTTCATCGTCATCGCGACCACGAACATCGATATCGCGCCGACCGCGAAGCGATACGCCACCGACCATTCGGTCGAGACCGGCCCGAACTGGCTATGGATCGCGAGCCAGGTCGATCCCCAGATCAGGGTGACAAGCGCGAACGGGATCAACACGCGCCCCTTGGTGGCGGTGTCGAGGGGTGCGGCGCCGCTCACAGCGCCTGGATCGCGCGGGCCAGCGCCTCCACTTCGTGCGGCACGCTTGCCCAGTGCGTGACCAGCCGGATTTCGCCCGCCGCCCAATCGTAGAATTGAAAGCCCTGCGCGCGCAGCCGCGCCGCTTCCGCGGGCGTCATGGCAAGGAAGAGCTCGTTGGCCTCGACCGGACTGATCAGCCTGCCTGCCGCGGCCTTCGCCAGGACCTGGGCATGCGCATTGGCGGCGCGCGCCGTCTCCAGCCACAGGTCGTTATCCAGCATCGCGTGGATCTGGGCGGCGAGATAGCGGCCCTTCGACAGGAGGTGCCCGGCGCGCTTACGGCGGCGCTCGGTCGCCTCGATCAGGTCGGGACGGAAAAAGACCAGAGCCTCGGCCGAAAGCCCGCCATTCTTGACGAAGCCGAAGCTCAGCACATCCACGCCCTCGACAAGGTCGGCGGGGGTGCAGCCAAGCGTCACGATCGCGTTGGCGAAACGCGCACCGTCCATATGGAAACCCCAGCCGCGTGCCTTGCTGAGCATAGCCAGCGCGGCGACCTCGTCGGGCGTATAGACGCAGCCATATTCGGTCGCGTTGGTGATGGTCAGCGCATGCGGCTGGACGCGGTGCACGTCGTTGGCGATCGCGTCGGCGACGCGGGTCACCTCGGTCACGGTGAGCTTGGCCCCCGCGCCCTCGCCCAGAAACAGCTTGGCGCCATGCGTGTAGAATTCGGGCGCGCCGCATTCGTCATTCTGCACATGCGAATCGCGGTGGCAGATCACGCCGCCATAAGGCGGGCAGAGCGCGGCCAGTGCGAGCGCGTTCGCGGCGGTGCCGGTCGGCACCCACAAGGCCTTCACCTCGCGGCCGAACAGGGCCGAGAAGCGCGCGTCGAGCCCGCGGCTGAGCGCATCGCCGTCATAAGCGGTGTCGACCGCGTCTGCCGCCTGCATCGCCGCCATGACCCTTGGATGCACCGGCGCTGCATTGTCGGAGAAGAAGCGCATGGCTTGCGCTTGGGGCCGGCGCCCGCTTCAAGTCAATGTTCGCCGCGGAGACACGAATGCGCCTGCTGTCACTTTTTCTGATCTGCCTGCCCGCGCAGGCGCTTGCGGCGAGCGCGGACGATCAGCGCTTCAAGGAGATCAGCGCGCAGGAATATGCCTGGGCGCAGGCCGATAGTGGCGGCGGCGAGGATGCCGAAAGCATCGCGCCGCACCTCCAGGACGTGCGTCCCGCGGCGCAGGCGAAGCGGCTGGCCTATCTGGAGCAGGTGCTGGCGAAGCTCGACACGCTGAAGCAGGCCGACCTCTCGCCTTCGGTCGCCGTCGATTACGCGGTCTACCGGTTCGACATCGAAACCCGGGTCGCGGCGCTCAAGTCGCGCGACTATGAGATGCCCGCCAATTCGGACAGCAGCTTCTGGAGCGACCTCGGCTACACCGCGCGGAGCCAGTTCAAGACCGAGACCGACTATCGCAACTGGCTCAACCAGCTGCACGAAATCCCCGCCTTTTTCGACGAGCAGATCGCCAACATGCGCGCCGGCGCCAGACGCGGCTTCACCCCGCCCCGGGTGACGCTGGCCGGCCGGGACGAGGCGGTGGCGAAGGTCGCCGACGGATCGGTGGAGGACAGCTTCCTCTATTTGCCGTTCCGGCAGATGCCGGCGGCGATCCCCGCCGCCACGCAGGCGGCGATGCGGGCCGAGGCGCGTCAGACGATCGCGCAGCGGGATCTGCCCGCTTACCGCACGCTGCTGGCCTTCCTGCGGAACGACTATATCCCACATACGCGGACCAGCCTGGCGGCGGAAACGCTACCCGACGGCAGGGGCTGGTATGCGCAACAGATCAGGGCCTATGCGACACTCGATCTGACCCCGGACCAGATCCACGCGACCGGCCTGGCCGAAGTCGCGAAAATCCATGCCGAGATGATCGAGGCGATGAAGCAGACCGGCTTCCAGGGCGACCTGCCCGCTTTCCTCCAGCATCTGCGCACCGATCCGCAATTCTACGTCAAGACGCCGCAGGACCTGCTCGACCGCGCCGCCTGGACCGCGAAACTGGTCGACGGCAAGGTCGGTCTGTTCATCGGCCATCTGCCTCGCCGGCGCTTCGCAATCGTGCCGGTGCCGGCCGACATCGCGCCTTTCTATACCGCCGGCCGCGGCGGGCCGGGCCAATATCTGGTCAACACCTACGACCTGCCGTCGCGGCCGCTCTACCAATTGCCCGCGCTGACGCTGCACGAAAGCGCGCCGGGCCACGCTTTCCAGATGCCGCTCGCCGCCGAAAACAAGGCCGCCGCGCCTTTCCGCCAGAATATCTACATCTCCGCCTACGGAGAGGGGTGGGCGCTCTATTGCGAACGGCTGGGCGACGAGATGGGCATCTACCAGACGCCCTATGAGCGCTTCGGCATGCTAAGCTACCAGATGTGGCGCGCCGCCCGGCTGGTGGTCGATACCGGCATCCACCACAAGGGCTGGACGCGCGCGCAGGCGCTGTCCTTCCTCCACGACAATACCGCCTTGTCAGACCACGAAGTCGAGACCGAGGTCGACCGCTACATTTCCTGGCCGGGCCAGGCTCTGTCTTATTATCTGGGCGAGATGGCGATCCGCCAGGGGCGCGCCAAAGCCGAGGCGGCGTTGGGCGCCAGGTTCAACATCCGCGCTTTCCACGACGCGGTCCTCGAATTGGGTTCGGTGCCCTTGCCCGTGCTGACCGCCCGCATCGACCGCTTCATCGCGGAGGGCGGCAAGGGGCCCTATCCGGACGAGGAGTGACCCCGAACCACCCCCCGTTCGTGCTGAGCTTGTCGAAGCACTGCCCTTCCTTCTTTCCGAGGCAGGAAGAAGGACAGCCCTCCGGCTTCGCTCAGGGCGAACGGATGGGGTTGACAAACCGGAACAAACCGTGTACGCATGATACGTTCGCTGGCTAAGGTCAGATGGACATGACCGGCGCGAAGCTCCTCGGCATGCATGAGAGTGTAAACTTCGCCCAAAGAGTACAGATCTCGGCATGAGGCTTATGCCTCATGGTGATGCCGGCGTCGTGGAGCGGGGCTATGCGGACGACGCCTGGGCTGTTTTAGGTCCTGGGGGGTGACCTCCGGCCAAGACCGCAGCTTCGCGTCGGCATCGTGTGGGGGGTGGCCCGGGCGATGCTGGAGGTGCAAACCTCCAGGGGCCTGTTTCAGGCCACCCGATAGAAATTCCGCGGCCACCCCTGACTGGATGCCTGCGCATAGGATGGTTGCAGGCAGGCATCCCGGGGTAACCAACCCCCAAGGTCGCCATGCAACGTCCCCGCTGCCGGGAGACAAGGGAGCGGAACCGCGCCGGTCACACATGCTTGCCCCAAGCCAAGGGAAACGTGCGCCCAGAGTCCGTCATCCCAGCGAAAGCTGGAATCTCAGGAGGCAGAGGTACCGCCCTCATTCACATCCCACCGTCATTCCCGCGCAGGCAGGAATCCATACATCCCGAGCCGACTGGCTCCTGCCTCCCCGCCTAAGATGCCCGGCCCGCCAGCAGCCGCCCGATCTTGCGCTGCAGCTCACCCCCGCGGAAAGGTTTCTGCACGATCCGTTCCTCGCTGACCGACGAGATCGCGCTCAGGTCGGCATAGCCGGTCACGAACAGGATCGGCAGGTCGGGCCATTTCTTGGCGGTGGTCGCGGCAAGTTCGGCACCGTTCATGCCGGGCATGGCGAAATCGACCACCATCAGGTCGAAGTCCCTGGCACCAGCGTCGAGCATCTCGAGCGCCGACCCGCCGCTCCCGGCCTCGACCACTTCCGCGCCCATCGTGCGCAGCATCGTCGCCGTGATCTCGCGAACGGGCGGGTCGTCGTCCACGACCAGCACGCGGCGGCCGCGGACCTCGCCCGGCTGTTCGGGCGGCTGATCATAATTTGTCGGCCGCGGCGTACGACGGCGCTCCCGCGCGCGCGGCAGATAGACGCGCACCGACGTGCCTTTACCCAATTCGGTTTCGATCGCGACGCCGCCGCCGGATTGCTTGGCGAAGCCATAGACCTGGGGCAGGCCCAGCCCCGATCCCTTGCCGACCGGCTTGGTCGTGAAGAAAGGCTCGAATGCGCGATCGCGTACCTCGGGGGTCATCCCGCTGCCGGTATCCGTGACCGCGATCAGCACATAATCGCCCGGCGGCGGCTCTTCCGCACGGATCGGTTCGCCGAGCGTGATATTGTCGGTCGAGACGATCAGCGATCCGCCCACCTCCATCGCGTCGCGCGCGTTGATCGCGAGGTTGAGGATGATCAGCTCGATCTGCGTGGGATCGACCAGCGCCGGCCACAGATCCGGCCGCAATCGCGCCTCCAGCCGTACCGACCCGCCCATCGAGCTTTGCAGCAGATCGCGCATGCCGACCACGGTATCGTTGAGATCGACCGGGCGTGCCTCCAACCGCTGCCGGCGCGAGAAAGCGAGCAATTGCGCGGTGAGCGTCGCGCCCCGCTCGGCGGCTGTGCGCATATAGCCGAGCCGCTGGCGCGTTTTCTCGTCCATCTTGGCCTCTGCCGCGGCGCGCGCGACCAGATCGACATTGCCGAGCACCACGGTCAGCAGATTGTTGAAATCATGCGCCACGCCGGAGGTGAGCTGGCCGATCGCCTCGAGCCGCTGCATTTGCCGCAACGTCGCCTCGACCCGTTCGCGTTCCTCGATCTGGGTGGACAATTGGCGGTTGGTCGCGGCCAGTTCCTTGGTCCGCTCGACGATGCCGCGTTCGAGAATCTCCGAGGCGAGGTGAACCTCGGTGATATCCACGTCGCAGCCGACATAGCCGACGAAGCGCCCCTCGGTCTCGCGCGGGCGCGCCTCGCTATGCAGCCAGCGGGTAACGCCGAAGCGATCGATCACGCGGACGTCGCGGCTGAACGGGGCGCGGTTTTTGAAGGCCTGGTCGAAGTCGGCGATGAAGCCGTCCTGATCCTGGGGGTGGATGATGCTCTGCCATCCCTCGCCCATCAGCTCGACCGCCGGGCGGCCGAACGTCTCTTCATGCCAGCGATTGGCGAATATCAGCGCGCCGTTTTCGTCGCACATCCAGATCAGGGCGGGGGCACTGTCGGCGAGCGTCCGGAAGCGTGCCTCGCTTTCGCGCATCTCCTCCTGCGCGGCCTTGCGCCGGGTGATGTCGAGCACGGTGCCGATCGCGCGCACGCAACGGCCGCCTTCGAACACGCCCCGTCCCTTGGCCGCGACCCAGCGGAGTACGCCATCCTCCTTTCCGATCGTGCGATATTCGACGTCATATTCCGCACGCCGATCCGGATCGAGCGCCGCTCTGAAGGCTTCGGTGGTCGCCTTCAGGTCGTCGGGATGCAGGCATTCGTAAAAGTCGTCGAGCGTGACCGGCTGCCCCGGTGAAATGCCGAACATGGCGCGGGTGCGATCGGACCAGTCGAGCCGGTCCGCGACCATATCCAGATCCCATGTCCCAATCTCGGCCACCTCGGCGGCAAGTTCGAGCGAGCCGCGGCTGACTTCCAACGCCTCTTCGAACCGAACCCGATCGGTCACGTCATTGCCCTCGACGAAAATGGCGGTGACATTGCCGTCATCGTCGAAAATGGGCTGGTAGAGCAGGTCGAGCAGCCGTTGCTCTTCGCCTTCGCCGTGCAGCCGCTGGAGCGCGACCGGCACGGCGCGGCCCGAATAGGGTTTGCCGCTTTTCACGACGTCGTCGAGCAGCGTGGCGAATCCCTGCGCGGACAATTCGGGCAAGGCTTCGCTCAGCGACCGCCCGATAAGCGGGCGTCGCCCGATCAATTGCATATAGGCCGCGTTCGCGAAGTCGAACACATGACCCGGCTCGCGCAGCAGCGCCATGAAGCTCGGCGCCTGCTCGAACATCCGGGCAAGGCGCGCGCGTTCACGGTTGGCGGCGTCGATCGCCTGCACGCGCTCGGTCATCTCATAGACGATGCAAAGCACGCCGCCTGGGCCTCCGCCCGGCGCGCGCACCGGGTTATACACGATGTCGAGCTGCGCGGTGCTCGCTATGCCCTTGCGCCAAAGCGGGAAAACCCCGTCCTTGACCATCTCTCCCTTGCCCGTCTCGCGCACGCGGGAAATGATCGGGCCAACATCGTCCCAGATATGCGCCCATTTTTCCCGGCAGCGCCCGCCGAGCGCATCCGGATGCCTGTCCCCGATCGCAACCGCGTAAGCATCGTTGTAGAGCGCGATCAGCTCCGCGCCCCAGAACAGCACCATCGGAACGGGCGCCGACAGCATCATCGAAAGCGTGTCGGTGAGCGGGGCGGGCCAGGCCTCGATCGGGCCGAGCGAGGTTGCGGCCCAGTCATGCTCCGCGATCAGCTCGCGGAGCTCACTGTCTTCCGGCGCATGGAGGGGGTACGTCATTTCCCTCGTCACCGTCCGTCCCCTGAACCTCTACCGACCTTTAGCGGGCAGGCGAGGCGAGAGAAAGCCGGCACATTCGGCTCTAGGTGGATCCGCGCCTGCGGCAGATATCACGCCGCGATGCGAACCCTGTTCCGTCCTTCGCCTTTGGCGGTGTAGAGCGCGACGTCCGCGGCGGCCAGCAATTCGGCGGCGCTTTTCTGCCCGGCGCGCGCCGCGATACCGACGCTGATCGTCACACCGGGAAGCGACTCATCCGCCTGCGCGACCGTTTCCATCGCCTCGCGCAGCCGTTCCGCGACTTGCGACGCTTCGGTCGGCGAAGCTCCAGGCATGAGAATGCCGAATTCCTCGCCGCCCAGGCGCCCGACCAGGTCGCCGCCGCGCACCACGCTGGCGGCGCGCGCCGCGATCAGCTGGAGCACGCGGTCACCCACGGCATGGCCGTAGCGATCGTTGACGAGCTTGAAATGATCCACGTCGAACATCGCCACCGCGAGCGGCCAGCCGAATTCGGCGGCGCCCGCAATTTCACGGTCGAGCTGGGCCATGAAGGCGCGGCGATTGGCGAGGCCGGTCAGCTCGTCGGTCGAGGCGAGCAATGTCGCCTCGCGCGCACGCTGCTCGGCGCGCCGCTTGGCGGTGATGACATGTTCTTCCAGCCGCTTGCGATCGTCTATGTCGCGCAGCGTGCCGGTGGCGCCCGCAACGCGCCCGTCCTGATCGCGCAGGCTCTGGATGAACAATTCGACCCAGCGTAGCCCGTCCGGCGTTTCGAGCCGGACCGCGCGCCGGGCGCTGCGATCCTCGCCGCGCAACACGGATTCGGCGCGGTCCGCGAGTTCGGGCCGTGCGCTCGGCTCGACCAGCTCGAGCCAGGAGCGGCCGAGCGTGGATACGATCGAATGGCCGGTCAGCGTTTCCCAGGCCGGATTGAGATAGGCCCAACGCGCCTGACCATCGATGCGGAAGATGACCTCGCCGATATTCTCGACCACCGACTTGAAATGCTCCGCGAAGGCGCGCGTCTCTTCGGCCTGATAATCACGCTCGTTGAGCACTGCCGCGACCGGCAGGGCTGAAAGCAGGGTGGTGGCGATGAAGGCCTGCAGCATCAGCACCTGATCGCCGGGTTGGCCCCGAAGCAGCAGCGCGATCGAGCCATAGCCCGATGCGGTAGCCGTAGCGGCGATGGTGGTGACGATCGCCACGCCCGCCACAGCGCCGATCGCGCGGAAACGGAAGGTGATCAACAGCACCGAAGGCGGCACCACGAAGGTCAGCGGCAGTCCGTGGTGCAGGAACACGAACGAGGTCACGCCGGCGACCAGCGCCGCCAGGCCGATGAATTCGAGCACGGCCCGGCCGTCCGGCGCGCGCCGACCGGGACCGCGGATCAGATCTACCGCTACAACCACGGCAGGCGCGACCAGGACCGCGCTCAGCACGCCGGAGACATACCAGCTTCGCCATCCGTCCCAGAAGGGAATGTCCCTGCCCATCAACAGGCTCAGCCCGCCGATGGTGGAGGAAAAGAGCCCCGCCACGGCGGCGGCCGCCACCAGCGCGAAATAATTGCCGACCCTGTCGACCAACCCGCCGCGAATCCCGGCCCTGCTCAGCAGGGCGAAAGCGAGCCCGCTTTCGGTCATGTTGGAAGCGGTCAAGCCGAACAGGATGGAGAGAGGGTCACGATAGAAGATGTGGAGCGCGATGCTGCCGGCCGCCCCGCCCGCAACGATCGCGGCGATGTCGCGACGGTCGCGTCCGGCAAGGATCAGGATTGAAAGGACGACGGCGTTGCTCGGCCACAGGGCTTCGAGCCCGCTGCTTTGCATGGCAGCGAGGTGGCTTCCCAGAGCCGCAGCCAAGAACAGGGCCCCCGTTCCGATCCCAAGAACCGGACGACGGACCCGCGACGCCAATTTTCCCACCCCAGGAAAGCCTTTCGCTCGATGCGGCAATCTGCCTTGGCGCTGGTTAAAATTTCCTTAAGATTTGGATTTCGGCGGGCGATCAGCCGCTATTGCGGAGCGCGGTGGCGATCGCGTTGATCGAGAGCTGTATTCCTTCCCGCACGCGGTCATCCTGCTCGCCGCCGCGCCACCGCCGGATGAGTTCGATCTGAAGCAGATTCAGCGGTTCGATATAGGGCAGGCGCAACCGCACCGAGGCGTCGAGCGAGGGCGTCTTTTCCAGCAGGCGCGACTGGCCCGTAACGGCCAGCAGCCCCTCGCTCGTCTGGCGCCAGCCCGTGCGTATCCGCTCGAATATCTGGCGACCCGCTTCCTGATCCTCGACCAACGCCAGATAGCGTTCGGCCAGGCTCATGTCCGACTTGGCAAGCACCATTTCCAGATTGGCGAGCGTTGCCTGGAAGAAGGGCCAGCCATCGGCCATATCCTTGAGCAGGCCCTTGTCGGGAAAGGCCTCCAATGCCTGTCCGACGCCGTACCAGCCGGGCAGCATCACGCGCGACTGCGCCCACGAGAAGACCCAGGGGATCGCGCGCAGGTCCTCGATCCGGTCGCTCTTGGTCCGGCTGGCGGGACGCGAGCCGATCTTGAGCGTCGCAATTTCGGCGATCGGGGTGAACTGGCGGAAGAAGCTGCTGAAGCCGGCCGTCTCGTAGACCAGGCCGCGATAGGCCCTGAACGCGGTCGCGGAAAGTTCGGCCATGGCGTCGGCGAAGCGCGCGCGATCGCGTTCGGCGATCTCGCTCTGCTCAAGGCTGGCAAGCAAAGTGGCGGCGGTCATCGCCTCCAGGTTGATCTGGGCGGCGTCGCGCGTGCCGTATTTGGCCGCGATCACCTCTCCCTGCTCGGTGATACGAATCCTTCCTTCGACAGTACCCGAGGGCTGCGCCCGGATCGCGGCGAAGGCCGACCCGCCACCGCGTCCGACCGCTCCGCCGCGCCCGTGGAAAAGCTGCATGGCGGCTCCGGCGCGCTCGAAAACCGGCTTCAGCGCCCGGCTCGCCTGGTGGAGCGACCAGACCGAAGTCAGATAGCCCCCGTCCTTGTTCGAATCCGAATAGCCGACCATCACCTCCTGATAGCCGCGCGCAGCGGTGAGCCCGGCGATCTCCGGTAAGGCGAAATAGGCCGACATCACCTCCGGCCCACGCTCCAGATCCTCGATCGTCTCGAACAGCGGCACGACCATGATGTCGCAGCTCGGCTCGGCGCCAGGGCGGTAAAGACCCGCCTCCTTGAGCAGGATCATGACCTCCAGCAGGTCGGACACCGTCGCCGCCTTGGAGATGATGTAGGTGGTGATCGACTGGCAGCCAAAGCGCCGATGCGCTTCCGCCGCGGCGCGGACGATCGCGAGCTCCGACACCGTCTCCGCGCCATAATCGGCATAGGGGCTGGCAAGCGGGCGCTGGGTCGCCAGTTCGGCCCGCAACAGCGCAACCCGCGCGGCCTCGTCGAGCGCGAGATAATCGGCCTCCGCGCCGGCGACGCGCAGCAGCTCGGCGACGACGCGTTCGTGCACGTCGGCATTCTGCCGCAGATCCAGCGTCGCAAGATGGAAACCGAACGTCTCGACCGCGCGGATCAGCCGCCCGAGCGCGCCGCCGGAAGACAATGCGCCGCTGCCTTCCTTCGCCAGCGCCTTGGCAAGCGTGCGCAGGTCCGCCTTCAGGGCTAGTGCGTCGGGATAGGGCTCCGCCTTCACCGAGGCCGGCCGGGCCGGCGGGCGGCCTGAAATCGCCTCATAATTGGCGGCGACCCGCGCGTAAATGCCCGTGATTGCGCGACGATAGGGCTCGTCCGATCGCGCGGGCGAATCGTCGTGCGCCGAGGCGGCCAGCGCCTCCACCTCGGGGGAAGTCGGCATCAGTTCGGTCGAGATCGAAAGCTCGCCCCCGATCGCGTGGAGGAGCGACAGATAATGGCCGAGGACGGTCTCGCCATTGCGCCGCGTCGCAAGTTCCAGCGACTGGGCGGTAACGTTCGGATTGCCGTCGCGATCGCCGCCGATCCACGACCCGGCGCGCAGGAAACTCTTGGGCCGGCGGCCCAGCACGCGTTCCCAGCGCGCATAGAGCGAAGGGATTACGGGCAGGAAGATATCGCGCAGATAGGATAACGCCGTTTCGACTTCGTCGGCGACATAAAGCCGCTCGCGGCGCAACGCGCGCGTCTGCCAGAGAAGCGCGATCTGCCGGTAGATCGCCTGTTCGACCAGATCGCCTTCCGGCGTCTCCTCCGCGCCCGCGTCACGTAGGTGCATGAGATCGGCGATGCGGTTGCGATGGTCGATCATCGACTTGCGCCGCACCTCGGTCGGGTGGGCGGTCAGCACGGGTACGATGAGCCCGTTGTCCAGCAGCGCAGAGATCGCGTCCTGATGCACCCCCTGCCCGCGCAGTTTCGCGATCGCCGCGGCCAGATCCGCCCCGGGCTCGGCCGCCACGCCCTGCCGGTCCTCCGCGAGATTGGCGAGCATCGAAAACAGCATGAACCCACGCGTGAACGCGAGCATCTCATCCAGGTCGAGCGCGTCCAGGCCGGGATCGACCTCGCCGCCCACGCCCCGCGCGCGATCGACCGAGGCCGAACGAATATATTCGATCCGCTTGAACAGCGTCTCACCGCCATAAGCACGAATTACGTCCCCGAGCAGCTTGCCGAGGAAGCGGACATCCGGATTTTGAGCGACGGGCGGGATAGCGTTCATGACGAGTCTCTGCTGCAATGCAACACGCCCTCTACTCGTATCCTTCTTGCGTCGCACCCCCAAAACCAGCAAGGAAATGGTTCTGAGGGGAAAAGAAATGGCAAGACCCGTTCTGTTCGTTCTGAACGGCCCGAACCTGGAATTGCTGGGCGAGCGGGAGCCTGAGATTTACGGCACGACCACGCTTGCCGATATCGAGGCGCTGTGCCGCGCGGAGGCGGACGCGGCGGGGCTGGATCTGCGCTTCCACCAGACCAATGCCGAGCATGAGATGGTCGGCTGGCTGCATGAGGCTCGCAAGGATGGCGCGGGCATCGTCATCAACCCCGCGGCATTTTCTTATGCGGGCTATCCGGTGCTCGACGCGCTCAAGATGTGCGATTGTCCGATCGTGGAGGTCCACATCTCCAACATCCATCGGCGGGACGAGGCCTGGCGTGCTAATTCGCTGATGACTGCGGCCGCGACGGGCATGATTACCGGGCTCGGCCCGCACGGCTACGTGCTTGCGGTACGCCACATCGCGACGTTGCTGGCCAAATAGGCGCCGGCAAAGGCGGGCATAAAAAAACGCCTCCCGGAGAGCCGGGAGGCGCCGAGGCTGTTCCCCAACCGAAAGGGTTGGAGGGGTAATCAGAAGCTGTGCGGAATCCTCCGCAACAGGATCGGGCGGCACGCATCGGGCGCCCTTGGTGAAGCCTCCACTTAGGCGGCGCGCTCCGACCGAGCGACCAAGACCATGGTCGTAGGAGACCGCGACGATGGTCGTAATGGCCAGTCGCGAGGCCGGGCCGGATATGCGTCTTCGCTGCCGGGTGGCCCTCCGCTCGCAGAGAGTTTCGGTTGTTGGGGAGAGACCTTTGGGGCGGAAAAACGAAACCAGGGCCACCCGCGCGATTATCGTCATGGGCGTCAGCGGCTGCGGCAAGTCAACACTGGCGGCCGCGCTCGGCGAGCAACTGGACTGCTCCTTTTTCGAGGGGGATTCCTACCATTCGGAAGCCAACGTCGCGAAGATGCGCAGCGGGCACCCGCTGACCGACGCGGACCGCTGGCCCTGGCTCGATCGGCTGGGCGAGGCGACCGGCAAGGCCGTCCGCGAGGGGGGTGTCGCGGTGGCCGCCTGTTCCGCGCTGAAACGCGCCTATCGCGATCGATTGCGCGCCGCGATCGGGGCTCCCACGATTTTCGTCCTGTTGGAGGTCGGGCGCGCTGAATTGGTGCGCCGGCTGAACGGCCGGCCCGATCATTACATGCCGGCGAGCCTGATCGACAGCCAAATGGCGATCCTTGAACCGCCGATGGCGGACGAACAGGCGATCGTCATCGAACCGGCAACGCCGCCTGGGCGGGAGGTCGAACAGGTGTCGCAGTGGCTCGCGGCGAATGCCCCCGATGCCGAAAGGCTTGTGAAAGCGGGTTAAGGCATCAATCGCTTGCGGCCCTGGGTCAGGTGCCAGCGCATCGCCAGGGCCGCGCCATCGGCATCCTGGGCGCGGATCGCATCCACGATCATCTCATGCTCGCGCACCATCGCCAGCACCACTTCCGGCGCGCGCGCGCGCGAAATATCGAGGCCCGCGCGCAGGATATGCTCGACCTCGTCATGCAGCAGGTCGAACGAAGCGACGAAAGCGGGGTTGGCGGTCGCCTCCGCGATCGCGCGGTGCAGAGCCCAGTCCTCATCATGCGCGGTCGCCGACGAGATCAGCGCCTGACGCAATTCGACCATCCGCTGGCTGATCTGCGCCATTTGCTCAGGCGAGCGGCGCTGTGCGGCCAGCCGGGCGGCTTCCGCCTCGATCACGAAACGCACCTCGTAGGTTCCGAGCGTCGCCGAAAGCTCCGCCATGGGCACATGCGCGCCCAGCTGTTCCGACGGGCGGTTCTTCACATAGGATCCGGCGCCACGCCGCGCTTCGGTGATCCCGTCCGAGGCGAGCCGGACCAAAGCCTCGCGCACGATCGTCCGCGACATGCCGAACAGCTCGGCCAGCCGGGCTTCCGAAGGCAGCCGGTCCCCTACTTCCAGCCCGTCGCGATTGATGATCTCGACGATCCCGGCATAGGCGCGATCCGCCAGCCTGCCTTCCTGCACGAACATATTCGTGGCCAATACGAGGCCCCCCTTTTCCCGGCCCAGACTTAGCGCGGACGGCCGGATGCGGCCAGCCCGGACGCTTTCGGGCCCGTCTTTTATCACCTTCTAAAACCTGTCCAACAACTTTAACGATAACATTCGAACTTGACGCGCCCTTCCCCGCCAATTAGCGTCAACCTGTCCAACCGATTCTGGCAACTCTACAGGGAGGATAGCCGGAGCGGCGGAAGGCCGGAGGCGGGCGCTGCAGCGCCCTATCCTCGGCATGGGTGCACGCACCTGGAGAGGGGTTTTATGGGACTGATTTCGAGAATCGAGCCGTCCGTCTTCCATTCAGCCGGACCAAAACTCCCACCGGGATTTGCGGACCTCACACCCACCCAGCTCAAGGTCCTGCACGGCGTGCATTCGGGCCTACTAAACAAGCAGATAGCCTTCGACCTCGGGATCGCCGAGGCAACGGTGAAGGCCCATATGACCGCCCTGATGCGCAAGCTGAACGTGCGTAACCGCACACAGGTCGCGATCGTGGTCGAGGCTGCCTTGTGGACCCAGCAGGACGAGGCGGCCTGACCCGCTAGATTTCCACCGCGAACAAGGCGTGGTGGGCGAGGATGAAGAGCGTCCGCCCCTTCGGCCCTCCGAAAATCAGCTGCAATGGGCGCTCCGGCACGTCGATCCGGCCGGCCTCTGAACCATCGGACGCGTAGATGAAGACCTGCCCGTTGGCGATATAGACGCGCCCGTCAGGGCCCACCGCCACGCTTTCTCCTCCGCGATTGGCGAAAGGCATGAGGTTGGTAACGTTCCCATCGGAGCCGATCCGCCCGCTATAGGTCTTGTCCTCGGAGCCGTTGCTGATCAGCACGCGCTCGCCCGGCTTGCCGGTGACGAAGCCATAGGTGTCGAGCAAATCCGAGAAGCGCCAGCCGAGGAAGCCGGACGGCCCCTGCTGATGCGTCGGGAAGGCCGGCAGCACGAGGCTGCCGTCGGGCGAAACATATTCTTCGCCCTTCGCTTTGCCCATGTCGCGCACAAACATCTCGGCCAGGGTGGTGAAGCGGTAGGTGGTGAGATCGAGCTGGTCGCGGAATTCGCCATTGTTCCAGACGTTACCGGGCAGCGCGACGCGGGCGTCGCGATGCTCCTTCACGGGCGTCGGCCTGATCACCTCGATGCCGCTGCTGCCGCCTATCCCGGGCCGGAAGCTGTAAACCGTGCCCGCCGCGCCGTCCGACGACAGCACGATCAGATTGCCGGAGCGGTCGAACGCCAGATTGACCGGGTCGTGCGCATCGTCACGTTCGATCGACAGGCCCTCGTCCGCAGACCAGCCATAGATCGTCTGCATCTTGCGATCGACGAAGTAGAGCTTGCCCTTTGCATCCACGGCCGCGCCTGCGATCGAATGGAAACCGGTGTGCAGCGTCTGGACAGGCGTTGCCGGCACGGACGAGCGGGGCGTGCCCGGCACGTCGAGCATCGCAAATTCGCGCTCACGCACCTCGAGCCCGCTCGTCACGTCCGTGATCGCATTCTCATAGGGATATTTGCTGGCGCGCAGATAGGTGCCGCAGCCGGCCTTTTCGCAGAAAGCGAGGCCGCTTTCCGCATTAACGTGGACGTTGCGGAAGCGGACGCCTGACGCGTTGATCAGCCGCACCGCTGTCGCCGCGGGCTTGAGCGAGCGGGTGACGCGATAGGCGTGATAATTGGCGAACAGGACGTTGCGGGCATTGCGCACATCCAGACTGATCGCGTCCTGGCTTTCACCCGCTTCTTCCTCGGTCTGAGGGGCGAGGAATTCCCAGTTCGCGACAGTGTCGAGCACGATCTCCGCGCGGACATGATGCTCGTTCGACAGTTCGTAGACGTGGCCGGGCGTTTCGGTGTCGCTGACCTTGAAGCCGGCGGTCGCATAGGTGTTGGGCGACCAGATGTCGGTGAAGGTGCCGCCGCCGCCGTCGGTCACCCAAATGCTCGGATATTGCGCATCCCACCGCTTGGCCGGATCGGGGTCGCCTGTGTGGTTGGCGTTGTAAGGATCGAAGCGGCTGCCGTCGGCAAGCGTGGTGCCGTGGCCGTTCTGGATCTTCACGTCCTGGACGAGCGAGGCGGCGCCCGCCTTCCATAGTAGCGCGGTGGCGCGCGGATTGATGCCGTTGGTGTTGAGGCCGAGGCCCGAGACGATCGCGTCGCCGCCCTTGGCGCTTTCGATCAGGGCCTTGGGATCACCGATCCCCGCATAAGCCGGCGTATTGTCGGGCAGCACAATCTGGGTCAGGCTTGGGTGAAGCCCGATCAGCACGCTGTTCGGCTTCAGTTTCAGCGTATCGGTGACCAGGTAGCGGCCGGTGGGGAAATAGACCACGCGATGGCTGTCGATCGCGCGCTGGACCGCGGCCGTATCGTCGGCCCTGTTGTCGCCCTTCGCCCCCGCATCCCGGACGTTGAACCATTGATCGACCGGAGGCAGCAGGCGCACCGCGCGGTCGCGGGGGGCGGGAAGCGTTCTGAGCGGACTGGCCTGCATGTTGGTGGCGTAATGGCCGGTCTGGCCGAGGCCGGGCAGGACCATGCCGTAATTGAACGCGGCCACGCGATAGGCGGCGCCCGGCCCGGCGACCGTCTTCCCGCTATCGCGGAAGCGGGCAAAGACGGGCGTGGATCTGGCAAGGGCGCCCTCGAACCCGATCTGGGTATAGGCGTTATTCTCGTTGGAGATGACGACGCCGGCCTTCGAGACATTCTCGAAGCGTACGTCCTTGCCCCACAACCAGTCGCCATAGCCCTCGTCGATGTCGATCCCGACGGGCGTGTCGCGGATCGCGACATTGACCAGCGTCAGCCCGGCCTCATGCTCGCGGATCGCGGCGTCGCGCTGGCCGTCGAAACTGGAATCTATCAAAGTGAACTGCCAGGCGGGCGAAGTCTTTTCGGCGAGGATGCCGTAGCGGCCGCCATGGAAATGCAGATCCTCGGCCTCGTTGCCGACCTGGTAGAGCCCGGCCAGCGCGGAGCCGAGCCGGAAATCCATGTGGCTGAGATAGGCATGTTGTGCGGCGTGGAAGCGGATCGCGGTCGCGGCCGGATTGCCCGGTCCGATCTCGAAATCGACATTGGACATAGCCGAATAGAAGGTGCCTGAATTCGCGTCCGCGATCCGGTCGGTCGCCGGCACGCTCCCCTGCGGCGGCACCGGCACCCGGGCCGGGTGCCCGGACGCCGGCGTGCGCGCGGCGTTTGCCCCTGCAAAGATCACCATCGTGCCGAGGCCGCGGCCGAATCCGGGCGTGTTCGGCCCCAACAGGATCACCGGCCGTGTCCGGCCCACGCCGAACAGCCGCACACCCGGCCACATGTAGAGCGTGCGGCTGATCCGGTAGCGGCCCGATGGAAGGAAGACGATCCCCTCGCCCGACCCGCTCGACGCGGCCTGGTCGATCGCAGCCTGAAGCGCGGCGCTGTCGTCCGCGCGCCCGTCGCCGATTGCCTTCACGGTGACCGCGCCAGCGTCCGCCGGCGGAAGAGTGAAGGCGGAAGGGGGCGCCGCGACCGCCGGGACTGGCAGGCAGAGCAGGGCGATCGAGGCCAGGAGCCAGGGAGGATTGCGCATGACCCGGCTCTATCGGGCCGGCCGCCGGCATGAAAGCCACGACATGGTCGTAGGAAAGCCGCAACCGGGAGACGCTTCCCCTCAGCGATATGCGCGGCAAAGTGGACTTAACGCGCCCGCATCCCTAGATCGCGGGCATGTCCTTTCGGTTCCACAAGATGCACGGGCTCGGCAACGACTTCGTGGTGATCGATGCCCGCGACCAGCGCGTCGCGATCGATGCCGATCGCGCCCGCGCGATCGCGGACCGGCGTGAGGGGATCGGGTGCGACCAGCTGATCCTGATCGAGCCGTCGGACGTGGCCGACGCACGGATGCGGATCTGGAATTCGGACGGGAGCGAGGTCGAGGCCTGCGGCAATGCGTCGCGCGCGGTCGCTCTGCTGCTCGGACGGCAATCGACGCTCGAGACGCTGGGTGGCACGCTGCAGCTCGCGGTCGAGGGCGCGCTGGCGACGGTCGACATGGGTTCGCCGCGCTTCGGCTGGGACCAGATCCCGCTCGGCTATGCGATGGACACGGCCAACATGCCGGTCGGCTGGGAGGAATTGAACGATCCCGCAGCGGTGAACGTCGGCAATCCGCACGTCATCTTCTTCGTGCCCGATTGCGACGCGGTCGAGCTGGAGCGCCTTGGCCCGCAGATCGAGCATGATCCGCTCTTTCCCGATCGCGTGAATGTTAACGTAGCGACGATCGAGGACCAGGATCGCATCCGGTTGCGCGTGTGGGAACGGGGCGCGGGGCTGACCCGTGCGTGCGGCACCGGCGCGTGCGCGACCGCGGTCACGGCGATCAAGGCAGGGCGCGTCCAGAGCCCCGTCACGGTGGCGTTGCCCGGCGGCGAACTGCTGATCGACTGGGCCCCTGGGGGCAGCATCAGCATGTCCGGACCCGCCGCGCATGTTTATACGGGCGAGGCCGACGGATTGTGAGCGGTGCCACGCTGATTTCGCACGGCTGCCGGTTGAATATCGCGGAGAGCGAGAAGATCGCGGCAATGTTGGCCGCCGACGACGACCTGGTCGTGATCAACAGCTGCGCGGTCACGGCGGAGGCCGTGAAGACGGCGCGGCAGGCGATAAGGCGGGCGAAGCGCGATCGGCCGGAGGCGCGTATCGTGGTGACGGGTTGCGCGGCCGAAACCGAGCCGGAGACGTTCCGGGCGATGGCCGAGGTTAGCGCCATTGTCCCAAATACGAACAAGCTGGATGTCTCCCTCTATCCGTCATCCCGGCGGAGGCCGGAATCTCGGGAAGCGAAGGCCACACCCTCATCACATGAAGTCCCAGGCTTCGCTGGGATGACAGGATATGGTGCGAACGCGCCGCGCCCGGCGCACGCCCGCACCTTCCTTCCCGTGCAAAATGGCTGCGATCATCGCTGCACTTTCTGCATCATTCCTTACGGGCGCGGGCCGAGCCGGTCTTTGCCGGCGGGCGGCGTGATCGAGGAAATCCGCGCGGCGGTCGATCAGGGAACGAAGGAGGTCGTGCTGACCGGCGTCGACCTGACGGCCTATGGCGCGGACCTGCCGGGACAGCCGTCGCTCGGCAGCCTGGTTGCGCGGATCCTGCATCATGTCCCCGAATTGCCGCGGCTGCGCCTGTCCTCGCTCGACCCGTGCGAGGTGGATGAGCAGCTGCTGGAGCTGATCGCCAACGAGCCGCGCGTGATGCCGCATGTGCATCTTTCGCTGCAGGCGGGCGACGATCTCATCCTCAAGCGCATGAAGCGGCGGCACAGCCGCGCGCAGGCGGTGGCGCTCGCGGCACGGCTGATGGCGTTGCGGCCGGACATCGCGATCGGTGCGGACCTGATCGCGGGCTTCCCGACCGAGGATGAAGCGATGTTCGCCAATACGCTGACGCTGATTGACGACTGCGGCATCGCGCTGGCGCATATCTTTCCCTATTCGCCGCGCACGGGCACGCCCGCAGCGCGCATGCCGCAGGTCGCGCGCGAGGTCGTCAAGGCACGCGCCGCCCGATTGCGCGCCGCCGCGGCGCGGGCCAAGGCGGCGTGGCTACAGCAGCAGGTTGGACAGGTGACGGACGTTTTGGTCGAGCTGGATGGAATGAGCGGCCATGCCGCCAATTTCGCGCGGGTTACCTTCCCCGCCGCGCAGCCCAACAGCATCCAGCGCATGACGCTGTTCGCGGTCAACGGGAACGAGTTGGTCGGGGTGGCGGCATGACGAGCTGGACCGACAAATTGTTCGGCGGGTTTCGCCGCACCTCCGACAAGCTCAACGAGAATCTCTCGGGTCTTTTCGGCAAGGCCGCGCTTGATGCGGATACGCTCGACCAGATCGAGGAGGCGCTGATCGCGTCCGACCTTGGCCCAACGACCGCGCGGCGCGTGCGTGAGCGGCTGACGGGCGAACGGTTCGCGCTGGGGCTGACCGAGGCCAAATTGCGCGAGATCGTGGCCGAAGAAATCGGGCAGATCCTTGCCCCCGTCGCCAAGCCGCTGGAGATCGACGCCTTTCCACGCCCGCAGGTCATATTGGTGATCGGGGTCAACGGATCGGGCAAGACCACCACCATCGCCAAGCTCGCGCACCTGTTCACCGAGCAGGATTATTCGGTGATGCTGGTCGCCGGCGACACGTTCCGCGCCGCCGCCATCGGGCAGCTGAAGGTCTGGGCCGACCGGATCGGCGTGCCGATCATCTCCGGCAAGGAAGGCGGCGATGCCGCCGGGCTGGTGTTCGAAGGCGTCAAGCGCGGCACTGCCGAGGGCACCGACGTGCTGATCGTGGACACCGCCGGCCGCCTGCAGAACAAGGCCGGTCTGATGGACGAATTGTCGAAGATCCGCCGCGTGCTCGGTCGGTTGAACGCCGCGGCGCCGCACAATGTGGTGCTCGTGCTGGATGCGACCACCGGTCAGAACGGGTTGAACCAGATCGAGGTGTTCCGGAAGGAAGCGGGTGTGACCGGCCTTGTGATGACCAAGCTCGACGGCACCGCGCGCGGCGGCGTGCTGGTGGCGGCGGCGGAGCAGTTCGGCCTGCCGATCCATGCGATCGGGCTGGGTGAAACCATCGACGATCTCCGCCCGTTCGACCCGACCGAAGTCGCCCGCGCGATCGCAGGGATCGAACGTCTCGCGCCGGAGAAAAAGTTATGACCAGCCCGACGAAGTCCGCCGAGCCCGGCCTCGGAATGCGCCTCGCGCTCGATCTGGGGCCGCTGGCGGTCTATTTCGCGACCTACGCCGCGACCAAACACGACATCTTCATCTCGACCGCCGTCTTCATGGGCGTGACCGCGGTGGCGATGCTGGTCTCGCTCATCCGCTTCGGCAAGGTGAGCCCGATCCAGATCTTTTCCGCGATCATGGTGCTGATCCTGGGTGGCCTGACGATCTGGCTGCACAAGGATTGGATCATCAAGATCAAACCGACCATCTATTATCTGACGGTCACGGCGATCCTGGTATGGGGCCTCGCCACCGGCCGGCCGACGCTGCAGATGGTGCTGGGCCAGGCTTATCCCGGCCTGGACAAGGAAGGCTGGCGCCTGCTGACGCGAAACTGGGCCATCTTCTTCTGTGCCCTGGCGATTGCCAACGAGCTGGTCTGGCGCAACACCTCCACCGAATTCTGGCTGAGCTACAAATTATGGGGGTCGATGCCGGCGACCCTGATCTTCGCGGCCTGCAATGTGCCGATGCTGATGCGGCATGGGCTGGCCGCCGATGACAACAAGATCGCGTTGCCGCCGGAGGAATGACGCACTTTTCGCAGTGATTGAAACTGCGCGACGATCGTCGCGTTTGCAGCCGCCCCGATCAAGGAGATTTCGGTGCGGCGAGGTTTGCGGACGGCCATTGCGATAGCCGCCTTGATAGCAATGGGCGGCTGCGACCGTCTAAGGCAGCTCACCAGCGGCAAGACGGCCGACGCGAACGTGCCCCAGCCTGCCGTCTGGACCGCCACGACCGCGCGCCAGTTGCGCGAGGCGCTCGACAGCCGCGCGGCGCACGGCCTGGACCGCCTGCCCATGGAAACAGGCGGTACGCCCGGAACGGACGAGGGCGATGCCGCGCTCACGCGCGCCGCGCTGGCTTATGCCAGGGCATTGGCAGCGGGCGCGAGCAACCCGGCCCGGCTTTACGACATCTATACGATCCCACGCCCGCGCCCGGACCTCCGCCGCGGCCTGTCGCTGGCGCTGCAGAAGGGCGACGTACGCGGCTGGCTGGAAGGCCTCGCGCCGCAGGACGCCAATTACCGGCGGCTGTCGCGGGCCTATCTGGAGATCGTGCAGCATCAAACGGCGCCCACACCGGCCATCCCGGACGCGGGCCAGGCCATTCGCCCAGGCTCCTCCGATCGGCGCGTGCCGCTGATCGCGCGGCAACTCGCAGCGCTCGACTATCTCGATCCCCGCTTTGCCAACCAGCAGCGTTATTCCGCCAGAATGGTCGCTGCGGTGCGTGCCCTTCAGGCCGATTACGGAATCAATCCCGATGGCATCATCGGTTCGGCGGCGCTGGCCATCCTGAACACGACGGACGAAGACCGCGCCCGCGCGATCGCCGTGGCGATGGAGAGGCTGCGCTGGCTCGAGCGGTCGCCGCCGCCGACCCGCATAGATGTGAACCTGGCGGCCGCGCGGCTGACATATTGGCGCGACGGCAAGATCGCGGACAGCCGCAAGGTCGTCGTCGGGGAACCCGACAAGCAGACGGCGCAGCTCCAGGCGCCGATCTTCCGCCTTGTCGCCAACCCAACGTGGACGGTGCCGCGCTCGGTCCAGGAGGCGGAGCTGGCAGGGCAGAGCGATGATCAGCTTGCCGCCCAGGGAATGGCCTGGAAGGACGGCTGGATCGTCCAGCAATCGGGCCCGAAGAATTCGCTCGGGCTGGTCAAGTTCGACATGGCCGACGATCAGGCAATCTACCTGCACGATACGCCCGCCAAGGCCCTGTTCGGCCTCGTTCAGCGTCAGCGGAGCCATGGCTGCGTGCGGGTCGAAGACGCGCTCGGATTCGCAGCCCTGCTCGCCGGCGATGAGGGGATAGGGGCCGAATGGAACGCAGCGCAGGAGACCGGCGAGGAAACGATGGTCAAGCTCCCGCGCAGCATCCCTGTCCGGCTGCTCTATCAGACCATCCTTTTCGGTGATGATGGCGAGCCGATTATCCGCGACGACCCTTACGACTGGAACGAGCGGGTGGCGGAGGCCCTGGGCTTCCCCAAATCCAGTTCGATGGCGCTCAAGGCGAGCCGCACCGACGTCGGGCCTTAATCAGACATGCGGCGGGCCGAGCGTGCTCAGCCGGGCAACGAGCCGGTTTGACGCAGCGCTTCGCCGAGGGCGAGGGCGGCTGACGTTGCCAGGTTCATCGAGCGTACCTCCGGGCGGATCGGGATGCGCAATCGGGCATCGCAGATTTCGGCGATGGCCGTCGGCACGCCCGCGCTTTCCTTGCCGAACAACAGGATGTCGTCGGGCAGAAAGGCGAAATCGTAGGGCGATTGCCGGCCCTTTGTGGTGAGGAGCAGCAGCCGGCTCGAGCCGATCGTGGAACGGAACGCGTCGAAGCCCTCATGCCGCACGATCTCGACATGGTCGATATAATCCATCGCGGTGCGGCGGACGCGGCGATCGTCCCATTCGAATCCCATCGGTTCGATCAGGTCGACCGCCACGCCGAGGCACGCGCCCAGGCGCAGGACAGCACCGACATTCTGGGCGATTTCCGGTTCGAACAAGGCGATGCGCATCCCCGCTGATTGGCGCGGCAGAGCGGGCCATGCAACCGGATGCTAGGGCTTCCGGGCCGCGACGCTCACAGGCAATTGTCCGCGCGCGGTTCGCCCCAGGACATGCGCGTCCAATTCTCCGAGGCGCCGATGATGATCCGCGTCGCTTTGCATTTCTTGAGCTGGAAGCGCACCTTGCGCGCGCGGAAATCGAGCGAGACCCGACGGAAATTCGCCATCAGATCGGTGCCGAGAAACAGCGCCGGATGGCTGTTCAGGCCGAACGCGGCGAAGGGCGGAACATCGGCGAACGCGATATCCACATCGCGCAACAGGATCGGGCCGATCCGCAACTCGTCGAGGTGCGCGAGCTGCATCGTCACCGCGACACCGGTCACGCCGATCGCCTGACCGCTTACCAGGCCCTTGGGGTTCTTCCTGAAAAGCCGGTCGCGCAAGGCGAGGTTGCCGATCGTGATTTCGGACCCGCTGTCGATCACCGCATCGACCGCATGCCCATTCACGCTCGCTTCCGTCAGGATGAGCTGGCCGCGCCGGCGCCGGGCGACCACCACGATCTCGCCATCGATATAGGGCGCGGGCCGGTGCGCATCCTCGATCGTGATGACGCGCTTGTCGAAATCCATCATGAGGCGCTGCTCGACCAGCGCGTCGATGCCGAGCAAGCCCTCGGCCCCGAGATCCTCATCCCTCAGCACCGGCAGTTCGAGGTCGCGGAGCGTGCTGTCGCCGACCTTCAATTCGGCGGCGAGAACGCGCGGGACGATGCTGCTGGAGGTCATGCCGTGCAGCAAGGCCTGGGTCGTTGCGGGCAATTGAAGCACGCGCTGAGCGTTCATCCCTAGCGCCGAGGTATCAGCGCCGCTGTCGACAACGAACCGGAAAGGTCCACGCCCGGCGACCTCCACCGCCACCGTCATGCGCGTCTCGACCTTGCGCGCGGCGATGTCGGCCCCGCCGATCGACAGGCTGTTGTCGATCACGGCGGGCGGCAGCGGCGGGAGAAGCGTCGAGGGTCTGGCTGGCGGGGGCGCGGCAGTTGTTGTTTGCGCTTGCAGGACTGCTGGGGCCGCAATCGCCGCGCATAGTGTTGCCGCGCTGACGAGCAGCCGGTGACCGATGCCTTTGACCAAGGCGTTCATGGTCGAGAGTTTAGCCGCGCGAAGCGGACTTTGCCATCGGGGTCCGCGTGGCAAGAAAGCGTGGGACTGCGTCAAAAACCCTCCCCACGACATCGCGGGGAGGGTTTGGGATCGTTACTGCTGCTGGTCGGCGCGGCTGGCGCCCTGGCCGTCCAGATTCTGCGACACGAAATCCCAATTGATGACGTTGCCGAGGATGGTTTCGGCGAACTTGGGCCGCGCGTTGCGATAGTCGATATAATAAGCATGCTCCCACACATCGAGCGTGAAGAGCGGGGTCACGCCGTGCGCCACGGGCGTGTCGGCGTCGTGATAGGACGTGACCTTGAGCTTGTCGCCCTCAAGCACCAGCCAGCCCCAGCCGGACGCGAAGTGGTTGACGCTCTCAGTCGCGATCGCCTTCACCAGCGCGTCCTGGCCGCCGAAATCGTCGATCAGCTTGGCGAGCTTCTCCGACGGCTTGGTCGAGCCCTGCGGCGCGAGGCAGTTCCAGAAGAAGGTGTGGTTCCAGATCTGGGCGCTGTTGTTGAACAGCCCCTTGTCGCCCGTGCTTTTCGCCTTGTCGATCACCTGGAGCAGCGAAAGTCCGGCAAGGCCTTTCTCTTCGATCCAGCCGTTGGTCTTGTCGACATAGGCCTTGTGATGCTTGCCGTGGTGATATTCGAACGTCTCGGCCGACATATGCGGCTGGAGTGCGGTGGGCTCGAACGGAAGCGGGGGAAGTACGAAGGCCATGGGATCCTCCTTGGGGCTTTGGGCTGCGCCGGGCCCTAACGCCCGAAGCGGGCAAGGGCCATGCGAAAAAATCTATCGGGCGATATCGGCGGCTGCCCTGATGATGGGCACGAAGGCTTCGGCGGTGAGGCTGGCGCCGCCGATCAGCGCGCCGTTCACATCCTCGCACGCCAGGATCTGCGCGGCGTTGGCGGGATTAACCGACCCGCCATAAAGAATGCGTACCTTGGTGCCCTCTTCGCCCAGCAGCTGGATCAGCTTGGCGCGGATCATCGCGTGCATCTCGCAAATCTCGGTCCTTGTCGGGGTGCGGCCCGTACCGATCGCCCAGGCTGGCTCGTAAGAGACGACGAGATTGTCGGCGCTGGATGCGGGCGGCACCGACCCGTCAAGTTCGGCGGCGACGACCGAAACCGCGCGGCCTTCGTCGCGTTCGGGCTCGTCCTCGCCGACGCAGACGATCGCGATTAGCCCGGCCGCCTGCGCGGCGGTGGCCTTGGCCTGGATCAGCGAATCGGCTTCGCCGAACTCCGCCCGGCGCTCGCTATGGCCGCAGATCACGAAACGGGCGCCCATCTCGACCAGCATGTCGGCGGAAATGCAGCCGGTATGCGCGCCTTTGGCCGCATGGTGGCAATCCTGGCCGCCGATCAGCACATTGCCGGCCCGCGGCCCGGCATCGGCAAGCAACGTGAAGGGGGGCGCTATGGCGACATCGACCCCGGGTCGGGCGGCGGCCGCTTCAGCGATACGATCCAGTTCGGCCAGCATCGCGCGCGACCCGTTCATCTTCCAGTTGCCGGCAATCAGATATCGCAAAACCGGATCCTCCTGCGACGGCGGTTAGCAATCGCAGCGCATCGCGCCAACCCGCCCGCTTGAAGCCTGATCAACGCCTCTCTATTGGGTTCGGCTTCCTTCGGCATTTTCGGAAGACCCATGCTCGCCTTTTTCCGCCGTATCTTGTCCTCGTGGATGGCGGTGGCGCTTCTCGCCCTCATCATGATCGCCTTCATTGTCACCGGCGTGGGCACGCCCGGCGGCGGCCTGGTCGGGGGCGGCCCTGGCGCCGATGCGGTCGCGACCGTGGGTAGCCGCTCGATCTCGACCGCCGAGATCAGCCGGCGCGCGAACCAGGCGCTGCGCCAGGCGCGCGAGCAGCAACCGTCGCTGACCATGCCCCAGTTCCTGGCGGCGGTGGGCGGGCTGGGCCCGATCGTCGAACAGACGGTCGGCGCGGCCGTGCTGGTCGAATGGGCGAAACGGCATGGCGTGACCGCGAACGAGCGGCTGATCGGCGCGGAAATCGGCAAGATCCCCGCCTTTCACGGCACTACCGGCCAGTTCAGCCAGGACGTCATGAACAGCGTCCTGGCGCAGCAGCGCATCAGCTTCGCGACGTTGCACGACGATATTCGCGATGATGTGACCCGCCGCCAGTTGCTGACCCCGATCATGGCCGGTCCGCGCGCGCCCGAAGGCCTCCTGCGTGCTTACTCCCAGCTGGTGATCGACCAGCGGCAGGGCGTTATCGGCATGATCCCGGCCAAGCCGGACGCTATCCCGGCGCCAACCGACCAGGAGGCCAGTGACTTCTACAAGGCGCACATCGCGCGTTATTCGCTGCCCGAGCGCCGGTCGTTGCGCTACGCGATCATCGGCCCCGAAACGGTCACCGTGACCCCGCCGACCGACGCCGAGGTCGCGGCCCAATATAAGGCCGACGCCGCCAAATATGCGGCGAGCGAGACGCGCACGATCCAGCGGGTGGTGTTGCCCGATGAAAATGGCGCCAAGGCCTTTGCCGCCAAGCTCGCCAAAGGCACCGCCTTCGCGCAGGCGGCGACCGAGGCCGGCCTGGGCGCATCCGACATTACGGTCGGCGCCGTCACGCACGATGCCTTTGCCGGCACCGACGGCAAGGCCATCGCCGATGCAGCCTTCGCGCTGGCGGGGAAAGGAAACACTGCGCCGATCAAGTCCGCGCTCGGCTGGACGATCGCGCATGTCGAGGCGATCACCAAGATCCCGGCGCGCTCGCTTGCGCTGGCGGCGCCCGAGATCAAGGCCGCGCTTGCCAAGAAGAAGTCGGACGACGCCCTCGCCGCCCTCACCAATCAGGTGCAGGACGCTGTCGGCGATGGCGCCAGCTTCAACGAGATCGTGGCCAAGCATAAGCTGCAGGTGATCACCACGCCCAGTCTGCTGCCCAACGGCACGTCACCTACGGACCCGAATTTCAAGCCCGATGCCAATCTGACCGCCTTGCTCAAGGCGGCCGGCGATGCGACGCCGGACGACGAGCCCACGGTCGAGACGCTGGACCCCACGCATTCCGCGCTGCTCGGCGTGGCCAGCGTGACCCCCGCCGCGCCCGTGCCGCTCAACGAGATCAAGCCGCGCGTGGCCATGGACATACGGGTCCAGCGTGCCACCGAACGCGCCCACGGTGTCGCGCAGACTGTGCTGGCCAAGGTCAAGGCGGGTCAGCCGGTCGCCACCGCCTTCGCTGCGGCGGGGCTCGAGGCACCCAAGCCCTTCGCCCTCAGCCAGGTCGAATTGTCGCGCGCGGGCCCGAACGTGCCCGCCCCGATCCGCACCCTGTTCCGCCTTGCGCCGGGCAAAGCCGACCTGGTGCAGGGGCCGAACGGCAGCTGGTTCATCGTCAAGCTCGAGCAGATCGCGCCGGGCAATCCGCAGCTTCTGCCGATGGTGATGGCCGCCACGCGCAACGAATTGCAGCGCAGCCTGGGCGACGAATATGCCCAGCAATTCGCCAATGCCGCGCGCGACGAGGTGAAGGTCAAGCGCAACCCGCAGGCGCTTGCCACACTCGAGCAGCAATTGCGCGGCAACGGACAGTAAGGTGGAGACCGCCGGCGGCGACGCCGAACAGGATACGCACGCAATCCGCAGCCTGTCCGCCGGCCGGCCGGCCATGGTCTGGCGGCGCCAGCTCGCCGATACCGAGACGCCGGTGGCGGCGGCGCTCAAGCTTATCGAGCCGGGTCGCGGCGATTTCGTGCTGGAGTCGGTCGAGGACGGCGCGACACGCGGGCGGTACAGCTTGCTCGGTCTCGCCCCCGACCTCGTCTTCCGCGCCAACGGGACCGAGGCGGCGATCAATCGCGACTGGCTGTTCGATCGCGAGGCCTTCGTGCCGGTCGAAGGCGGTCCGCTCCAGGCGCTGCGGGCGCTGGTGGCCGAATGCCGCGCCGAGGTGCCCGAGGGCCTGCCCCCGGCGCTCGCCTGTCTGGTCGGCTATTTCGCTTATGAGACGGTCGGCCTGGTCGAGACGCTGCCACGCCCCGCGCCCAATCCGCTCGGCCTGCCCGACATGCTGTTCGTGCGGCCGACCCTGATTCTGGTCTTCGATCGCCTGGCCGACGCGCTTTATCTGGTCGCGCCGGTCTGGCCCGGGAATCCCGAGCCGCGCGAGGCCGTCAACCGCGCGGTCGAGCGGATCGAGGCGGCGGCGGCACAACTCGCTGGCGCGGTGCCGCAGTCGCGCCGTGATCCCGGCGCGATCGCCTTGCCCGTGCCGACACCGCAACTGGCTCCCGGCCGCTATGGCGAGATGGTCGCCCGCGCCAAGGACTATATCGCGGCAGGGGACATTTTTCAGGTGGTGCTCGCCCAGCGCTTCACCACGCCCTTTCCGCTGCCGCCATTCGACCTCTATCGCGCGCTGCGGCGGATCAACCCGTCGCCCTTCCTCTATCATCTCGATCTGCCGGGCTTCGCGCTGATCGGCTCGTCACCCGAAATCCTGGTGCGCGTGCGCGATGGCGAGGTCACGATCAGGCCGATCGCGGGCACGCGTCCACGGGGCAAGACCGCTGCCGAGGACGCGGCCAACCGCGACGAACTGCTGGCCGATCCGAAGGAGCGGGCGGAGCATCTGATGCTGCTCGACCTCGGCCGCAACGACGTCGGCCGCGTTGCCGCCAAGGGCAGTGTCGCCGTGACCGACAGCTACACGATCGAGAAATATAGCCACGTCATGCACATCGTCTCCAACGTGGTTGGACGGCTCGATGACTCCAAAGATGCGCTGGATGCGCTGTTCGCCGGCTTCCCGGCGGGCACCGTATCGGGAGCCCCGAAGGTCCGCGCGTGCGAGATCATCGCCGAATTGGAGCCCGAAACGCGCGGCGCTTATGCCGGAGGCGTCGGTTATTTCTCCCCCGACGGCAGCATGGACAGTTGCATCGTGCTCAGGACCGCGGTGGTCAAGGATGGCATGATGCACGTCCAATCGGGTGCGGGCATCGTCGCCGACAGCGACCCCGTTTCCGAGCAGAAGGAGTGCGAGGCCAAGGCGGGCGCGCTCTTCGCCGCCGCACGCGAAGCCGCCACCCGCGCGGGCGAGGCCGGGTTCGGGCAATAACGTAGGGAGACGGCGCGAGGCCGTCTCCCCTCAACCATCACGCACCGAAGGCGTTGGCCTGCTGGCCGACGAGCGTGACCTCCACGCGGCGATTCTGCTGGCGGCCGGCGGCGGTCTTGTTGTCCGCGAGCGGATCGGCCTTGCCGTGGCCGATGGCCTGGATTCGCGCACCATCGACGCCCATGGCGACCAGCGCCGCCCGCACCGAGCCGGCACGTGCCTCCGAAAGCTGCTGATTCATCGCGTCCGAACCTTGCGCATCGGTGTGGCCGTCGATTCGCACCTGCACGTTGGGATTGGCCTGCAGATATTGCGCAAGCGGACGCAGGCGATCGGCCGCGCCGGGCTTGAGATCGGCCTTGCCGGTTTCGAAGACGACGTCCTGCAACACCAGCGTCGCGCCGAGCTGGGTCTGCTTCATCTGATAATCGGCCATCTGCTGGCGCAGGTGATCGGCTTCGGCCCGCGCCTTGGCCGCCGCAGCCGCATTGGCATCGGCCGCGGCAGCGGCATCCGCAGCGGCATCGCGGGCCGCTGCGGCGTCGGCGCGGGCGTCCGCCGCCTCGGCCTTGGCGGCGCCGATCTGCGCCGCGTCATGCTGGGCCATGGCGGCATGCGCGCGCGTCCGGGCGATCTGGAGCTGCGTATCGATATCCGACGTGATTTCCGCAACGCGGCGCGTCTTGTGATCGTCGAGCGCGTCGGCGAGCAAAGGGATCTCGCTGTCGGCCTTGGCGAGCGCGTCGGCGCCGTTCGCTGCCACGCCGGGTTCGGCGCGCGCGGCGGCGATCTTGTCGCGATAATTGTCGACGATCACCCGATTCGCGCGGCTAAGCGCGAGCGAAGGGGATGCGAGCGCCAGCGTGGCCGCCGCGCCCATCAGGCTGATGGCGAATTTGGTCATGATCTTTTACTCCTGCGGGGTTGCGATCGCGGCGCGCCGCTGGGCGTCGGCATCGCGCGCCTGCGCGGTCGCGAGCGCCAGGTCGGCGAGCGAACTCGCGCGCTCGGCGGCGGCCACAGCGCGATCTTCGTGATGTTTGTGGAATTGCTCCTGTGCCTCATCCAGCGCGGCACGGGCCCGGGCCTGGGCGTCGGCGGCGGGGCCGTTCACGCCCGCGCGGTCGCCCGCCTCGATCTTGGCGCGGGCATGGGCGATCGCGAGGCGCGCATCGTCACGGTCAGCCGCGACGACCGCGGCGGGCACGATCACCGCAAGCATAGCCGCCCCGACGATCGACTTGATCATGATCGACATGGCTACTCCTCAACGTCCTTGGACCGGGCCGGACAATGCAACGTTCCGGCAGGAGTTCCGTCCGTTACGGGCGAGCAATGGAGTGAAGAGGGCCTTGCACGCGGCAAAGCGCGTCGGCGATTGCCTAATAGCTTCGCCCTGCCTAGGTCGCTTCCATGATCCTGGTCATCGACAATTATGACAGCTTCACCTGGAACCTGGTCCATTACCTCCAGGAACTGGGCGCTATGGTGGAAGTCGTGCGCAACGACGCGATCGGCGTCGGCCAGGCGATGTCGTCGGGTGCGCAGGCTTTCCTGATCTCGCCGGGTCCGTGCACGCCCAACGAAGCGGGCATCAGCCTTGATCTGGTCGAGGCCTGCGCCGACCAGAAAAAGCCGCTGCTGGGCGTGTGCCTGGGCCACCAGGCGATCGGGCAACATTTCGGCGGCGCGGTGGTACGCGCGAGCCGGTTGATGCACGGCAAGACCTCGCCCGTCACGCACGACAATAGCGGCGTGTTCGCGGGCATCCCGTCGCCCTTCACCGCGACCCGCTATCACTCGCTGGTGGTGGAAGGCGCGCCGTCCACCCTGATCGCCAACGCGCATAGCGACGATGGCATGGTGATGGGTTTCCGGCATGCAACGCTGCCGATCCACGGCGTGCAATTCCATCCCGAGAGCATCGCCACCGAACATGGGCATGATCTGCTCGCCAATTTCATGCGCCTGGCCGGCATCAAGGTCGCCGAACGCGCATGACCATGCTCGCGCTTTTGCCGGACCCCAGCGAACCGCTTGAGCATGAGACGGCGGAGGCCGCTTTCGCGGACATCCTCGACGGCAAGGTGGCGGATGAGGCGATCGCGCAATTCCTGACGGCGATGACGATTCGCGACGAAACCAGCGTCGAGATCGCCGCGGCGGCGCGCGCGCTCCGGGCGCGGATGATCGAGGTCAAGGCGCCCAAGGGCGCGATCGACGTGTGCGGCACCGGCGGCGATGGTGCGCACAGCCTCAACATCTCGACCGCGGTCGCGATCGTGGTCGCGGCGTGCGGCGTGCCGGTCGCCAAGCACGGCAATCGCGCGGCCTCCTCGAAGGCGGGGGCTGCGGACACGCTGGAGGCATTGGGCCTCGATCTGGATCGTGCGTCGGCAAGGGCCGAGGGCAGCTTGAACGACCTCGGAATCGCCTTCCTGTTCGCGCAGAAGCACCATCCCGCGCTCGGCCGGCTCGCGCCGATCCGCCGCGCAATCGGGCGACGCACGATCTTCAATATCGTCGGGCCCTTGTGTAACCCGGCGCGGGTGACGCGCCAGCTTCTGGGTGTCGCACGGGTGGATTATCTGACCACCGTGGCGGAGGCGTTGGACCTGCTCGGCACCGAAGCAGGGCTGGTCGTGTCGGGCGAAGAGAGCCTCGACGAACTCTCGATCGCGGGGCCGAGCCGCGCGGTCGCGGTCGGCCTGTGCGGGGTCAGCGGCCTGATCACGCCCGAAGAGGCGGGCCTGCCGCGGCACGGCCTGGACGCCATCCGCGGCGGCGATGCCGCCTACAATGCCGCCGCGCTGCGGGCGCTGTTGCAGGGCGAGCCGGGCGCCTATCGCGACGCTGTGCTGCTCAACGCGGGCGCGGCGCTGGTGGTCGCGGGCGAGGCGGCGAGCTTGCGCGAGGGCGTGGAGGAAGCGGCCGAGGCGATCGACAAGGGCCTGGCTAATGCACTGCTGAATTGCTGGATCAAGTTTTGATGACGCGCGCTCCGCACCTTTCGCCGTCATGTTCCGGGCTGCGGACCCCGGAACAAGTCCGGCGTGACGGAAAAGAAGTGAAATGACCAACCGCCTCACCGAAATACTCGACAGGAAGCGGGAGCATGTCGCCGCAGGCAAAGCCGCGCGCAGCATGGCGGATCTCGACCGCGCCGCGTCGGGGCAAACGCCGCCGCGCGGCTTCCGCATGGCGCTGGAGGACAAGGCCGCTCGCGGCTTCGCGCTGATCGCGGAAATCAAGAAGGCTTCGCCCTCGAAGGGCCTGATCCGTGCAGATTTCGATCCACCCGCCCACGCCCGCGCCTATGAATCCGGCGGCGCGGCATGCCTGTCGGTACTCACCGATGTTCCCTATTTCCAGGGTGCCGACGACTATCTGGTCGCCGCGCGGGCGGCCTGTTCGCTGCCCTGCCTGCGCAAGGACTTCATGATCGATCCCTGGCAGGTCGCCGAAGCGCGCGCGTTGGGCGCGGATGCGATCCTGATCATCGTCGCTGCGCTTGAGGACGCGCAAATGGCCGAGATCGAGGCAGCGGCGATCGAGCGCGGAATGGACGTGCTGGTCGAGGTGCACGATGCGCACGAACTCGACCGCGCGCTAAGGCTGAAATCGCGGCTGATCGGCGCCAACAATCGCGACCTCAGGGATTTCACCGTCGATTTCGCGCGCACCTACGAGCTGGTCGCGCACGCCCCTGCCGATTGCCTGTTCGTGGCGGAGAGCGGGATCGGAAGCCATGCCGACATGGCCGCAATGGCCGAACATGGCGTGCGCGCCTTCCTGGTCGGCGAAAGCCTGATGCGACAGGCGGATGTCGAGGCCGCTACCCGAGCGTTGCTCGCTGCATGAGCAGGCTCACGCACCTCGACGAACAGGGTGCGGCGCATATGGTCGATGTTTCGGCCAAAGCGGTGACACGGCGCGAAGCGCGCGCGACCGGGCATATCGCGATGTCGGCGGAGGCGCTCGCCGCGATCCGGGACGGCGCGATCAGGAAAGGCGACGCGCTCGGCGTGGCACGTGTCGCCGGGATCATGGCGGCCAAGCGCACATCGGATCTGGTGCCGCTCTGCCATCCGCTGCCAATCTCCTCGGTCAGCGTCGAATTCGCTTTCGGCGATGCGGGCATAGACGCCACCGCCACCGTGGCCACCACCGGTCAGACCGGCGTGGAGATGGAGGCTCTGACGGCGGTGTCGGTCGCCTTGCTCACGCTCTATGACATGGCGAAAGCGATCGACCCCGGCATGACGATCGGCGCAATCCGCCTGCTCGCCAAATCGGGCGGGCGTTCGGGAGACTGGCGGGCGTCATGAGCCTGCTGCCCGTCGCCGAAGCGCAAGCGCGCCTGCTGGCGCTGGCGACGCCGCTGCCGACCGAGACCGTGCCCTTGATCGAGGCCGCCGGCCGCTGGGCTGCCGGTGACGTCACCGCCCGCCGCACCCAGCCTGCTGCCGACTTGTCGATGATGGACGGCTATGCGATCCGCTTCGCCGATCTGCCCGGGCCCTGGTCGGTGATCGGCGAAAGCCGGGCGGGGCGCGGATTCGAACGCAGTATCGGCCGGGGCGAAGCCGCACGAATCTTCACCGGTGCCCCGGTGCCGGACGGCGCGGACGCCATCCTGGTGCAGGAGGAGGCGGCGCGTGACGGCGATCAGCTTCTGCTCTCGGGCGAGGGGCCGGCGCGGCCGGGAGCGAGCATTCGCCCGCGTGGCTCGGACTTTGCGGAAGGCGCGTGCCTGTTCGCGGACGGTGACCTGCTTACGCCGGGCCGGATCGCGGCCGCGGCGGTCGGCGGTTACGGGGCACTGACCGTAAGACGCAAGCCCCGCATCGTCCTCATCTCGACCGGCGACGAACTGGTCGTCCCGGGGGCCGCGGTCGATGAGGCGATGCTGCCCGCGTCCAACGGAGTCATGCTGCGGTCGATGATAAGCGGGGCGGCCGACGTCCGGGACGCGGGTTTGGTGCCCGACCGGCTCGAAGCACTCGTCGATGCGTTCCGCGTTGCTGAGGCGGATATCATCGTCACGACCGGCGGCGCATCTGTCGGCGACCATGACCTGATCCGGCCCGCGCTCACCGACGCCGGCGCCGCTATCGATTTCTGGCGGATCGCGATGCGCCCGGGCAAGCCGTTGCTGGCGGGCAGGCTGGGCGATGCGATTGTGCTCAGCCTTCCCGGCAATCCCGTCTCCGCCTTCGTCACCGCGCGGCTGTTCCTGCTGCCGTTGATCGCGCATCTCGGCGGTGCGCGGCACTGCTTTCCGATGACCGAGACGGCACAGCTGGGCACGCCGCTGCCCGCGGTCGGAAGCCGCGACGATTATGTGCGGGCTATTCTGGCGGGGGGACGGGTCACGCCGCTCGCAAACCAGGACAGCGGCGCCCTTTCCGCGCTTGCCGCGGCAAATGCGCTGATCGTGCGGCCGGCCGGCTCTCCGGCGGCGACTGTGAATGAAATTGTGGATATCTTGCGGGTCGCTTGACCCGGCCCGTAACGTTTAATATACGTTCCCCATACGTTCCTTCGATTAGGGGAAAAGCCGTGCTGACCCGCAAGCAACATGAGCTGCTCTGCTTCATCAACGACCGCCTGAGCGAGACCGGCGTTTCACCCTCGTTCGAGGAGATGAAGGAAGCGCTCGACCTCAAGTCGAAATCCGGCGTGCATCGCCTGATCTCCGCGCTGGAGGAGCGCAATTTCATTCGCCGCCTGCCCAATCGTGCGCGCGCGCTCGAAATCCTGCGCCTGCCCGACGCGATCAAGGCACCTGCTCCCGCGGCGTCTGCCAAGGCCAATATCCAGACGCCGCCGGCACGGGCGATGCCCTCCGCTGCCAACGATATCCTGGAAGTGCCCCTGCACGGCCGGATCGCGGCCGGCCTGCCGATCGAGGCGCTGGAGGGGCAGAACAGCCTGTCCGTTCCCGCCGCCCTGCTTGGCCCGGGCGAACATTATGCGCTTGAGGTGGCAGGCGATTCGATGGTCGAGGCGGGTATTCTCGATGGTGACTATGCGCTCGTCCGCAAGGCCGAGACCGCGCGTGACGGAGAGATTGTGGTCGCATTGATCGATGAGAGCGAGGCCACGCTCAAATATTTCCGCCACGAAGGCTCGATGATCCGGCTCGATCCGGCCAATCGGTCCTACGATCCGCAGCGCTATCGCCCGGGTCAGGTGCGCATCCAGGGCAAGCTTGCCGGCCTGCTGCGCCGTTACTGAGGGCTGCGACATGGCGGATTTGCCGCGCCCCGATTTCCTGGAACTGCCCGTCGCCGATATCAAGGCCGCGCAGGCTTTCTATGGCGCGGCTTTCGGCTGGGAGATGACTGGTTTCGGGCCGACCTATGCCTGTACGCTGACCGGCGACGTCGATGTCGGGCTCCAGGCCGATCCCGACGAGCGATCGGCCGCGCCGCTGATCGTGATCCAGGTGGAGGATCTGGAGGCTGCTTTCGACGCGGTCAGGCGCGCCGGCGGAACGATCAGCAAGCCGATCTTTTCCTTTCCCGGCGGGCGGCGCTTTCATTTCCGCGACCCCGACGGCAATGAGCTCGCGGCGCACAAGCCCGACTGATCGGCAGGACGGAGCGCGCGGATGACTGCCTATATCGCCCTGCTCCGCGCGGTGAATGTCGGCGGGACCGGCAAATTGCCCATGACCGAACTCAAGGCGATGTGCGAGGCAGCGGGCTTCGAGCAGGTCCGCACCTATATCGCCAGCGGCAACGTCGTCTTCACCAGCGGCAAGAGCGAGGATGCGGTCCGGGCCGCGATCGAGAAACCGCTGGAGGAATATGCGGGTAAACCTGTCGGCGTGCTGGTGCGCACGGCCGCCGAAATGGCGGATACACTCAGGGGCAATCCGTTCGGCGACAAGCCCGGCAACCGCGTCGTGGCGCTGTTCGTGGACGGACCGATCCCGAAAGATGCGCTCGATCACGCAAAGGGCGTGAAGGAGGAGCAGATGGAGATTGGCGAGCGCGAGATCTACATCTTCTACGGCGATGGCATGGCGGATTCCCGTCTCGCCATCCCCGCCGCGAAAGCGGGCACCGCACGCAATATGAACACGGTCGCCAAGCTCGCCGAGATGGCAGCGGCGCTCGGCTGAACCCACAAGCGCAAAAAGCCCTGCCATCTCCGACACGCGAGGTTCGGCGATGGCAGGGCGAGATTGAGACCGGGAAGGGGGTAACCCGGTCTCGGGGAGAGGAAAAAGCGTCGTTTTCGGCAGGCCCAGGAGCAGGTCAGCCGTGCAGCTTGTTCGTGACCTCCGCCACGTGTCTGCCCTGGAAGCGCGCCCCGTCGAGCTCGATCTGGCTCGGCTGTCGGCTACCGTCGCCACCGGCGATCGTGGTCGCGCCATAAGGCGACAAGCCATGAATCTCGGTCAGGCCCATCTGACCGCCATAGGAATAAGGCAGGCCGACGATCACCATGCCGAAATGGAGCAGGTTGGTGATGACCGAGAACAAGGTCGTTTCCTGGCCGCCATGCTGGGTGGCGGTCGATCCGAACGCCGATCCGACCTTGCCGTTGAGCTTGCCGCTCGCCCACAGGCCGCCAGCCTGATCGAGGAAAGCCGCCATTTGCGCCGGCATCCGGCCAAAGCGGGTCGGCACACCGATGATGACTGCGTCATAATCGGCCAGATCCTGCACCGTGGCGATCGGGGCATCCTGCTCGAGCTTGAAATGCGCCGCCTTGGCGACATCGATCGGCGCGGTCTCGGGCACGCGCTTGAGGTCGACCTGAGCGCCGGTCTCGCGCGCCCCCTCGGCGACCGCGTGCGCCATCTGTTCAATGTGGCCGTAGCTCGAATAATAGAGAACCAGAATCTTGCTCATCGTCAGTTCCTCGAAATCGGGTTCAGGCAGCGTCAACCATCACCAGCTCGGCATCCTCCAGAGCGGTGACGGTCAGTGTTTCGGTGTCGCTGATGGCGACGCCATCGCGGGCGTTGGCAGCCACGCCGTTGATCTCGATCTTGCCGGTGGCGGGCACGAGATAGGCGTGGCGCTCGCTGCCGAGCGGATATTCGGTGGTTTCGCCTTTCCTGAGTGTCGCACCCAATACGCGCGCGTCGGTGCGGATCGGAAGCGCTTCGCTGTCTTCGGCAAAGCCCGAGGCCAGCGTCACGAACCGCCCGGACCGATCGCCTTTGGGGAAGGGCCTAGCGCCCCAGCTCGGCTCACCGCCGCGCTTGCTCGGCACGATCCAGATCTGGAACAGACGGGTGGTCTCGTTTTCCAGATTATATTCGGCATGCGTGATCCCGCTGCCGGCGGACATCACCTGCACGTCGCCCGCCTCGGTACGGCCCTTGTTGCCGAGGCTGTCCTGATGCGTAATCGCGCCTTCGCGGACATAGGTGATGATCTCCATGTCCGAATGGGGATGCGGAGGAAAACCGCTCTTGGGTGCGATCGCATCGTCGTTCCAGACGCGCAGATTGCCCCATGCCATGCGCTTGGGATCGTAATAATCCGCGAAGGAGAAATGGTGATGCGCATCAAGCCAGCCATGGTTGGCGGCGCCAAGCGTGTCGAAAGGACGGACGTCGATCATGTCGTATCTCCGTGCCGGGCATATCCGGCGTCGCCACCCTAGATAGTTGACCGGAGCGTCAAGAAAATAGAATTGAAGGCAAGTCACCGGTTACGGAATTTTACCGATGCGCCTGCCTGATTTCGACGCCTGGGCCATTTTCGCGAAGATCGCGCAGACGGGATCCTTCGCCCGCGCGGCGAGCGAATTGCGCCTGTCCAAGCCGACCGTATCGAAGGCGGTCGCGCGTCTGGAGCAAAGACTGGGCGCGCCGTTGCTCCATCGCACCTCGCGCCGCCTGTCGTTGACCGAAACAGGCAAGGCGGCGCTCACGCGCGCCGCCCGCATCCTGGCCGAGGGCGAGGCGGCCGAAGCGGAGGCATCCGATCAGGCGGAAAAGCCGCGTGGGCTGGTCCGCATCGCGGCGCCGATGTCGTTCGGCATGGAGCATCTCTCGCCGGCTTTGCCCGAATTCCTGGACCTGTATCCGGACGTCGATCTGGACCTGCACCTGAGCGATGCGATGGTGGATCTGATCGGCGACGGTTTCGATATCGCGCTGCGGATTACCAACCTGGCCGACTCGAGCCTGCGCGCCCGGCGGCTATGCCCGGTACGCACGCCGATCGTGGCTGCGCCATCCTATCTTCAGAAATATGGACGGCCGGAACATCCGCGCGAACTCGCGGAGCATCGCACCATGATCTACACCGGTGTTCCCAACCCCGAACTCTGGCGGCTCCATCACCCCACGCAGGGCGAGTATGCGGTGCCACTCCACGGGCGAATCCGGTCCAACAATGGCGATGCCTTCCTGCCGGCCGTCTGCGCGGGCCACGGTATAGCGATGCTGCCCGACTTCATGGTCTGGCGCTCCCTCGCGGACGGAAAAGTCGAGGAGATACTGCCCGAATGGACGCGCGCGCCGCGTGCGCTCAACCTGGTGACGCCGCCGAACACGCTGCGGCCCGCACGAGTACGCGTGCTGATCGAGTTTCTTGCCCGCCGCTTCGCCAAGGCGCCGTGGGCGCTGGACGGTTGACGCCTGCCGGAGGCCGTGGAAAGCGCAACGCCATGGTCGATCCCGCCGAGCTGACCGCAGCCGAAGCCGCCGCCGAACTCGAGCGCCTTGCCGCCGAGATCGCGCATCACAGCCGCCTGTATCACGACCAGGACTCGCCCGAGATTTCGGACGCCGACTATGACGCCTTGTTCCGGCGCAATGCCGCGATCGAAGCGCTTTTTCCCGATCTGGTGCGGGCGGACAGCCCGTCGCTCGTGGTTGGCGCCACCCCGACCAGCCCGCTCGCCAAGGTCCGCCATGCGCGGCCCATGTTCAGTCTCGACAACGCCTTTTCGGATGAGGATGTCGCCGACTTCGTGGGAAGGGTCCGCCGTTTCCTGCGGCTGTCGGACGAGGAACCGATTGCCTTCACCGCGGAGCCCAAGATCGACGGCCTGTCCTGCTCGCTCCGATATGAAAAGAATGAGCTGGTCCAGGCACTGACGCGTGGCGACGGCCAGGTCGGCGAAGACGTGACCGCCAATGTCCGCACGATCGCCGATATTCCGCAACGCCTGTCCGAGGAGGCGTTCGGGTCGCCCGACGTGTTCGAGGTGCGCGGCGAAATCTACATGGCGAAGGAAGACTTCCTCGCGCTCAACCGGCGCCTGCTGGCCGAGGCCGAAGCGGCGGGCGACCCGGGCCGCGCGCGCCAGTTCGCCAATCCCCGCAATGCCGCCGCGGGATCGCTCCGCCAGAAGGACGCGAAGGTAACGGCCTCCCGTCCGCTCCGTTTCCTGGCATGGGGCTGGGGCGAAACCCCGTCGCTCGAGGCCAAAAGCCAGTCCGAGCAGGTTTATCTGATCGGCAAGGACTTCCCGGTGTCCCCGCTTTTCAAGGGACCGATGGATATTGCCGGGGCGCTGGCGCATTATCGGATGATCGAACGGCAGCGGGCGGACCTCGACTACGACATCGATGGCGTCGTCTATAAGATCGACCGCCTCGACTGGCAGGAACGTCTCGGACAGGTCGGCCGCTTTCCGCGTTGGGCGATCGCGCACAAATTCCCGGCTCAACGGGCGGAGACCACGCTGCGGGCGATCGACATCCAGGTCGGCCGTACGGGCAAGCTGACGCCCGTCGCACGGCTGGAGCCGGTCACCGTGGGCGGCGTGGTGGTAACCAACGCCACGCTGCACAATGCCGACGAAATCGAGCGGCTGGGCGTGCGTCCGGGCGACCGCATCGTGCTGCAGCGCGCGGGCGACGTAATTCCACAGATCGTCGAGAACCTGACCCGCGACCAGCCGCGCGAGCCCTGGCACTTCCCGGCCCTTTGCCCCGTCTGCAGCAGCACGGCCGAGCGCGAGGAAGGCGAGGTCGACTACCGCTGTACCGGCGGGCTGATCTGCGCCGCGCAGCGGGTCGAGCGATTGATCCATTTCTGCTCGCGCGGCGCACTCGATATCCGCGGTCTCGGCTTCCAGCAGATCGAGGATTTCTTCACGGACGGCCTGATCCATTCCCCCGCCGACATCTTCCGGCTGAAGGAAGAGCAGTTGCTCGCGCGGAAGAAGGATGGCCGGGTGTGGGCGACCAACCTCCTCGCTGCGATCGAGGAAAAACGCCGCCCCGATCCCGTACGCTTCCTGTTCGGGATCGGAATCCGCCATATCGGATCGATCACGGCGCGCGATCTGTTGAAGGCATTCGGCACGGTCGAGCATATCGCCGAGGTCGCGACGGCGGCCGCCACCGACGAAGCGGCACGCACGGAAATCACCGCCGTCGAAGGCGTGGGACCCGTGGTTGCCGAGGCGCTGGTCGACTTTTTCGCCGAACCGCATAATCGCGAGGCATGGGATGACCTGCTCAGCGAATGCCATCCCATGCCTTTCGTGCACGAGGTCCGCGAGTCCGAGGTCAGCGGGAAGACGATCGTCTTCACCGGCACGCTCGAAACGATGAGCCGCGAGGAGGCCAAGGCGCAGGCCGAAAGCCTCGGCGCACGTGTCTCGGGATCGGTCTCCGCCAAGACGGACCTGGTCGTCGCCGGGCCGGGCGCGGGTTCCAAGGAAAAGAAGGCGAAGGAACTCGGCATCCGCCTGATCGACGAAGCCGAATGGAACCGGATCGTCGCCGCGGCAGGCTGAGCACCTATCAAGCGAGCGAAAGCTGGCATCTCGGGGAGATCGCCTCCCTTGCCGGCATCCGGGCTTTCGCGGGGATGACGAACATATTCATCGCCTGTGCAGCGCATTTGATCGATCACGCGCCCAGAGGAGACCCACGATGAAGATCCTGCTGCCACTCGCCGCCCTGGCCATCGCCGCACCCACTTTCGCCGACGTCACGACCACGCCGATCGCGGGCACCGAACTCGACATCTCGGCCACCGGCAGATCGGCGCGCACCCCCGACATCGCCGTCGTCAGCGCGGGCGTGGTGACGCAGGCGCCAAAGGCGGGCGATGCGATGGCGGCCAACGCAAGGGCCATGAGCGCCACCATCGCGGCGCTGAAGCGCGCGGGTGTCGCCGACCGCGATATCCAGACGCAGTCGATCAGCCTGCAGCCCCAATATCGCTATGGCGACAACCAGCCGCCCGTTCTGACCGGCTATCAGGCGAGCAACCGCGTGTCGGTGCGGTTGCGCGACATGGCGCGCACGGGCGGCGTGATCGACGCCCTCGTCGGCGCCGGGGCAAACCAGATCGACGGGCCGACCCTGTCGGTCGAACATCCCGAGGCAGCGCTGGACGAGGCGCGCGGCAGAGCACTCGCCACGGCCCGCGCCCGTGCCGAGCTTTATGCGAAGGCTGCCGGGCTGACGGTGCGCCGGATCGTGCGGATCAGCGAAAGCGATAGCGCGCCGCCGATCGTCCGCCCGATGGCGATGATGGCACGCGCAAAGGCCATGGATTCCACGCCGGTCGAGGCGGGCGAGCAGGAGCTGACGGTCAACCTCTCGGTCGTGTTCGAACTGAACTGAGCTCGAAACGCCACTGCCCATGTGCGGGCGTTCGCTGGCGGGAGAACAAGAAAAGGGCCGCCCCGGCTTCCCGGGACGGCCCTTTGCGCGACGAAAGCTGCCGCTTAGCGGACCGAGCCGCGGCGGAAGAGATTGACGATCGCAAGCAGGACGATCGCGCCCACCAGCGAGGTCAGGAAGGTATAAACCGTCAGCGGCGAATTATTGATATTGCCGCCCGAGAAGACCAAGCCCGCGATGAAGGCGCCGACAATGCCGACCACCACGTTCAGCACGATGCCCTGTTGCGCATCGGTGCGCATGACAATGCTCGCCAGCCAGCCGACAATGCCGCCGATGACCAGCCATAGAATGAGTCCCATGTCCGTCCTCCTGTTCGCCGCAAATCAAATCGCTCAAATCGCGCGGCGGTCGGACATGGATACGCGCCGGAAACAGAGTTTGTTCCCGGCGCGCGCCCCAACTTGTACTGCAGGTCAGTATTTCTGCTGGCGTTCGTACAGCGACTTGTAATGCTGGATGCGTGTGACACGCAGGCCCGGCATGCCCGAACGTTCGACCGCTCTTTTCCAGCAGGCGAATTCCTCAAGGCTGATGTCGTATCGCTCGCAAACCTCGTCAAAGGAAAGCAGGCCGCCATTTACGGCGGCAACGACCTCGGCCTTGCGGCGCACTACCCATCGAGTCGTGCCCGGCGGGGGCAGCGAATCGATGGTCAGCGGTTCCCCAAGGGGACCCACGACCTGCGCCGGCCTGATTTTCTGATTCTCAATCATTGTCATCCTCGCGCTCGCCCTGGCGGGCACTGATCCCCCTCGTGCACCGTTCGTAGCGGCGCGGCCTTGAAGGAAACTTGAAACCGGAAGGTAAAAGTCCTGGTCATTTTTCCGCCTCGCCCCCCTCGCGCGCCGACGCGGGATTGAAGCTCCCGTGCAGTGCGCCTGCCCCCTTCGCGTCCGCGGCATTGTCCCCGAACAAGCGGGTCAAGGCCTCGGTGGGATCGAGAGGAACGTGAGCTTTATCGCTCGCCGCAACGGTCGGCGTAGACGCCTGCGCCGCGGTGAGTCCGGCGCGCAGCATCGCGAAGTCCGGCTTGGCGAGCGACTTGCCCGTCATGTCCAGATGGATCTTCACGCTCTGCACGCTTTCATCGTCATGCCCCTTTGACGGTGGCCGGCGGACGATCTTTAGCTATGTGTTCATTTCGGACCGGATCGGCTAAGAGACGGGCAAATCATGGAAGACCTGTTTGATCTGGGCACCGGCGCCGCGCGCCGCCGCATCGTCGTCGCCATGTCTGGCGGGGTCGATTCCTCCGTTGTGGCCGCGCTGGCCGCGGCCAGCGGCGCCGAAACGATCGGCGTCACGCTTCAGCTTTACGATCAGGGTGCAGCGGTCGGCCGCGCCGGCAGCTGCTGCGCGGGCAAGGACATTGCAGATGCGCGCGCCGTCGCCGAGCGGCTCGGTATCGCCCATTATGTCTTCGATTATGAAAGCGCGTTCCGGGAATCGGTGATCGATCGGTTCGCCGACGAATATGTCGCCGGGCGCACCCCCATACCGTGCGTGCGCTGCAACCAGGGCGTGAAGTTCACCGATCTGTTCAAACTGGCGCGCGACCTTGGCGCGGATTGCCTGGCCACCGGCCATTATGTGCGGCGCGTGGCCGGAGCCCATGGGCCCGAACTGCATCGCGCGCACGATCCCGCGCGCGACCAGTCTTATTTCCTGTTCGCGACCACGCGCGCCCAGCTCGATTTTCTGCGGTTTCCGCTGGGCGGGATGCCGAAAGATCGCGTGCGCCAGATCGCGGCCGAACAGGGGCTGGCGGTTGCGGCGAAGCCCGACAGCCAGGACATCTGCTTTGTGCCCGATGGCGACTATGGCGCGCTGGTGCGCAAGCTTCGGCCCGAGGCCGCCGCACCGGGTGAAATCGTCGATCTGGCGGGTCGGGTTATCGGCGAGCATCGCGGCATCGCCGGCTTCACTGTCGGACAACGGCGCGGCATCGAGATAGGCGGGGCGCCCGAGCCGCTCTACGTCGTGCGGATCGAGGCGGCCGCACGGCGGCTGGTGGTCGGCCCGCGCAACGCGCTTGCGGTCCGCGCCGCGCGGTTGAGCGAGGTGAATTGGCTCGGCGAGGAGCTGGGCGGCGACCTCTCCGTCAAGGTGCGCTCGCTGGCCAAGCCGGTGCCTGCGCGCTTCGACGGCGAAACCGTCCATTTCGAGTCGCATGAATATGGCGTCGCGCCGGGACAGGCGGCGGTATTCTACGCGGGTGAGCGCGTGCTGGGCGGCGGCTGGATCGAGGAGACGATCGCGGCGGAGCTGGAAGCGGCGTAAGTTTCGTCATTCGCCGATTGGGGAGCGACACCGAAACGCGTTCTGCAGGCAGTCAGACCAGGAACCGCCCTTCCGCGATCGTCACGCATCGCCCGCCCAACACGACGCGGCCTCCCTCCAGTCGGCAGTCGAGCCGGCCGCCACGCGCGGAAGCCTGGAATGCGGTAAAGGATGCGCGGCCCAGCTTTTCGGCCCAATAAGGCGTCAGCACCGAATGCGCCGAACCGGTCACCGCATCCTCGCCCGCGCGCGAGGAAAAGACCCGGCTCACGATATCCGTATCCTCGCCAGGCGCTGTGGCGCTGAACTGCACGTCGCCGATCCGCGCCAGCGCAGCGAAATCGGGCGTGAGCGCGCGTATCTCGGCCGCCTCCGCATAGCGCAAAATGCCGTACCCGCGTTCGTGCCACAGCGTCTCGACCGGCTCGCCGCCGATCGCCGCGACCGCATCGGGCAGATATTCGGGCTGGGCTCGAATAACCGGCAGGGACAGGGACAGGATGTCACCTCCGCGAATGACGGTCACGCTTCCCGCGGTTCGCGTCGCGAAGACCACCGCGTCACGATCACCGATCAGTGCATGGCCGGCGGCGAGCGTACCGTGTCCGCATAGCCCGATCTCGCCGCGCGGCGAGAACCACCGCACCTCATAATCTGTTTCCCCCTCGGCCGGGACCGCGAAAGCGGTCGCGGGCAGGTTGAACTCGCGTGCGATCAGATGAAGCTTGTCCTCGCCACACCAGCGATCGAGCCGGATCACCGCTGCCGGATTGCCGGAAAAAGGCCCGTCGGCGAACGCGTCAATATGCCAGAACGGCACAACGTTCACGGGTAGAGCAACCCCTCGCTCCAGCCGTCGCCCGCGCGTGTGAACAGCCGCCGCTCGTGCAGCCTGTGGGCGCGATCCTGCCAGAACTCTATCCGCTGCGGCGCGACGCGAAAGCCGGACCAATGGGGCGGGCGCGGCACGTCCTGGCCCTCGAACCGTTCCCGCACCTCGTCGAACTGCGCTTCGAACAGGTCGCGCGAGGGCAGAGGCTGCGATTGATCCGAAGCCCAGGCGCCAAGCTGCGAGTCGCGCGCACGGGAGGCGAAATAGGCATCGGCCTCATCCAGCGACACGCCGCTGACCGGCCCTTCGATCCGCACCTGACGGCGCAGTGACTTCCAGTGAAACAGCAAGGCGGCCTTGGGTGTATCGATCAGGGCGCGCGCCTTGCGGCTGTTGAGGTTCGTGTAAAAGACGAAGCCGCGTGCATCATGCCCCTTGAGAAGCACCATCCGCACCGAAGGCTGGCCGTCCGCATCGACGGTCGCCAGCGCCATGGCGTTGCTGTCATTGAGCTCGGTCTGGCGCGCTTCGGCATACCAGGCTTCGAACAAGGCGTGGGGATCGACCGTCATCAGCCGAAGGCCTGGATACCCGTCTGGGCACGCCCGAGGATTAGCGCATGCACGTCATGCGTGCCCTCGTAGGTATTGACCGTCTCCAGGTTCTGCGAGTGGCGGATGACGTGATATTCGCCCGTGATCCCGTTGCCGCCATGCATGTCGCGCGCGACCCGGGCGATATCCAGCGCCTTGCCGCAATTGTTGCGCTTGATCAGGCTGATCATCTCGGGAGCCATCTTGCCTTCATCAAACAGCCGACCGACGCGCAATGCCGCCTGCAGGCCCAGCGTGATTTCGGTCTGCATGTCGGCGAGCTTCTTCTGGACGAGCTGAGTCGCGGCGAGCGGTCGGCCGAACTGGCGCCGGTCCAATGTGTACTGGCGCGCGCGGTGCCAACAATCCTCTGCCGCCCCCATCACGCCCCAGGCGATGCCGTAACGCGCCCGGTTGAGGCAACCGAACGGACCGCCCAAACCCTGCGCATTGGGCAGCAGATGGTCTTCCGAAACCTCGACCCCCTCCATCACGATCCCGCCGGTGATCGAGGCACGGAGCGAGAGCTTCTCCTCGATCTTGGGGGCGGAAAGGCCCTTCATCCCCTTTTCGAGCACGAAGCCGCGGATCTTGCCGTCATGCGCGTCGGATTTGGCCCAGACGACGAACACATCCGCAATCGGCGAGTTGGTGATCCACATCTTCTCGCCCGCCAGCCGGTATCCGCCGTCGATCTTCTCGGCACGCGTCCGCATCCCGCCCGGATCCGATCCGGCTTCAGGTTCGGTCAGCCCGAAACAGCCCACCAGTTCGCCCGAAGCCAGCTTCGGAAGCCAGCGCATCCTCTGCTCCTCCGAGCCGTAGGCATGGATCGGGAACATGACCAGGCTCGACTGCACGCTCATCATCGAACGGTAGCCGCTGTCGACCCGCTCGATCTCCCGAGCGACCAGTCCATAGCTCACATAATTGGCGCCGACGCCGCCATATTGGTCTGGCAAGGTCGCGCCCAAAAGGCCCAGCTCGCCCATCTCGTTGAAGATCGCGCGATCGGTATGCTCGTTGGCATAGGCCTCGCGGATCCGCGGCGCCAATTTGCCCTGCGCATAGGCCCGCGCGGTATCGCGGATCATGATTTCTTCTTCGCTAAGCTGCTGGTCCAGCAGCAGCGGGTCGTCCCATTGGAATGCGCCGGTGGCGGCCACAACCTGCTCCATCGAATTGTCTGTGAGGCCCTAGGCCTCCAATTCGATGTCCCAGTAAAGCCAGTCGCGCCAGGAGTCGTGCAGATAGTTCGGCGGGAAGCTCCGCCCGTTCTCCTGCAGCTGCCACGACGTAGGCCGGTACGGCCATTCCGCGAGGTTCATCCGCGCCTGACGCGGGGTGCGGCCACCCTTGCGCAGGTTGCAGGGCGCGCAGGCGGTCGAGACATTCTCCCAGGTGGTACGCCCGCCTTGCGCGCGCGGAATGACATGGTCGAAGGTCAGATCGCTGGTGCAACCACAATATTGGCAGGAGAAGCGGTCGCGCAGGAACAGGTTGAATCGCGTGAAGGCGGGGTGCGCCGATGGCTTCACGAACTGGCGCAAGGCGATCACCGACGGCAGCTTGAGGCTGTGCGTCGGGCTTCTTACCTCGCGTTCGTAATGCGAGACGATATCGACGCGTTCGAGGAAGACTGCCTTGATCGCGGTCTGCCACGGCCAGATCGACAGCGGATAATAAGACAGCGGCGTGTAATCGGCGTTCAACACCAAAGCGGGGCAACTATCAGGATGCCGGATCAGATCGGGATGATACATGGAACGACGAGGCCCTCCGCATCGGCGGAGCGCACCGGCCAGGGATCGTCACTCGGTCCCGTCGCACTCGGGAGGCGAGGCCGTGCCGCCGCGTCTCCGTCGTCCTGCCGCCTGCCAGAGCGGCGTGACACGGCCATGACAACATTCCCGCGACTCGCGGTCAAGACCCGTTTTTCGCTGAGTCCAGAAACATGGGGATAGTATCCCGCTTCGCCCCGAGCCCGACTGGCAGGCTCCATCTAGGCCACGCTTTTTCGGCAGTGCGCGCGCACGATCTGGCGCGCGAGGCGAACGGCCAATTCCTGCTCAGGATCGAGGATATCGACGGGACGCGCAGCCGCGAGGAGTATGTCGCGGGAATCGAGGAGGACCTTGGCTGGCTTGGCCTGACCTGGGATGGGCCGGTGATCCGCCAGTCCGCGCGGATGAACGTCTATGCCGAGGCGCTGGAAAAGCTTCAGGCGATGGGGCTTATCTATCCGTGCTTCTGCACCCGCGCGGAAATCGCGGCGAGCGCCAGCGCGCCCCATGGCCCGGAAGGACCGGTCTATCCGGGCACATGCCGCCACCTGTCCGACGCCGAACGCGCGGCGCGGATGGACGAGCCGCATTGCTGGCGGCTGGATATGGCAGCCGCGATCAAAGCTTGCGCTCCCTCCCCCCTTGCGGGGGAGGGCCTTTTGGCGTGGCATGACGAATACGCGGATTGGATCCGGGCCGACCCCGGCACCGCGGGCGATATCGTGATCGCACGCAAGGAGACGCCGACCTCCTACCATCTCGCCGTCACGATCGACGATGCGGCGCAGGGCGTGACCGATGTGGTTCGTGGAATCGACCTGTTCGAGGCGACGCACGTTCACCGCCTGCTACAGGCGCTGCTCGATCTGCCCACACCGGAATATCATCACCATCCGCTGCTGATCGGGCCCGACGGCAAACGCCTCGCCAAGCGCAACGGTGCGCGACCGCTCGCCGAATTGCGCGCGGAAGGCGCCGACCCCGCTCAATTGCTTGCCCGGCTTCGCGCCGGCCAAGTTCCGATTGGCGTCACCACGGCGCAGGCCTAGAGAGACATCATGAAGCTCTTTTTCGGCATCCTCATCATCGTTTGCGCGCTCGGCGCGGTGGTTTCGATCGTGCGCGGCGTAATCGCGATGCTCCAGCAGGATCACGCCCGGCTGAACGAGGAGGGCGTGAGCGAATCCAGCCTGAAGCAGAACCGCATGATGTGGCGGCGCATCCAGTTTCAGGCGCTCGCGATCGTCTTCGTCGTGATTCTGCTGCTGCTGGCCCGCAGCCAGACGAGCTGATGGTCAAGCTCAACAAGATCTACACGCGGACCGGCGACGCCGGGCAGACCGGTCTCGTCGACGGATCGCGCGTCAGCAAGGCGCATCCGCGCATGGCGGCAATCGGCGATGTCGACGAGGCGAATTGCGCGATCGGGGTTGCGGTCGCCCTCCTCGAAGACGGCCCCGCACGCGAGATGCTGGCGCGGATCCAGAACGAGATGTTCGATCTTGGCGCCGATCTGGCAACGCCGGGCGAGGATTTTGCCCCCGGCGAGATGACTCTCCGCATCACCGCGGCGCAGGTCGAGCGGCTCGAGCGCGAAATCGACGAGATGAACGAGGCGCTGGCCCCGCTCACATCCTTCATCCTGCCAGGCGGATTGCCCGCCGCCGCGCAGCTCCACTCCGCCCGCGCGGTGGTGCGGCGCGCCGAGCGCACCGCCGTCGCGGCGGCGTCGGACGTGCGCCTGAACCCGCAGGCGCTGACCTATCTCAATCGGCTGTCTGACCATCTGTTCGTCCTCTCCCGGCTGCTCAATTTGGCAGCAGGTGGCGACATACTTTGGCGTCCGGGAGCAACACGGGGTTGATTGAGGCGTTGTCGCAACGATCTTAAAAGGGGAACCGCGCCCTTCGGCGCCGGCAAAGGGGCTTCGCCATGGCCGCTCGCGCTCAGGACCTGGACCGTGCGTCCGATCTTCACGCCGCCTATGAAGCGACGCGCGCACTGTCGGTGGCAATCGCCGAGCCGCTTTCCGACGCCGATGCAACGATCCAGCCGCATCCCGACGCCTCGCCCGCCAAATGGCATCTGGCGCATACGACCTGGTTCTTCGAGACATTCGTGTTGCGCGACCATGTCGCGGGCTATCGCCGTTATGACGAGCGATGGGCCTATCTCTTCAATTCTTACTATGAGGCGGAGGGCGCCCGCCACGCCCGCGACCGTCGCGGCATGCTGTCCCGGCCCAGCCTGCGCGAGATTGTCGCCTGGCGGGCGGCGGTAGACGAAAATGTCGCCGCCGCCCTGCCCGGCCTGTCCGACACGGCCCGCAACCTGGTCATGCTCGGCATCAACCATGAGCAGCAGCATCAGGAATTGATGCTGACCGATATTCTCGCCGCTTTCGCCGCCAATCCGCTCGATCCAGCGGTATGGGACCATCCGCGCAACTGTCCCGCGCCGATGACGGATATGGGTTGGATCGAGGGCCGGGAGGGTGTGGTCGAGATCGGCCAGGCGGGCGATGGCTTCGCGTTCGACTGCGAGGGACCGCGCCACCGCGCCCTGCTCGTCCCGCACGCGCTTGCCGACCGGCCCGTGACCAATGCGGAATGGCAGGCCTTTATGGCCGACGGAGGCTATGCGCAGCCCGAATATTGGCTGTCGGACGGCTGGGCCTGGGTGAAGCGCGAGCATGTGGAAGCGCCTCTCTATTGGCGCCGCGACGGTGAAGGTGGCTGGGTCGCCTTCGCGCTCGATGGGCTGCATCCGCTTCACCCCGCGGCGCCGGTGACGCATATCTCGCACTATGAAGCGGACGCCTTTGCGCGCTGGGCCGGGGCGCGGCTTCCGACCGAAGCCGAATGGGAAAGCGCGGCGCGGAACCTCGACCCCGCCTCGGGCACTCAGCTCGACACGGCGGGGCCGGTTCGTCCGCGTGCCGCGCGGTGGAGCAATTCGCCCTATCAGATGTTCGGCGACGTGTGGGAATGGACCGCGAGTGCCTTCCTGCCCTTTCCCGGCTTCACGCCTGCCAAGGGGGCGGTCGGAGAATATAATGGCAAGTTCATGAGCGGGCAGTCGGTCCTCAAAGGGGCCAGCTGTGCGACCCCGCGCGGCCACAGCCGCGCGTCATACCGCAACTTCTTCTATCCCTGGCAACGCTGGCAGTTCACCGGCGTCCGCCTCGCGAAGGATCTGTGATGCTGCGTGTAGAAGAACGGAGAGCCGATATTTCGAGCGCCGATCCGGCCTTTCTGTCCGACGTGCTGGAGGGCCTCTCGCAGCGCAAGAAGGCCATCCCGGCGCGCTGGTTTTACGATCGCCGGGGATCGGAATTGTTCGAGGAGATTACGCGTCTCCCCGAATATTATCCGACGCGCACCGAGAGCGCGCTGCTGGCCGAGCATTGCGACGAGGTGGGACTGATCGCCGGCAAGGGCCGCGCGGTGGTGGAGTTCGGCTCGGGCTCCTCGCTCAAGACGCCGCGGCTGCTCGCCTGCGTTGCGCCCTCCGCTTACGTGCCGATCGACATTTCCGGCGATTTCCTGCGCGACTCGGCAGCTGCGCTGCAGCAAAGCTTCCCGGACCTTCCGATCGTGCCGGTCGAGGCGAATTTCATGCATCCGGTGCCGCTGCCCGGCAGCGTCTCCGCCTTGCCCAAACTCGGCTTTTTTCCGGGATCGACCATCGGCAACCTGGTGCCGCGCTCGGGCGTCAACCTGCTGCGCGACATGATCGAAACGATGGGCGTCGGTTCGATGCTGCTGATCGGAATGGATCAGGTGAAGGAGACGGACATCCTGATCCGCGCGTATGACGATGCGGCGGGCGTGACCGCGGCCTTCAACCTGAACCTGCTCGAACGGATCAACCGCGAACTGGGCGCGGATATTCCGGTCCACTGGTTCAAGCATCGCGCGGTATGGAACGATACGTGGAGCAGGATCGAGATGCACCTCGTGGCAACCCGCGACCTTTCCTTCATGATCGCCGGCCGCCATTTCGAGATGCACGCCGACGAGACGATCCACACCGAAAACAGCCACAAATATACGCCCCGCAGCGGGCGCCAGTTGCTCGCCGCGGGCGGCTGGACGCCGCTGCGTGAATGGTGGGACGCCAACCAGATGTTTTCCCTGATCCTGGCCGAGGCCAGGCCGGAGCCAATGGCCCCTTAGCCCCCACGTCGTCATTCCCGCGAAGGGGGGAATCCATAATCTCTACCGTCGCGGTTCAATCTGGATCATTGGGGCATATGGATTCCCGCTTCGGCGGGAATGACGGAATTGAGGATCGGGAGATTCCATGAAGGTTGTTGGTGTTATCGGCGCCGGACAGATGGGCGCGGGCATCGCACAGGTCGCAGCTCAGGCTGGCTATCGCGTGCTGGTGTCGGATATTTCGATCGAGGCCGCCGAGAAAGGCAAGGCCGGCATCGCCAAGCGGCTCGCCCGAGCGATCGAGAAGGAGCAGATTTCGCAGGCCGATGCGGATGCCGCACGCAACCGGATCGAGCCGCAGGGCGACTATGCCGCCTTCGCCGAAGCCGACATCGTGATCGAGGCGGCGACTGAGCGTGAGGCCGTCAAGCGCGCGATCTTCGGCGAGGTCGGCAAGGTGATGAAGGCGGACGCGATCCTCGCGTCCAATACCTCGTCGATCCCGATCACGCGGCTCGCGCAGGCTACGCCTGACCCCAGGCGCTTCATGGGCGTGCATTTCTTCAATCCGGTGCCGGTGATGAAGCCGATCGAGTTGATCCGCGGGCTCGCCACATCGGACGAGACGGTCGCCAAGGTCGAAGCCTTCTCGCAAAGTCTGGGCAAGACCGTGGTCCATGCCAACGATGCGCCTGGCTTCATCGTCAATCGCGTGCTGCTGCCAATGCTGAACGAAGCGATCTTCGCGCTCGGCGAGGGTGTCGCCACGGTCAAGGATATCGACGCGGCGGTCAGCCTCGGCCTCAACCATCCGATGGGGCCGCTCACGCTCGCCGACTTCATCGGACTCGATACCTGCCTGGAGATCGCGCGCGTGCTGCACGAGGGCACGGGCGATCCCAAGTTCCGTCCCGCCCCATTGCTCGTCAAATATGTCGAGGCGGGCTGGCTCGGCCGCAAGACCGGCCGCGGCTTTTACGATTATTCCGGGCCGGAGCCGGTGCCGACGCGGTGAAGCTTACCGTCATGCCGGCGAAAGCTGCATCCATCCCACGCCGCGAACCCAAATTTGACCGGCAGGCGACGGACCCCGGCTTTCGCAAGGAAGGGGCGTACGAAAATTTCGCATGACAGGTTCGTAACACCCGTTACGCATGGCGCATGGAAACACGCGCACCCGCAATCCCCAAGTCGCTCTTCGTCTTCTCGATCTTCTATGGCGGCATGGTCTGCATCGCGGGCGTGCTGGGCAACAAGCTCGTCGCGCTCGGGCCGCTTTCGGATCTGGGGGTGACGCTCGGCCTCGGCCCGCTCGGGATCGAGGCAGGCATCTGCGCCTTCCTGTTGCTGGTGATCCTATCGAGTGCCGTTGCCGAGCTGCATGGCGGCACGACCGCAACGCGGCTGGTGCGCTGGGGCTTTCTGCCGCTGATCGTGTCGATGGGGCTGATCGAGGTGGTGCTGCGCCTGCCACCTGCCGCGGCGATGGATGCAGCGCGCCTTGCGGCCTTCGAGACGATCCTGGGCCAGAGTGCGCGGCTGATGTTGGCAGGCCTGATCGCCTATGGCACGTCGCAGACGCTTAACGTCACCATCTTTGCCTGGCTCAAGGGCCGGGAGGGGGCGCAGCTCTTGTGGTTGCGCGCGGCCATCGCGTCGGTCTTGTCGCAGATCGTCGATACGTTGCTGTTCATCACGATCAGCTTCTACGGCGTCTTCCCGATCGGCGGGCTTCTCGTCGGGCAGATGATCGTGAAGGTGGCCCTGTCAGCCGTGCTGGTTCCGCCATTCGTCTATCTGTTGGTGGGATTGGGCCGGGCGCTGGATCGCGCCTGAAGGCGTCATCCCGGCGAGCGCCGGCATCTCGCGAAGCTTGCAAAACCCATATCCTGAGATGCCAGCTTTCGCTGGCATGACGTGGACGCTAAAGGGCCGGTCATGACCAATTACGCGCCCGACCCCGCTTTGCTGTTCAAGGCGGAAACGCTCGCCGAGGCCCTGCCCTACATGCAGCGTTATGCGGGCAGTACCTTCGTCGTGAAATATGGCGGCCACGCGATGGGCGACGCCGACGCGGCCGAGGATTTCGCCGAGGACGTGGTTTTGCTGAAGGCGGTCGGGATCAATCCGATCGTTGTGCATGGCGGTGGACCGCAGATCGGCGCGGCGCTCAAGGCGCAGGGGATCGAGAGCCGCTTCGTCGACGGGCTGCGTGTCACCGACGCGGAGACGATGAAGGTCGCCGAAATGGTCCTGTCGGGCGCAATCAACAAGGAGATCGTCTCCTGGATCGCGGCCGAGGGCGGGCGCGCGGTCGGCATTTCCGGCAAAGACGGCCGGCTCGTCACTGCGACCAAGGTGCAGAGCGAGCATGACCTGGGCTTCGTCGGCGAACCCGACGATATCGACACGCGCATCCTCGACACGATTTCGAAGGCCGGCATGATCCCGGTCGTTGCGCCGATAGGCGTCGGGGCGGACGGCCAGACCTACAATATCAATGCCGACACGATGGCGGGCGCGATCGCAATCGCGACAGGGGCCGAACGGCTGTTCCTGCTGACCGATGTGCCGGGCGTGCTCGACAAGGACAAGAAATTGCTGAGCGACCTCACGCCCGCCGACATCGCGGGGCTCAAGGCCGACGGCACGATCCATGGCGGGATGATCCCTAAGCTCGAAACCTGCATCGATGCGGTCGAGGGCGGGGTCGACGCGGCGGTCATCCTCGACGGGCGCGTGCCGCATGCGATGCTGATCGAAATCTTCACGCGCCAGGGCGCGGGCACCCTAGTGCGCCAAGGCTGACGCCATAGCTGACATGGCGCGGCTCCGACGCTTGCGTTAGGGTGCCGCAACAACCGGACGGAACCACCTTATGTTCATGGTTTTCGATATCATCCAGTTCCTGCTCCACATCGTGACGTGGATCATCATCATCCAGGCGGTGCTGTCGTGGCTGATCGCGTTCAACGTGATCAACACGCACAATGATTTCGTGCGCCAGTTCCTTTACGCGCTCAGCCGAATGACCGAGCCCATGTATCGCCCGATCCGGCGGATCATGCCCGATTTCGGCGCGCTCGATTTCTCGCCGCTGGTGGTGCTGCTGCTGATCCAGATCGTGTCGGGCATCATCATCCCGCATATCGAAGCCAGCATGAGCCCGGCGCTGGCCGGCATATGAGCGCGGCGATCATCGACGGAAAGGCGTTCGCCGAAGGGTTGCGGGCGCGCGTCGGCGCGCTTGCCGGCGACTTCACCGCCAAAGCGGGCCGCAAGCCGGGCCTGACGGTGGTTCTGGTCGGCGAGGATCCGGCGAGCGCCGTCTATGTCCGTTCCAAGGGCAAGGCGACCGAGGCCGCCGGCATGAAAAGCGACACGATCCGGCTGCCCGCTGAAACGAGTCAGGACGAACTGCTTGAGCTCGTGCGCAAGCTGAACGCCGACGACACGGTCGATGGCATCCTGGTCCAGTTGCCGTTGCCTCGGCAGATCGACGAGCAGGTCGTGATCGCAACGATCGACCCCAACAAGGATGTCGATGGGTTCCACCCGGTCAATGCGGGGCGCCTCGCGACCGGGCTGCATGGCTTCGTACCCTGCACGCCGCTCGGCTGCCTGATGCTGCTCAAGGATCGGTTGGGTGATCTTGCCGGCAAGGAGGCGGTGGTGATCGGCCGCTCGAACATCGTCGGCAAGCCGATGGCGCAACTGCTGCTGGGCGAGAGCTGCACCGTCACGGTCGCGCATTCCAAGACCCGGGACCTGCCTGCCGTCGTCCGCCGTGCGGACATCGTCGTCGCGGCTGTCGGCCGGCCGGAGATGGTCAAGGCCGACTGGATCAAGCCCGGCGCCGCGGTGATCGACGTCGGCATCAACCGGATCGATGCGGGCGAGGGCAAGACCCGCCTGGTCGGCGATGTCGCGTTCGACGAGGTGGCAAAGGTGGCGGGAGCGATCACGCCGGTGCCGGGCGGGGTCGGGCCGATGACGATCGCTGTGCTGTTGCGCAACACGCTGGTCGCAGCCCACCGCAATGCCGGCGTGCCGCTCGACAAGGGCAGCATTTGATCGCGCCACTTATCCTCAATGCCAGCGGCGCCCGGAACCGCAGGTCCGGCGCGACGATTGTCGGCTGATGCTGAGCCTGTTCATCTCCGCCTTCGTGACCTTCTTCGTGGTGATCGATCCGCCCGGCTGCGCGCCCATCTTCGCCAGCCTGACCCGCGGTGGCAGCACCGCACATCGCCGTGCGATGGCGCTGCGTTCGACCGGTATCGCCACGATCATACTGATCCTCTTCGCCCTGGTCGGCGAGCCGCTGCTGACGTCGCTCGGTATCAGCCTCGATGCCTTCCGCATCGCGGGCGGGATCATGGTGTTCCTGATCGCGCTCGAAATGGTGTTCGAAAAGCGGACCGAACGGCGCGAGGGACGGGTCGAGGAGATCAATCGCCGCCACGCCGAGGAGCATAAGGAAGAACCGGAGGACATCTCGGTCTTCCCGATGGGCATCCCCATGATCGCGGGTCCGGGCTCGATCGCGACCGCGATGCTGGTGACGTCACGCAATCATGGCGTGCATTTGCTGGTGGTGCTGGCAGCCCTGGCGGCCGTGCTGGTCACGACGCTCATTTCCCTGCTCGCCGCGGGCGCGATCATGCGCGTGCTTGGCGACAAGCTGGAAGCGATGATCACGCGGATATTGGGCGTGCTGCTTGCGGCTCTGGCGGCGCAATATGTGATCGATGGGGTCAAGGCGAGCTTCGGCTAGTCTATTCCGGAGGCGCTTGCGGGGCGTTACCCGAATGCCCAGGCGCGAATTACGCGTCTGGGCAATCGAAGCTCCGGTGCAGCAGACGCTGGCCGGTCAGGCAGCCTGATCGACCGGGTTCGAGAAGCGCTGGTGCAGGAAATGCAGGACTTCGGCCCGCGCATGGTTATAGTCACGGGTCTCGGCGACCTCGATCCGGTTGCGCGGACGAGGCATCGCAATGCGCAAATCCTCGCCGATCGTCGCGGCCGGACCGTTGGTCATCATCACCACGCGGTCCGCGAGCAGGACCGCTTCATCAACGTCGTGCGTGATCATCACCACGGTATTGTTGGTCTTGGCCTGGATATCCATGACCGCGTCCTGCAGGCTGGCGCGGGTCAGGGCGTCGAGCGCGCCGAATGGCTCGTCCATCAACAATATGCGCGGGCTCATCGCGATAGCGCGGGCAATGCCAACCCTCTGCTTCATACCGCCCGAAAGTTCGGCAGGCCTTTTGGCGAGCGCGTGGCCCATATGGACCAGTTCCAGATTGTGGCGGACCCAATCTCGGCGCTCGGCGCGCGTGCCTTTCATCGTCTGGTCGACCGCGAGGCGCACATTTTCCTCGACGGTAAGCCAGGGCAGGAGCGAGTGATCCTGGAAGATCACCGCACGGTCCGGCCCGGGGCGGTCGATCACCTCGCCATCGAGGAAGACGACCCCCCGGCTCGCCTTCGTGAGGCCGGCGATAACGTTGAGCAGGGTCGATTTGCCGCAGCCCGAATGGCCGATCAGCGCGACGAATTCGCCTTTTTCGATCGAAAGGTCGACGTGATCGAGCGCGGTGAAGGGCCCTTTGCGGGTGGGGAAAGTGACGCTGATGCCTTCCAGCGCCAGATAGCTTCGGTTCTTCATTTCGCGAGCTCCTCTTTGCGCGGTGCGATCAGGCCTGATGGGCGATGCGGCGGCCGATCCAGCCGACGATCCTGTCGAGTGCGAAGCCGACCAGCCCGATCCAGACGAGCGCCACGATCGTGTCGGTGAGGAGCGAGCTGTTATAGCTGTCCCAGATGAAGAAGCCGATGCCGGTGCCCCCCTGCACCATCTCCGCCGCGACGATCGCAAGCCAGCTCATGCCGACGCCGATGCGCAGGCCGGTGAACATGTGCGGCACCGTCGCGGGCAGCATGATCTGCATGAAATATTGCATCGGATTGAGCGCCAGCACCTTGGCGACGTTGCGATAGGTTGGTGGAATCGCCTGCACGCCCGCGGCGGTATTGAGGATCACCGGCCAGATCGCGGTGATGAAGATCAAGAAGATGCTCGAGGGCTGGGCCTGCTGGAAAACTGCCAGGCTGATCGGCAGCCAGGCTAGCGGCGGCACCGTCCGCAGCACCTGGAACAGCGGGTCCAGCGCACGATAAGCGAGCCGGCTCTGTCCGATCAGCACGCCCAGCCCGATGCCGCACACCGACGCCAGGCCGAAGCCGATCGCGACGCGGCGCAGGCTGGTCAGGATGTGGACGGCGATGCCCACATCGCCCCCATCCACGCTCGGCACGAGCCCGTGAAAGGTCACGCCCTTCAGCGGGTGCATGATCACGTCATGGCTTTCGGTCCAGATCCGGACCGGACTGGGCAGGGCCGAGCCCGGCGCGCCGCACGCGAATTGCCATAGGACAAGCAAAGTGGCCATCACGACGATTGTCGGGAGGACGGCGGCTGCCGCCTCTCCCGCGGTTTCGACGATAGCGGGCAAGCGACGCACGGGAAGCTCCTTGGGCGGTGCCGAAACGGGGGCGGTGGCGGACAGGGCGATAACCACCCCGTCCTCCAGATCGGTCGTCATTTCGTCCGGATGGCTGTCGGTCGCCACGGCATTCGCGGTCGAGAGCATATCGGATCTCCGGGCGGCGGCCGATCAGGCCTTCCTGATTTTGAGACTGGCGAGATAGGCAGCGGGATTGGCCGGATCGAACGCCTTGCCGTCGAAGAAGTGTTCGACGCCGCGGCTTTCCGACGCGGGGATCTGCCCGGCAGGAACCTTCGCCAGGGCTGCCGCCCGCCGCCAGATATCCGAGCGGTTGACCTTGGCGATCACCGCCTGCTTGTTGAGATTTGCGGGCAATTTGCCCCAGCGCTGGTCTTCGGTGAGGAACCAGAGATCATGGCTCTTGTACGGGAAGGAGGCGTTGGCGGCCCAGAATTTCATCTTGAACGGCGCGTTCTTGAACACGCGCCCGTCACCCATGGTGAAATTGCCGAGCAGACGGTCCTGGATGTCGGTCACCGGCACCTTCAGCCAGTCACGACCGCCGATGATCTCGGCCAGCTTCGCATTGTTGGCAGGATTGTCGGCCCAGCGCTGCGCATCGATCACCGCGGCAGTCAGTGCGATCGCCGCCATCGGATGGGCGGCGACCCAGTCGGCGCGCATCGCGAAGGCCTTTTCGGGATGGTTCATCCACAATTGGCCAGTGGAGACAGCGCTATAGCCGAGCCCCTGCGCGACCAATTGGTCGTTCCAGGGTTCACCGACGCAAAAGGCCTCCATCGTGCCCGCCTTCATGTTGGCGACCATCTGGGCCGGCGGCACGGTGATCAGATCGACGTCGCTGTCGGGATTGATGCCCTGGGCGGCGAGCCAGTAGCGGATCCATAAATCGTGCGTGCCGCCGGGGAAGGTCATCGCCATCGTGATCTTGCGCCCCGCCGCCTTGCGCTGCGCGATCAGCGGCTTCATCCGTGCCGAGTTGATATCGACGCGGGAGCCGAGATACTGCTTCTCGACCGAGATGCCCTGGCCGTTGACGTTCAAGCGCGCGAGGATGTTCATCGGCGTCGGCCTCCCGGCCGCGCCCAGCGTCAGCAGATAAGGGAGCGGCGACAGGATATGCGCGCCGTCGATCCCGCCGCTTGCCGATCCGAGCACGAGATTGTCGCGCGTTGCAGCCCAGCTCGCCTGCTTGGCCACGACCACATCGGGCATGCCATATTTGGCGAACAGGCCAAGCTCCTTGGCGATGATCAGCGGCGCGGCGTCGGTGAGCGCGATGAAGCCAAGCTTGGCACCTGTCACTTCCGGCTTGAACGGCGCGGCGAGCGCGCTCTCCGCGAGCCCGCCGCCGACGGCGAACGCGGTCGCGCCCGCGCCCGCCAGCGACAGGAAGCGGCGCCGTCCAAGCGGAGCGCCCAGTTGATCGATGATGGTTTTGCCGGTGTCGGTCATTCTATCCCCCGATGAAGCGCAAACACGAAAAAAGCCGCCATCGAACCCTAAGTGGGCCCAACAGCGGCTTTGCTGAATCCGTTGGCCGGTGAGGCTCATCATTGAGCCGCGGCCGATGTGGCGCACAAGCGTTGTGCGTTGCAGCGATGCTGACCGATTCGCTTTCGCAACGCAACAATTTTCTTCTGATTTCCTTGAAGCGCGCGCCGATTTTATTATTGCATCGCAATAAGATATTTCGGGCCGGGCGACTTATTGGCGGCGTTTCAAATCCTTATCGTCGCGGGGGCCGACCCTTGTCTCTGTAACAGGCCGTCCGGGCATTGCTGGCGGCCGAGCTGCGTTTTACACGCCTGCGGGGAGGCACATATGGCACTCGAGCTTCGGCCCAATTGCGAATATTGCGACAAGGACCTGCCGCCGGCGGCGACGGACGCGCGCATCTGCACATACGAATGCACCTTTTGCGCCGACTGCGTCGACACCCGGCTGTTCAACGTCTGCCCGAATTGCGGTGGCGGCTTCGCTCCACGGCCGATCCGGCCTGCAACCGAATGGCGGCCCGGCCTGTCGATAGCCCTGCGCCCGCCGTCCACGAAGCGCCGATCGCTGAGTTATGATGTGGCGGACATTCAGGCACTGTCGCGCAAGCTGCGCGATACCCCGCCTGAGCAGCGCTAGGCGTCGACCCGATAGGTTCCGTGGCCTTCGCTCACGCGATCGTCCCGGAATCGCAGTATCTCGTAGCGCTCCGCGCCGCCGTTCACGCGAAAGCCGATGAGCAGCGAGTCCACGCCGACGAACAGGCTGCTCATTTCGAACTGCGCGACGGGAAGCTGGTTCAACGCGGCGCTCCAATAGGCATGAAGGGCCGCTTTGCCGCGGATCACCCCTTCACTGCCCGGAACGACCTTGGCCGCCAGAGGCGAGGTGAAAACCACGTCTTCCTGAAACAGCGCAAGCACCGCATCCAGATCGCGCCCATTCCACGCCGCCAGCCAGCGCTCCGCGAAAAGCCGGGCATCGACCATCAGTCAATCCTTCGCCACAGGCGATACGGCGAATTGGGAGGCAGCTTCACCGGCTGGAGCCAGGCAGGCACCTGATCGTGGAAAATCTGCGCATAGAAGCCCTTCGGCGCCTCGCTCAGATAGACAGTCGATTCCGGGAAGCCCGGACAGATCAAAAGCAGGCTCGCGCCATGGCGGCGCATCACGTCATGCGCGAATTCGGGGTCGGGATTGCGGAAGCTATGCTGCACGTCGAGAATCGCGTCGCCCGCACGGTGATAGGGGCCTGCGACGGCGCTGTGATGCGTCACCGCGATCAGCCGCGGGCCGAGATCGATCATCGTCAGGATCGTCGCGGGCGGCAATTCCGCAATCGGATGCAAAGCCGGTAAGGTCGGGCAACGCCGGCTCGCCTGATCGACTTTCACGCGATACGCGCTCTTATGTTCGGGAACGTTCTGGACGATCAGCGCGGAGAAGGAGCCTGAGACGAGCAGGAATATCGCGACCGTGCCGAACACGCGGATCAACAAATTGCGATGATCCAGCGTCCAGGTCATCAGCGGCCAGCCCATTGCGGTCGCGCCAATCACCCCCATCAATTGCGAGCCCGGCCCGGCCCGCGTCTGCCAGAAGAGCAGAAGCGCCGAAAAAAGTGACAACAGGAAGACAAGTGCCCAGGGGACGGCCTTCTCGGTCCCGCGCGCGCGCCAGAAGGACCAGGCCGCGCCGATCAGGCCGATAATTGACAGAGAAAGTGTCGGAAAAGCAATGCGCCAGCCATGCTGGTAGAGGGGCTTGGCCTCCTTGATGTGGCTGAACCACAGCCTGTCCGCCTCGGGTGAAAGATGCTCGGGCCGGCCCAGGCATTGCGGGAAGGCACCCGCATAGAAACCGCAGATCGCAGCACCAGCCGCCAGCGCGGCGACGATGCGCAACCAGCGCTCACCGAACGGCAAGGCCCCGAGCGCGAACAGGATCGCGCCCGATGCGACAAGCGTAGAAAGATAGACAGGCGTCAGCGCGTCGCACAGCATCTGGCGATTGTCGAACGAGCCGAAGACAAGAAAGCCGAACGCCGTTCCGGCGGCGAGGCTGATGCCATAGCCCTGCAGGCGGCGCGCCTGCCCGCCTTCGACCACCCACCAGAGCAGGATCAGCGCCCCCACCACCGCCAGATAGGGCAGAAGCTCGAGCCCGATCGTGAGCGAGAAAGCGGTGGCGAACCCTGCGGTCAGGCCGCCGCGAAACTTCTTCCCGTCGGCCATGCCGGAGACGGCGACCATCAGGCTCGCCAATTGCCAGCCATGATGATCGACCCGCAGCGGCATCCACATCAGCAGGGTGGTGTTGGCGCAGGCCAGGATCGCCGCGGCGAGGAAGAAGGACCAGCGATCCACCAGCCGCCGGACCGTGAGCATCAGCGCGTAGAGCCCCGGCCCGAGCGCGAGCATCGGGGCGATCGCGCAGGCCCACCGCGCCGCGTCCTGGGCACCCACGAAGGGCCTGAGGATCAGGATCAGACCGGCGATCGGCAGGTCGACCAGCCGCGTCCAGTGGATCGAGATGCCGTCGGGCGGATTGATCCGGTGCTGGCGCAGGTCGAACCAGCCCTGCCCATTGAGCAGTGCCTGCACCTGCGCGATGCGCATATTGTCGTCGGTATCGGACAGCGCGAACCAGTGGATCGCGTTCCATTTGTAATAAAGCATGTAGACGGCGAAGGCCGCCCAGCAGGCGAAAAACCAGCGGCGCCAGTAGGTGGGTTGCTCAGTCCGCTCGCTCAACGCTCTTCCCTCTCAGGTGGCGGCGCTCTAGAGCCTGATCGTCGTCGGGGGAAGCGTTTCAGGCTTTCTGCGACGCGATGAACAGGGGATCTTGGTTTGACGGCGATGGCGCGCAAGCGCGAACTTTTCTGGCAGATCGTGCGCTACGGCGTGAACGGCAGCATCGTCACCGCGCTATATTCGTTCGTGCTGGCATCGCTCGATAGCTGGACGCATCTGCCGCTGCAGCTGTGCAACTTCGCGGGTTATATCGCCGCGCTTTGCCTGGGGTATGTCCTCCACAGCAACGTGACCTTCCGCAACCATGGGGAGCGCGACCGGGCAAGCAAGATCCGGTTTGTCCTCGCATCGATCCCCAGCCTCGCGCTCAACGCTTTCTGGGCCTGGCTGCTGACCGAAGCGCTCAAAATGCCGCACTGGACGCTTTACGTGCCGATCTGGTTCGTTACCCCTGCCATGCTCTTCGCCCTCAACCGCTGGTGGGTGTTTCAGTGAAAGTCGTCTCCTCTACGCCTCCTGCGCGCAACAAACCGGTAGCGGCGCTCGCCAGGCGCCCGCTTGTTTCGATCATCGTGCCGGTCAAGGATGAGGAGGATGCGATCCAGCCGTTCGTCACGCGCGTGAGCGCGGTGCTGGATGCCCTGCGCGACCCCGCTGGCGACGCGGTCCTGTGGGAAATATTGTTCGTCGACGACGGCAGCTCGGATGCGACGCTGGCCGCGATCATGGCCGCCAACCGGCGCGATCCGCGCATCGTCGGCATTTCGCTGTCGCGCAATTTCGGCAAGGAGGCCGCTTTGTCCGCCGGTCTGGACCATGTCCGGGGCGAAACCGTGATCCCCATCGACGTCGATCTACAGGATCCGCCCGAGGTGATCGGCGCGATGCTGGAGGAATGGCGGCAGGGCAACGAGGTCGTATTCGGCGTTCGCAAGAATCGCATGACCGACAGCCTGCCCAAGCGCCTGACCGCGGATCTCTATTATCGCGCGCACAATTGGCTTTCGGAGGACAAGATCCCGGAGCATGCGGGCGACTTCCGCCTGCTCGACCGCAAGGTGGTCGAGGTGATACGCGCGATGCCCGAACGCAATCGCTTCATGAAGGGCCTCTTCTCCTGGGGGGGGTTCAAGCAGTCGGCGGTTTATTATGACCGCGCCGAACGTTCGGTCGGCCGGACCAAGTTCAATTATCTCAAGCTGTGGAAGCTGGCCGTCGACGGCATCACCTCGGCCTCGACCGCGCCCTTGCGTGTCTGGTCCTATATCGGCTTCGTGATCGCCGCGATCGCCCTGCTTTACGCCTTGTTCCTGATCGGCCGGGTCGTGCTCTACGGTATCGATGTCGCGGGCTATGCCTCGATGATGGTGGCGGTCCTGTTCCTGGGCGGCGTGCAATTGCTCTCGCTCGGGATTCTCGGCGAATATGTCGGGCGCATCCTGGTCGAAACCAAGCGCCGCCCGATCTACATCGTGCGGGAAACGATCGGCGACGCGGGCGACGACGACGCCTGATGGAACGCCATGTCTATGATCGGATGGCGGAGATAGACCGCGATCATTGGTGGTTCGTCGGCCGCCGGCGGATCCTGACGGCGCTGCTCGAACGGTGGCGGCCCCGGAAAGGACCGCTCCGGATTCTCGAAGTGGGTTGCGGCACGGGCTCCAACATCGCCATGCTTCAGCAATTCGGTACGGTCGATGCGATCGAGCCCGACGACCATGCGCGCGCCTTTGCGGCGCAGCGGACCGGCGTGGCGGTGAAAGGCGGCTATCTGCCGGATGTGCCGTTGGAAGACGGTCATTACGACCTGATCGTGCTGCTCGACGTGCTCGAGCATATTCCCGACGACCGGGCGGCACTCGCCGCGTTGCGCCCCAAGCTCGCACCCGGCGGACGGCTGGTGCTCGCCGTGCCGGCCATGCCTTCGCTCTGGAGCGGCCACGATGTCGCGCACCATCACCAGCGCCGCTACACGAGGCGGGCGCTGGAGGCTGTCGTCGAGGCGGCCGGGTTCCGGACGCTTCATCGCACCGCCTTCAACAGCTTGCTGCTGCCCGCGATCGTCGGGGTGCGCTGGATCAACCGCGTGCTGAAGCGCGAGGGCGGAGACGAGGATCGCATTCCTCCCCGGCCGGTAAACGCGATACTGACGTGGCTATTCGGGGCCGAACGTCACGCCGCGGTGCGGGGCTTGTTCCCTGCCGGCGTGTCGCTGGCCTTGGTGGCCGAACCGGCCGGCTCGGGGATGACGACCGACCAAGGCGGCCGCGGCCCGACGCGATAGAGGATTCCGCTCTCGCCGCCGGTCCAGATCGGGGTCAAGCCCGGAAAGCTGTTCCACCTGTCGCGCGGCATGTCGATCAGCCAGACATAGTCGAACGCGTCGTGCGGCAGGTTGTTGATCCCGCTTGGATAATGTTTGGCGCGGCGATCATTGCAGGCAGGCGGGCGCAATATCTCCGTCGGGTCCTCGGCATAGCCCTTCGCCGGCGCATATTTGATCCGGACCAATTGGGCTCCCGGATCGGTCCATTGGCCATTCGCGAAGGCGCCGCGCCGCACGATCGCCATCGCGCCGAGATGATCCATGCGGGACGTCTCCCACATGCTCAGGCACGGAAGGCGCACCTCGACGAACACCCGACTGCCCGGCTTGACCAGGTTGAGCGCCTCGAGCTGATGCGCATTGGCGCGATCGTGCCGTGCGAAATCCTCGGTAAGGATGCCCATTCGCAGCACGAACAAGGCGGTCGCGGCGCCGGCAACGACCGCTGCCTGCCGGCGCGACGGGGTGCCCAGGGCCAACGCGCTTATCGCGATCAGCATGACATAGGGCGCCAGTCGCATATCGGCATAAGCGGAGCCGAACAGAATCCGCGGCAGCAGGATATAAGCGAGGATCAGCATCAGCGAGGCGATGCCGAGTGTGCGGTTCATCCGCAGCCAGACGCCCGCCAGCCCGAACGCGACCAGGCCCCACAGCAGGTAGACGCAGCCGAGATCGAACTCCATCTCGGTATTGCGCAGGATCGAGACCATGTAGACATATTTGGCGCGCCAGGCGAACCAGTCGATATTCTGGCCGCTCGCATCTCCACTCCGCCAGATGACCAGCAGCAGCAGGGGCGGCGCCAGCGAGAGGCAGGATATCGCGCCCTGCCACAGGCTCGGGATGAATTTACGCCCGGCGTCGCGCGCCCGTACCGTCTCCGCGCCAAAGGCGAGAAGGCAGAGCACCGCCCAGCCGAAAATGTGCGCCGTGGTGAGGATGAGCCCGATCGCGACGAACAGCGCATGCCGCAGTTTCCATCGTCCTTGCCGGCCAAGCCGCAGCCACAGTGCATAAGCATTGAGTGCCAGCGCCATCGACAGCAGGAAGTTCAGGAAGCCCCAGATCAGCGGAAAGCTGTAGGCGAGCGGCAATGCGAACAGGGCCGGAGGCGGGACGCGGCCATGGGCCTCGTGCGCCGTCCACAGCAAACCGCTCGCGGTCAGCATCACGATGCCAATCACGATCAGCTTCACGCCGAGTTCGAGCCCGAATATCTTGGCTATAGGCACGACCAGCAGATCGACGCCAAGGTTCGCGATAAAAGACCAGTGGAAGCTGAAATAATCCCTGAGCAAGGGGTCGCTCGGGTCGGATAGCTGGATCCGGTAGCGACCCATATGCTCCGGAAGGTCGGTCAGCGGCGGGATCGTGGGGTAAAGCAACGGCACCGCGGCAACCAGTACCATCAGGATCAGGAACCAGCGGCTGTTCCACCAGCCTGCAGGCGTTTCGACCGGGGGTCCTGAGCGGAACATCGGGTTCCCTTATGGCGCCGCCAGCCGGCGCGACAAGTGCCTGCGAACAGCTTAAGAGCGGGAACGATGGGAAAATCGCGATCCTTCTGGCCTGTGTTCGGCTTGCTCGGGCTGATCGGGCTCGCCGTGCGGGCGTGGCATATCGGGTCCGAGCCGTTCTGGCTGGACGAGGCCTACAGCGCTTATGCTGCCGACCACGACTGGCACTTCCTGCTCCATGTCGTGCCCAAGTTCGAGACGCATCCACCCTTTTATTATTCGCTGATGCATGTCTGGGCCGGCGCCTTCGGGGATGGCTTGCTCGCTATGCGCATGGTTGGCCTGATCGCAGGATTGGCGGCGCCGTTTGTGCTTGTACTGGCCGCGCGCGAAGCGTCAGCCTGGCTCGATTGGGACGATGAGCGACGGAACCGCCTCTATCTCGTCGTCTTCGGTCTTGGCAGCGTGTCCAACGCCCTCGTGGAGATGGCGCGGCAGGTACGGCCTTATCCGCTCATGATCCTGGTTTATGCCGCTGCACTGACCCTGATGCTGCGGCTGGCACGACTGCGGGCCGCGGGGCGGCCTATCGTGGGCCGGGCCTTCGCAGGTTATTTTCTGCTGCTGGAACTGATGCTTTGGCTCCACAATCTGGGGCCACTTTACGCGCTTTCGCTGACGCTCGCACTCGGCGCCGTCCTCCTCGGGCGCGATCAGCGCCGCTCCGATCTCGGCTGGCTTGCCGCTGCGCATGTCCTTGTCGGCTTATTCTATCTGCCGGGCCTTGCGATGCTGCGCGATCAGGCGCCGACCTGGGTTTCGCACACCTGGTTGCGCTTTCGGCTCGACCAGGGTTTCTTCGATCACCTGGCCTCGCTCTATGCTGCGCCCGGCTGGCCCGGCTTCTTCATGTTCGTGCTGCTTGGCCTTGGCGTACTTTTTCTGGCCCGATCCAACAATGGCCGGCGGTTGGCAGGGGGGCTGCTGATCCTGGCCCTTTTGCCCGTCGTCCTGGCGGTGGCCGTCTCGCTCGCCATCTCGCCCGTATTCATTACACGCACCATGACTCCCGTCGCGGTCCCGGCGATCCTGCTGCTGGCCATCGGCGCAACAGCCTGGACCGACACCAAGAAATTGCTTGGCCTGGGCGCCGCGCTGACCCTCGGAGCGTCCATGCTGGCGGCCGACGCGCAGGCCCGCCTCGCGGGGCCGATGCAGGACTGGTACCGCGCGATCGCCTGGCTCAGCCCGCGCTTTCAGCCGGGCGACCAGATATTCGCTTATCCCAACGAAGGCGCGTTGCCGCTCTTTTACGCGCTGCGCGACAAAGGGCTGGCTTACCCGATCCGCCCGATTCCCACCGCGGTGCCGAGCTTCAACATTGCGGGCGGCTGGTATCCTACCGGCAGCCGCGGCGTGGTGTCGCTTCCTCGCGAGCAGCTGCACGCGATCGCGCAAGCGCCAGAGACGAGGTCGGTACCCACTATCTGGCTGCTGCGCCTCGGCGCGAAGACTTACGATCCCGGCGCTCTGTTCCTGAAGGAACTGCACCGGGATCGCTATATCGTCCGGTCCTGGCAGGACGGACCGATCGACATCATCGGATTGCGGCTAAGGACGCTGGCGCGTCGGCGTTAGACAGCCGCAAGCGCCTGCTCAAAATCCGCGATAAGGTCGTCCGCATTCTCGACGCCGATCGAGATACGCACCAGATTGTCGCCAATCCCCAGCGCTTGCTTGCGCGCATCCGGTACAGACAAATGTGTCATCGCGGCAGGATGGCTTGCGAGCGTTTCGGTGCCGCCCAGGCTGACCGCTAGCTTGGCGATCTTGAGCGCGTCGAGAAAGCGGAACGCCTCCGCCTCACCACCTTTGAGGTAAAGCGAAAAGGTGGAGCCCGCGCCCGTGCAGTGGCGATCATAGATGTCCGACTGCCGCGATCCCTCCTCCAGGAAGCCGAGATAGCCGACATGCTCGACCTTCGGGTGGCCGCGCAGCCAGGCGCAGACCTTGGCGGCATTCTCACCCGCGCGGCTCATCCGCAGTTCGAGCGTTTCGAGACTGCGCAACAGCATCCAGGCAGGGTGCGGATCGAGGATCGTGCCGATAGTGTTGCGCATGGATCGGATCGGATCGATCGCCGCCTTGGCACCGACGGCCCCGCCCGCGACCAGGTCGCTATGCCCTCCCGCATATTTGGTCAGGCTATAGAGCACGAGATCGGCACCGTGGCGGAGCGGCTGCTGCCAGAGCGGCCCCAGAAACGTATTGTCGATCACGATCAGCGGCTTCTCGCCCTTGAACAAGGCGTCGCGCGATGCGCTCACCGCTTCGATATCGACCAGCGCGTTGGTCGGGTTGGCAGGGCTCTCGAGATAGATAAGGGGTACGCGGCCGGCAGCGGACGCCTTGGTCAGCACCGCATCGATTTCGGCGCGGGTCGCGCCCGCCGGGAAATCGAGCCAGTGCACGCCGAAGCGACCGAGTATCTTTCCGATCAACGTCTCGGTTGCGGCGTAAAGTGGTGCCGAGTGGACGATCGTGTCCCCCGGCCGGACCAGCGCGAGCAGCACCGTAGCGATCGCGGCCATGCCCGATGAGAAAGTCAGCGCATCCTCCGCGCCCTCCCAGATAGCGAGCCGATCCTCCAATATTTCCTGATTCGGCCCGTTGAAGCGCGAATAGACCAAGCCTTCCGCACCGCCCGGGCGCTTGCCGGTTATCCCCTCGAAAAAGCGCTTCCCGGCCGCCGCATTCTCGAAAACATAGGTCGAGGTGAGGAAGACCGGTGGCTTGAGCGATCCTTCGGACAAAGCCGGATCGAAACCATGGCCCATCATCAACGTGGAGGGGCTCAGGCGATGATTGCCGATCTCAAGCGCCTGATGGCGCGGACGACGGCGGGGCTCGCCGGCCCTGAGGTCGGCTTCGGTGGGGTGGGGAGTCTTGGCCAAGTTGCTGGACCTTTGCGAACGTGTTTGAGCGGCACCGCCACGTCAGACGGGCCTTGTCATGCGGCCCTTCTCCCAAATTCGTTGGCCAAGGAGAAGGGCTGTCCAGACGTTCGCGCGGGTATTTGGCCTAACGGGTAGCGGTCAGGCCTGTTCCGATTCGGGGGCGCTGTCGCGGAAGAACGGCTCGACCGTTCCATTCATCTTCATGGTCAGCGGATTGCCCTTGCGATCGCGCGTCTTGGCCATGGCGAGCTTCACCCAGCCCTCGCTCACGCAATATTCCTCGACGTTGAAGCGTTCCTGGCCGTTGAAGACGACGCCGACACCGCGCGCGAGCGAATCCTCATCGTAGAAAGGGCTGCGAGGGTCGACCGAAAGGCGGTCGGGCGGAGTTGGGGTCGTGTCGGTCATGCGGCGTCCCTTAGCGGCGGATTCGCTTATTCCCAAGCCGCCGAGTCGAATCGGATCGGACGGCCCACGGCCTTGGCCGCGAGCGCGCCATCGCGCATCACGCTCTGCCCGCGGATGATCGTGCCGACCGGACGACCGGTGATCTCCATGCCGGTGAACGGAGACCAGCCGCAGCGCGAGGCGAGCCAATTCTCCTCGATCGTCCATTTCGCCTTGAGGTCGACCAGCGTGAAATCGGCATCATAGCCGGCCGCAATCCGGCCTTTGCCCGTCATGCCGAATACGCGCTGCGGACCGGCCGATGTCAGCTCGATCAGCCGCTGCAACGACAAGCGACCATGCGCGACATGGTTGAGCATCAGCGGCAGCAATGTCTGCACGCCGGGCATGCCGCTGGGGCTGTCCGGATAAGGCTTGGCTTTTTCTTCTTTTGTATGCGGCGCATGATCCGAGCCGAGCACATCAGGCACGCCCTGGTTGAGCCAGTGCCACAAGCCGTCGCGATGCGCGCCCGAGCGGATCGGAGGGTTCATCTGCGCATAAGTGCCAAGCCGTGGATATGCATCCTCTCCTGCCAGAGTGAGATGCTGCGGCGTGACCTCGCACGTGGCGATGTCTTTGTTCTGCGCAATATATTCGAGTTCGGCGGGTGTGGTCACATGCAGGATGTGAATCGGTCGACGCGCCGCACGGGCGAGACGCAGAATGCGACGTGTCGCCAGCATCGCGCTTTCGTCGTCACGCCAGACCGGATGCGAGGAGGGATCGCCCGACACACGCTCGCCCAGGCGCGCCTGCATGCGGGGCTCGTCCTCGGCGTGGATCGCGACGCGCCGGCGGCCATTTGCCAGCACGCGCGCCAGTTCGCCGTCCTCTGACACGAGCAGGTCCCCGGTCGATGCGCCCATGAATATCTTGACGCCGGCGGTGCCCGGCAATCGTTCGAGCTGACCCAGCAATTCGGCGTTGGCGCTGGTCGCGCCAACATAGAAGGCATGGTCGCACCACATCCGCCCTTCGGCGCGCGCGAGCTTGTCGTGGATCGCGCTTTCGCTGTCGGTATTCGGCTTGGTGTTCGGCATTTCGAACACCGCGACCACCCCGCCCAGGACTGAGGCGCGACTACCGCTTTCCAGATCCTCCTTCGCCTCCAGCCCCGGCTCGCGGAAATGGACCTGGCTGTCGACCACACCCGGCAGGACGGTAAGCCCGGTACAATCGATCGTTTCGCCCGCATCGGCCGATTCGCCGATATGCACGACCTTGCCGTCGCGCACGCCGACCGATGCCTGGACCGGCCCGCCCGGTGTCCAGACATTGCCGTTCTTGAGGAGAAGATCGTAGCTGGCCACAGGCGACTCCATTGGCAAACGGGCTCAGCCTCCCTAGCTCGCGAACATGACCGCGACCACCCTTACCGACCGCGCGATCGTCCGGCTTTCGGGCGAAGATGTGCGCGGCTTCCTCCAGGGCCTTGTCACCAACGATGTGAACGGCGCGCTTCCGATATGGGCGGGCTTGCTCACTGCGCAGGGCAAGGCGCTGTTCGACTTCCTGATCTGGCCCGACGGCGACGATCTGCTGATCGATTGCGAGGCCGATCAGGCGGACGCGCTGATCCGCCGCCTGACCCTGTATCGGCTGCGCCGCGCGATATCGATCGCGCGCGACGATTCGCTGGCGGTGCATTGGTCGACCAACGGCGACCACGGCGTACCGGACCCCAGGCTTCCGGCGCTTGGGCGCCGATGGATCGCTCCGGCCGACGACGCTGCGGACGGCTGGCTCGAACATCGATTGCGCCTTGGCGTGACCGAGGGGGTGAAGGAGCTGGGATCCGACAAGACGCTTTGGCTGGAAGCCAACGCTGCCGAGCTGAATGGCGTGAGCTTTTCCAAAGGCTGCTATGTGGGGCAGGAAAATACGGCGCGGATGAACTGGCGGAACAAGGTCAATCGCCGGCTCGCGGTAATGCAGACACACAAAAACCCGGGTGAATCCGTGAACGTCTATTACGCCGATCTGGGCCTCGCCGTTATACGGGTTCCCATCGATCGCCTCACCGGTGGCGCGGCCGCAGTCGACAAAGAGTCTTTCATTCGACCGGACTGGCTGACAACCGCTCTGGATGAAGCCGGCGGAATGTAAACTATCTATGCCCCGCCGCCGTTAACTACCTATTGCGGTTGCAAAGCGGGCAACTTCTAGTTACTCACAGGTTAAGGCAGAGGCGTTTGGCCCCCTTCAGTCCTTCGCGACTCGGGTCCCCAAGCGGTCAACAGACCAAAACAAAATAGTTTGACCGGGGCGCGGCACCGATTGCCGCACAGCGAGAGTGGGGACTCTTCGGATGCGTAATCGCATTTACCGTTCGGCGATTGCCGCAATTGGTGGGCTGCTGTGCAGCGTGGCTATGCCGTCCGCCGCTTCCGCCACCGATTTTTCGATCGACACGACCGTTCCGGGGGGATCGGCCTGGGTTACGGGCACGCCGGGTTATCTCGGCGGCTACCTGAACCTGGCCGATCAAAATTACACCGTGAACGCCTATATCGGCGTGATCGACCTGAAGGGTCAGCTGGTACACGGCACGCCCGATACGCTGACCGACCTCAAGGTCTTCTGCATCGACATCATGAACGATCTTCACAATGGCGTCTTTACCGAGACGACGCTGGCGAACATCGAATCCGATCAGGGCGGCCTCGCGCACGTGCTCTACACGTCGACGCAGGTCCAGAACCTGTTCAAGTTCATGGTCTATGCCGACAAGCAGGGCATCACCGATTCGCTGACCTCCGCCGCCGCCCAGCTCGGCGCGTGGGAGATCATCAGCGAAGCCGGCACCGACTGGAACCTCGGCAGCGGCAATTTCACCGTTTCGATGTGGGGCGGCCAGCCCGACGCGGTCGGCCTGGCGAACAGCTGGCTCGATGCGTCGAAGACGCAATCGACGACCGGATACACACTGCACGTACTCGATCCAGGCGCAGGCAATCAGGCCCAGGCCTTTGTCACCCATGTTCCGGGCGACCACAACATTCTGCCCGTCCCCGAACCCGCCACCTGGGGCATGATCGTTCTCGGCTTCGGCCTGCTGGGTTCGGCGCTGCGCCGCAACAAGCGGGGCGTAATGTTCGCCTGATTTATTGAGCTTCAATGGGGGAGAGCCCGGGCGGCGCGACGCGCGACGCCCGGGCTTTTATTTTGTCCCGAAGCCAAAGAGAAAGGGCCCGGTTCAGATCGAACCGGGCCCTTTCCTTATCACCTGTCTTCAGCCTCAGGCCGCGAGCTTGCGCAGCACGTAGGGCAGGATGCCGCCGTTCAGGAAATAATCGAGCTCGTTGACCGTATCGATCCGGCAGCGCGCCTCGAAGCTGCTTTCGCTGCCGTCGGCGCGCTTGACCTTGACGGTGACCATCTGGCGCGGGCGCAGGGACGAGACATTCTCGATCGTGAACTGTTCGCTGCCGTCAAAGCCGAGCGTCTTGCGGTCGACTCCCTCGGGGAATTGCAGCGGCAGCACGCCCATGCCGACCAGATTTGACCGGTGGATACGCTCGAAGCTCTCCGCGATCACTGCGCGCACGCCGAGCAGGTTGGTGCCCTTGGCTGCCCAGTCGCGCGACGAGCCGGTGCCATATTCCTTGCCCGCGACGATCACGAGCGCGGTGCCATCCGCCTTGTACTTTTGGGCCGCGTCATAGATCGCCAGCGTCTCGCCGGTCGGCACATATTTGGTCATGCCGCCTTCGACGCCCGGCACCATCTCGTTGCGGATACGGATATTCGCGAAGGTGCCGCGCATCATCACTTCGTGGTTGCCGCGGCGCGCCCCATAGCTGTTGAAATCCGCCTTCGAGACCTGATGCTCGTTGAGGTAACGCCCGGCCGGGCTGTCGACCTTGATCGAGCCTGCCGGCGAGATGTGGTCGGTCGTGATCGAATCGCCCAGGATCGCGAGCGGACGCGCGGCGATGATGTCCTCGACCGGGGCCGGAGTCATCGTCATGCCTTCGAAATAAGGCGGGTTCTGCACATAGGTCGAGCCAGCCGACCAGCTGTAGGTGTCCGAACCTTCGACCTGGATGCCGCGCCACTTGGCGTCGCCTTCGAAGACGTTGGCGTAGCGGGTGCGATACATGTCGCTGTCGATCACCGAGGAAATGAGATCGCTCACCTCCTGATTGGTCGGCCAGATATCCTTCAGCATCACCGGCTTGCCATCCGCACCGGTGCCGATCGGCGTGGTGGTAATGTCTTCGCGGACGGTTCCCTTGAGCGCATAGGCGACGACCAAGGGCGGCGAGGCGAGGAAGTTGGCGCGCACGTCGGGCGAGACGCGGCCTTCGAAATTGCGATTGCCGGAAAGCACCGAGGCCGCGACCAGGTCATTCTCGTTGATCGCCTTGCTGATCGGCGCGGGGAGCGGACCCGAATTGCCGATGCAGGTGGTGCAGCCATAGCCGACCAGGTTGAAGCCGATCGCGTCGAGATCCTCGCTGAGCTTCGCCTTGTTGAGATAATCGGTGACGACCTGGCTGCCCGGCGCCAGGCTGGTCTTGACCCAGGGCTTGGGCGTCAGGCCGAGCGCGCGCGCCTTGCGCGCGACCAGGCCCGCGGCAACCAGCACCGAAGGATTGGAGGTGTTGGTGCAGCTCGTGATCGCCGCAATCACGACATCGCCATGGCCGACGTCATAGTCGCCACCCTCGACCGCGACACGCTGGTCGCTGTCGCCGGTCTTCTTGTAGCCGGTAACGAGTTCGTTGTTGAAATTATCGTCGACGTTCGAAAGCAGCACCTTGTCCTGCGGGCGCTTGGGGCCGGCGAGGCTCGGCTGCACGGTGGACATGTCGAGCGCGAGCGTGTCGGTGAAGACCGGATCGGGCGACGACACATCGCGCCACATGCCCTGTGCCTTGGCATAAGCCTCGACCAGTTCGATCTGCGCATCGTCGCGGCCGGTGAGGCGGAGGTAGTTGATCGTCGCGGTATCGACCGGGAAGAAGCCGCAGGTCGCGCCATATTCGGGCGCCATGTTGGCAATAGTCGCGCGATCGGCAAGGCTCAGCGCATCCAGGCCGGGGCCATAGAATTCGACGAAGCGGCCGACCACGCCCTTCTGGCGCAACATCTGGGTGACGGTCAGCACCAGATCGGTCGCGGTGATGCCCTCGGCGAGCGTGCCGGTGAGCTTGAATCCGACAACTTCGGGGATCAGCATCGACACCGGCTGGCCGAGCATCGCCGCTTCCGCTTCGATCCCGCCCACGCCCCAACCGAGCACGCCCAGGCCGTTGACCATAGTCGTGTGGCTGTCCGTGCCGACACAGGTATCCGGATAGGCAACCTCATTGCCGTCGGCGTCCTTGGAAACCCACACCGTCTGCGCGATATTTTCGAGATTCACTTGGTGACAGATGCCCGTGCCCGGCGGCACGACCTTGAAATTGTCGAGTGCCTTGGAGCCCCAGCGCAGGAACTCGTAGCGTTCCATGTTGCGCGCATATTCGATTTCGACATTGTCCTTGAACGCGCTGGACGTCCCGAACTCGTCGACCATCACCGAATGGTCGATGACGAGATGCACTGGCACGAGCGGATTGATCTTCTGCGCATCGCCGCCAAGCGCGCCCATCGCGTCCCGCATCGCCGCCAGATCGACCACGCAAGGCACGCCGGTGAAATCCTGCATCAGAACGCGCGCGGGGCGATACTGGATCTCGCGCTCCGACGTGCGGTCGGTCAGCCACTGGACCATCGCCTTCAGATCGTCGGTGGTGACGGTGGTGCCGTCTTCGAAGCGCAGCAGATTCTCAAGCAGCACCTTCATGCTGAAGGGCAGGCGCGCAATGTCGCCGATACTCTCGGCCGCCTTGGCGAGCGAATAATAGGAGACCTGACGCCCTCCGACCTCCAGGGTCGAGCGAGTGCCGAGCGTGTCCTGGCCAACGGCGGTCATGGCGGAATCCTTATGCTGCGATGCGGTGTGTGCGGTGCCCCTAGCAAGGGTAATCCGGTGGGGAAAGGGGTGCGCGCCGCTTATCGCGGGCACGTCCGGCCCACCTTCTGGCCGAGTCCGGCCTATCCGCCTGAAATCACGCCGCGACGAGCGCGCGCCACTCCGCGAATTCTGTGTAATCGAACGGATCGGACAGGAGCAGCCCGGCCTGATCGCCGCGCCACCAGCGGATCGTCGCTGCGCGCGGATGCAGGCCCGGAAGCGCGATCGCGCACGGCGCGCCCGGGTGGAGCGGATCGTCGGCCCGAATCTGCACCCCCGCCTGCGAGACATTGCCGATGCGCACCGCTTTTTCCTCGGTGCCGAGCTTGAGCAGCCCGTTCATCGCGACGTTCAGCCGCGGCGGGCGCAGCGTCGCCACGCGCTCATCGAACGAACAATGCGCCAGCATCGCGGCCATCGGCATCGGTTCGTCGAATGCCACACCGATCTGGTCGGCTTTCGCCCAGGCGATGTGCCCGCTCAGCTTATGACCGGTGCGGACCTCGATCTCGACATGCTCGCCGCTTTCGGCGGGCACATAAATTTCCGCCTTGAGACCCTCGGGCGAGATATCGCGTACGAGGCAGAGCTCCTCGCGGCCCAGACCGAAGCTTATTTTCGCGATCTGCATGACGGCGGTATGGCGAATGCTCCGCCGACGCTCGTGGACCGGCTCCTCTACCGCGGCTCTGAGCTTTGAAAAGAACACGTTAGCTCCACTGGCTGACGGATTGGGGAACTCTGTTTGCCCTACCAACCCGTAACCATTCCCGCCTCAACGTCCTTGGCAGGAAATTAACGATCATTATTTCGGATCCGTCCCATAACGACGACAGGGCGAGGCCGAACGATGTCCGAAAAATCATCGGCCCCCTGCACGCCACCGCGCGAAAGTCGGATAATCGAAGGGTTCGGTCAGCATCAGCCCCGCATCGCCGTCGCGCCACCAGCAGACAGATGCAGCGCGGGCCGGCAAGCCCGGCAGGGCGATCGAACAGACTGTGTTGATGGCAAGCGGCTCCGGTGCCGCCACCTGCATGCCGGCCTGGGAGATGTTGCCGATATTCACCATTTCCGCGACGGCGCCGATCCGGAGCAGGCCCCGCAGGTTCACCTTGAGGCGCGGCGGCCGCACGCGTCCGCCACTCACCTCGAAGGAGCAGTGCGCGAGCATCGCCGCGGCCGGGATCGGCGCATCAAAGGCGACACCGACCTGCTTGTCCGCGACCCAGACGACCCTTCCGCTGACCGTATGCGCGGTGCGCAATTCGATATCGATACGCGCGCCGCGTTCCAGCGCGATATAGACTTCCGCCTTCAAGCCCTCGGCCGAAATGTCCCTGAGCAGGCACAATTCCTCGCGCCCCGATTCCAGCCGTATCTTCGCGACCTGGTTGACGACCGGGTGGCGGACGCTGCGACGCCGCTCTTCACCGGCGTTTTCGGCTGCATGGCTGGTTTGGGAAATGAACACGAAAACTCCGCCGAAACGCTAGCTTGAGCAATATCATGCGCGGGAAATCGATAACTTTTGACGGCCCAAATATGGCTGCCGAAAAGTTAAGCATGTTGGCGCAACGACCATCCGTTCCGGCCGTGGACGAAGGCGGTCGTGACAAGGGTGGCGTTTCCATGTCCGCGTCATGACGCTAAGCTGCGCCCATGCCCGCACCCGACGTCCCGCCGCTGCCCGAAGAGGCGCTCGAGGAGCGGTTCCTCGCCGCGACCGGCCCGGGCGGGCAGAATGTCAACAAGGTCGCGACAGCGGTTCAACTCCGACTGGACGTTTATGCGTTGCGCCTCCCGCCGGACATATTCGCGCGGCTGAAGACGCTCGCCGGCAGCCGATGGACGCTCGATGGCGGCATCCTCGTTACCGCGCGCACCCATCGCACGCGCGAGGCCAATCGCGAGGAAGCGCGTCGTCGCCTCGCCGAGATGGTGGCGGAAGCGCGCATCCGCCCCGAACGGCGCATCAAGACCAAGCCGACGCGTGCCGCGAAGATGAAGCGGGTGGAGGCGAAAGCGCGCACTGGAGCCATAAAGCGCGGGAGGGCCAGGCCGACCCTGGATTGACGCGGCTGTACGGCGTCCGACGATTATGGGCAATTCGCCCAAGGCCGATCCTGTTCCCGGGTGCGGCCGGCTAAGTCCTCATCGAGTTCCCAAAAAAGGAAACCGCCGCCCCGGACGGACCGGGACGGCGGCAGGGGACTTGGGAGGAGAGGATGTTTACGCGACTTCCGCCATCTGGCCTTCGTTCGGCTCGCGCAGCACGTAGCCGCGGCCCCAGACGGTTTCGATATAATTCTCGCCGCCGCAGGCCAGGCTGAGCTTCTTGCGCAGCTTGCAGATGAAGACGTCGATGATCTTGAGTTCGGGCTCGTCCATGCCGCCATACAGGTGGTTGAGGAACATTTCCTTGGTCAGCGTGGTGCCCTTGCGGAGCGAGAGCAGCTCCAGCATCGCATATTCCTTGCCGGTCAGATGGACGCGGGCGCCATCGACTTCGACCGTCTTCGCATCGAGATTGACCGCGAGCTTGCCGGTCTTGATGACCGACTGGCTATGGCCCTTCGAGCGGCGGACGATCGCATGGATACGGGCGATCAATTCCTCGCGGTGGAACGGCTTGGTGACATAATCGTCGGCACCGAAGCCGAGCGCGCGGACCTTGGCGTCCATCTCGGCGATGCCCGAAAGAATGAGGACCGGGGTCTGGACCCGCGACGTGCGCAGCTTCTTGAGCACGTCATAGCCGGTCATGTCCGGCAGGTTGAGGTCAAGCGCGATCAGATCGTAATCGTACAGCTTGCCGAGATCGAGGCCTTCCTCACCGAGGTCGGTCGTATAAACGTTGAACCCTTCCGAGCTCAGCATCAGCTCGATCGAGCGGGCAGTCGTGGGATCGTCTTCGATAAGCAGTACACGCATGGCCTAAACCCCTGTCTCCTGCGGTGCCGGGACGGCACCCCGTCCAATCCGTCAACGCGCTTGGTTACGACCGTGGTAATGAAGGTTAAAGGTTAACAAGAGCCTAAACGTCTTAACCTTTCTTACGTGTCCCCTCCGTTCCGGTTCGAAAATCGCGCAAAACCGCCGTTTCGAAGGCTCGCCCGACCACTCCGAATCGGAGCGGATTATGCAGTTCCTCATTTCCGGCGGCTCTTCATCAGCGGTTGGATGCGCGTGCCGAAGGCCTCGACCCCATCCAGAAAATCGTCGAACGTAAGCAGGACGCCGCCCGTATTGGGCACCTCGGCCATTTCATCGAGCATCCGCGCGACGCTTTCATAGCTGCCAACCAAGGTTCCCATGTTGAGGTTGACCGCACTTTCCCTGTCGGCGAGCTGGCGGACGTTGGTGGTGGTGCTGGTCTTGTCCGCCGCCCCCTGCTCGCCCAGCCAGGCGACCGCGTCATGGTCGACGCCCTCACGATAGTGGATCCACTTTTCCATCGCTTCCTCGTCGGTCTCGGCGGCAATCACCATCACCAGCACGAATACCGACACGTCGCGCCCCGTTTTCGCGGTCGCCAGCGCCAGCCGTTCATTGTTGAATCCGAATGCCCTGGGCGTGTTCACGCCCTTGCCGAGACAAAAGGCGTAATCTGCATATTGAGCTGAGAAAGCGAGGCCCGCATCCGACGAACCGGCGCAGATGATCTTGATGTCGCCCTCCGGCTTGGGCCGGACGCGGCAATCATCCATCTGATAATAGGTGCCCTTATAATCGGAGACGCCCGTCGCCCACAGCTCGCGCAGGATATGCGCGTATTCGCCCAGCATGTCGTAGCGGTTGCGGAAATGCTCGTCGCCCGGCCACATCCCCATCTGGCTATATTCGGGGCGCTGCCAGCCGGTGATCAGGTTGAGGCCGAACCGCCCGTGACTGATCGAATCGATCGTGTTGCACATGCGCGCGGCGAAGGCGGGCGGGATGATGAGCGTCGGGCAGGTCGCGTAGATCTTGATCCGCTCGGTGACCGCCGCAAGCCCGGCCATCAACGTGAAGCTTTCCAGGCCATACTCCCAGAATTCGGTCTTTCCGCCGAAGCCCCGGAGCTTGATCATCGACAGCAGGAAGTCGAGCCCGTGCGCCTCTGCCCTGAGCGCGATCTCCTTATTGAGATCGAAGCTCGGCATATATTGCGGGCTGTTTTCGCTGATCAGCCAGCCATTGTTGTTGATGGGAATGAACACGCCGACCTGCATGTGCCTACTCCTCGATGAGGGGTTTTCCCGCCAGCCAGGCGAGCGCGAACTGGTGAAAGCTCTGGGGGTCGGTGACGTTGCAGGCGTGGCCGCCCCAGCGCATCGTCACTTCCGTCCCGCCATTGAAGGGCGAGAGATGGTCAACGATCCGCGTGGTGGCAATTGACGGCACCAGCACATCGTCGCTCGCACATACCGCCAACAAGGGCGTCCCGATCTCGCCGACCCGATCAAGGATATCGAATGCGCGTGCCGCGGCGATCCGCTTCCGCAGCGTCGCCGTGTCGGGGAAGTGCTCGACCGTGACGCGCACCTGGGCCGCGACATCCTCTTCGTGCAACGCGATCCAGTCGGCGGGGTAGAGGAAGATCGATTGCGCTTCCGCATAAGCCTGCGGTCCGCCCACGCGCAGCAGGAGCAGCCGCGCGTCGAAGCAGCGGCCGGTATGCGGCTCCAGTCGGGCCCAGCCATTGATCACCATCAGCCGCCGCAGCCGATCGCGTGCCTTGAGCGCGATCGCCATGCCGATCATTCCGCCGATCGCATGACCGACGAAATGCGCGCGTTCGATGCCGAGCGCATCCATCAGCGCGATCACGTCGTCTGCCATATCCTCGATGCTGACGGTCTCGGGCAAAACGAGGTCGCTGCGCCCGGTGCCGCGATGATCATAGGACAGGACACGGAAGTGCTCGGCGAAGGTCTCGACATTGGGCCGCCAATAATGCGCCGAGCCACCAAGTCCGGATGACAGAAGAAGCGGCTCGCCGTCGGGCGGCCCGTGAAGTTCGTAATAGAGCCCGGCGGCTTCAGGCACCGATATGCGCCACGGAGGCGATCTCGACCAGGCAATCAGGCTTTACCAGATCGCACTTGATGCAATAGCGCGCGGGCTTCTGGCCCGGAAAATATTCGGCATAGACCGCATTGAACGCGGCATAATCGGCCAGGTCCTTGAGGAAGATGTGGTTCATCGCCACGTCCGCCATCGTCGCTCCGGCGGCCTCCAGCGTGACTTTAATCACGTCCAGCACGTGCCGCGTTTGCGCCGCGACATTGCCGACATGCAGCACCGCGCCCCCTTCGCCCAACGCCAGCACGCCGGAGACATAGACCGTGTTTCCCGCTTTCGCTGCCGCCGAATAAGGCGCGATCGGCGTGGGGAATTGCGGCGGGTTGATTGCCTCGAACGGCATCTTAATCTCCCTTCTCTATCTGCCCGAAGCTCCCGCAGAAATCGGCTACGGTGGAAACCCAGCCGAAGAATTTCTCGACATTGTAGACGGTCGCCTGCTGGCAGAATTCCGGCCCCAGGTGATGCGTCGCGTCCTCCAGCATCACCCCGAAATATTCGAGGTGGAAGCCATCCCGCAGTGTGCTTTCGACGCAGACATTGGTGGCGATGCCGACGAATACGATGTTGCGGATGCCGCGCGCGCGCAAAGTCTGGTCGAGCTGCGAATTGAAGAAGGCGGAATAGCGCGTCTTGTGCAACCGGATGTCGCCAGGCCGGGGCGCGAGCGCATCGACCAGCCCATAATCCCAGCCTCCACGCGCAAGCAGTTTCCCGCTGAGTTCGGGCCGCGCGCGCATCGTCTTCAGCGCATTGGATTTGTGATAATTGGGCGATCCTGGTCCGCCCGCCTCGATATAATCGGGATCCCAGCCATTCTGCAGATAGATGACCTGCACGCCTGCCGCACGCGCCGTTTCCAGCACGGTCGCGATCTTGCCGATCGTGCCGGCCGCACCGGCAATGTCGAAGCCCGCAAGATCGACATAGCCCCCGGGCGATGCATAGGCATTCTGCATGTCGATCACGACCACCGCGGTCTGATCCGCGGCAAGCCTTATCGGCTCGGGTCTTGCGGGTAAGGTGACCATCCGTTCCGAGGACGGACAGGCGGGTTCGACGATGCCGCCGCGCTGCTGCATTGACGCGATGGTGGCCGCTTAGAGTCGGGCGCGCAACCCCCGTCTTCCGCCGCCTCAGCGAAAGCTGAGGCGTCAGGAAAGAAAGTCCAGGCTACCTCCCCAGATACCGGCGTCCGCCGGCATGACACCGGGCGCGTTATTCGTAGCGGAGCGCCAATATCGGGTTTGCCCGCGCGACGCGGAAAGCGTGGCTCGCGATGGTGGCGATCGCGATGCCGAGCGCGAGCCCGCCCGCGAGCAGGAAGGGCGTGGGCCCGAGGCCGATGCGCTGATCGAACTTGTTGAGCCAGTCGCGCATCACCCACCAGGCGACCGGCCAGGCGATCATGTTCGCGATCAGCACCGGCCGGCTGAACTGCCACACGAGCAATTGCACGATGTCGCGCGTGCGCGCGCCCAGTACCTTGCGGATTCCGATCTCCTTGGTGCGGCGCTCGGCGGTGAAGCTCGCGAGCCCGAACAGGCCGAGGCAGCCAACCACGACCGACAGGACCGCAAAGCCCGCGAACAACTGCCCACGCGCAGTATCCTGCTTATATTCGTCGCGGATCAGATCGTCCGCGAAATCGCCCTTGAACGGCACCTGAGGCAGCAGCCGCTGCCACACCGCCTGCACGCGATCGCGGATCACGTTCGGCGCGACGCCGGCGAAGCGCACCTCCAATCCGTTATAGCCGTTCTTCTGCATGACATACATGATTGGCTGCAGCGGATCGTGGACCGAGCGGAAGCGCGCATCCTGCACCACGCCGATGATCGTCGTCGGCACCAATCCGCCGACCTCGTCCACCGTGATGCCTGCCTGGATATTCTTGCCGACCGCGTCCTGCGGCGTGCGGAAGCCGAGCCGCTTGGCGGCGGTATCCGTCACGATGATATTGACCCCCCGCGCCACAAGCGCGCGCTCCGCGTCGAGATTGACCGGAAACGGCGTGGTCGCATCGTCGCGAGGACGCAAATCGGAGAAATCGCGGCCCGCGAGCAGCTTCATCCCCATCGTGTGGAAAAAGCCGTTCTGCACGCCATAGACGCCGAGCTGGATCGACGACGGGTTGCCGGGCAGAAAGACGCTGGTCATCGAATTGTTGCCTGGCGCGACGCCGATCCCGGTCAGCGCGGCCGACTGGACGCCCGGCACGCGGCGCACGAGCTCCGCCAGCCGCAACTCGCTGCCGCTCGTGCCTTTGTAATTGAGGTTGCCGACCTGCAGCAGCCCGTCACGGTTGAAGCCCTGATCGACCGTCCGCGCGAACAGCGTCTGGCTATAGATGACAATCGTACAGACGATCAGCGCGATCGACACGGCGAACTGGCCGATCACCAGCGCGTTGCGCAACCGGCCCGAGCCTTGCGCATCCGCCCCGGATTTGTTCGCGCGCAGCACGCGGGCGGGCTCGAAGCGTGAAAGGTAAAGCGCCGGGTAGATGCCTCCGGCGGCCCCGACCAGCAGGATCAGCACCAGCAATTGCGGGAGCACGCCGCCCCATCCGAAATAATGGAGCGATATGTCGGAATCGAGGAATTGGTTGAACGCGGGCAGCAGCAGCTCGACCAGCGCCAGCGCGATCACCATCGCGATCGCCGCAACCAGGATCGATTCGCCGAGGAATTGCGCGATCAGCTGACCGCGTGTCGCACCCAGCACTTTTCGCAACGCCACTTCGCGTGCGCGCTGCGAGGCGCGCGCCGTGGCGAGGTTGGTGAAATTCACGCATGCCATGCCCAGCACCATGAAGGCGATGACGCCGAAGGTGGTCACCGTGCGCAGGTCATTCCCCGGCTTCATCGACGCCTGTTGCGCCCGGCCAAGGTGCACGTCGTGCAGATTGACCAGCTTCCAATCCTCGTTGGTGCCGGGATTGGTGCGTTCGCCATTGGTGACGTCATCGGGAATGTTGCGCTTTTCCCATGCCGGCAGCGCCGCGTTTATCTGCGCGGCATCCGCGCCGGGGCGTAGCTTGACGTAGAACCAGCCATTCTGATTGTTCCAGTTGGTCACCTGCTGGCGCCGATCCGCAAACTGCGTCTCGGGATCGAAGCGCGCGACGACGTTCGCCGAGAAATGGCTGTTCTTCGGAATGTCCTTGAAGACGCCGGTGATGCGATAGTCGACATTACCCGTGTTGAGCACGATCGTGAGCGTCTTGCCGACCACGTCGACAGTGCCGAAGCGACGCATCGCCTCGCTCTCGCTCAACGCCATCGAGCTGGCATCGTCCAGTGCGCGATGCGGATCGCCGCGCACGAACGGCACCTGCAATATATCGAACAGATTGCCGTCGACCATCCGCACATGGTCCGTCGCCTTGGCGACACCGTCCTGCAGGATGACCGGCCCGAACGACCAGACGTAGACCAGCTTCTCGACTTGCGGAAAATCCTTCTGCAGCGCCTTGCCGGCGACGAAAGCGGCCATCTGGAGATGCATCTCCTCGGTACCCTTGGCGTCCGCCTTATAATCGGTCTGGAACTGGTAGGCGCGATCGGCCTCTTTCATCCACGTATCGTAATTGAGCTCGTAGCGGACGTAGAGCAGGATCATCACCGCCGCGGCCAGGCCGAGCGCCAGCCCGAAGATGTTGATGAAGGCATAGGTCCGGTTCTTGGCCAGAGCCCTGAGACCCACGATCAGATAATTGTGCAACATTCCGGGCTATCCTCGACTCTATCTTTTATCTCGGCGCGCTCATTCGTATCGGAGCGCCAGGATCGGATTGGCGCGCGCCACGCGGAAAGCGTGGCTCGCGATCGTGGCGATCGCGATGCCGAGCGCGAGCCCGCCCGCAAGCAGGAAGGGCGTGGGCCCCAGGCCGATCCGCGCGTCGAACTTGTTGAGCCAGTCGCGCATCACCCACCAGGCGACCGGCCAGGCGATCAGGTTCGCGATCAGCACGGGCCGGCTGAACTGCCACACCAGCAACTGGACGATGTCGCGGGTGCGCGCACCCAGCACCTTGCGGATTCCGATCTCCTTGGTGCGGCGTTCGGCGGTGAAGGAGGCGAGCCCGAACAGGCCGAGGCAACCGACCACCACCGAGAGCAAAGCGAAGCCCGCGAACAGCTGTCCGCGCGCGGTGTCCGCCTTATATTCGTCGCGCAATATCTCGTCCGCAAAATCGCCCTGGAACGGTACCTGCGGGACCAGCCGGTTCCACACCCCCGCGACCTCGTCGCGCAGCGTGTTCGGCGCGATGCCCGCAAAACGGATGTCGATATGGGTAAAGCCGTTCTTGGCCATCAGGAACATGATGGGCTGCAGGGGATCGTGCATCGACCGGAAGCGCGCATCCTGCACCACGCCGATGATGGTCGCCGGAACCAGCCCGATCTCGCGCAGCGTAAGGCCGGCCATGACATTCTTGCCGATCGCTTCCTGCGGCGTGCGGAAGCCGAGCCGTTTGGCGGCACTGTCGCTGATCACGATATTGGCGCCGCGCGCGGCGAAGGCCCGCTCCGCATCCTTGTCGATCGGGAAAGGCGTGGTCGCATCGTCGCGCGGACGATTCTGGTCGAAGTCGCGCCCGGCCAGCATCTTCATTCCCATCGCGCGGAAGAAGCCGTCCTGGACCGGGTAATTGCCGAGCGAGATGGATGAGGTGCTGCCGGGCAGGAAGACGCCCGTCATATTGTTGTTGTTGGGCTGGATCGCGATGCCGGTCGCCGCGGCCGCCTGCACGCCCGGCAGGCGCCTGATCTGATCGACCAGCCGCAGCGTGACCTTGTCCACGCCCTGCGCGCTCAGGTTGCGTACCTGGAACAGGCCCTCGCGCTGATAGCCCTGGTCGGCGGTGCGGGCGTAAACCGTCTGCGCGTAGATTACGATCGTGCAGATGATCAGCGCGATCGACACCGCGAACTGACCGATGACGAGCACATTGCGGAGCGCCCCCGACCCTTGCGCATCGGCCGCCGACTTGTTCGCGCGCAACACTCGCGCCGGTTCGAACCGCGAAAGATAGAAGGCCGGGTAGACGCCACCCGCCGCACCCACCAGCAGGATCAGGCCGAGCAGATAGGGCAGCACGGTCTCCCGCCCGAAATAGGAAAGCGCGATCTGCGCGTCGAGGAAGCTGTTGAACGACGGCAGCAGCAGTTCGACCACCGCCAACGCGATCACCATCGCTATCCCCGCCACCAGCACGGATTCGCCGATGAACTGGGCAATCAGCTGGCCACGCGTCGCGCCCAGCACCTTGCGCAGCGCAACCTCGCGCGCCCGCTGGGAGGCACGGGCGGTGGCGAGGTTGGTGAAATTCACGCACGCCATGCCCAGCACCATCAGCGCGATCATACCGAAGGTAAGAACCGTGCGCTTTTCGTTGACCGGCCTGATGCCGAACCGCTGGCCCTTGCCCAGATGGACGTCGCGCACATTGACCAGCGCGAAATCCTGCAGGTCGCCCTGATTGGTGCGCTCGCCATTGGTGACGTCGTCGGGAATGTTGCGCTTCTTCCAGGCCGGAATCTGCGCGTTGATCGTGTCGGCGGACGCCCCCTTGCGCAGCTTCACATAATACCAGCCGCCCTGGCTGCCCCAGTTGGTCAGGAAATTGCCGAACTGGATGAACTCGGCCTGCGGGTCGACGCGCGCCACCACATTGGCGGCGAACTGGCTGTTCTTTGGAATGTCCTTGAACACGCCGGTGATGCGGTAATCGACATTCCCCTGGTTGAGCTCCAGCGTCAGCGTCTTGCCGACCACGTCGATCGTACCGAAGCGACGGATCGCCTCGCTCTCGCTGATCGCGAGCGAGTGCGTGTCGTCGAGCACGTGCGCCGGATTGCCGCGCACGAACGGGAATTGGAGGATGTCGAAGATGTTGCCATCGACGACGCGGACCTCTTCCGTGTCCTTGGCGACGCCGTCCTGGAGGATCACCGGATTATCGGACTTGATGTAGACGAGCTTCTCGACCTGCGGAAAATCCTTCCGGAGCGCCTGTCCCGCGACAAACGGACTCATCTGCATGGGCATCGCCTCGGTGCCCTTCTTGTCGGCCTTGTAATAATCCTGGAGCTGGAAGGCCTGCTCCGCACCGGGTAGCGAGGCGTCGTAGCTCATCTCGTAGCGGACATAGAGCAGGATCAGCACCGCCGCGGCGAGGCCCAGCGCCAGCCCGACGATGTTGATAAAGGCGTAGGTCTTGTTCTTGGCCAGCGCCCGAAGACCGACGGTGAGATAGTTGCGGATCATCGTCCTGCTCTCTTTGGTTTCGATGAGGGCCCCCGCGATGCCGCCCGGCAGGCCGGAAGGGACGCGGCCGCGAAGGCCCTCACCTGTTCCTCCGCTGACCACGGAGGAAAATCATCTGCGTCAGGCCGCGCGCTTGCGTTCGGCCAGTACCTGCCCGTCGAGCATGTTGACGACGCGGCCCGCATAATCGGCGTGGCTCGGCGAGTGCGTGACCATCACGATCGTCGTGCCCTCGCGGTTGAGGGCCTGGAGCATCCGCATCACTTCTTCACCGTGATGCGTGTCGAGGTTGCCGGTTGGCTCGTCGGCGAGGATCAGGTCGGGGTTGGCGACCACGGCGCGCGCCACCGCGACGCGCTGCTGCTGGCCGCCCGACAATTGGCTGGGGCGATGGTCGGCACGATGGGCAACGCCAACTTTGTCCATCACCGCATCGACCCGCGCGCGCCGCTCGGCCGCGCCGATCCCATGATAGAGAAGCGCGAGCTCGATATTCTCGCGCACCGACAGTTCATCGACCAGGTTGAAGCTTTGAAAGATGAAGCCGATGTGCCGTTTGCGCACGTCGCTCAGCTTGGCCTCGTTGAGGCCGGCGACCTCCTTGTCGCCGAACTTGTACGAGCCGGACGACGGGCTATCGAGCAAGCCTAATATGTTGAGCAGGGTCGACTTGCCGCAGCCCGAGGGGCCCATGATCGCGACGAACTCGCCGTCCATGATGTCGAGGTCGATCGAATCGAGCGCGGTCGTTTCGACCGTGTCGGTGCGGTACACCCGGGAAAGATTGCGCAGCGTCAGCATCGATTAGTCCCCTTGGCTCAATTCGTGATGTCCAGCCGATCCTTGTCGGCGAAACCGGTGTAGGGAGAGGTGATCACTTTCTCGCCGGGATCGAGCCCGTCGAGCACCTCGATAAAATCCTGGTTGCGGCGGCCGAGATGGACCTGGCGCTTGATCGCGTGGCGGCCATCGGGCGAGACCACGAACACCCAGCTTCCGCCGGTGTCGTTGTAGAAGGCGCCATTAGGCAGCAGGCGCGCCGGCGTCGGATCGCCGAACGTCAGCCGGGCCTGCAATGTCTGGCCGCGCTGGATGCCCTTGGGCTCCTCGCCGACAAACCAGAGATCGGCCTCGAAAATGCCGTTCTTCACCTGCGGATAGATGCGCGCAACCTTCAGCTTGTAGGTCTTGCCGGCATAATCGACCGTCGCGATCTGCCCGACCTGGACGCGGCCGAGATAGAATTCATCGACCTGCGCGCGGAGCTTGTTGTGGCCAGGGCTGTCGATCTGGCCGATGCGCTCGCCGCGGCTCATGCTCTGCCCGATCTGGATCGAGAAAGCCGAGAGCTGGCCATCGACCGGCGCACGCAGGTTGAGCTGATCCAGATTGTTCCGGGCGATGCCGAGCGCGCCCTGCAGCGTATTGGCGGTCGCCCGCATCTGCGCAAGCTGACCGGACTGAAGCCGATTTTCGGCTGCCTGCGTCGCGCGCGCGTCGGCCAACCGGCGCTGCGCGGCGAGCAGATCGTCGCGCGTGTCGTTGAACACCTTGCCCGCCACGAAGCCGCGCTGCGCGAGAGGGGCCTGCATGTCGTAAAGGCGCCTCGCCTTGGCATATTCGTTTTCGGCCGAGGTCACGGCCTGCGCATTTTGCGACCGCGTCTGTTCGCGGCTGAGCTCGGTGAGCTGCAAATTGTAGATCTGTTGCGCGACGTCCGTCTGCGAGCGCAGCGTCGAGAGCTGAAGATCGGCATTGGTCAGGACTGCCAGCAGCTGGCCCTTTTTCACGACCGCGCCATCCTCGACCAGGATCTTGTCGATCCGCCCGCCCTCGACCGCGTCGAGATAGACGGTGAGCAACGGCGTCACGAGCGAGCGGAGCGGCAGGAAATCGTCGAACGTGCCATTGCGCACCTCGGAAATGGTGAGCCGGTCCGATTGGACCGACTGGCTGTTGCCGCGCGGCGCGAGGAACCAGGCCAGCACAAGCAGCAGCAGGATCGCGCTGGCGCCCGCATATCTGGCCCAGATGGGCAGCTTCCTCTTCTCGATGACACGGTCCATGCCGCCGGTCAGCGACTTGGCTTCGGAATCGGTTTTCATGCGGACGACGCTCATGAACGGATCCTAAGCAGAGATCGTGCCAGAGGCGGTTTACAGACGCGAAAGCTTTGCACCGCGATCCGCCTGTCCGATTCCGGACACTCGAGTGTCCGCAGGCGGACAGGCGGCGGACAGAAGCCCATTCAGCGTGCCGCCAGCTGGACGGTCTGGGCCTGAATTTCACGGGGCAACTGCGCATGCGCGTTGGCGACGCTTTCGCGGCGGCAGGCTTCGGCACCGCGAAGGTTGGCATTTTCGATCCAGCAGACCGCATGCGCGGCGCGATTGATGCGTTTGTCGAGCGCGGCGCGGCCGGACACCGTCGAAAGATCGAGGTCGCCGTAGCGGACATGCATGGTCGCGGCCGGCGCGGGGGCGCTGGCGAACACGGTAACGCTGGTGGCTACCAGCGCTGCGGCGAAGGCGAAGGGGGACAGGCGGCTCATAATCATTCTTCCTGATCAAATCGGCGTGATTGCCGATGCAGAATGACACAGCATCCGCCGTGCCAAGTTGCGCAGGCATTTGATTTCACTTGGCTATTCTGGAACCGAGCCAAACCGTGCCCCGCCAGGAGTGACCGGTTCCGGACATAATGCCGTCCGGACGCGGACAGTGTTGGCACGTTTGTTGATTGGGGCGATCCCGATGGCTACGAGCTGATCGGGGAGTGATAATGGCGGACAAACCCGCATTCGACCTATGCGTCGTGATAGACGACGATGCCGACATCCTGCTGGCGGCACGGCTGTTGTTGCGCGAGCTGTTCGCGGAGGTGATCGCCACGCCATCGCCAGCGCAGGCGATGGAGGTGATTGCCGAGCGTTCGCCCGACGCCATCCTGCTCGATGCCAATTTCATGCGTGGCGCGACCGACGGGCGCGAGGGCTTTCTCTGGCTCGGCCGCATCCTCGAAAAGGATCCCGACGCGGTCGTGGTGCTGATCACCGCGCATGGCGGCGTGCAGATCGCGGTCGAGGCGATGAAGCAGGGCGCAACCGATTTCGTCTCCAAGCCTTGGAACAACGAACGCCTGCTCGCGACGGTGCGCACCGCCGCCGCCCTGCGCAGGCAGCGCCGCGCGACCGACGTGGAGAAAGCCAAAGCAGAGGCGATCGCGACCCCGGCCTCGGGTGAAATCCCCTTGCTCGGGGAAAGCCAGGCGATGCGCCGCGTCATGGCATTGATCGAACGCGCCGCGCCGACCCAGGCCAATGTGCTGATCACCGGCGAGAACGGTACCGGCAAGGAACTGGTCGCGCGCGAAATCCATCGCCGCTCGCATCGCGCGGGCAAGGTCATGCTTTCGGTCGATCTGGGCGCGATCGCCGAGCATCTGATCGACAGCGAGCTTTTCGGTCATGTGAAGGGCAGCTTCACCGACGCGCGCGCCGACCGGATCGGACGGATGCAGGCGGCTGACGGCGGCACCCTCTTCCTGGACGAAGTCGGAAATCTGCCGCTCCATCTTCAGCCGAAATTACTGACCGCACTGGAGCAGCGGCAGGTCACGCCGGTCGGCGCCAACAAGCCGGTGCCGATCGACATTCGCGTCGTATCGGCCACCAATCTGCGCCCCGAGCAGATCGAGGATCCGGGCATATTCCGCACCGACCTTCTCTTCCGTCTCAACACGGTGGAGATCGAGCTTCCCCCCTTGCGCGAACGCGCCGAGGACGTGCCGTTGCTGCTCGAACATTTCCTGGCCCTTTACGCGCGCAAATATGGCAAGCCGGCGCGCGCGCTGCCCGCATCGACGCTGGCGCAGCTTCAGGGTTATGACTGGCCCGGCAATGTCCGCGCGCTCCGCCATGCCGCCGAACGCGCGGTGATCCTGGCCGAGGGCGACGCTTATGCGGTTTCGGATTTCCCGCTCTCACGCGCGCAGCCGTCGATCCGCATCGCCCCGGAAGCCCTGCCGCACGCTCCGCCCGTCGACCCCGGCCTCAACCTGGGCAAAGCGGAAAAGCAGATGATCGAACGCGCGCTCCAGAAGCACGCTTACAATATCTCGGCCGCGGCCGCCGAACTCGGCCTCACCCGTGGCTCGCTTTATCGGCGCATGGAGAAACATGGGCTTTGAGCGCAACTTCGCCGTCGGCTTCGGCTGGCGCCTGTTGTTGCTGCTGGCCACGGTGGCTGCGTTCGCGCTGACCTTCTTCCACGCCGGGCTGGCTGCCGCCAGATTGGTCGCGGGTCTGCTTGCAGCCGGTGCGGCGTGGAGTCTCTGGTATTATATCGGCCGAACCAATCGCGAGGTTGCCCGCTTCGTCGAGGCGCTGCGTTACGGCGATTTCAATCAGGGGTTCGGCCGCACCGGGGGCGGCGGTTTCGACGAACTTGGCCAGGCGCTGGGCGACGCCATGCGCCAGCTGCGCGCCGAACGCGTCCAGGCCAATGAGGAAGCGCGCATCCACGCCGCGCTCGCCGATGAATCCCCCGCCGCATTATTGCTGGTCGATGACGATGGACGGGTCACGCTCTCCAACAAGGCCGCCCGCAAGCTCTTCAACCGGCTCGACGGCACCCGGATCGAGGATTTCGCGCGCTATGGTCCCGATCTGGTCGCGGCCTTGCGCGGGGGCGATGCGGGGTCGCGCAGGGTGGTGCCGTTGCGCGTCGACGATGCCGCGCAACGCGCGATGGTGTCGCGCGCCGCGCTCGACCGATTGGGACGCAGTCTCGCCATCGTCGCGGTCCAGCCGATCCAGCAGGAATTGTCCGCGGTCGAACTCGCCGCGCAGGCTGATCTGGTGCGCGTGCTGACGCATGAGATCATGAACTCGATGACGCCCGTGGTGAGCCTCGCCGAAAGCGCGGCGCGGCTGATGGCGGAGCTTCCGGATGACCGTCCGGAAATGGCCGATGCTCGTGCGGCGGTGGAGACGCTCGCCCGCCGCGCGGCGGGGATCATGCATTTCGTCGAGGCCTATCGCGCCTTCAGCCGCGCGCCCGTGGTCGAGCGTCGGCGCTTCGCCGCGCGGCCCTGGGCCGACGAACTGCATCGCCTGTTCGCGGCGTCCGAGGCTGGCCGTATTGTGCCGCTCAGCCTGACGGTCGAACCCGGCGATCTCCATCTCGACGCGGATCCCGATCTGCTCGCGCAAGTCGTGATCAACCTGCTCAAGAACGGGGCCGAGGCCGCGACCGCGCATAGTGACGCTCCCGCGACGAGCCTGTCGATCCGGCTGCTCCAGGGCGGGCGCACGATGATCACCGTCTGCGACAACGGCCCCGGCATCCCGCCCGAACTCGCCGCCGAGATATTCCTTCCTTTCTTCACGACAAAGATGGGTGGCACAGGCGTGGGGCTCAGCCTCGCGCGGCGCATCGTCACCGCGCATGACGGCACGATCGCGCTCGGCCAAAGCAGCGAGGGCGCTTGCTTCGAGATCGTGCTGTGACCAGCTCGAAGCTTTGAAATCCCGCACCGTCAGGCTATCCAGCCGATGGTGCGCCTTTCGCTCAAGAATGTCGCGGTTTCGGACGCATGGTTCAACCGGCTGGTGATCGGCGCGGTTTCGCTCGGCTTTCTCGCATTGCTGGCCACCGGTCTGGCCGCCTATCTGTCCGTCCAGGAAAACCAGTACCACGCCAGCCGCGTGAACCACACGTTCCAGGTGGAACAGGCGATCACCGATTTCCTGTCGGCGATGGACCGCGCCGAAATCGGGCGCCGGGGCTATCTTTTGACCGGCGTCGCGGCGCATGCCGAAACATATGAGAGCGCCCGCAAGCGTCTTTCTCCTTTGCTCGCGCGCATCCGTGATCTCACCCGTGACAATCCGCGCCAGCAGGCCAATGTCGCGCGCCTGATCGCGCTTACGCGCGGCGATCTCCCGTTCATGGATCAGTCGATCGCCCTGGTTCGCAGCGGGCAGCGCGATGAGGGCGTGCGCCTGTTCCGCAACAGCGTCGGGCGGCGCGCCATAACAGTCCTGCGCGCCCAGGCCACGGTGATGATGGATGAAGAGATCAGGCTGCTCGCGATCCGCGACGCTGCCACCGCCCGGTCGATCCGCTTATTCTATGTCACAATCGCAACCGCCGGAGCGATACTCCTGCTGGTGGGCGTCGGATCGATCCGGGCGATCACGGGCTATACCCGCAGCCTCGCCACATCGCGTGATGAGCTGCGCCTTCTCAATACCGACCTTGAAGGCGCTGTGCGCAAGCGGACCGCAGACCTCCAGCGCGCCAATGGCGAGATCCAGCGCTTCGCCTACATCGTCAGCCATGACCTGCGCTCGCCGCTCGTCAACATCATGGGCTTCACGGCCGAACTCGAAAGCGCGGGCGAAAGACTGCGTGCGACGATCGCCAGGGCAGAGGCGGAAGCACCGCATTTGGTGGACAAGGAAACCCGGGGCGCCGCGCATGAGGACCTGCCCGAGGCGATCCGCTTCATCCGTACCTCTACCGAGAAGATGGATCGGCTGATCAACGCGATCCTGCGCCTGTCGCGCGAAGGCCGCCGCCAGATCATGCCCGAGCGGCTCGACATGAATGCGGTATTCGCCGGCATAGCGGACACCCATCGCCACCAGCTGGATGCGAAGGAGATCGACTTCTCCGTCGCGACCAGGCTGCCGTCGATCGCCAGCGATCGGCTCGCGATCGAGCAAATCCTCGGCAATATCATTGAAAACGCGATCAAATATATGGCGCCGGGCCGCCGTGGCCGGATCGAGATTCGCGGCCACATGGAGCATGATCGCGCGATCTTCGAAATCGCCGATAATGGCCGCGGCATCGACCCGAAGGACCACGATCGGATCTTCGATCTGTTCCGCCGCTCCGGCATGCAGGATCAGGCGGGCGAAGGCATCGGCCTCGCCCACACACGGGCCTTGGCGTATCGTCTCGGCGGGACGATAAGCGTTGAATCGGAATTGGGGCGGGGGGCGACCTTCCGGATCAATCTGCCGGCCGCCTTCGTCGCGGAGCAAGAGGTCTGAGATGAACAGTCACCAGCCGGTCAACATCATCATGATCGAGGATGACGAAGGCCATGCCCGCCTGATCGAGAAGAATATCCGGCGCGCCGGTATCTCCAATATAATCAACCATTTTACCGACGGAACCAGCGCGCTCGCTTATCTGGAGCATGCGCCGGATGGGCCGACCCATAATGGACCGGCGCTGATCCTGCTCGATCTCAACCTGCCCGATATGAGCGGAATCGACGTTCTCGGGCGGATCAAGGCCGGGACGAATCCCCTGAAGCGCACACCGGTCGTCGTGCTCACTACAACCGACGACAAGATCGAGATCGAGCGCTGCTATGACCTCGGTTGCAACGTCTACATCACCAAGCCCGTAAATTACGAAAGCTTCGCCGATGCCATCCGTCAGCTCGGCCTGTTCCTGTCAGTGATCCAGGTACCGGACTTGCCCGAGGCGAATGACTGACGACGGCGACGCCCCGCACATCCTTTATATCGACGATGACGAGGGTCTTCGGCGGCTCGTTTCGCGCGCGCTCGAGCGGCGCGGTTTCCAGGTCGACTGCGCTTCGGGCGGCCGGGACGGCGTCGCGATGGCCAGGGAGACGCGCTACGACCTGATCGCGGTCGATCATTATATGCCCGATCAGGACGGGCTAGCCACGCTCGAGCAGCTGCACCAGCTGCCCGATCCCCCGCCCGTCATTTACGTCACCGGTTCGGAGGAGAGCCGCGTGGCGGTAGCAGCGCTCAAGGCTGGCGCGATCGACTATGTCGTAAAGACGATCGGCGAGGAATTCTTCGACCTGCTGGCCCGCGTGATCGACAAGGGCATGGCTCGGGTGCGGCTGCAGGCGGAGCGCGAACAGGCCGAAATAAGGCTGCGCGAGAGCCACGAGCGGCTCGAGGCGATGCTGCACGAGGTCAATCACCGCGTCGCCAACAGCCTCCAGCTGGTCTCCGCATTTGTCTACATGCAGGCGCGCAGCGTCGGCAATGAAGAGGCGCGCGCGGCGCTGGGCGACACGCAACGGCGCATCGCCGCCATCGCGCAGGTCCACCGCCGGCTCTACACGGGCGATTCCGTCAATCAGGTCGACATGGTCGAATATCTGGGATCGCTGTTGGCCGATCTCGAGGAAACCTGGTCGACGCCGGAATCGCCGCGCACAATGTCGCTATCCGCCGAACCGCTCGCGCTCGTCACCGACAAGGCGGTCGCGGTCGGCGTAATCGTCAACGAACTCGTCTCCAACGCCTGCAAATATGCTTATGGTCCGAACGAGGCCGGCGAGGTCCGGGTCGAGCTCAAGCCCGAGGGGGACCTGATCCGGCTCACGATCGAAGATGACGGGGTCGGCATGCCCGCTGACGGCGCGGTCAAGGGCACCGGGCTCGGCTCCAAATTGATCAGCGCCATGGCGGCCACGCTGAAATCCACCGTGGAATATGATCCGGTTCACAAAGGTGCGCGCGCCACCTTGCTGATGCCGGCCTGATCCCGCCATGCGCCAGGCGTCGGTCACGCTCGATATCCAGACGTCCGGGCAACGGCTGTACGAAATTACGCGCGAAGTGGCGCGCTGGGTAAGCGAGCAAGGGATGGACGACGGCCTGCTCACCTTGTTCTGTCGTCACACATCGGCCTCGCTCCTGATTCAGGAAAATGCCGCACCCGAGGTTAAGGACGACATCATCGCCTTTTTCGGCCGGATCGCGCCCGAGGACCGCGACCTGTACGAGCATGACGATGAAGGGCCGGACGACATGCCCGCGCACCTCAAGACCGCGCTGACCCAAGTTTCGCTCACGATCCCGCTGCTGAACGGCCGGCCGGTGCTCGGCACCTGGCAGGGGATTTACCTGTTCGAACACCGCCGAAGCCCGCACCGGCGCAGCGTGGTGCTGCACCTGATCGGGGAATAATTTCCGTCACGTTTCCGCAACTCGCGGACACAGGGTGCAGGCCAAACGCAGCTACCGTTGGAGCGCGAAAGTAGCGCGGGCCGTCAGGCCATCGGCTCGTCCCGGGCCTCGGCGGGTACACCCTTGAAGCCCTGCGCGATCACGTACCATTCGGAAGAATCCTTGCGGCTCGCGGGCGGCTTGGCGTGCTTCACGGTCGCGAACATGCGCTTGAGCAACGCGACCAGATCATGGTCCGCGCCGCCCGCCAGCACCTTGGCGACGAAAGCGCCGCCAGGGGTGAGGACGTCGCCCGCGAAATAGGCGGCCGCCTCGACCAGGCCCATCGTGCGCAGATGATCGGTCTGCTGATGCCCGACCGTGTTGGCCGCCATGTCCGACAGGACGAGATCCGCCTTGCCGCCCAGCTCCGCGGCCAGGATGTCGGGCGCGGCGTCGTCCATGAAATCCATCTGGAGCAGCGTCGCGTCCTCGATCGGATCGGTCGGAAGCAGGTCGATCCCGACGATCCGCACCTTGGGATTGCGGCGCAGCACGACCTGGGTCCAGCCACCCGGCGCGACACCCAGATCGATCACGCGCCTGACGCCCTTCAACAGGCCGAAGCGTTCGTCGAGCTCAAGCAATTTATAGGCGGCGCGGCTGCGATAGCCCTCCGCCTTGGCGCGGCGGACATAAGGGTCGTTCAACTGCCGTTCGAGCCAGCGCGTCGAGGCGGCGGTGCGTCCGCGCCCGGTGCGCACGCGCACCCGGCCACCCGATCCGCCCCGGCTCACTTGCGCAGCTCGTGCGCCATCAGCGTGCGCAAAATGCCCTCGCGGATGCCGCGATCGGCAACGCTCAACCGCTCGGCGGGCCACAGATCCAAAATCGCCTCCAGGATTGCGCAGCCGGCGACGACCAGGTCCGCGCGTTCGTTGCCGATACAGGCGAGTTCCGCGCGTTGCGAGACATTCATGCCGGCGAGGCGCTGGCTCAGCGCGCGCATCGATTCGGCAGGCACGATCAGGCCGTCGACCGCGCGCCGATCATAATTGGGCAGATCCAGATGCAGGCTCGCTAGCGTGGTGACCGTGCCGCTGGTACCCAGCAGTCGCCCGCCGGCGCCGAAGCCGCGTCGCTTGAGCGTCTCCGCGAACGGCGCGAACGCTTCGCTCACCCGCGCGCGCATCCGGCCATAAGCGGCGCGCAATTGCGCCTCGTCGTCGCCGATATGCGGCTCGCTCTCGCTTAGCGAGACCACGCCCCATGGCGCTGAAAACCAGTCGCCGACATAGGGCACGCCGCCACCGGGACCTGCGATATTGTCGTCCAGCAGGACCAATTCGGTCGATCCGCCGCCGATATCGAACACGAGCGAGGGGCCGGTGCCGGGCTCCAGCAAGCTGTGGCAGCCCATCACGGCCAGCCGCGCTTCCTGCTCGGCAGTGATGATCTGCAGGCGGATGCCGGTTTCGGCGAGCACGCGCGCGACGAATTCGCCGCCGTTGGTCGCGCGGCGGCACGCCTCGGTCGCGACCGAGCGGACAAGTGTGACGTTGCGCTTTTTCAGTTTGTCCGCGCAGACGCTGAGCGCCGCAACCGCCCGGTCCATCGCGGCGTCGCTCAGGCGGCCCGATTTGGCGAGACCCTCGCCCAGCCGCACGATGCGCGAGAAAGCATCGATCACGATGAAGCCATCGCCCGCAGGACGCGCGATCAGAAGGCGGCAATTGTTGGTGCCAAGGTCGAGCGCCGCATAGGTGCCACGCATCGCGGACGCCCGCGGTGTGCGGGGCGGGGGCGCCGCTGCCCGGCGGTTCGCGCCGGACGCCTGCGCCGCATTGTGCGCGCGCTCTGCCATCGATCGTCTCTTATGTTCTCCGGGAATCAGCCCCACGGGCCGCCGGTACTTGCGTCCTGATTAGTCCGAAAGCGCCCTAACCGGCAAGGCCGGCGCCGATCCGTTGACAGGCCGGAGCGGCTTGCCTATCTCGCGCGCCTTCATTGGTGCCCCGTCGTCTAAAGGTAAGACTACGGACTCTGACTCCGTCAATTGAGGTTCGAATCCTCACGGGGCATCCAGTGACCTTCCCGTAAAAATCGCGCACGGCCACGCTTCGTTTCCGCGAATCGTTAACCTTCGCCGCTTAGTTTCGGGGGCGATGCGATCAGTTTTGGGGCTGGCCGTGCTCGCCTTTTGGCAGAGCCTTGCCGCCGCGGCCGTGCCCGCGGCCGATGATCTATGGGCGAAAGGCGATTATCGCGGGGCCTTCGCGCAGGCGATCGAGCCCGCCATTCTCGGCGATGCGCATGCCCAATTCCTGATCGGCGAAGCCTATCGGCTCGGGCGATCGGTCGATCCCAATTCCCCGCAGGCGGAGCTCTGGTACAGCCGTGCCGCGCGTCAAGGCGATGTCCGTGCCGCGACCGAGTTGGGATTGCTGCTCGCAGACCAGCATCTCGACCAGGCCGCACTACCGTGGCTGACGATGGCCGCTCAGCATGGCGACCCTCGCGCGCTCTGCTCGCTCGCTGCGCTTTATTATAATGGCAACGGAATTCCCCAGAACCCGGCGCTCGCTTACGCGCTCATGCTGCGCGCCGTGCGCGCGGGCCTCCCGGAAGCAAGGCTGCGGCTGGCGACCCTCCAGACCCTGCTGCCCGCAGAAGCGCGACTGCAGGGTGAAGCCCTGGTTGCCCAGGCTATCCCGCCCGTCGCCGCGCCCGCGCTTGGCCCAGACGCGGTGGCGCCGCCGCCTGCGCCCTCACCCGCCAAGTTTGCGGCGTCCCCTTCACGCGTGGCCCCGGTTCGCGTCCAGGTCGGCGCTTTCCGCTCCGCCGCCGCCGCCGAGCAAGCATGGGCACAGCTGGTGCGACGAATCGGAGGCCTGGACGGCGCTGACCATGCGGTGGTTCAGGCCGGAAGCGTCTACCGCCTTCAGGCGCGCCTTCCCGACCGGAACGCCGCCGACCAGTTCTGCCGCCGGCTGGAGGCCGCCGGGCTGCAACACTTCGTTCGAAACGGAACGGATCGGGCCTGATATAGGGTTATGCGGGGGCGGGGTCCGCTGTCTGGTGCGGGCTAAGGTCCCCGGCAACGGAGCGCCCGCCATCCTTCCCCGGCGGCGGGGTGCAGCATTTTAGCCTCCGCTCAGTCGAGCTCTTTCACCCAGATGAAATCCTCGAACGCGGCATCGCCGACCATGAAGCGTTGCTTCTGCCCCACATCGACATAGCCGCGGCGCTGATAGAAACGTTGCGCGCCATGGTTGGCGCTGTAGACGCAGAGGAAGAGTCGCCGCGCGCCGCGTGCGCGCGCCTCGGTCTCGACCGCATCCAGCATTTTCGCGCCCCAGCCGCCCGACTGAAATGGCCCGAGCAGGTAGATCCGCTTCAGCTCAAGATCCCCCGCCTCCGTCGCGCAATCGAGATGGGGTAGCGTCAATATCGCGTAGCCGACCGGCGCCTTCAGCGCGGTCTCCAATATCCACACCGCATTGTCCTGCTCGGCCAGTAGCTGCGCGTACCAGGTGGGCGAATGATGAGCGTCGACATGCGCGACGATCGCGTCGCCGGGATGGTCATGCGCGAAGCTGTGGAGGAAAGTCGCCCCACCCAGCAGCGCGAGCCTCGCCGCATCGCCCGGCACGGCCCGGCGGAGCGTAAGCGCGGTCATGCGTAATCGGGGCCCAATTCGGGATCTAGGTCGCGCGGCCGCACAAACCGCACCAGATCGCCGCCGCCGGGCGTGATCTGATCCCAGCGATCGACCGCGAACGTCATTTCGGCCAGGCTCGCGGTCGGATATTTGATCGCGACCTCACCGCGCGCGTCGCCTGGCTCCCTCATCGGCACCAACTGCAGCGCAAGCTGTTCGAGCCCGGGATTATGCCCGACCAAAAGCACCGTCGTCGCCTCCGCAGGCGCGCCGTGGACCGCCTCGAGCAGCTCGTCCGGGGTGGCGAGATAGAGCGCCTTGTCCCATTGCGGGCTCAGGCCGCGCCCATAGGCCGATTCCACCTCCTGCAAGGTCTCGGCGACGCGCACGGCGGGCGATGCGATCACCGCATCGATGTGCAGGCTCTGGTCGCGCATATAGCGTCCGATCGCGCGGGCGGCGCGGCGGCCCTTCGCATTCAAGGGGCGGTCGAAATCGCGCGCGACCGTGCCGTCGTCGCCCGATTTTGCATGACGGAGCAGCATCAGCCGCTTCATTCGGACCTCGCGATCGTCTCTCGATCCGCCTGATGGCGCAAAGATGCGACAGTGGGAAGGCGCTCTGAAACCCTTCTCACCGCTTCGTCCAAAGTCACGCGCGAAACCGTCACGCCGGCCGGGAACGCGTCGAGCAGGCGCGACGGCGTCGCGGCCGAAAGCAGCACGAAAGTGCCCCGGTCGTCGGCGCGCCGGATCAGCCGTCCGAAAGCCTGGGCCAGCCGCGCGCGGATCAGCCGGTCGTCGAACGCCGTGCCCCCGCCGGCCGCGCGCCGCGCGCCGTGCAATACGGTGGGGCGCGGCCAGGGAATTCCCTCCATCACCACCAGCCGGAGCGAATTGCCCGGAACGTCGACCCCATCACGCAGCGCGTCGGTGCCGAGCAGGCTCGCGCGCGGGTCGTCGCGAAAGATATCGACCAGGGTCCCCGTGTCGATCGGATCGACGTGCTGCGCGTAGAGCGGCAGCCCTTCGCGCGCGAGCCGGTCGGCGATGCGGGCATGGACCGCCTTCAGCCGCTGGATCGCGGTGAACAGGCCGAGCGCGCCGCCGCCCGATGCCTCGATCAGCCGCGCATAGGCGCCAGCCAGCGCAGCCGTGTCGCCGCGCTTGATATCGGTGACGATCAGCACCTCGGCCTGGCTTGCATAATCGAAGGGCGAGGGGGCGGCGAAGCGGATCGCCGGCTTGTCGAGATGAAGTGCGCCGCTGCGCGCCTCGGCTACGTCCCAATCCTCGCTGCCGCGCAAGGTCGCTGATGTGACGATCAGGCCGTGCGCGGGTTTGAGCACCGTTTCCGCCAGTGGCCGGGTCGGGTCGAGCCAGTGCCGGTGGAGGCCGATATCATATTCGCGCCCATCGACGCGGTCGACCGCAAGCCAATCGACGAAATCGGGATCGGCGGGCCCGCCCAGCCGTCCGAGCAGCGCGATCCATGCGGCCAGGGTTTGGCTTCGGCTGACCAGCCCGGCGATTGCGCCTTCGACCCGCGCGCGCGCCGCACTGTCGAGCCAGTCGGGCGCATCCTCCAGCACCGCCTGGAGCCGCTGCCGCAGCCGGGCGAGCGGACGCATCAGGCCTTCGAGCGCTTCGATGGCAGGCGCCGCCGCCTCGATCAGCCCGACATCCAGTTCGGCCGCGTGCGTCTCGATCCCGTAGCCCGCGTCCGCGGCGCTGGCGCGGGCATAGGTCGTGCTGCGGACCGCGGCGAGCAGCTTCTCGATCGGCCCGAGCGGCAATTCCTCGGCCAGCCGGCCCAGCCAGCCGTCGCCCGGCAATTCGCGCGCGGCGGCGCTCGCCTGCTCGATCGCGCGATGACCTTCCTCGTCATAGGAGGCAACGTCGAGCAGGCGCGCCGCCAACCCCCGCCGCCGGCCGCGCGCCTTGGATTCGGGCCCCAATATCCAGCGCCTTAGCTCGATCGTTTCCTGTCCGGTCAAGGCGGCGGCGAAGGTCGAATCCGCCGCATCGAACAGATGGTGCCCCTCGTCGAACACAATCCGCGCGAGCGGGCGCCCTTCGTCCATCCGCCGCGATCCGAGAATCATCACCAAGGCATGGTTTGCAATCACGAGATCGGCGTCGTCCGCAGCGCGGCTGGCGCGTTCGATGAAGCATTTCCGGTAATGCGGGCAGCCCGCATAGACACATTCGCCGCGCCGATCCGTCAGCGCGGTCGAGCCGGCACGCCGAAACAGGGTCGGCAGCCAACCGGGCAAGTCGCCCCCAATCATGTCGCCGTCGCGCGTATAAGCCGCCCAGCGCGCGACCAGTTGCGCGAGGACCGCGGCCCGATTCTGGAAACCGCCCTGCAGCGCGTCCTCCAGGTTCAGGAGGCATAGATAATTTTCGCGCCCCTTGCGGATCACCACCTTCTCGCGCCGCACCGCATCGTCCGGGAAGATCCGCGCGCTCTCTGCGGCCAGCTGGCGCTGGAGCGCCTTAGTGTAAGTCGACACCCAGACCGGCCCGCCCGCATGCGCCGCATGGAGCGAGGCGGGCGCGAGATAGCCCAGCGTCTTGCCGATCCCCGTACCCGCCTCCGCCAGCACCAGATGCGGGCGGCCGGCGGCGTCGCGCGGGTCGAAGGCCCGCGCGGCGGCGGTGGCATAAGCTTTTTGCCCCTCGCGCGCCTCGGCATCGCGGCCGACCAGCTGCGCCAGCCGCGCCAGCGTTTCCTCTTCGCCCAGGCGATGGGGGCGTGGGTCGGGGCGCGGCCCGCTTTCTTCCCATTGCGGCAGCTTGGAGAAGAGCCAGCGCTCGCTTTGCGCCGGCTTCTCGATCAGGGGCGCGACCAGGCTTGCCCAGGGCCAGCGCAGCCGGCCGAGCGATTGCGCGCTGGTCCAGGCGCCCTCTCGCTCGGGCCAGTCGCGGGCGTCCATGCGCGCCAGCAAGGCGGCCGCCGCCTCGCGCAGAAAAGACGCGGCGAGCGCATCGTCCTTGGGAGCTTCGAGCGCCAGCGCGCGCGCGAGCCCGGCGGGCGTCGGCACGACGAAGCGCGCGGGGTGGACGAAGGCATAGAGTTCGAGCAGGTCCAGCCCCGAAAGCTCGCTCAGGCCCAGGCGCGCCGCCACCATCGGCGCGTTGAGCAGCAGGGTCGGCGTTTCGGACACGAAGCTGATCGCCTCCCCCCGGCCGAGCGCGCGCGTGCCCTCGGCGGTGGCAAGCCAGATCCCGCCATGCGTCGCGTGCAATGCGGGGAGCGGTGGGAGTGGGCTCACCAGCGCTCGAGCGCCGCCACAAACGCGGCGGCGTCGGGCAGACGATCGAAATGGATATTGCCGTCGATATCGGCGCAGGGATCGCCCGGCACCAGGATCACCGCCGCCGGGCCGTTGCCGCGACGGTCGAGCGCGCCGGCGACCGCGCCGACCACGCGCTCGCGCCCGATCTCCATCAAGGGCTGCCGCATCCACGGCAGCGTCCAGAGCAACCGCCGGTCCGTCACCTTGATGCTGATGAAGGGCGAACGCATCACCGCCAGCATGAAACCCGGATTGCGCCGGATCAGCGTCCAGATCACCAGCAGGACGAGCGCCGCCAGCACCGCCGTGGCGCTTATCGAGAAAACCCAGTCGCTCCGGCTGCTGGGCGCGGGCCACCAGATCGCCCACAGGAAGCCGAGCAGGGTGAAGGCCTGCAGCCCGATAAAGACCGTCATGCTGCCCGCGCCCGACGGAATCGCGCGGATTCCGGGCCTGGCAATATAGAAGGTCCGCTCGGCGATCGGATCGAGCCGGCGGACGAAGGGAACGGGAAGGCTGATATCCGGCGGGGCTATGTCCATCTGCTTGCCTACGACTCCGCTTCCCACAGGCGACTCAGCCGCTTAAAGGCGCTGATGTGTAGATTTAAGCGATCCGGGAACAAATGGCAAACGAACTGCGCGATACCGCGCTCGCGTCCAAGGCATGGCCGTACGAAGAGGCGCGCAAGCTGCTCGCCCGTTACGCGCAGGGGGCGCCGGCCAAAGGCCATGTGCTGTTCGAAACGGGCTATGGCCCGTCGGGCCTGCCCCATATCGGCACGTTCAACGAAGTGTTGCGCACGACCATGGTGCGCCGCGCGTTCGAAACCCTGTCGGACGTGCCGACCCGCCTGATCGCGTTCAGCGACGACATGGACGGCCTGCGCAAGGTGCCCGACAACGTGCCCAATCAGGCGATGCTGGCCGAACATCTCGGCAAGCCGCTGACGCGCATCCCCGATCCGTTCGGCAAGTTCGAATCCTTCGCGCACCACAACAATGCGATGCTGCGCGACTTCCTCGACCGGTTCGGCTTCGAATATGAGTTCGCGTCCGCGACGGATTATTACACGACCGGCCGCTTCGACGATGCGCTGCGCAACGTGCTTCGCCATTATGAGGCGATCATGGGCGTGATGCTGCCGACGTTGCGCGCCGAACGCCAGGCAACCTATTCGCCCGTGCTGCCGATCGACCCGCGCACCGGTATCGTGCTGCAGGTGCCGGTCGAGGTAGTCGATGCCGAGGCCGGGCTGATCCGCTACACCACCCCCGATGGCGACACGCATGTTACCACCGCTTTGGGGGGTGCCGCCAAGCTGCAGTGGAAGGTCGATTGGGCGATGCGCTGGGCCGCGCTCGGCGTCGATTACGAGATGGCCGGCAAGGACCTGATCGATTCGGTCACGCAATCGTCGAAGATCTGCCGGATCCTCGGCGCGAAACCGCCGGAAGGCTTCAATTACGAGATGTTCCTCGACGAGCATGGCGAGAAGATTTCCAAATCCAAGGGCAATGGCCTGAGCCTTGACCAATGGCTCACCTACGGCCCCGAGGAGAGCCTCGCTTATTTCGCCTATCGCGAACCCAAGCGCGCCAAGCAGCTTCACATCGGCGTGATCCCGCGCGCGATCGACGATTATTGGAAGTCGGTCGCCGATTATCCCGATCAGGGCCTGCCGCAGAAGCTCGGCAATCCGGTCCACCATATCCATAACGGGGCGGTGCCCGCGGAGGTCCTGCCGGTCAGCTTCGGCTTGCTCCTCAACCTTGTCGGCGTGATCGGGGAAGCCGACAGCCAGGTCGTGCGCGATTATCTGCAGGCCTATCGACCAGGCACGCAGCATCCCGCGCTCGACGCGCTGATCGGCCATGCGCTCGCGTATCACCGCGACTATGTCGCCCCCACGCTCAGCCGCCGCGCGCCGACCCCCGAGGAAGCGACCGCGTTGCGCGATCTGGATGCGCGCCTGGCCGGTCTTGCGGGCAGCGACGATCTCGCCGCCGCCGCGCAGAACGAGGTCTACGAGGTCGGCAAGGCCTATTATGGGCAGGAGCGGCTGCGCGACTGGTTCAAGGCGCTGTACGAGACCTTGCTCGGTACCGAGCAGGGGCCGCGCATGGGCAGCTTCATCGCGCTCTACGGCCTCGACAACAGCCGGCGGCTGATCGCCGAAGCGTTGGCGACCATCGGAGGGTGAAGGATCGTTTGCGGGCGCGAAGCTTTGTCCCCCTTCATGGCTAGACGAAAGAAGGTTTGGGGGGCCGGCCTCATCGGCCTGGCGCTCGCCTTCGCGAGCCCCGCCGCCACAGCCACGCCCCGCGAGCTCATGACCCAGGCCTCGTTCCTGACTGCGGACAAGGGGACCGCGCTCAGCCTCATCAATCAGGCGCTTGCCGCAGCCGACGCGATCCTCGCGCGCGATCCGCAGGACAAGGAAGCGCAGATGCAGCGCGGCGTCGCGATCGGCGACCGCGGCCGGCTGAACCGCTCGCCGGGCGATGCCCGCGCAGCGCGGCGGATCTTCGAAACCTACCTCGCCGCCAATCCGCGCGATCCCGAGGCGCATCTCGCCATGGCGACCTGGCACCTCGATACGGTGGATGCGGGCTTCTTCGCCGCCACCCTGCTCGGCGGCAAAAAGGATATCGGGCTCGCCGAGCTCGACAGAGCGGTCGCGCTCGGCGGAGGACGCCCCTTCTTCACCGGTTTCGCTGCGCTGATGCGGATCCGGCTCAATCCCGGCGATATCGCCACCGCGCGCACCCTGGCCGAACAGGCCGCGATAGCGCCCGCGCCCACCCCGCTGGACCGGATCGCCAAACATGCCGCGCAGCAGGTGTTGATCCCATTACGATCGGGCGACGGCCGCGCCGCCGCTTTGATGGCACGGAAATATCTGCCGTTCGGGCGGATCTGAATTTTCCGGGACAGGCCGCCCTTTCAGCACAGCTGGCCAAAGCAAGGCCCGGAACGGTTTCCCGCCCGGGCCTCCTTGTTACGCTACGCTACAATACGGGCTTAAAAGAAGAAGCCGCTATTGACCTCGATCACGCGGCCGTTGCGCGTATCGATCAGCACCACGTCGCGCCCGTAGCGGACCCAGCGCTGGTAACCGAGCACCGGGCGCAGATGGTAACGATAGGGGTCGATCCAGTAGCGGCGGTCATAGAAGATCGGGTCGAACCGATAACCCGGCGTCACCGCGTGCCAGCGATAGCCCCGCGGGCCGACCCAGGCCGGACCCCGATAAAATTCGGGATGACGGCCGCGATAGTCGCGCCAGTCGTCCCGATATTCGCGGCGCGCATCGCGCACGTCGCGTCGATCCTCACGGATCCGATGCAGCGATGCGCCGTCGCGATAGTCGCGGGCGACATCGCGCCGCTCTTGGCGGATTTCCCGGCGATCGTGCCGCAACTCGGCATTTTGCGCTTCGGCAAGGGTGGGAACCATAGTGGCGGCCAGAAGGCCCGCAATCATGGCTTTACGCATATCCTGTTCCTTTCCTGTCCCTTCTCAGATCGAAAGCGTTTGCACGCTCTCGTCCTGTGCCGGTCTAGTGCTGATTCGCTGAACAGGCTTGGAATGTGATTGTAAGCTTTCTGAAAGACTTGGCCGACATCCCTGAAAAGGACGCCGGCCAGTATGTAGCTTCTTTTTTATTAGAAGAAGAAGTTCGGTATTACGTCGACGACTTCGCCGGTAGTAACATCCACCAGCAGAGCATCATTGTAGTAATGGACCCAACGCAGCGGCCATGACACTGGCGGCAGGCGATAGTCGAACGGATCGTTCAGCCAGTAGCTGGAGCTGTAGAAAAACGGCTCAAGGAAGAAACCGGCATAGACCGACCGGTAATGATAGCCGCGCGGCGCATAATAATGCCGCCTGAACAGGTCGCGGTGGCCATCGCGCCAGTCGCGCCAATCATAGCGGTTGTCGTTGCGCCACCGGCTCGCATCCCAGCGATGCTCGTTTCGGCCGTTCCAGCGATTGTCGCCGCGGTCGTTGCCGCGGTCGCGCCCGCCATCCCAGCGATGGCCATCATTGCGATCACCGTCATTACCCCGACGATGATCGCCGCCGTCCCAGTCGTTACGGCCGCGATCCCAGCGATGATCGCCGTTCCGGCCGTCGTCGTTACCCGAACGGCGGTCGCCGCCATTCCATTGGCCACGATTGTCCCAGCGGTGATCGTCATTGCCGCGCGCCGGGTTTTGCGGCGCGCCGCCGCGATCCTGCTGCTGGCGCCACTGGGCGCGCGCTTCGCCAGTGTTTAGGTTGGGAGCGGGTGCCGGCATCGGCCGCTCGATCCGCACGTCGCCGCGCCCCTGGCTGCCCGGGCCGCGCCATCCGCCCTGCCAGCCACGCCGGTCCTGCGGCGGCATCTGCACCTGCGGCGGATTCGGGCGGCCGGCGTCGGGTACGCGTGGCATCACCATCATCCCCGATCCGCGCGACTGTCCTTGCGGGGGCGCCGGGCGCGAATGATCGCCCCCATCCTCGCGGCTGGGCCGCTCACGATCGCCCCGATCCCGCACGTCCGCGTGGGCCGCCGCGGGCACGATCGCCAGCGCGGCGGCGGCGAGCAGCGCCATCCTCATGCTCTTCATCGTCTCTCTCCTCTCAGCGGCGGGCGCACGCCTGCCACTGCTAACGTCCTTCTGAACGCGTGAGGGTGATCGGAGGCTGAATTGATCCGTCAGCGTTCAGAAAGCTATTTATGCGGGGGTGTAAGCGCCGGAACCGCCGCCGCGGCATCCTCCGGATCGATATCGGGAGGCGGTGCGGCTGCGATGGCATCACCGCTCTTTCCGGCCTCGGCCGCACGCCGGATCGCGCGGCGGATGCGGGGATAGGTGCCGCAGCGGCAGATATTGGTGATCGCCTCGTCCATCTGCGCGTCGGTTGGATCGGGCGTATGCTGCAGCAAAGCAGCCGCGGCCATCAGCACACCCGACATGCAATAGCCACATTGCGGCACATTCTCCGCCGCGAACGCCTGTTGCAGCGGATGGCTGCGATCCTCGCTCAGGCCTTCGATCGTGGTCACGAAGGTCCCCTCGATCGCGCCGATCGTGATCTGGCAGGATCGGCGGGCGACGCCGTCGACAATCACCGTGCAGGCACCGCACTGGCCTGCCCCGCAGCCATATTTGGTTCCGGTGAGGTTGGAGGCATCGCGCAGCGCCCAGAGGACGGGCGTCTGCGGATCCATCTTGTAATGGACAGGCACGCCGTTGACGGTGAAGCGGGTCATGGCCGCACCCTATAAACAGGGCCCGCGATTGGAAAGCGCGCAAAGCCGTCCCATATTCGCGTCATGCGCCAACCCAGCATCTTCCTTCCGCATGGCGGGGGGCCCTGCTTCTTCCTCAACCCTGACGGCTCCTGCCCGCCGATGTGGCGCCCGATGCGCGACTATCTCGCGTCGATCCTGCCCTCGCTGCCCGAAAGGCCGAGGGCGATCGTGATCGTGTCCGGCCACTGGGAGGAAGCCGACTTCACCGTCCATACCGGCGCAGAGCCCGGCCTGCTGTTCGATTATCACGGCTTTCCCGACCACACCTACCTGCTCGAATGGGACGCGCCGGGCGCGCCCGCGCTCGCGCAGCGGGTCAAGGCGCTGCTGGAAGGGGCCGGCTTCGCGGTCGCGGAAAACGACAGGCGGGGCTGGGACCATGGCGTGTTCATTCCGATGAAGGTGGCGGTTCCCGACGCCGACATCCCCACCGTCCAGCTTTCGCTGCGCAAATCGCTCGATCCGGCCGACCATATCCGCGCGGGCCAGGCGCTAGCCGTCCTGCGCGACGAGGGCGTGCTGATCGTCGGGTCGGGGATGAGCTTCCACAATATGCGCGCGCTCGGTCAGGACGTGACGGCGCAGGCCGACATGTTCGACGATGCCCTGACCGCAGCCGTGACCGAGCCCGATCCGGTCCAGCGCCGCGCGCGGGTCGCCGATTGGGCCGGGCTTCCGCAGGCCCGCTTCGCGCATCCGCGCGAGGAGCATCTGCTGCCGCTGATGGTTGCGCTCGGTGCGGGCGGGGACGACGCCGCAGCGCACGATCTTCGCGATCATGTCATCGGCTGGACCGTCTCGGCTTATCGCTTCGGGTGAAACCTCGAGGGCACTTCGCCCTTATAGGCTTGTAGAATCGGGTTCACGCTGTTAGGGGCGCCGCTTCCCGACGCGGGTTTTGCCTGCGGCGTCACTCTTTTATTGCCGGCTGACGGACGCGCCAGTCGTACTGGAGAATTGGTTTTTTATGCAGATCATCGTTCGCGATAACAATGTCGATCAGGCCCTGCGCGCGCTCAAGAAGAAGCTGCAGCGCGAAGGTGTGTATCGCGAAATGAAGCTGCGCCGTCATTACGAAAAGCCATCGGAAAAGCGTGCGCGTGAGCGCGCAGCCGCCGTCCGCCGCGCCCGCAAGCTGGAGCGCAAGCGCGCCGAGCGCGATCAGGCCCGGTAAGGCCTGAATTCATGTCAGACGTGACGGCCGTCCCGCTCCGCCCCGTGGGCAAGAGCGGGATTGTTGCTTTATGGGCCGGTATCGGCCTGTTCCTGGCAGGCGGCGCCTACGCCGCCTATAGCGCCAGCCAGACGGCGGCGATGTCGGTGATGACGGCCGATCAGTTCCTGGCCGCCAATGCCAAGCGCTGGGGCGTGCATACGACCGCTTCGGGTATTGAATATAAGATCATCAAGGCCGGCAACGGCCCGAAGCCGACGCCGACCGACATCGCCCTGGTCGACTATAAGGGTTCGCTGACGAACGGCACGCAGTTCGACGCATCGCAACCCGGCCATCCGGCAAAGCTTCCGGTCGCCGCGGTCGTTCCCGGATTTGCCGAAGCGCTGACCCTGATGCCCAAGGGCGCGACCTATCGTTTCTGGATCCCACCGCAGCTGGGCTATGGTCCGAACGACAATGGGCCGATCCCCGGAAATTCGGTGCTCGTGTTCGATCTCACGCTGGAAGATATCCAGCAGATCACGCCGGAGATGATCCAGCGGATGCAGATGATGCAGCAAATGCAACAGCAACAGGCGCAGCAGTCGGGTCAGTAAGTCCCGAGCGCCGCGTCGGCTCCCTTGTCCCAACGACCAACGCGTCAGGCCAGCGAAAGCCGGCATCCATCTTTCGGGCGTTCGGTTGGCTGCAGGCTTGCAGAGATTGACCTCGGCCCGCGCAAGGGTGGTGTTTGGAGGTTAAGGCGCCTTCGCATCCTCGGCGGCCAGCTCGCTCTTTTCCTCGAGCAGCACCTTGACCATCGCCACGATCGGATCGGCGAGCGCGAGCCCCAAAATGCCGAACAAGGCCCCGAATAGCAGCTGCGCGCCCAGCACCAGCGCGGGCGGCAGGTCCACCGCGCGACGCGCGACGGTGGGCACCACGACGTAGCCGTCGAACATCTGCACAGCGATGTAGACGATGATCGCGTAGATCCCGATATTGGTGCTGGCCGAAAAGCCCACCAGCACGATCAGCACGCCCGACGCGATCCCGCCGATCGTCGGCAGGAAGGCGAGCAGCCCGGTCAGCACGCCCAGCAGCGGTGCCATCGGCACGCCGATCAGGCTTAGCGCGATGCCGACGAACAGGCCCTCGGCCGCCATGCCGACCAGCCGCCCCGCCATCAGCCGGCGCAGGGTATGCCCCATCTTGTCGGCGGTACGATAGAAATCCCGGCGGCTCTTGAGCGGAAGCATCCACGCAATGCCGCGTTCGTAGATGCGCGGCTCCATCGCGATGAACAGGCCGAGCACGACCATTGCGAGCAGGCTCGACAGTGCGCCCAGCGCCGATCCCAGTGCGGCGGTGACCTTGCCCAACGATCCGACCAGTTGCTGGCCGATCTGGGTCGCGCCCTCGTTGGGCGGGACAAGGCCCAGGCGATGGCCGTAATCGACCAGGTGCGCTATCTGGGCCATCACCACCGCGCGCAACGCTTCGAACTGGCCGGCAAGCTGGGTGCCGGCAAGATAGAAGAAGCCGGCCAGGAATCCGATTGCGAAGGTCGCCACCACCGCCAGCCGCCAGCCGCGCCCGATCCGGGGAAAGGCCTTGCCCAGCAATCGAACGCCGCCATCGAGCAGGGCCCCGAACACGATGCCGCCCATGATCAGCAGCAAAGGCTGGGCCAGCACCCACACCAAAGCTACGGCGACCACCATGCCGATCCACACGGCCGCGCGATGGAATTCGCGGCTGGTCTCGGGATGGGTGAAATCCGACGGGCCTGGCGCCTCGCGTGGTGCCCGCGCCATGGTCAGCGTCCCGCCTGCTTCGGGTGGAGGCTGATGAAGGCCCGATGGTGACGGAGTGCCGTCACCCAGCTGATCGGGTTCCAGATCTGGCCGTTGCCGTCATAGCTGTGCGTGATGATCTCGGCGCGGCCGCTGATCGCCTCCAGCGGTATCGGTCCGTTGAGGCCGTTATCGTCGAATGCCACGCGGCTGTCGGCGGATTCGTCGCGATTGTCGCCCATCACGAAGACGTGGCCCGGCGGCACGGTGATTTCGGGATAATCGTCCGGCCCGCCGGGGAAATAGCCCATGTCGATCGTGTCATAGCTGACGCCGTTGGGGAGTGTCTCGCGGAAGCGCGGCAATGCGCAATAGAGTTTCCCGTCGGGTCCGGCGGTGCGGAAGCCCGCCTCATATCCCATCTCGCACGGCAGGTTCGCATCGACCGGCAGCATCGCCGGCGTCTCGCGCACGCGCGGTACCGGCTTGCCATTGAGGATGATTACTCCCTGCCGCACTTCGATCCGGTCGCCCGGCAGGCCGATCACGCGCTTGATCAGGTCGTCGCCCGCGCGATCGAGCGTGACGATATCGCCACGCTTGGGCAGCCGTCCGAACAGCCGCCCGCCAAAGGGATGCGGATGCAGGATCAGCGAGGAATAATCATAGCCGTAGGGATATTTGGTCACGACCAGCCGATCGCCCTTGAGCAAGGTCGGCATCATCGATTCGGAGGGGATGTAGAAAGGCCGGGCGACGAAGGTCCACACCAGCAGGATCGCGAGAACCATGCCGGCCAGGCTCTTGAGCTCGGCCTTCCACCCTCCGCTCGCCGGCTTGTCCGCCATTCCCCCGACCGCCTTCCTATTTTCCGCGTTGCGGGCGCAGACTGGTGCCCGCCCGGCCATGACGTAACGCGCTGAACCAGCTGATCGGATTCCAATATTGGGTGGAGCCGTCATAGGAGAAAGTGATGAACTCGGCGCGCCCGCCGATATTCTCCCATGGCACCGGGCCACCCAGGCCGGCTTCGTTCTTGGACACGCGGCTGTCGGCGGATTCGTCGCGATTGTCGCCCATCAGGAACACCTGATTGGCCGGCACGGTTATTTCCGTATAATCGTCGGGCCCTCCCGGCCGATAGCCGTCATCGATCGTATCGTAGCTGACCCCGTTGGGCAGCGTCTCGCGGAAGCGCGGCAATTCGCAATAATCCTTGCCGTCGGCCTCGGTCTTGCGGAACTGCCCCTCGGCCATGCTGTCGCACGGCACATTGGCGTCGACCGGAATCATCGCCGGCGACAGCTGCACGCGCGGCACCGGCACGCCGTTGAGGATAATCACGCCCTCGCGCACCGCGATCCGGTCGCCCGGCAACGCGATCACGCGCTTGATATAGTCCGAATCCTCCTCGGGCGGCTTGAGGATCACGACGTCGCCGCGCTGCGGCATCCGCCCGAACAACCGCCCGTGGATGAAGGGCAGCAGGTGGAAGGGCGCGGGCGAGACGTAGGAATAGCCGTAGGGGTATTTGGTCACGACCAGCCGGTCGCCCTTGATCAGCGTCGGCATCATCGATTCGGACGGGATGTAGAAAGGCTTGGCGACAAAGCTCCACACCGCCAGCACCGCCAGGATCAGCCAGGCAAAGCTCTTCACCTCGGCGACCCAGTCGGTCGCGGGCTTGTCCTTCTTGGTCGCGGCAAAGGTCGCGTTCGGCTCGGTCAAAACTCAAACACCCCGTTTAGATCGGTCGCGCATACAGGATCACGAACGCCTGCGCCCATGGATGGTCGTCCGTGAGCGTCACATGAATGTCCACCGCGTGGCCCGCCGGGGTCATGGCGTCAAGCTTCGCCTTCGCGCCGCCCGTAAGCGCGAGCGTGGGCGCGCCCGAGGGCAGGTTGACCACGCCGATATCCTTCAGGAACACGCCCTGGTTGAAGCCGGTGCCGATCGCCTTGGAAAAGGCTTCCTTGGCGGCGAAGCGCTTGGCGAAGGTGGCAGCGCGCGTCATCACGCGCTTGTCGGCCTTGGCGCGCTCGACATCGGTGAAGACGCGATCGACAAACCTGTCGCCGAACCGGTCGAGCGAGGACTGGATCCGCTCGATATTGCAGAGGTCTGAGCCGAGACCGATGATCACCGCGCCGCGTCCATCGCCGCGCGCATCCGGCGCACCGATTCCTCCAGCCCGACGAAGATCGCCTCGCCGATCAGGAAATGGCCAATATTGAGCTCGGCGATCTGGGGGATCGCAGCGATGGGCGCGACATTGTCGTAGGTCAGGCCGTGGCCGGCATGCGGCTCGATCCCGTTCTTGGCGGCGAGCGCGGCCATGTCGGCGATGCGCTTCAGCTCGTCCGTGCGCGCGCCGCCGGTGCGATGCGCATAGCGGCCCGTATGGAATTCCACCACCGGGGCGCCGAGCGCGATCGCGGCTTCGACCTGCGCGGGGGCAGGTTCGATGAACAGGCTGACGCGGATGCCGGCCTCCCCGAGCGCTTTCACCATGGGCGCCAGCGTTTCCCGATGCCCGTCCGCGTCGAGGCCGCCCTCCGTGGTCCGCTCTTGGCGCCGCTCGGGCACGATGCAGGCGGCATGCGGCCGATGCCGCAGCGCGATGCCGACCATCTCCTCGGTCGCGGCCATCTCCAGGTTGAGCGGCAGGCTGATCGCCGTCATCAGCCGGGCGATATCCGCGTCGGTGATATGGCGCCGGTCCTCCCGCAGATGCGCGGTGATGCCGTCCGCCCCCGCCTTCGCCGCCAGTTCCGCCGCGCGCACCGGATCGGGATGCTCGCCCCCACGCGCATTGCGCACGGTCGCGACATGATCGATGTTCACGCCAAGGCGGAGCCCGGCCGTCATTTGGCGCGGCTGCCGGGCTTGATCGCGGGAATCGCCGCGAGCTCGGGCGGCAGATTGTCGGCTTCGTAGCTCGGCACCTCCAGCCGGATCAGCGGGAAGAAGGGCACGCCCAGATCGACCTTGCCGTTCGAACGATCGACGAGCGCGCCTGCCGCGATCACTTCGCCGCCCGCTTCCTCGATCGCCCTAATCGCCTCGCGGGACGACAGGCCGGTGGTGACGACATCCTCCATCATCAGTACTTTCTGCCTCGGCCGCAGCGAAAAGCCGCGGCGAAGCTCGAACGTGCCGGTCGGCCGCTCGACGAACATCGCGTCCAGGCCCAGCGCACGCCCCATTTCCTGGCCGACGATAACCCCGCCCATCGCGGGCGAGACCACGGCTTCGAGCCGATCGCGAATCTCCGCCGGAATCCGGTTGGCCAGCGCTTCCGCCAGCCTCGCCGCGCGCGCCGGATTCATCAGGACGCGCGCGCACTGCAGGTAACGCGGGCTGCGCAGCCCCGACGACAGGATGAAATGGCCCTCAAGCAGGGCCTCGGCGGCGCGGAATTCCGCCAGCACTTCGTCGTCGGTCATCGCATCCTTCCCCGCCTTATCCGGAAACATGCGCGATAGACGGCAGGGGGGCAGCCTTCAACAGCTTGCATTTCGGTTCGATCCGGTGTTGAGACGGCCCCCGGGTACGTCCGGCAAATATGCCGCCGTATCATGACCCAAAGGTCTCGAACTGGGGAACGATCCGAGTGTTGAAGACGATCCGGGGCACGGTCCTCGCAATGCTGATGGGGCTTGCCGCGATTGGCGCCCAGCCCGCGCTCGCGCAAGCGACCGCCATCCCGCAAACCGTGACGCCGCATCCCGGCGTGGTGACGCCAACCCCCGCTTCGCCGATCGTGGCGGGCAAGCCCGGCGATATCGTCCATGTCGCGCCCACCCCGGGCGTGGGCATGCCGACCGACAAGATCGACCTGCAGCCGCAGGTAACGCCGATCGGCGCCGAAGCCGTGTGGTTCCACGACAAGATTCTCGTCACCATGATGGCGGGCATCTCGCTGCTGGTGCTCGCGCTGCTGATCTGGGTCATCATCCGCTACAATGCGCGCTCCAATCCGGTCGCGTCGCAAACCCATCACAATACGGTGATCGAGATCGTCTGGACCCTGCTTCCGGTGGTGATCCTGGTGCTGATCGCGGTCCCGTCGATCCGGCTGCTCGCGCACCAATATTCGCCGCCCAAGGCCGACCTGACGGTCAAGGCGATCGGCAACCAATGGTATTGGACCTATCAGTATCCGGACAATGGCGACTTCGAGGTCGTGTCCAACATGCTCAAGGAAAAGGGCGAGGCGACCGGCAAGGAGAAGCCCCGCACCGACGCCGACGGCCCCCGCCTGCTCGCGGTCGATGAACGCATGGTCGTGCCGGAAGGCGCGGTCGTGAAGGTCATCACGACCTCCAACGACGTGATCCACAGCTGGGCGGTGCCCGCTTTCTGGGTCAAGATGGACGCGGTTCCGGGCCGTCTCAACGAGACCTGGTTCAAGGCTCCCGACCATCCCGGCGTCTATTTCGGCCAATGTTCGGAACTGTGCGGCGCGCGCCACGCTTTCATGCCGATCGCGGTCGAGGTCGTGACCAAGGCGCAGTTCGCGCAGTGGGTCGCCTATAAGGGCGGCACGATGCCGGGCGCCAAGGGCGCGGCGAGCCCCGACGCCACCGCCGCCTCGCCCGCCACCGAGGGCAAGGCGGCCAGCGGCCCGGTCGCGACCGACACGCCCGTACCGGGCACGGGCGCCAAGCCCGCCACCGATTCCCAGCCTGCCGTCGCGCAGAACTGAAGGCCAGATAGATGACTGATATCGCCGCCCATCCCAGCCATTTCCATGCCGAGCATGGCGATGAGCATCATGATGCCGATCACAAGCCGGCCTTCTTCCAACGTTGGTTCATGTCAACCAACCACAAGGATATCGGCACGCTCTACCTGATCTTTGCTATCGTCGCCGGCATCATCGGCGGCGGCATTTCGGGCATGATGCGCGCCGAACTCGCGCATCCCGGCATCCAGTATCTCGGCCACTGGTACGAGATGCTGCACGGCGCGGGCACGGCCGATCAGGCGCATCATCTGTGGAACGTGCTCGTGACCGCGCACGGTCTGATCATGGTGTTCTTCATGGTCATGCCGGCGATGATCGGCGGCTTCGGCAACTGGTTCGTGCCCATCATGATCGGCGCGCCGGACATGGCGTTCCCGCGCATGAACAACATCTCGTTCTGGCTGCTGATCCCCTCCTTCACCCTGCTGCTCGGCTCGACTTTCTTCTCGGGCGGCACGGGCCCGGGGGCAGGCACCGGCTGGACGGTCTATGCGCCGCTCTCGACCTCGGGTTCGCCGGGGCCGGCGGTCGACATGGCGATTCTGTCGCTCCATCTGGCGGGCGCCTCGTCGATCCTGGGCGCGATCAACTTCATCACCACCATCCTCAACATGCGCGCGCCGGGCATGACGCTGCACAAGATGCCGCTCTTCGCCTGGTCGGTGCTGGTCACCGCCTTCCTGCTGCTGCTGGCGCTGCCGGTACTCGCGGCGGCGATCACGATGCTGCTGACCGACCGCAACTTCCAAACTACCTTCTATGACGCGGCGGGCGGCGGCGATCCGATCCTCTACCAGCACCTCTTCTGGTTCTTCGGCCATCCGGAGGTGTACATCATGATCCTGCCGGGCTTCGGCATGATCAGCCACATCATCTCGACCTTCTCGAAGAAGCCGATCTTCGGCTATCTCGGCATGGCCTATGCCATGGTCGCGATCGGCGTGGTGGGCTTCGTCGTGTGGGCGCACCACATGTTCACCACCGGCATGGCGGTCGATACCAAGATGTACTTCACCGCGGCGACGATGGTGATCGCCGTGCCAACGGGCATCAAGATCTTCTCGTGGATCGCGACGATGTGGGAGGGCTCGCTCTCCTTCAAGACGCCGATGGTGTGGGCCTTGGGCTTCATCTTCATGTTCACCGTGGGCGGCGTCACCGGCGTGCTGCTCGCCAATGGTGGCATCGATAACTACTTCCAGGACACCTATTACGTGGTGGCGCACTTCCACTACGTGCTGTCGCTGGGCGCGGTCTTCTCGCTCTTCGCCGGCTTCTATTACTGGTTCCCGAAGATGTCGGGCCGCATGTACAATGAGTTGCTCGGCCAGCTGCATTTCTGGATCTTCTTCATCGGCGTGAACGTCCTGTTCTTCCCGATGCACTTCCTGGGCATGCAGGGCATGCCGCGCCGCTATCCCGACTATCCGGACGCCTATGCGCACTGGAACGCGATCGCGACGCACGGCTATGAGATCATGGTCGTCGGCATGGGCGTGTTCTTCGTCAATGTGATCTATTCGCTGATCGCGGGCCCGAAGGCGCCGGCAAATCCCTGGGGCGAAGGCGCCACCACGCTCGAGTGGACGCTGCCGAGCCCGCCCCCCTACCACCAGTTCGAACAGCTTCCGCGCATCGACTGATAAGCGAGAGCCCGAACGGCGAGATCAAGCGCTCCGGGGCAACCCCGGGGCGCTTTTTCTTTATGGGTGGCGAGCGTGCAGCTTACCCCCGGCGGCGCAGGCCGGTTTTTGAAGCCTGACGCCAGGGTGTCACCGATTTTTCGGCCGGGCTTTCCCCTGTCCGCATGATCGCGGAGCAATCACTTTCGCGAATCTTCCGGTGCGCCTATAGCGCCCGCAAATGCCTTCCCCCGCCGTTCCGATCACGCCCGCTCTGCCGGCCGAATGGCGCGATTTCCTCGCGCTGACCAAGCCGCGCGTGATGACGCTCGTCGTCTTCACCGCCCTGTGCGGGTTGCTTGCCGCGCCCACCCACATCAACCCTATCCTGGGTTTCACCGCGATCCTGTGCACCGCGGTCGGCGCGGGCGCGTCGGGCGCGCTCAACATGTGGTACGAGGCCGATCTCGACGCGCATATGAAGCGCACCCGCAACCGACCGCTGCCCGCCGGCCGGATGGACCGTCAGTCGGCGCTCCACTTCGGCGTCGCGCTCGCGGTCGGCTCGGTCTTGCTGATGGGCCTGGCGGTGAACCTGCTTGCCGCTGCGATCCTGGCAGGATCGATCCTGTTCTACGTTTTGATCTACACGGTCTGGCTCAAGCGCCGCACGCCGCAGAATATCGTGATCGGCGGCGCGGCCGGCGCCTTTCCGCCGCTGATCGGCTGGGCCGCCGCGACGGGCCGGGTCGAGGCGCTGCCGGTGCTGCTATTCCTGCTCATCTTCCTGTGGACCCCGCCCCATTTCTGGGCACTCTCTTTGTTCGTGCGCACCGATTATGCGGCAGCCGGCGTGCCGATGCTTCCGGTGGTGGCCGGCATCCAGGCGACCCGGCGCCAGGTGCTGATCTATACGCTGCCGATGGCGGCCGCCGCGGTCGCGCCCTGGCCGCTCGGCCTCACCGGTGCGATCTACGGCGCGACGGCGAGCCTGCTCACGGCCTGGTTCGCGATCCTCGCGGCGCGGGTCGCGGTCAGCCGCGAGACCGATCAGGCGCTGATGAAGCCGGAGCGGGCGCTATTCAAATTCTCGATTCTCTATCTTTTCGTCCTGTTTGGGGCGCTGGTGATCGATCGGCTGATATTGGCATGACTCCTCAATTCGACGACGAATATCGCCGCCGCCAGCGCGCGCGCGCCAGGGTGACGGGCTGGATTCTGGGCGGGCTGGTCGTGCTGTTCTTCGCGATCGCGATCGCGCGGATGATGCATTGATGCCGAACGCGCTGCCGCTCGACCGCGCCAAGCGGCGGACCGGCCTGCTCATGCTGCTAGTTGCGGCGGCCATGGTCGCGCTGGGGTTTGCGAGCGTGCCGCTCTACCGCATGTTCTGCCAGGCGACCGGCTGGAACGGCACGGTGCAGGAGCGGCTGAACGCGGTGGCGCCCGGCGCGGTCGCGGGGCGGTTCGTGAACGTCCGCTTCGACGCCAACGTCTCGCCGAGCCTGCCCTGGAGCTTCGCGCCCGACCAGAATGTGACCCGCGTCGCGGTGGGGGCGCGGCAGATGGTCTTCTTCACGGCGGTCAACAACAGCGATCATGCCGTCACCGGCAGCGCGGCCTTCAATGTGACGCCGCCCCAGGCCGGCCAATATTTCGTGAAAATCCAATGTTTCTGCTTCACCGAGCAGACGTTGCGGCCGCATGAGCGTGTGCGGATGCCGGTCGTCTTTTATGTCGATCCGGGCTTCGCCAAGGATCCGGACGCGAACGCGATCGACGAAATCACGCTTTCCTACACATTTTACCCGGTAGCGAAGCCGAAAACGGCAAGCTAAGGGAAATTCAAACCAAGCCTTACAGGGACCCGACGAGCATGGCCGGAGCGAAGAGCCACGATTATCATATCCTGCCGCCGAGCGCGTGGCCGTTGCTCGGCTCGTTCAGCGCGCTCCTGATGGCGTCGGGCGGGATCATGTGGATGCACAGCGCCAATTTCGGCGGCCCGCTCTTCTTCCTGGGCCTCTTCGGCGTGCTCGTCACCATGTATCTGTGGTGGTCGGACGTGATCAAGGAAGCGCATGCCGGCGATCATACGCCGGTCGTGTCGCTCCACCTGCGCTACGGCATGATCCTCTTCATCGCCTCGGAAGTCATGTTCTTCCTCGGCTGGTTCTGGGCCTGGTTCGATTTCTCGCTTTTCCCCTCGACCGTCGATGCGGTTGGCGGGGTATGGCCGCCCAAGGGGCTGACCGTTCTCAATCCTTTCGCCTTCCCGCTGCTCAACACCCTGATCCTGCTCTGCTCGGGCACAACCGTCACCTGGGCGCACCACGCGCTGATCCACGGCGACCGCAAGGGCCTGATCCGCGGCCTGTGGTGCACGATCCTGCTGGGCGCGACCTTCTCGTGCATCCAGGCGTGGGAATATGCGCACGCGCCCTTCGCCTTCAAAGGCCTGAGCTACGGCGCCTCCTTCTTCATGGCGACCGGCTTCCACGGTTTCCACGTTCTGGTCGGCACGATCTTCCTGACCGTGAACCTGATCCGCGCCTATAAGGGCGACTTCACGCCCAAGCAGCATTTCGGCTTCGAGGCGGCGGCCTGGTACTGGCACTTCGTCGACGTCGTGTGGCTGTTCCTGTTCGTCTCGATCTACGTCTGGGGCGGCTGGGGCGCGCCGCTCGCCGGCTGATGCGCGGCGCCTGGCATCTCGCGCAGATCAACGTCGGGCGCCTGGTGGCGCCCGCCGATGATCCCGCGGTTGCCGATTTCATCAATGCGCTCGCGCATGTGAACGGGCTGGCCGAAGCCGCACCCGGCTTCGTCTGGCGACTGAAAGACGAGGGCGGCGCAGGCGCGACCGACATCCGCCCCGCGCCCGATCAGCAATTCATCGTCAACATGTCCGTCTGGGACGATGCGGACAGCCTGTTCGCGTTCGTCTATCGCAGCGCGCACACGCCCTTCATGGCGCGCCGGCGCGAATGGTTCGACCGGTTCGAAGGCGCCTACCAGGCATTGTGGTGGATTCCCGCCGGGCATCGGCCGACGGTCGAGGAAGGCCTGTCGCGCCTGTGGCTGCTCGACCGCTACGGCCCCTGCGCGCAAGCCTTCACCTTCAAGGCCCGCTTCCCCGCACCCGATGAGGCTGGCCCGCACCCGATCGACATGCAGCCCGATCCATGGTGCGCCGGCCGCGCCTGACGTGCCCGACACGCCGCCTCCGCCGATAAGGGCCGGGCTGACCGGCCATTGCCCGCGCTGCGATTCGCGCACGCTCTTTTCGGGATGGATCAAGTTCGCCAGCCGCTGTTCGCGCTGCGGACTGGATTTCGCGAGCTTCAACGTGGGCGACGGCGCCGCGGCCTTCCTGATCCTGATCCTTGGCGCGATCACCGCCGCCGCCGCGATCGTGGTCGAGCTTGAATTCTCCCCGCCTTTCTGGGTTCATATCCTGTTGTGGCCGCCGATCGTGCTGGCGATGACGATCGTGAGCCTGCGCGGATCCAAGGGCGTCTTGCTCGCGCTCGAATACGCCCATGCAGCGCGCGAAGGCCGAATCGTGGAATGACGCGGCGCGTCCCTATCGTGCCGACGATCATCGTCCTGCTCGCCGCACTGCTGATGGTCCGGCTGGGTTTCTGGCAACTCCACCGCCTGCACGAGAAAGAGGCGTTGCTCGACCGCTATAGCGCCAATCAGGGCAAGCCCCCGCTCCCGCTCGCGGCACTGTTCCCGGTCGATGACAGCGCCCTTTACCGCCGTACCAGCGCCTTCTGCCTGAATGTCGCCAATTGGCGCACCGGGGCGGGACGCGCCGCCGATGGGTCGACCGGCTGGCGCCATATCGCCGCCTGCCGCACCGGCGCCGAGGGGCCGGGAATATTGGTCGACATGGGTGTTTCGGCCGGTGCCGCCGCGCCGGCATGGAAGGGCGGCCCCGTAGGCGGGCGCCTGACCTGGGCGCCCGACAACCAGCCGTGGCTCGCACGTCTGTTCACGCCCGGTCCGCCGCCTCCGCACACCCCGATGCTCGTCAGCGATACCGCCGCGCCCGGTCTCAAGCCGACCGCGCAGCCCAACCCGGCCGATATCCCCAACAACCACTTCTCCTACGCGGTGCAGTGGTTCCTGTTCGCCGCCGTCGCGCTGATCATTTATGGCGTGGCATTGTGGCAGCGCGCGCGCAAAGTTGCCCTGACGCCGCCATCCCGCTAACGGGCGCCATGCTTTACGTCAGCACGCGTGGGGATGCGCCCGCGCTCGATTTCGAGGCGGTGACTCTCGCCGGCCTCGCCAAGGATGGCGGCCTCTATGTTCCGGAGGCTTGGCCCAGCTTTTCGCACGACCAGATTCGGGCGCTCGCGGGCCTGTCCTACGTCGACACGGCGGTCGCGGTCCTCGCGCCCTTCGTCGGCGGTTCCCTGACTCGCGACGAGCTGCGCACATTGTGCGAGGCCGCTTATGGCCGCTTCGCCCATGCGGCGGTCACGCCGCTGGTGCAGCTCGACAGCCAGCAATGGGTGCTGGAACTGTTCCACGGCCCGACGCTCGCCTTCAAGGACGTCGCGCTGCAATTGCTCGGTTTGCTGTTCGAGCGTTTCCTCTCGACCCGCGACACGCATCTGACGGTGGTCGGCGCAACCTCGGGCGACACCGGCTCCGCCGCGATCGACGCGCTCGCCGGCCGCGCCAAGGTCGATCTGTTCATGCTGCATCCCAAGGGCCGCGTGTCCGACGTGCAGCGTCGGCAGATGACCACCGTGCTCGCGCCCAACATCCACAATATCGCGATCGAGGGCAGTTTCGACGACGCCCAGGCGATGGTGAAGGCGATGTTCGCGGACCAATCCTTCGCCGGGCGGTTCACGCTTTCGGCGGTCAATTCGATCAACTGGGCGCGGCTTGCCGCCCAGATCGTTTATTATTTCTACGCCGCCGTGCGCCTGGGCGCGCCCGACCGGCCGGTGGCCTTCTCGGTCCCGACAGGTAATTTCGGCGACGTCTTCGCCGGCTATGCCGCGGCGAGGATGGGCCTGCCCGTGGCCAGGCTGATCGTCGCGACCAACGTCAACGACATCCTGCATCGCGCGCTGAGCGAAGGCGATTATTCGGTCGGCAGCGTCACGCCGACCGCCGCGCCCTCGATGGACATCCAGGTCAGCTCCAATTTCGAACGCCTGCTGTTCGATCTGCATGGCCGCGACGGCGCCGCGCTCGCCGCGTCGATGAAGCGATTCGAGTCGAACCGGAAGTTCAACCTCACGCCCGCGATGCGGGCGCAGGCGGCTGAGCTCTTCGTCAGCGCACGTATCGATCCCGAATCGATGGATATGGCGATGCGCCGCGCGAACGAGGGTTCGGCGATGACGCTCGACCCGCATACCGCGATCGGGTTCGCCGCCGCGCTCGCCGCCGATCTGCCGGCCGACATTCCCGTGGTCACGCTTGCCACCGCGCATCCCGCCAAGTTCCGCGACGCGGTCGAGCGCGCGACGGGCACCCGCCCCCAGCTGCCGCTGCGCGTGGGCGACCTGTTCGACCGGGAGGAGCGGTACGAGGTGCTTCCCAACGACCTGGGCGCGGTCCAGGCCTATATCGCCGAGCGGGCCACCGCCGCATGACCGCACGGCTCCATCGCCTGACCAACGGCCTTCGGGTCGCGGTCGAGCCGATGGCGGGGGTCGAGACGATCGCGGTCGGCCTCTATGCCGACGCCGGCGCGCGTTCCGAACCCACCGGGCTTTCCGGCCTCGCCCACATGGTCGAGCATATGGTGTTCAAGGGCGCAGGCGGCCGTTCCGCGCGCCAGATCGCGGAGGCGATCGAGGATAAGGGCGGGTCCTTGAACGCCTGGACCGCGCGCGACCATACCGTCTTCCAAGCGCGCGCCCTGGCGTCCGATCTCGCGCTTGGCAGCGAATTGATTGCCGATCTCGTCCGCAACGCCGACCTCGATGCCGAGGAGCTGGAGCGCGAACGCCATGTCGTGCTCGCCGAGCTTGGCGAGGCGCGCGACACGCCCGACGACATCATCTTCGATCATCTCCAGGCGGCTGCCTTTCCCGGCCAGCAGCTCGGCGAAGCGGTGCTGGGCGACGAGGCCAGCATCGCCGCGATCGACGTGCCCGCGATGCGCCGCTGGATTTCGGGTCAGTATCGGCCCGATGGTCTGGTCTTCGCCGCAGCGGGCAAGGTCGACGAGGACGAACTGCTCAAGCTCGCCGAGCGCCTGTTCGGGGACATGGCGGCAGGCGCGCCGCCGCCGCCCGCGCCGGCCGTCTTCGGCGGCGGCACGCATCACGACCGCCGTCGCTTCGACCAGCTCCACGTCGCGCTTGCCTTCGAGGGCGTGGGGCATGCGCATTCCGATCAGCATGCCCTTGCGCTCTTCACCAACGCGGCCGGCGGCGGCATGTCGTCTCGTCTGTTCCAGCAGGTCCGCGAGGAGCGCGGGCTCGCTTATTCGATCTATGCCTGGGCCCACAGCTATGCCGATACCGGCCTTTTCGGCATCTATTGCGCCGCCGCGCGCGCCGATGCGCATCAGGCGCTCGCGCTCGCCCGCAAGGTCCTCGCCGAAACCGCCGAAGGACTGACCGAGGCCGAGCTGGAACGCGCGCGCGCCCAGGCCAAGGCCGGGCTGCTGATGGGTCTCGAATCGGTCGCCACCCGCGCCGACCATCTCGCCCGATCGATCCAGGTCCATGGCCGGATCGTGCCACCATCGGAGACGGTCGCGCTGATCGACGCGGTGACGCTTGATCAGGCGCGCCGGGCGGGCGCCAAGGCGATCGATGGCGGAGAAGCGCTGGCGACGGTTGGCGGTCGCCTCGCGGAGGTCGCGTGAGCCTCCTCACCCTCGTCACCGAACCCTGGCCCGATTACGGCCTGATCGACTCCGGCCATGGCCGGAAGCTCGAGCGCTTCGGTCGCTTCCGGTTCATCCGGCCCGAACCGCAGGCGATGTGGGCGCCCGCCAATCCCGGCTGGGAGGCCGACGGCGACTTCATCGCAGCCTCGGATGAGGATGGCGGCGGAAAGTGGCACCTCTCGCGCGACGTTCCCCGCGGCGGCTGGCACATGAAATGGGAAGAGGTGCGCTTCCTCGCGCAGAACACGCCCTTCCGCCACCTCGCTTTCTTTCCCGACATGGCGCCGCAATGGTCGTGGATGCGCGATCGCACCGCCGAGGGCCATGAGGTCCTTAACCTGTTCGGCTATACCGGCGTCGGCACGCTCGCCCTGGCGGCCAAGGGCGCGAAGCTGACCCATGTCGACGCGTCGAAGAAATCGGTCGAGGCGGGCAAGGCCAATGCCTTCCTGTCGGACATGGCCGACCGCCCGATCCGCTGGATGGTGGACGACGCGGTCAAGTTCGCCGCGCGCGAGGTGCGTCGCGGCCGCCGCTATGACGGCATATTGCTGGATCCGCCGAAGTTCGGCCGCGGCCCCAATGGCGAGGTCTGGCGACTGGAGGAGCATCTTCCCGGCCTGATCAAACATTGTCGCGCCTTGCTCGACCAGGATTCGAAATTCCTCGTCCTTACCGTCTATGCGGTCCGCATGTCCGCAATCGCGATCGGCGAATTGCTCCGCCAGGAACTGGCCGACCTCGGCGGCACGGTTGAGGTCGGCGAAATGGCCGTTCGCGAGGAAGCGCGCGGCCTGCTCCTCCCCACCGCCATCTTCGCGCGCTGGTCGCGCGGCTAACGCTTCTCGCATGCCGGACTTGTCCGGCATCCACCCATCCGCGAACGAAGCGATCGAGGCCCAGCGGACCTCGGAACAAGTCCGGGGTGATTAGCTTCGGCCAGCCCTCAGCGCCGCGCCGGCCACAAATGGCGCACCGGCTACGAATAGCAGCGACGTCGCCGCCAAAAGCTTGAGTGCCCCTGGGCCAGAACCGGCCCCGAAGATCAGCAGCGGCACCGCCAGCGGCAGCATCACCAGGCCGATCAAGGCGCCCGCGCCGCGCAGACTCGCGGTGAGCGCCGCCACCGCCAGCCCCAGTGCGGCGAGGCCCGGCGTGCCCAGCAGCAGCCCGATCTCCAGCCGCGTCAGCGTCGCGCCATCGAGGTTCAGCAACGCCGCCGCCGGTAGCGTCGCGATCATCAGCAGCGGCCCGAAGCTCAGCCAGTGAGCGATCAATTTGGCCGCCGCAATGCCCTCGTCGCTCAGCCCACGGATCGCGAGCTGATCGATCACTCCCGAGCCGATGTCGGGCCGCACCAGCCGTTCGACCGGCAGCAGGGCCGCAAGCAAGGCAGCGGTCCACAAGGCACCGCCGCCGACCCTTGCCAGCAACGCCGCGTCGGGTCCGATCACGAACGGGAAGAGCGCCGCCACCAACAGATAGAAGACGAGCGGCAGCCACGCCCCGCCATGCGCGAAGGCATGGCCGAGATCGCGGCGGACGAGATGGCCGAACCCGCTCACAGCGCGAGCTCGCGCATCTCGATCCCCAGCGGCTGGTGGCTCGCCGCCAGGATCACGCCGCCCGCGGCGAGATGGCCCGCCATCACAGCCGACAATTCCCCCAGCGCGCGCGCATCGAGGCCGCTTGCGGGTTCGTCGAGCAGCCAAAGGCCCGCGCCGCTCGCGATCACGCGCGCCAGCGTCGCGCGCCGCCTTTGCCCGGTGGACAGAAGCCGCACCGGCACCTGCGCCAATTGGGCCAGCCCGACCGCCGCCAGCGCGAGCGCGACCGCTTCGTCGTCGCGCCCGTCGAGCTGTGCCCAGAAGCGGAGTGCGGCGAACAGGGCCTTGTCCTCATCGAGCGCCGCCGCCTCTGCCGACAGCGCAACCGCGCCCACGCGCTCCACGCGCCCGGCCGCCGGCGCGAGCAGGCCCGCCGCCATCCGCAACAGGCTCGACTTGCCGGTGCCATTGGCGCCCGTCACCAGCATCCCCTCGCCCGGCTTCAAGGCCAGCGTCAGGCCCTCGAACAACAAGCGGCCGCCGCGGAAGCAGGCGACCTGATCGAACGCCAGACGCGTCACGCGCCCGCCGCCGCTTCGAGCGCGTGCATGTCGTCGTCGCTGAGCCCGAAATGATGGCCGACCTCATGCACCAGGACATGGCTGACCAACGCCTCGAGCGTCTCCCCGCTCTCCACCCATTCGTCGAGCAGGGCGCGGCGATAGAGGAAGATCATGTCGGGCAGCGCACCGCTGTCGTCGATCGACTTGGTGCCGACCGGGCGCCCCCGATAAAGGCCCGACAGCTCGAACGGATTTTCGATCCCCATCTCGTCGAGCGTCTCGTCGTCGGCGAATTCCTCGACGCGCAGCACGACATCGCCGAGATATTGGCGGAACGCGTCGGGCAACCGCGCCATCGCGGCCCGCGCGAGCGCCTCTATAGCCTCCGCGTCCGGCGCCTGGCCCCAGCCCTGGGTTTGACCTGCCCGCATCATCGCGCGACATAAGCGCAAAGCGCGGCCAGGCGCCAGCAGGAGGGATTATGGCGATCGAAGCGTTGAGCGAGGCCGAGCGTGCCGACGCGCTCGATGACCTGCCCGATTGGGATTATGACGAGGCGCGCGACGCGATCACCAGGCGCATCGTCTTCGCCGATTTTGCCGAGGCCTTCGGGTTCATGGCGCGCATCGCGCTGATCGCGGAAAAGATGGACCATCATCCTGAATGGTCGAATGTCTGGAATCGCGTCGACATCCTTCTCACCACGCACGACTGCGGCGGCCTGTCCGAACGCGATATCGCGCTGGCCCAGGCGATCGACGGCATTGTCGACTAAGGCCGACCATCCGGCGCTTGCCTACGAACAGGTGTCGCGGCGCTATGCCGGCCTGTCCGCGGTCGATTATGTGTCGCTCAGTATCGCGCGCGGCAGCTTCGTAGCTTTGGTCGGATCGTCGGGTTCGGGCAAATCGACCTTGCTCCGGCTCGCGAACCGCCTCGACGCGCCGGACACCGGCCGCGTGCTCGTCGACGGGCAGGATGTGGCCCACGCCGACCCGGTCCGGCTGCGGCGCGGGATCGGCTACGTCTTCCAGAATATCGGCCTGTTCCCCCACCTCACCGTCGCCGAGAATATCGGCATCGTGCCCCGGCTTGAGGGGCGACCGGCGGTGGATGTTGCCGCCGCGCTTGAAAGGGTCGGCCTTGCGCCCGATCTGGCCGGGCGGCTGCCCGCACAATTGTCGGGCGGGCAGCAGCAGCGCGTCGGAATTGCGCGCGCGCTCGCGGGCGACGGCAAATTGCTGCTGATGGATGAGCCGTTCGGCGCGCTCGATCCGGTCACGCGCGATACGCTCGGGCGCAACGTGCGCTGGCTGCACGATGCGCTTGGCCTCACCACCATCCTCGTCACGCACGACATGGCGGAAGCCCTGTTGCTCGCCGACCGGATCGTGGTGATGGCGCGTGGCCGGATCGTCGCCGATGCGACCCCGCGCGAGATGCTGGCGGGAGAGGCCGGCGCGGAGGCGGACGCGCTGGTCGCCATCCCGCGCGCGCAACTCAAACGGCTGAACGAGCTCGCGCGATGACCGAAGCCCTGCGCCAATTGCCCTCGCTGATCGCGAGCCATGTGCTGCTCGCCGCCGCCGCGCTTGCGCTGGCGCTCGCGATCGGCCTCCCGCTCGGCCTCGCCGCCGCGCGTCGCCCGCGCCTCGCGGCGCTCGCGCTGGGATTTGCCGGCCTGGTGCAGACTATACCGGGCCTCGCGCTACTCGCGCTTTTTTACCCGCTGCTGCTCGCGCTCTCCACGCTGATTGGCGGGGGTGTGCCGGCACTCGGCTTCCTGCCTGCCTTGCTCGCGCTCACGCTTTACGCACTGCTGCCGATCCTGCGGAACCTTATCGCCGGTTTGCGGGGCATCGATCCGGCAGTGCTGCAGGCGGCCGATGCGGTCGGCATGACAGGCGGCCAGAGGCTGCGGCTGGTAGAAGCGCCCCTCGCCGCACCGGTCGCGATGGCGGGGATCCGTACCGCCGCGGTCTGGACCATCGGCGCGGCAACGCTCGCCACCACGGTGGGCTATCCGTCGCTCGGCAATCCGATCTTCGCCGGGCTGCAGATCGAGCGATGGGACCTGGTACTTGCCGGATGCGTCGCCGCCGCCTTGCTTGCCTTGATCACCGACGCCCTGCTCGGGCTAATCGAACGTGGCATCGGCCGGCGGCAACGCGCGCTTACGCTGGCCGGCCTGGGGCTGCTCCTGCTCGGCCTGCTGCTCGCCTGCCTGCCGCTGCTGCGCGGCCCCACGCGCAGCGTGACCATCGGCGCCAAGAATTTTTCCGAACAATATATCCTGGCGCGTTTGATCGGCGGCCGGCTCGAACGCGCGGGCTACCGCGTCAGCTATCGCGAGGGGCTGGGCTCGGCAGTCGCCTTCCGCGCGCTCCGGAGCGGTGACATCGACGTCTATGTCGAATATTCGGGCACGCTCTGGACCGGCGCGATGGGCCGCAGCGACACGCCATCGCGCCAGGCGATGCTCGACGGCATCGCGCGTTGGATGGCGGCCGGTCCGAAGACCGGGCTGGTCGGGCCGCTGGGCTTCGAAAATGCCTATGCGCTGGCGGTGCGACGCGACAGCGGCCTCGGCAGCATCGCCGATCTCGCCGCCAGGGCGCCGGAACTCACGCTCGGCGCGGATCTCGAGTTTCTCGACCGGCCCGAATGGCGCGCGGTGCGCGATGCATATGGCCTGCGGTTCAAGGCGACCCGCGCCTACAGCCCGACCTTCATGTATCGCGCGCTGCAATCGGGCCAGGCCGATGCGATCTCCGCTTTCTCCTCCGACGGCCGCATCGCGGCGGATCACCTGACCTTGCTCGCCGATCCGAAAGGCGCGATGCCGCATTATGATGCGATCCTGCTCGTCGCACCCACACGCGCCGGCGATCGATCCTTCCTGTCCGCGCTTCGCCCGCTGGTGAACCTCATCCCGGTCGAGGCCATGCGCATGGCCAATTATTCGGTCGATCGGGATAAGGACAAGCAGAGTCCGGAAGCCGCCGCCCGATGGCTCGACGCGCATCTGACGACGGCCCGCCGCTGACACGCTTCCCCGCATCGCAACATCGGTTCACCGCCGCTTCATTGACGGCCCGCCATGATCCAGCGCACTGGCGCGATGATACAACATATCTTTTAATCAAGGATCACCAGATTGCGGACTTTGATCGGGGCATCGATGATCGCCATGATGGCGGCGGCTGCGCACGCTGCGGACACACCCGCGGCCGGCGACCCCACCCCGCCCAAGCCGCCGGTCGAGGTTAAAGGGCCCGATACGTCGAATGCGCACCCGAACGAGGTCGTCATCACGGCGCGGCGCCTGAGCGAGGCGCGCGCCGCGATCCAGCCGAGCCTTGGCGCCACTTCTTACGGCGTCACCAACAGCACGATCCAGGCGCTGCCCGGCGGCGACAATCAGCAGTTCAATCAGATCGTGCTGCAATTGCCGGGCGTGGTGCAGGACGGGGGCGGGCAGTTCCACGTCCGTGACGACCATAACGGCCTGCAATATCGCATCAACGGCACGATCCTGCCGGAAGGTATCGCCGTATTCGGCCAGACGCTCAGCCCGCGCCTGATCGATCATTTCGCGCTGCTGACCGGTGCGCTGCCCGCGCAATATGGCCTGCGGACCGCCGGCATCATGGATATCACCACCAAAACGGGTTTCCAGAACAGCGGCCGGATTTCGCTCTACGGCGGCAGCCACGGCACGATCGAGCCGAGCGCCGAATATGGCGGCTCGTCGGGCAACACCAATTACTTCGTCTCGGGGGATTTCCGCCGCGACAAGCTCGGGATCGAGAGCGTCGACGGCTCCTCCACCCCGCTGCACGACAAGACCACGCAGGCCACCGCCTTCGGCTATGTCGACCATATCCTCGACAGCGACAATCGCGTGTCGCTCATCGGCGGCTATTCCGACCAGCGGTTCCAGATTCCCAATCCGCGCGGACTGCACCCCGATCTCGGCTACGCGATCGACGGCCAGAGTGATTTCCTGTCCGACGATCTCGACCAGAAACAGCATGAGCGCACCGCCTTCACCCAGGCGTCCTATCTTCATCACGGCAGCCGGCTGACGCTGCAGGCAAGCCTGTTCGCGCGTTATTCGTCGCTCACTTATACGCCCGACGTCGCCGGCGAGCTGCTGTTCAACGGCCAGGCACAGCGCGCGGTAAAGCACGATTTCGCCTTCGGCGGCCAGGTCGAGGCAGCCTATCGGCTCGACAGCGCGCACACGCTACGCGGCGGCGTGATCGTCTCCCGCGACCATAGCAGCAGCGATACCACTACCTACGTCTTCCCGGTCGCGGCGCCCGCGCCGGGCGCGGACCCGGTGCAGACCGGCCCTTATTTCGCGATTCCCGAAAAGGGCGGGGCGACCGAAATGACCTATTCGGCCTATCTGCAGGACGAATGGAAGATCGCCCCCGGCGTCACGATCAATTACGGCGGCCGCTTCGACCTGTACGACGCCTATCGCCGGGAACATCAGTTCAGCCCGCGCATCAATGCCGTGTGGCAGGCGACCGCCGGAACCACGCTGCATGCCGGCTATGCGCGCTATTTCTCGCCCCCGCCGTTCGAGCTGGTCGCCAGCACCAGCGTTGGCAAGCTGATTGGCACCAGCGGCGAGGCACCGGGCACGCTCAACACCACGCCGATGGCCGAGAAGCAGAATTATTTCGACGTCGGGCTCGAACAGAAACTGGGCGAGGGGCTGAGCTTCAGCCTCGACGCTTATTATCGCAAATCGCACAATCTGGTCGACGAGGGGCAATTCGGCGCCCCAATCATCCTGCAGCCGTTCAACTACCGGCTCGGCACGATCAAGGGGATCGAGGCGAACCTCACCTATCAGCGCGGCCCCTGGCTGATTTACGGCAATTTCGCCGCCGCCAGCGCCAAGGGCAAGGACATCGTCTCAAGCCAGTTCGCGTTCGATCCCGACGATCTCGCTTATATCAAGGATCATTATATTCACCTGGACCACGACCAGAAATATACGGGCTCGGCCGGCATCTCCTACGCGTTCAAGGAAGGCGAGCTGGAAAATACCAAGCTCGGCCTCGACATGCTCTACGGATCCGGCCTGCGCACCGACGGCGCCACTCCCAATGGCGGCGTGCTGCCCAGCTACGCACAGTTCAACCTGTCGATCAGCCATCGCTTCATGGTGTCCGGGCTTGAGGTGCGCTTCGACGTCGTCAACATCGCCGACAAGAAATATGAGATACGCGACGGATCGGGTATCGGCGTGGGCGCCCCGCAATATGGCCCCCGTCGCGGCTTTTTCGTCGGCATCAGCAAGGACATTTAACAAGGACAGGCGCATGGCCGATTTCATGCCCATCAAAGGCGGCTGCCTGTGCGGTGCGCTCCGTTACGAGGCGAAGGCGGAGCCTATTTATGCCGGGCTTTGCTATTGCGCCGATTGCCGCAGGGCCTCGGGATCGGGGTTCATTCCGTTCATGGGATTCCGCGCCGTCGATCTCGTCATCAGCGGCGAAACGCGCCAGTCGCACGTAACAAGCTTCAGCGGCGGTATCGCGACGCGCAACCATTGCGCGCACTGCGCCGGTCTCGTTTTCGGCGGCATCCACGGGGAAACCGGCGAGCATACGATCTATGCCGGCTCGCTCGACGATCCGACGCGCTTCGTCCCCAGCGTCGCGCTGTTCGTGCGCGATCGCCCCGCCTGGGCTAAGGTGGAAATCGGGCTTACCGAATATGAGACGATGCCCGGCTGACGCCGGGCCATCATTGAGACGGTGCAAGCTTGGTGTTGAGCACCCAGCCGACATTGTCATTCTCGTCGGCGACCTCCCACCAAAGATCCTGCTTCTTGCCGGTCGGGTAGACGATCGTTCCGGGCGGAAGCGTGCGGATCGTCGCGCCCGATGCCGCCGCGGTCTTGTGGAGGGCGACCGGGCCCATCGTGGTGAAGGTCCGCGTCGGCGCGGCCTCCGCCGTTCCTTCGCTGCCCGGGCCGACCAGGTTGAGCGAGGTCACCAGTTTCGAATAGGCCTGGATGAAGGAGAGCGTCACCATACGGCCGACATCGGTATTGTCGTATCCGCCACCGACCGCGCCGACCGCGCCGCCCAGGAAGCCGACGCCGCCACCGCCGCCGAAGCTGATATTGTTCTTGGCGGCATAGCCGTCCTCGGTCGCGATCGTCTCGGTGGTGCGCACATTGGTGAGCGACAGGACCGTATTGGCTTCGACCTTGCGCGAACGGATGCCCCCGACCAGCCCGCCCAGCCGGCCGCCGACCAGCCCGCCGATCGCGGCACCCGCGCCGCCGCCGCTAACGTTGCTGTTCGCGCCCTGGATTTCGGCGACGAGCACATAATCCGCCGCCTTGATCTGGCCCTGCCCGACATTGGAGCCGCGCTGCAGGCCAAGGTTTCCGCCGATCGCCCGCTCGCGCTCGGCCGCATTCAGGCCCGTGCCGCGATCGACCAGGTTGAAGCAGCCCGAACGCTGGATCATGACCTTGAGCAATTTGGACGGCGGCGACAGGCTGAACTGGGTCCAGCCGATCGGATCGTCACCGTCCGCAACCGAGACCGTACCGAGCTTGCGCGTGCAATGCGGCACGTCGTTCATCGTCTGCTGCTGCAATTGCTGTCCGCTCGAGGCCTTGGCGAGCTTCGGGTCTGCCATCGCGGACGTCGCGACAAGTGACGCCGCCAGCGCGGCGAAACAGGCGTTGTTGAGCAAGGTCATCGCATCTGCCCCCCGTCATCCGCTCCGCCCGGAATGCGGCCCGGAGCCGGAGCTGTTATCAAATGACAATCAGGAACTTATCCTACGCCCATTTGCGTCAGCACGAAAGCGAACGCTTCTGCCCGTTCGCGCAGAGCCTCAAACCTGCCCGATTTGCCGCCATGGCCCGCGCCCATGTTGATCTTGAGCAGAAGCATGTTCTTATCCGTCTTTGTCGCGCGCAACCGGGCGGCCCATTTGGCCGGCTCCCAATAGGTCACGCGCGGATCGTTCAGCCCGCCCGTGATCAGCAAGGGCGGATAGGCCTTGGCCTCGACATTGTCGTACGGGCTGTAGCTCCGGATCAGTTCGAACGCTCCCTTGTCGGTGATCGGATTGCCCCATTCGGGCCATTCGCCAGGCGTCAGCGGCAAGTCCGCATCGAGCATCGTGTTGAGCACGTCGACGAACGGCACATCCGCCACCACCGCGCCCCACAGATCGGGATCGGTGTTCGTCACCACCCCCATCAGCTCGCCCCCCGCCGATCCGCCGTTGATCGCGATATTGCCCTTGGACGTGAAGCCCGCCGCGATCAGCCCCTTGGCCGCATCGACGAAGTCGCGGAACGTGTTCCAGCGCGCCTCCGCCTTGCCCTGCAGATACCAGTCATAGCCGAGATCATCGCCGCCGCGGATATGCGCGATCGCATAGGCCCAGCCGCGATCGAGCAGGCTCAGCCGCCCGGTCGAGAAGCTCGGCGGGATCGCATGGCCGTAGGCGCCATAGGCATACAGAAAGACCTTGCCGCTGCCGTCCCGGGGAAAGCCCAGCGGATAGACGATCGAAACCGGCACCTTCGCGCCGTCGCGCGCGGTCACGGTCAGCCGCTCGGTCGCATATTTCGACGCGTCGTACCCCGACGGCACTTCCTGCACCTTGAGCACGGTCAGCGCGAGCGTGTCGGGGTCGCAATCATAGACGGTGAGCGGCGTCACCATCGACGAATAGGTCAGCCGATAGGCGGCCGGTGCGAACTCCGGATTGGTCGACGCGCCTGCGCTGTAGCTCGCCTCGGGGAATTGCACCCGTTGCTCCGTGCCGTCCCACCCGCGCAGGATGATCTGGTCGAGCCCGCCGATCCGCGCCGCGATCATCAGGTGCCGGTCGAACGCAGCGATCCCGGTAAGATAGACCTCGTCCGAACCGCCCACGACTTCTTCCCACACGCCCGGATTGGCCGGATCGGCACGGACGATGCGGAAATTGACGTGATCGTCGTTGGTCAGGATCCACAAGGATCCGTGCGCCGAATCCACGCTATACTGCCGCTTCACCTGGCGCGGGCTGATCAGGATCGGCTCGGCGGCGGGGTCGGAGGCCGGCACAAGCCGCACCTCGTTCGTCTGATTGTCGCCGGTCGCGATCTCGATCCACCGGCGGTCGCGCGTCGCGCCGACCGCGACGCGAAAGCCCTCATCGGCTTCCTCGTACAGCACCCGATCGCCCTTCGGATCGCTGCCAAGCCTGTGCAGCAGCGCGCGGTAGCTGCGCCAATTGTCGTTGACCTCGGTATAGGCCAGCGCATCCGATGCCGCGCTCCACGCGACCGCACCGTTGCTGACCGCGGTCACGGTCTCGACATCCGCGCCCGTCGCCAGATCGCGGATGCGCAGCATGTAGCGTTCCGCGCCATTGTCGTCCGCGCTCCACGCCATCAGCCTGCCGTCCGGGCTGATCGAAACCGCCCCCACGCGGAAATAGTCCTTGCCGGCGGCTTCCTTGGGCTCGTCGAGGATCAGCTGGTCCGCGCCGCCCGCGACCGGCCTGCGCCACCATTTCGGATATTGGCCGCCCTCCTCATAGGCCCACCAATAGAGCCAATCGCCTTCCTTCTGCGGAACGGAGGCATCGTCCTGCTTCACCCGCCCCTTCATCTCTTCATAGATCGTGTCGATCAGCCCCTGATGCGGCGCCATCGCCGCCTCGAAATAGGCATTCTCCTGCTTCAGGTAGGACAGCACCTCTGCGTCGGTGACGTTCGGATAGCCCGGATCCTTCAGCCAGGCCCACGGATCCTCGATCCGGATGCCGTGATGTTCGAAACTGTGGGGCTTGGTCGCGGCGACGGGGGCTGATGTGTCGGTCATGCCGCCTCTGTGGGGATAGCGCGCGTGTCCCGCAAGCACCGGCGCGATCGCCCAGGCCCGTCGCATGGAGAGCGAGCGGCGCTCATGCGTTGGCGGCATGTGGGTTTGATCCCCGCCGGATGAGGTCTATTACGCCCCGATGTCCACCTATGCCGATCGCCTCCAGGCTCTTCGCGAGGAGCTTGCCCGCCGCCGTCTCGACGGTTTCGTCGTGCCGCTCACCGACGAGCATATGTCCGAATATGTCGGGGCCTACGCCCAGCGCCTGGCCTGGCTGACCGGTTTCCAGGGCTCGGCCGGTACCGCCGCCATCTTGCCCGCGGAGGCCGCGATCTTCGTCGATGGCCGCTACACGCTGCAGGTGCGCGAGCAGGTCTCCGCCGATCAATGGAGCTACCAGTCGGTCCCGCAGACCAGCGTGGCCGCCTGGCTGTCGGAGCATGCGCCGGAGGGCGCGCGCATCGGCTACGATCCCTGGCTCCATACCAAGACCTGGGTCGAACAGGCGACCAAGGCGCTCGCGGAGAAAGGCGCCACGCTCGTCGCGGTCGACACCAATCCGATCGATGCGGTCTGGCCCGATCAGCCGCTGCCGTCCAATTCCCGCCTGGTGGTTCAGCCCGACCGGTTCGCCGGTCGCTCGTCCGCCGAGAAGCGCCAGGAGATCGCCGACTGGCTGGCCAAGGCCAAGGCCGACGCCGCGGTCCTTTCCGCGCTGGATTCGATCGCCTGGACCTTCAACGTGCGGGGGGCGGACGTCGATCGCACGCCGGTCGCGCTCGCTTACGCCCTCGTCAATGCCGACGGCACCGCCGACCTGTTCGTCGCGCCGGAAAAGATCGGTGAGGATGTCGCGCAGCACCTCGGCAATGCGGTCCGCATCCATCCGCGGGACGCTTTCGCCGGCCACCTCGCGCAGATGAAGGGCAAGCGCGTCGCGGCCGACCCCGAACGCGCGGTCTCCGCCATCTTCAGGTCGCTCGGCGATGCCGGTGCGACCGTGCTCGAACTGCGCGATCCCGCCGTCCTGCCCAAGGCGATCAAGAATGCGGCCGAGATTGCCGGCCAGGACGCCGCGCAGGCGCGCGACGGGGCGGCGCTTACGCGCTTCCTCCACTGGCTGTCGGTCGAAGCGCCCAAGGGCGGAGTCGACGAGCTGACCGCCGCCGCGAAGCTGCTGAGCTTCCGCGAGCAAACCGGCGCGCTCAGGGATTTGTCGTTCGACACGATATCGGGCGCCGGGCCGAACGGCGCGGTGGTCCATTACCGCGTGAGTCCGGAAACCAACCGCCGGCTCGAACCGAACTCGCTTTATCTCGTCGATTCGGGCGGCCAGTATCAGGACGGCACCACCGACGTCACGCGCACCGTGGCGATCGGCGAGCCGACCGCGGAAATGCGCGACCGTTTCACGCGCGTGCTCAAGGGGCATATCGCGCTCGCCCGCGCTGTCTTCCCGCAGGGCACGCGCGGGTCGCAGCTCGATACGCTCGCGCGGCAATATCTATGGGCCGCCGGTCTCGATTATGCGCATGGCACCGGCCATGGCGTCGGCTCCTTCCTCGCCGTGCATGAAGGGCCCCAGCGGATCGCGCCCGGCGGTGGGGGTTTCGCCGGCGGTGATGAGCCGCTCCAGGCGGGCATGATCCTTTCGAACGAGCCCGGCTATTACAAGACGGGCGAATATGGCATCCGCATCGAGAATCTGGTGCTGGTCGAGCCGCGCGAGGTCGCGGGCGCGGAGAAGAAGCTGCTCGGCTTCCGCACCCTGACCTTCGCGCCGCTCGACCGCCGCCTGATCGACCTCGACCTGCTCGACCGCGAGGAGCGCGCTTGGGTGGATGGCTATCACGCGCAGGTCGCCGCGCTGATCGGCCCGCAGCTGGACGGCGAAGTCGCCGACTGGCTGAACGCGGAGACCGCGCCGCTTTAGTCGGCTAGTCCTTGGCGCGATCGCCGGAAGGACGCGGCGGTGACGTATCGGCAGTCGCCTTCGTCTCCGTCCCGTCCTGTTGCCGCGCCTGCATTTTCCTCCGCCGCAGATTGGCTCTCAGCGCCTCCGCGAGGCGCGCCTGCCGATCGGGATTGTCTTTTGCCATGGAAGGTTCCTTGACCTTGGGCGCAGGCTTGTCCATAGGCCGCCTTCCCCGAGCGCTCCGGCGCCTTCGGGACCAGCATGCTGGTGCCTTGCTGCCGTAGCTCAGTGGTAGAGCGCATCCTTGGTAAGGCTGAGGTCGTGAGTTCAATCCTCACCGGCAGCACCAGCATTTTTCGAGAGAAACGGTGAGATAACCCCTTCGGGGCACTCGTACCCTTGCGCTGGGAGCGGGTATCATCGGCGTAACGGGGATGCCAGCGAACGGCATTGCCGACCACAATCGGTTCGGCGAAAGTGCCGGAATGACGACCGATGACAGGGCCGAGCGGCTTTACGAGAGGGCAACCGCAATCCTCGACGGCAAGGCGAACGGGTTTGGGGAACCGATCCTGTGGCATCTGGCCTTACGGCGTAATCCTGCGGCTATGATCGACCTAGCCAACCGCCTTTCCTGTTCGAACCAATTGTCCGACCTTGGACGAACCGGCGATGCGTGGAGCGCGGCGGGGATGTACCATCGCGCCTACCGGATGGGCGAACATCGTGCCGCACAGCATCTGGCGGTAGGTTGCTTCAATCGACGCGACTTGGCGGGCTATCGCCATTGGCTTCGTCGTGCCGCGAATGCGGGTGACCGGGACGCTTTCGCGGAATTGCGCCGGTTCGAATTGCGGCTTCCCCACCGCGCGGCAGGACAGGTGGGGCGGAAGCGTCCGTACAGACGGGGCGAGTGACACTCAGCCGGTCGCCATCGCCGACATGGTCCGATTGGGATAGAGCTCGGACTAGATAGTCCGCCACCGAAACGGCCTACAGGCGTATTCGATTCTCCGCCCGATGAGGCAGGAGAACGCGATGTCAGGCCACCCTGCCGACGCGCCGCCGACACGATGGGCCATCGGCCCGATGGGGGAGCGGCTGACGCTGGAAGCATTACCCTCGCCGACGACGCGGCGGTGGGTCATCCGGCGCAAGGCCGAGGTCGTCTGCGCGGTCAACGGCGGGTTGTTGACGCGCGAGGAGGCCGTGCGGCGCTATGACATCAGCGAGGCCGAATTCGAAGCCTGGCGCCATTCGGTCGAACGGCACGGCCTGCTCGGCCTGCGCAGCACGCGAAGCCAGTATTATCGCGATCGCGAAAAGCGATTCCTGTAACGCCGCCGCTCGCGAACTCCGGGCAAAGAAAACCCCCTCCGCCATCGGCGAAGGGGGTTCCTGAAGTTGGTTTGAGCGCTCTTACCAGCTGCCGCGCAGGATGAACGAATAGCGGCGGTCGCTGATGAAGTAGCTGCGCGGGCCGATCTTGCCGTCAGCCGTATATTGCTGAAGCGTCTTGGTCACCGCGTTGTTGAGGTTCACGGCCTGGATGCCGAGCCTCAGGCCCTTCGTCAGAGTCAGGAACGCCGAGGCGTCGAGATGCCCCTCCGCGGCATTGTAGATCGGGAAATACGGGATGATCACGTCCGCTGCGGTCAGCAGGAACTTCGATCGCCACGTATAAGCCGCGCGAAGCGAGATCGGCCCCTTCTCGTAGAAGACCACCGCGTTCACATTGTGCTTCGACAGCTGCTCGAGCGGGAGACGCCCGTTCCCCGTGGGCGGGGTATTGTCGGGCGAGCCGCCGTTCAGGAAGCTGTTCGGAAGCCCCGAGCTCTTCAGATAGGTGTAGGACAGGCTGGTGCCTAGGCCGCTAAGCGGGCCAGGCAGGAAGTCGAAGGTCTGCTGGTAAGCAGCCTCGAAGCCCTTGATCGTGCCATATCCATTATAGTTGGACGGGATGCGCACCTGGATCGGCACCGTGATGCCGTTCTGGGTGAATTCCCGCGGCGTCTGGGCCGCATAGAAGAAATTATGCACCCGCTTGTAGAAGACGTCCAAGGTCAGCGATCCGACGCGGGCAAAATACCATTCGACCGTTGCGTCGAACTGCTGAGCCGTCGCCGGCTTCAGATAAGGATTGCCCAGATTGAACGTGACGAGCTGGGATTCGGCGTCGAACGACGACGTGAACGAGTTCCGGATGTTCGCCAGTTCAGGCAACGTCATGACCTTCGACGCCGCCAGACGCATGACCAGGCTACGCGTCACGTCCAGCTTCAGGTTGAAGCTCGGCAGCCACTGCGTGTCGTTCTTCTTGCCGACGTTGAGCGTCGGCGCGCCGGTCGCGAAAGCGCGCAGCTGGTCATAGGCAGCCTGCCCGATCTGGCAGATGCCGCCAGGCTGGCCCAGGATAACGCCAGGCGGCACATTCGGCGGTGGCGTGCTCGGGGTCGCGCAACGTTGCGCATAGGTCTGATCGACGCCGAGGTCGCGCTGCGAGATGAAGATCGAGCCTGTCGAGGCGACCCGCGTATTGACCATGCGCAGGCCGATATTGCCCGAAAGCTTGACGTCGCCGAACACCGGCGCATCGCGGCCGAAGCTCAGCATGAAGTAGGCGTCGCGGTTCTTCTGGCTGACCTGCTGGACTTCGTTGGGCAGGTAGGGCGTGCCGGGGATGACATTGCCGCGTTCGGCCAGCGGAACCCAGCCGCTGCCGGTACCGATGCCCTGCGCCTCGATCGACTTGAAATAGTTCGACGCGTCGCGGTAGCCGCCGATCAGGTCGCCGTTGTAATAATAAGCCGGCGGCGGAGCGATAGCGTCACCCCGGAAGAAGTTCTTGAACGTGAACAGGCCGGAATGGTCCGCGGACTTCTGGAACGAAACCGGTCCCGCACCGCCCCAAACCTCGCTCAGCGCACCCCAGTTATAGGTCGTATAGCGGACCGTTTCCTCGCGGTCGGCATAACGCGCGCCGAACTTCAATCGCTTGAGGAAGGGGTCATCGCCGCCGAAATTGTAGACGATATCCGCCTTGCCCGCCCATTCGTGACCCGTCGAATGCTCGATATGGTCCATGGCGGCACGCCAGAATTCGTTATTCCGGTCGTTGAAATATTGCGAATCCGATTCCGCCGCGAGCTTCGGATCCGGCGTCGCCCACGTGTAGGTCAGATAGAGCGGCTTGTGCGGGACGATCTGCGGCAGCTTGCCGGTCAGATCGAGTTCTTCGTCGGCGAAGGTCGAACCGAAGACGCGGAAGTCGAGATTGTCGTGCTGCGCCTTCGTATAGTCGCCGTCGACATTGATCAGCCAGTGATCGTCAGGCGCGAACTGGAAGTTCAGGCCGTAATCGCTGACGCGGTTGCGCTCGTCGATCTGGCCGCGCGACATGCTTTGCTGCATGCCGCCGACAGGTGCGGTGCCGACATTGCCGCGCCAGCCGCCGCCGGGAAGGGTGATGTAACCCTTCTCGAACAGGCCGTTGCTGTCATAGGTGTAATTCTTGGTGGTTCCGACCGGGCATTCCGCCCGCGTGGTCGCGTCGCCGTTGCTGGCGTGCGGGCCATCCTGGTTCTGAAGGCAGCCGGCCGGATAGGTGTTGTAATCCGACAGGTCCGGCGCGCTTTCGAACGTATGCTCGCCCCAGGCATTTTCGGAACTGGTGCGCAGGAACTGCGCCGTCAAATGCGCACGGCGGTCGAGGCTTTCCCACTGGGCGGCCAGGCTGATGCCGCGCCGCTTGCGGTTATAATCTTCCTGCCGGAACTGGCCGCCGAGCGGCGCGTAGCGCAAGGTCGCCGGATCGAGGAATCCGTCGGCGCCGGGCGTGTTCGCCGCGCCGCAGGCCGAACCCGCCGCGGGCAAGGTCGTCGTATCGGCGGTTCCTGGCAGCGGGTTGCGGCAGATAAGCCGGCCCTTGGTGTTGGATGCGACCACCAGCGCGCCGTCACGCGTCTGAATGTTGGTCACGTTCAGGCCCTGCGACTGCGAGCGGATCTGGGAGAAGGATGCCGATGCCAGCAGGCCGAGACGGCCGATACCCGTGTCCCACGTGTCGCTGACCAGCGCGGACCAGGTTGGCGACAGCCGCTTCTCCAGGTCGCCGTAGCTGCCCTCCACGTCGAAGCCGATGTGGAAGCCCTTGCTGTCGAACGGCTTGCGCGTGTTGAGGTTGACGGTGCCCGCCAGCCCGCCTTCGATCGCCTCGGCGGTCGCATTCTTGTAGACTTCGACCGATCCCAGCAATTCGGCCGGCACGTCCGCGAAATTGATCGCCTGGCCGCCGACGCCTGCTGAGAAGGTGTCGCGTCCGTTGAATTCCGAACGGACGAAATTCAGGCCGCGCACGACGACGCCCGAACCTTCGACCGAGAAGTGGTCAGGGTCGTTGCTGCCCGCGAAACGGTTCATCGCGACGCCGGGAACGCGCTGCAGCGCTTCGGTCACCGAGCGATCGGGCAAGGCGCCGATGTCCTGCGCGGTGATCGCGTCGACGATCGTGTCCGAATTGCGCTTGATGGTCTGCGCATTGGCAAGACTGGCGCGGATGCCGGTGATCGTGATTTCTTTGGCTTCACCGCCGGCCGCATCGGTCGCGGCCGCCGGCGCATCCGCCGCTTGGGCCATGACCGGCGCTGTCATTGTCGTCAGGGCAATTGCGGAAACGCCGCACTTCAGAACCCGGCCGAGACGATCGGCATACGGACTTGCGGCATCGGAATGAAACATCAGGCACCCTCCCCCTTAAAATGACAACGCTGACTTCTGCGGTCGCGTGTTCTCTTGCGGTAGCGATAACTTGGGTTGCGGGATTGAGCAAGATGGTTTCATAATTGGTTTGTGAAACGGTCGAATTCGACTGCAAGCCGGCCGATTGTGGCAAGTGTGCAACGTTTTTGCCGGATATCTTGGGCATAGGTAGCCCGCTAAAGCGCGGGTTGACCGCTCCCTCGGCGGGCCTCCATGATCACGTAAACAAGCGAGTGGGGGGAGGCGGCATGGCCGCGAAACGCGTCGTTATCGTGGGCGGCGGCACCGCGGGGTGGATGACCGCCGCCGCGCTGGCGAAGCTGTTGCCCGCGCGCTGCACAGTCCATCTGGTCGAATCCGAGGCGATCGGCATCGTCGGCGTCGGCGAGGCCACCTTGCCGCATATCCGCGCCTTCAACGAACGGCTCGGCATCGACGAGGCGGATTTCATGGCCTCGACCCGCGCCACCTTCAAGCTGGGGATCGAGTTCGTGAACTGGGGCCGGATCGGCGACAGCTATATCCACCCGTTCGGCACGTTCGGCCCGGGCGGGGGCGAAGTGGATTTCCATCAATTCTGGCTGCGGCTGAAGCAGCAGGGAATCAATGTGCCCGACCTCGACCGCTTTTCGATGGCGTGCACGATGGGGCGGATGAACCGGTTCGCACTCCCCTCGCGCGATTCGCGCCGGCTCGATTCCACCTTCGGCTATGCCTACCAATTCGACGCCACGCTCTATGCGCCCTACCTGCGCGCGATCGCGGAAGGGATGGGCGCCAAACGTACCGAAGGGCGCATCATCGCGGTTCAGCGCGACGGCGAAAGCCGCGACATACGCTCGGTCCAGCTCGAAAGCGGCGAGACGATCGGGGGCGATCTGTTCGTCGATTGCTCGGGCTTCGTCTCGCTTTTGCTCGACAAGACGTTGGGCGAGCCGTTCGAGGACTGGTCGAAATGGCTGCTCAACGACCGCGCCACGGCCATGCCGTGCCGGACCGAAGGCGCGGTCACGCCTTATACGGGCGTGATCGCGATGCCCTATGGCTGGCGCTGGCGGATCCCGCTCCAGCACCGCACGGGCAACGGCTATGTCTATTCGAGCCAGTTCCTGTCGGACGAGGACGCGGCCACGGCCCTGATCGGGGCGGTGGAGGGCGAACCGATTGCGGAGCCGCGCGTCCTGCGCTTCAAGGCCGGACGGCGGCGGCGCAGCTGGGTCAATAATTGCGTCGGCGTCGGGCTCGCCTCGGGCTTCCTCGAGCCGCTCGAATCGACCAGCATCTATCTGATCCAGGCGGCGATCACCGCCTTGCTCGAACTGTTCCCGCAAGACGATATTTCGCCGGTCGATCGCGACGAGTTCAACCGTCTGATCGACCTCGAATATGACAGGATCCGCGACTTCCTGATCCTGCATTATCATGCGACCGAGCGCACCGACACGCCGTACTGGGATTATTGCCGGACGATGGAGATCCCCGATAGCCTCGCCGAAAAGATGGAATTGTTCCGTCGCCGCGGCCGGGTCGTCAAATATCGCGAAGGCGTTTTCCTCGATGCCAGCTGGGTGGCGGTCTATCTCGGCCAGCGCGTCATTCCCGAGGGCCATGATCTGCGCGCCGACGCCCCCTCGCCCGAGAGCCTGGTCGCGGGCATGCAGAAGCTCGCCGCCGACATATATGGCCTGTCCGGCGCGATGGAGGATCATGGCGCTTACCTCCGCCGCTATTGCCCCATGAAGGATGCCGCGTGAGCGCAGAAAGGATGCGCGACGTCGTCGTGGTAGGGGGCGGCCTTCTCGGCTGGTCCGCGGCCGCGGCCTTGCGCCGCAAGATCCCGGCGCTGCGCGTGACGGTGATCGCGCTACCGCCGCCCGCCGACGCACTGGCCGAACGGATCGGCAGCACCCTGCCCTCGATCATCGAATTCCACCGCGATCTCGGCATGAGCGATGGCGACGCTCTGCTTCGCGCCAATTGCAGCTTCCGGCTCGGCACCGAATATGACGGCTGGGCCGGCGACCGCCCATCCTACGTCCATGCCTACGACCGGTACGGGCAGGCCATCGGCACCGCGTCTTTCCACATCCACTGGTTGCGCCAGGCCAGGCTCGGAACGCCTGCGCCGTTCGATGCCTTTTCACCGGCCGCGCAACTGGCGCGCGCGAACCGTTTCGTCCTGCCCGACGAGGACCCCGCCTCCCCGTTCGCCCATTACGAATATGGGCTCGCGCTCGACCCGGTGGGCTACCCGCGGATGATGCGCGCTTATGCGCTTCACCTCGGCGCGCTTGAGCGCCCGGGCGTGCCCAGGGGCGTCACCCTGCGAGGTGAGGACGGCTTTATCGAAAGCCTCGCGATGGACGATGGCGGCACGCTGTCCGCCGATCTCTTCGTCGATTGCACCGGCCCGCGCGCCTTGCTGCGGAACGAGCTTGACCAGGCGTTCGAGGATTGGAGCGAATGGCTGCCCTGTGACCGGCTGCTGTTCGCCGACGCCCCGCCTCCGGCCGATCCCTCGCCGCTCGACCGGGCGATCGCGCACGGCGCCGGCTGGCGCTGGATCGCGCAATCCGCGAGCCGGACCTCGCATGGCTTCGCTTATGCCTCTGACGAGATCAGCGACGAAAAGGCGGTGCGCACGCTCCGCGGGCATGCCGGCGCCGATCCGCAGGCACCGGTCGCGATCCGCCAAGGCCGCCGGCCGGAGCCGTGGCTGCGCAACTGCGTCGCCCTGGGCGATGCCGCGACCATGGTCGAGCCGCTCGAATGGACCAACCTCCACCTCGCGCACAGCGCGATCGACCGGCTGGTGGCAATGATGCCAGACCGCGATTGCGCGCCGGTCGAGCTATGGGATTATAACCGCCAATGCGCGGCGGAAACGGATCGTGTGCGCGACTTCCTCGCGCTCCATTATGTGACGTCCGGCCGCACCGAGAGCCTGTGGCGCCGTCTCCGCGATGCCGCGCCCCCGCACAGCCTCATGCACACGCTCGCTCTGTTCCGCGAACGCGGCCGTCTGCCCTTTTACGAGGAAGAGACGTTCGGCCGCGACAGCTGGCTCGCCGTGCTGCTTGGCCAGGGCGTGATCCCGGCGCATATCGATCCGCTGATCGACGTGGTGCCGCCCGCCGACTCCGAACGGGCGATGGCGGTCATGCGTGATCATATAACGCGCCAGATCCCCGCGCTCCCCACCCAGGCGCAGTTCCTGGGCAATATCCGAAGGCAAGCCGCACGATGAACGAACATACGATCGAACATATCGTCATCGTCGGCGGCGGCACGGCGGGCTGGATGGCGGCCGCGGCGATGTCGCGCTTCATGAACAACGGCTTCACGCGCATCACCCTGATCGAGTCCGAGGAGATCGGCACCGTCGGCGTGGGCGAGGCGACGATCCCGCCGATCATCAACTTCAACCGCATGCTCGGGCTCAACGACGACGAATTCCTGCGCGAGACGCAGGGCACCTACAAGCTGGGCATCGAATTCGTGAACTGGGGCGGGATCGGCGAACGCTATTTCCATCCGTTCGGCGAGCATGGCGAGGATCTGAACGGGATCCATTTCCACCAGCTCTACCTGCGTGAGCGCAAGCGGCGCGTGCTGCCCGATATCTCGGCCTGGTCGATGAGCGCGGTCGCCGCCTCGATGGGCAAGTTTGCGCGGCCGCCGGTCGATGCGCGCTTCCCGCTCAACCAGCTTTATTACGCCTTCCATTTCGACGCCTCGCTCTACGCCAGATATCTGCGCCGCTATGCCGAGCGCGGCGGCGTCCGCCGGGTCGAAGGCAAGATCGTCGACGTGACGCTGCGTCCGGAGGACGGTTTCGTGCAATCGGTCACGCTGGCGGACGGCCAGACCATCGCGGGCGACCTGTTCCTGGACTGCTCCGGCTTCCGCGGCCTGCTGATCGAGGAAGCGATCGGCACCGGCTATGAGGATTGGACCAAATGGCTGCCCGCCGATCGCGCGATCGCGGTGCCGACGGCGCTGGCGGGG
>Ga0207705_10000041_pt1 | contig 183375 bp, 148 predicted proteins | sample KBSC13metaG_FD_184314 | JGI IMG/M metagenome (GOLD analysis project Ga0207705, IMG submission 184314) | Corn rhizosphere microbial communities from Kellogg Biological Station, Michigan, USA - KBS C1-3 metaG (SPAdes) (version 2) | ecosystem: Host-associated > Plants > Roots > Rhizosphere >... | reverse complement strand
CCCCGCATGATACCGTTTGTCCTGGATTGCGGTGACGAACGGTATCATGCGGGGGACTCGTCTTGACTGTAATTATCGATGCCCGTAAGATTTGCGCATGAAACGACGTGACTTTATGAAGGGCCTTGCCGTGGCTACGGCAACGGCGAGCACAGCCCTTGGGCAACAATATCCCGCACCGCAGGCCCAGAATCCACCTCCAGCCGCAAATGGGAAGGACCAGACAGCCCATCCCGCCGCGACGTCCAGTCCGCGGACACGGCGGATGGAGGCGATGTCGCGGTCCCGCACACCGAATATTCCAGTCTCGCAGCCCGATTCTGTCGCCATGACGGACGCACACTATTTCACCCCCGTGCGGTTTGCCACTCTGGTACAGCTATGCGAGATCATGATGCCTGCCAGCGACGATTATCCCAGCACCGCCAAGACCGGCACGCCGGAATTTCTCGACTTCTATATCGGAGCCTCGCCCGTTGAGCAGCAGGTCATGTACAACAACGGCCTCGATCGACTGAACGCCGATTCCATGAAGCAGTTCAATGTCCCGTTTGCGAAGACGGACGAGAAACAGGCCGACGCCGTGATCCGTCCCCATCTGAAGGGATGGATGGACGATCAGCCGCCGCGAGAAGCTCATGACCGCTTCATCAACCTGGCGCACCGCGACATTCGCATGGCCACCATCAACTCGCCTGCGTGGGCCGTCGCGGCTGAGGCTGCGGGCGATAGCACGCCGGGGGTAGGTCTCTACTGGCATCCTATCGATCCCGGCATCCAGACATGGGTCACTCACGATGCGGCCCACACCACACACACAACGAAGCATCAGCACTCCTAAGAGCATTTTCCTCAGAGAAGAAGACAGAGAGAGAGCATGGCACAGAAGAAGGTTGACGTCCTGATCATCGGATCGGGACATACGGGCGGAATGGCTGCAAAGATTCTGACGGAAAAGGGTATCGAGTGCACGATGCTGGACGCAGGCCCAATGCTGAATTTCGAGAAGGACCGCGAATTGAAGCCGGCGAATGAATTGCCCTACCGCGGCTTTGACGCGCCGGGCCGTCTGCCACACGTCTTTCAGTCAAGTGAGTTCAACGCGAATATATGGCTGGATGAGAAGGTTGCTCCTTACTCTCACCCACCGGACAAGCCCTATAACTGGGTTCGCGTGCGCAGCGTGGGAGGACGTTCTCCTTTCTGGGGACGGCAGTCCTTCCGCCATAGCGACTACGAGTTCAAGAGCAAGGACCACGATGGGTTCGGAGAAAACTGGCCCATCTCGCTGAAGGATCTCGTGCCGTACTATGAGCGTGTGGAGGAGATCTTCCGCGTTACCGGCCACACGGACGGCTTGCCGCAGTATCCAGACGGAAAATTTATCGAAGATAACTCGCCATGGTCGGGCGCAATGCAGCGATTCGTCGACGCCGGCAAAAAAATCGGCGTGCCTGTCACCAAACCGCGCTCCTCGCTGGGCAAGGACGGCATGGCGGCGTCGCTCAACCTGGTCATTCCAGACGCGGTCGCTACCGGCAAGCTCACCACCATCCCGAACGCAATCGTGCGGCAGATCACGGTGGACAAGAGCACCGGGCTGGCGGATGGCGTCATCTTCATCGACAGACACTCGCACCGGGAAATGGTCATGAAGGCCCGTGTCGTTATCGTTGCCGCCGGCACGCTGGAGACGACGCGCCTGCTGATGCTCTCGGAGATCTGTAACTCCAGCGGCGCTCTCGGTCATTACCTGACCGACCAGATCTACGGGGCGGGCATTCTCTGCTCGGTTCCGGAGGCGCGGGACGGCAAGGCGCCTCACGGCCTGATGGGTGGCGGAGCTTTAATCCCGCGCTTCCGCAATCTCACCACGAAGACGAACGGCTTCCTCCGCGGCTATGCCGTCAATGTCTCCTGCAGCAACGGCCCGTTCGACCAGCGCGCCCTGCCCTTCTACGGCAAAGAACTCGACCAGAAGTTGCAGAGCTACAACGGCAGCGGATTTTCCACGGGCATCATGGGCGAGACGCTCGGACACTATGAGAACCACGTATCACTGAACAAGCAAGTCCTGGATGCCTGGGGCATGCCCACGCTTAATATCTCCACCAAGTACACCACGAACGAAGTCAACATGACCAAGGACTATATCGACACCATGGCCGCAATGGCCGAAGCCGCCGGATTCGAAATTCTGCTCAAGAACTACCAGTTCAACCCGCCGGGTTACTCTATCCACGAACAGGGCACGGCCCGCATGAGCGACGACCCGAAGAAAGGTGTCGTGAACAAGTGGAACCAGAGTCACGACATGAAGAACCTGTTCATCACCGACGCCAGTGTCTTTGTCTCCGCCGGATGGCAGAATCCGACGATCACCATGAGCGCTCTCGCCATGCGCGCATCGGACTACCTGGCAGAAGAGATGCGCAAAGGGAACGTCTAACGTTCCGGCGCGATCTGAAACTCATCGATGTGCCGTCTCCTCCGGGAGACGGCACCCTGTTCCCAGGGGAGAGATCTCTCATGAAGAAGTTCTTCGTGATGCTTGTTATGTTGTTCGCTTCTACCGTAGCCATCTACGCGCAGGGTGCTGCAGCGCCGCCCGCTGCTCCTCCCGCTGCGAACCCACCCGCTGTGAACCCGCCCGCAAGCACCGCCGCACCTTCGGCGCCGGCCCCCGCGCAGCCCATCGCCTTCAATCACAAGCAGCACATCCAGACCGCGAAGATGTCCTGCAATGATTGCCATGAACCGCGGGGCAACGGCGCGGCGCTGGCCATGCCTCAGCCAGCCAAGTGCATGCGCTGCCATAACACCGTCGCTACCGACAACCCCGACATCAAACGTCTCGCCGACGCCGCCAAGAACGAAGATCCGATTCCATGGGTGCGCGTCTACCGTGTACCCTCCTTCGTGACCTTCAGCCATAAGACCCACTCTGCCGCCACCTGTGAGCAATGCCACGGACCCGTGGCTGAACGAACCGCCATCTCACTGGAAAAAGATACGAATATGGGCACCTGCATCGCCTGTCACCAGGCCAAGGGAGCGCCGACGGCCTGCGATACCTGCCACGCCCCCAGGGCAGAGAACGGTCGTCCTCCCCTTGGCGAGGACGCTCCCCTGCTGGCGCGCCTTCATATTCAACCGGCAGCAAAGTTCGCAATGACAGAGCCTGCATGGCACAAGACCTCTCGCGTCACGCCGCAGTTCGCTGTCCTCGCCAGTTTCCTGTACGCGCCAAACCTGTAGCTCCGATGACACCGCTCTTGATAAGAAGTCTTTGCGGTGCCTTGTGAAACTGACGAGAAACGCACTTCTCGTCAGTTATCCCACTATTCCTGCATCCTCGACCAACCGGACGTTGAGTTGTCTGGCCTGAGTTCAACGGCATTGCAGGCGCGTTAACTTGGACCGTAGACGGTAAGCCGATTGACATGGAGTTGAAGGTCGGCTGGAATCTCCCAGACGTGGCATCGGTACTTCAGAAGTTGAAGGCGGCCTGCAGGTCGATACTCCGGTTGGAGGCTGCGGAACCGAAGAAGCCTCCGGAGATTGCGGTCGACTGATTGAAGCGCGGTGATTGAATACATTTCGGCCCATCGCAGAAAAGGTAAGCGAATAGCGGCGAGGGACTGTCTGGTCGAGCCTTGGCGGACCGTTGTTCCCACTCAAACCTCCCGGCCCAAGGCCAAGGCAACCGCCTGGGCCTCCATGTCCGCCTCCCGGCCCGCCGCCGCCACCAACTTACTTGCAAAGAACAAGTAAGCTTTGCTATCGTCTCCCCTGTGCATGAGAAGTCCAAACCAAAACACCGCTCCGGCTGCCCCGTCAGTGTCGCGCTCGAAGTCTTTGGAGACCGCTGGTCTCTGCTCATCGTCCGCGATCTCATGGTGCGCGGCTATCACACCTTCAAGGAGTTCCAGCAATCCGGCGAAGGCATCGCCACCAACATCCTTGCCGACCGCCTGCAAAAGCTCGAAGCCGCGAAGATCATCACCGCGGAGCCGGCCGAGGCCGATGGTCGCCGGATCAACTACCGCCTCACCGAAAAAGGCATCGACCTCGCCCCCGTCCTGCTCGAGCTGCTGCTCTGGGGTGCGAAGCACGAAGAGACCGGAGCACCTTGCGCCGTCATGGTCGAGATGGCAAAGAACCGCACTGCCGTTCTCGCCGAAACTCGCCGCCGCTGGCATGAGCGGGATCTCACCCCACTGCTTCCCTCGTTTGACAAGATCCTGCCTTAACTAATTCTTGGAGGCGCATTCATGCAGGCAGAGATTCAGACAGCGAGCCCGTCGAACAAGCTACTCTGGACAGGCCGCATCCTCAGTATTCTTGCCATCCTGTTTATGCTCTTCGACGGCATAGGACATCTGCTGAAGCCGGCCCCGGTGGTGCAGGCGTTCGTTCAACTCGGCTTTCCGCTGCGCCTGTCCATCACCATCGGTGTCATCCAACTCATCTGCGTCATCCTTTACGCCATTCCGCGCACTGCCGTCCTCGGTGCGGTCGTATTGACCGGCTATCTCGGCGGCGCGGTCGCCATCCACATGCGAGTTGGCAACCCGCTCTTCGAGTGCACCTTTCCTGTACTCATCGGCGTATTGTTCTGGGCAGGTCTTCTCCTCCGCGACCCGCAGTTACGCGCAGTCTTTCCGGTCAGCAAGTAGCACTCTCGGGCCCACAGACCAAATACATAAAGGAGCAAAAATCATGAGCAAGGTAAGAGTCTTAGTCGGCACGCGCAAAGGCGCCTTCGTCCTCACCTCCGACGGCAAGCGGAAAAAGTGGGACGTCAGCGGCCCCCACTTCGCAGGCTGGGAGATGTATCACCTCAAGGGCTCGCCGGTTGATCCCAATCGCATCTACGCCTCCCAAACCAGTGGCTGGTTCGGCCAGGTCATCCAGCGCTCCGACGACGGCGGCAAGACATGGAACCCAGTAGGCAACAAGTTCGCCTACGAAGGCGTTCCCGGCACTCACCAGTGGTACGACGGCACCGCACATCCGTGGGAGTTCAAGCGCGTCTGGCACCTCGAGCCCTCGCTCACCGATCCCGACACCGTCTACGCCGGAATCGAAGACGCCGCCATCTTCCGCAGCACCGACGGCGGCCAGAACTGGAACGAGATCCCCGGCCTCCGCGAACACGGCTCCGGCCCGCGCTGGCAGCCCGGCGCGGGGGGCATGTGCCTGCACACCATCATCCTCGACCCCAGCGATCCACAGCGCATCTACATCGCCATCTCTGCCGCCGGAGCCTTCCGCACCGACGACGGCGGCAAGACCTGGCAGCCCATCAATCAAGGACTCCACTCGCAATACATCCCCGACCCCAAGGCCGACGTCGGTCACTGCGTCCACCACATCGCCATGCACCCCTCGCGCCCCAATACGCTCTTCATGCAGAAGCACTGGGACGTCATGCGCAGTGACAATGCGGGCGACCACTGGCACGAGATCAGCGGCAATCTTCCCACCGACTTCGGCTTCGCCATCGACGTCCACGCCCACGAGCCCGAAACCATCTACGTCGTTCCCATCAAGTCCGACTCCGAACACTTCCCCCTCGACGGCCAGCTCCGCGTCTATCGCAGCCGCAGCGGCGGCAACGAGTGGGAGCCACTGACCAAAGGCCTCCCGCAAGCCGACTGCTATGTCAATGTCCTCCGCGATGCCATGGCCGTCGACACGCTCGACTCCTGCGGCATATACTTCGGCACCACCGGGGGCCAGGTCTATGTCTCGCCCGATGCCGGAGACACCTGGGCCCCCATCGTCCGCGATCTGCCCGCCGTCCTCTCCGTCGAGGTCCAGACACTCGCATAACCAATGCGCGACTAACTACAAAAGATCGGGTGCCCCACCCATTGCAGCCTCATCGCAATGGGTGGGATCACCAGAATCTCGAATCGCAATCAGGCCTCAAATGAGCACACACACCAGAATCCGCGTTGAACTTCCCGCGCATCTCCGCACGCTGGCCCAGGTGCACGGCGAAGTGACGCTCCAGGTCGCCACCCCCATCACGCTACGCTCAGTCCTCGATGCCCTCGAAGCCCGCTACCCCATGCTGCTCGGCACTATCCGCGACCACGACACGCAACGGCGTCGCCCCTTCCTGCGCTTCTTCGCCTGCGAAGAAGACATCTCCCACGATTCCCCTGACCTTCCACTGCCCGAAGCCATCGCAACCGCAGCCGAGCCATTGCTCATCATCGGAGCCATTGCCGGCGGCTAAGATCCTTCGAAACCTACTGACAGACCGCTGTCAGCAGCCCCTGTTTAGTCTGTCTCAGTAAAGCCGAACAAAAATCCACCAACGGAGCAAACCGCCATGAAGGAATTCAATACCTACCTTAACTTCAACGGAAACTGTCGTCAGGCAATGGAGTTCTACGCAAAGTGTCTCGGTGCCGATTTGCAGGTTATACCCTACTCCGCGGGCCCCGCCGATATGCCTAAAGAGATGAAGGACACCGACAAAGTCCTCCACGCCAGACTGGCCAAGGATACGCAGGTCATCATGGCGTCAGACTGCCCTCCGGGAAAGCCAGTTAATGAGGGCAACAACTTCGCCATCAATATCAACTGCGACAGCCGTGAGGAAGTCGACAAACTCTTCAAGTCCCTCGGCGAAAAGGGCCAGGTCATTATGCCTGCCGCAGACATGTTCTGGGGAGCCTACTTCGGCATGGTCACCGACCAGTTCGGCATCAACTGGATGTTCAACTACGAGCTTCCGAAATAAAACCCGGGGAACGCGATACCGCCCTCCATCTCAGCCTCATTGCGATGGAGGGCGGTACCTTCTACTCCTGGCGCAGACTGATCGTCTGCGGAATCATCCAATATCCATAAATCAGCAGCGCCACGCCGATAAGAAGAGGGATCAATCCGGTCAGATAGACGCCATGCACCGGCACCAGGGCGTGCAGAAAAATCATGACCCCCAATCCTGTGGCCGTACAGATCAATCCCGCCAGCCGGAAACCTCCCACTCGCTTCGCCGCAGCAATCCGCTCCTGTTCTCGTAGATAGTCGAGCGCAGGATTACGTTCTCCGCCAACTTCCGCAATCCTCTTCAACATCTCGGCTTTGTAATAGGATTCCCGTTCCTGTTGGCGCGTGCCCGCCCAGGTCGCCACCGAGAGAAAGGTAAAGAGCGACAACGCTCCAACTGCCAGAAAGAAAAAAAGTGCAACGTCAGGGCTATTAATCATCGAAACTCTCCTTCAAGTTCATCGATATTGCTCTTACATACCGTGGGACATGCCCTCACTCCCTCCGGTTTCATTTCTTTCGAAATTCATCCACTGCCGGACGAAAATAAAATGCAACCGTAGATCTGTCCCTCAGGTCACACTGAGTCAAGAGAGGAGCAGCGATTGAGCGCAGCCGACGATCAGCACGATGTAGCGCAGGTCCTTGCGGGGAACACCTCCGCCTTCGAGGGCATCGTGCGCCGCTGGCAGTCTCCGCTCATCAATCTCGCATGGCGTTTCTGCCGCGACCGCAGCCGCTCCGAGGACATGGCGCAGGAGGCCTTCCTCCGCGCCTTCCGCAATCTCGCCTCGTGGCGGCAGGAATCGGCCTTCTCCACATGGCTCTTTTCGCTCGCGACCAATCTCTACTGCACCGAGATGCGTCGCATTCCCCCGCTGCAGTTGCCCTTCGACGAAGTCGTCGAACCCCGCGATCCTCGCTCCATCGACGGCGGCCTCGAGCGGCGCAATCATGAAGCCACCATCCATAAAGCTGTTCACACCCTGCCGCCGAAGTACCGCGAAGTGCTCATCCTGTATTACTTTCACGAGATGGATGTGCCGGCAACGGCGCGCAGCCTCAACATCCCCGAAGGCACCGTCAAGGCGCGCCTGTTTCGCGGCCGCGACATGCTTCGAGGCAAACTTCAACCGCTTGCCGACGTGCGTCTATGGGAGTCCGCATGAGCCATCTTCATCACCAGTCCAACGATCACAGCGACCCGCTCGATCCGATGCTGTTCACGGAGTTCAGCCACTCCGAGCAAATCCGGCCCTCCTCCGGCTTCGTACTCTCGGTCATGGACGCCATCCACGAGCAGACCGCCGCGCCACCGCCAATTCCTTTTCCCTGGAAGCGCATGCTGCCCGGAGCCATCGCCGCTCTTTGCGCCCTGTTGGCTTTCCTGATCTGGGCCTCATTGCAGACCCGCACGTCCTTCAACAGCAATTACAGCGTGTCTCTTTCGGCCCTCACTCCGCTCAATGCCACGCTCGGCTGGATCGCGCTCGCGTTGGTCCTCACCCTCGTCCTTGTCTCCCTGTCCTTCCGGCTGGCAGGCGGGGGGGGGCGCTGAGAATATAGAAAAGAGCATTCCGTCGTACCCTTTGCAAACATCTGCGGCCGATGGCCCTAAAATCAGCGGCATCGGTGCAAATCGGTGTTAAGCCCTTCGCCGCTGTGTAAAATGGCCTCGTACAAAATAAACCGCAAAACAGCATAGGAGAACCACAGCAATGTCGAAGTTGACCCCAGGTAAGCTCGCCGGACTCAAAGCCGTCTCCGACTCGCGCGGTGTCATCGCCGCAGCGGCGATGGACCAGCGCGGCTCCCTCCAGAAATCCCTCGCCAAGGAGCGCGGAGCCGCCGCCGACGCCCACGATCTCGAAGTCTTCAAGACCCTCGTCACCGAAGTTCTCACCCGCCATGCCTCGGCCATCCTGCTCGACCCCGAGTACGGCCTGCCCGCCTCCAAGCACCGCAACGGCAAGGGCCTCCTGCTCGCCTACGAGAAGACCGGCTACGACGCCCAGACCGCTGGCCGCCTGCCCGACCTGCTCGACCTCTGGAGTGTTCGCCGCCTCAAGGAAGCTGGAGCCGACTGCATCAAGATCCTGCTCTACTACACCCCCTTCGAGAAGTCGCACATCAACGACCACAAGCAGGCATGGATCGAGCGCATCGGCGATGAGTGCCTCGCCCACGACATCCCCTTCTTTCTCGAGTTCGTCGGCTACGACGCCGAGGGCGGCGACGAGAAGTCCCTCGCCTACGCCAAAAAGAAGCCCGAGATCGTCTCCGGAGCCATGGCCGAGTTCGGCAAGACCCGCTACAACGTAGATGTCCTTAAGGTCGAAGTTCCCATCGTCATGGAGTTCGTCGAAGGCACCAAGGCCTTCAAGGGCGAAAAAGCCTACACTCGCGCCGAAGCTCTCCAGCACTTCCGCGACGCCGAGGGCATGACCCACAAGCCCTTCATCTATCTCTCCGCCGGCGTCTCCAACCCGGTCTTCATTGAGACGCTCGAGTTGGCCGGCGAGTCCGGGACAAAGTTCAACGGCGTCCTCTGCGGTCGCGCCACCTGGAAGGACGGCATCGCCGTCTACGCCAAGCAGGGTGCCGATGCCTTCAAACACTGGCTCGAAACCGTCGGCGTAGAAAACATCAACAACGTCAACAACAGCCTCAAGGCGGCCAGCCCCTGGTACCTCAAGTTCGGCGTCAAGAGCATGGACGAACTCGGCTAGTACTCACCAAAATGCAGTAAATAAAGGCCCCGGCAACGAAACGGGGCCTTTATTTCATTGTCCGCATCATCCTGATTTGAGCGTAGTCGAATTAGTCCACCGCAAATAAAGGATGCATACAATCGATCCAAGACGTCATCGTACCTCCAAGGAGAATTTCATCATGATTAAACTCACAGACGCCCGCCGCATGATCGCAGCAGCAGAGAAGAAGGCCGAAGAGATCAAGCAACCCATGAACATCGCTATCGTCGATGAAGGCGGCAACCTGATCGCTTTTGAGCGCATGGAAAACGCCTGGCTGGGTTCGATCGACATTGCGCAGAAGAAAGCCTGGACCTCGCGCGCCTTCGACATCACCACCAAGGACCTCGGCGCAAACTCCCAATCAGGCGACCAGTTCTTCGGCATCCACGCGTCCAACAATGGCAAGGTCATGATCTTCGCCGGCGGTATCCCTCTCAAGAAGGACGGCAAAGTAGTAGGCGCAATTGGAGTAAGCGGCGGTTCAGGCGTGCAGGACCACTCAGTAGCAGAAGCCGGGGCAGCAGCGCTCTAACCGCGAGACTCGGCAAACGCATCCAACCGGGAAGAACGCCCAAACCGATCTGTGAAAGGCATAAGCCATGGCAGAGAATCGCGGAGTAGTTTTTCTAGGACAAAACACAGTGGAAGTACAGTCCATCGACTTCCCGAAGATGCAGAATCCCGCTGGCAAAAAAATTACCCATGGCGTGATCCTCAAGATTGTGGCCACCAACATCTGCGGCTCGGACCAGCACATGGTTCGCGGCCGCACCACCGCTCCAACCGGCATGGTGCTGGGCCATGAGATCACTGGAGAGATCATCGAAGCCGGTTCCGACGTGGAATATCTCAAAGTCGGTGACCTGGTCACCGTCCCCTTCAATGTCGCCTGTGGGCGCTGCCGCACCTGCCGCGAACAACAGACAGGCGTATGTCTCAACGTCAATCCCGGACGCGCCGGCGGCGCCTACGGCTATGTCGACATGGGAGGATGGATAGGCGGACAGGCCGAGTACGTGTTGGTCCCCTACGCCGATTTCAATCTGATTAAATTTCCCGACAAGCAGCAGGCGATGGAAAAGATCAGGGACCTCACCATGCTGTCCGATATTCTGCCGACCGGCTTTCACGGCGCGGTCACGGCAGGCGTAGGCGTCGGGGCAATCGTCTACGTTGCCGGTGCGGGCCCGGTCGGACTCGCCGCCGCGGCCTCGGCTCATATTCTCGGTGCCGCCGTCGTGATGGTTGGCGACATGAATGCAGACCGGCTCGCCCACGCCGAAAGTGTTGGTTTCGTCCCGATTGACCTGACCAAAAGCGACAACCTCGGCGACCTCATCACCAAGGTAGTCGGCAAACCAGAAGTGGATGCAGCTATCGACGCAGTTGGATTCGAAGCCAAATCGCAAGGGGCGATGGGCAAAGAAGCCCCCGCGACTGTATTGAACTCGCTGATGTCCATCGTGCGTGCCGCGGGCGCCATCGGTATACCCGGACTCTATGTGACGGAAGATCCCGGCTCAAAAGACGAGGCGGCAAAGCAAGGCAATTTAAAGATTCGCTTCGGACTCGGATGGGCAAAGTCCCATCGTTTCTATACCGGCCAGACCCCGGTCTTGAAATACAATCGCCAACTCATGCAGGCGATTCTTCACGACCGCCTGCCCATCGCGAAGATCGTCAATGCAACCGTCATTCCACTCGGCGACGCAGCCCGTGGGTACAAGGAATTTGATTCAGGAGTCGCCAAGAAATTCGTCCTCGATCCTCACGGCCTGCTCGCAAACACTGGCTGATGAATGTCATTACGTTCTCATCAACGAAGAGACCCGTCAGATGGCGGGTCTCTTGTTGAGTTAGTTATTACATAAAATCCAATCAGATTTATTTCGAGAAGATCGAGTTACCCGGAGTCGTCTCTTCATTCGAGTGAATCCGATTCTGTGCGCGTTTGGCGCTCTCCATCCCCGCATGATCCAGCTTCTTCTCATCGCTCTTCCCTACCTCAGTCGCAGTAGATCCCTCTTCAATCGCTTCATGCGAAGGACGCGCGCTGGTCTTTGTTGAATTCAAACCCTGTGCCATATATCACCTCTACCCAAGACAGATGGTGCAGGCAAAAGCAAGGTTGCTCTGAAAGGAGCTCATCAACCCATAACCCCCGTTCCTCGAAATTCGCATCCAATGGAACGGAGACAACTATGCGTAAAAACAGACCTTCCATCTTTCGCGGTGTCGTCACCGGAATCGCCGCAGGCATCGCGGCAACGCTCGTCATGGACCAGTTTCAGAAGCTAAGCACCGCCGGCCAGAGAGCATTGGAAAAGCAGAGGAAACTGGCGGAGCACGAATCTCCCTGGGAGATTGCGCATGAGCGGGCCGAGCAGGAGCGCAGGGCGGAAGAACGCGAAGACTCCACCGAGATCGTAGCCCGCAAAATTGCGAAAGCAACCGGATCGTACCTGGCCGACGAAGACAGGAAAAAGGCCGGGCGGGCTGTCCACTACACCTTCGGCACCCTGATGGGCGTGGTCTATGCTGTCTCCGCCGAACTGCTCCCAGAGGTCACCACCGGTGCGGGCACGGCATTCGGCACACTGCTGTTCCTCTCCGCCGACGAGGTCGCCGTCCCTGCCTTTCAGCTCTCAGGCACCCCGACGGACACCCCTGCGGTCGACCACCTTCAGCACTGGGCCTCTCACATCGTCTATGGGGCATCGCTCGATATGGTCCGCAACCTGATCACGCGGCTGATGTAGCCCGCCACGCACACTGGCCCGGGATTGTGCTGGAATTGCTCCGAAGCACGCGTCTGCGATAGCCTGATGTATGGAGTCCTACACTGCATGAAGCTTCGCTATCTCGCACTTGCCCTGGCGTTCAGCCTGCCCGCCCTGGCGCAAAGTTCGCCAACCACTACGGACTCTCTCCCCGACGATCCCGGCACGACCACGCAGGTAAAGCCGCCGGTCGCGCCCACCGGCCCCACCGCCATCATCGACACCACCATGGGACGTTTGACCTGCAAGCTCTACGACAAGCAGGCCCCCATCACCGTAGCGAACTTCATCGGCCTCGCCGAAGGCACCAAGGACTGGACCGACCCCAAAACGCTTCAAAAGGTCCATGGCCAGCCCTTCTACAACGGCACTACCTTTCACCGCGTCATCCCTGAATTTATGATCCAGGGGGGTGACCGTGCGGGCGATGGCACCGGCGATCCCGGCTATCTCTTTCAGGACGAGATCGATCCCTCGCTCACCTTCGACCAGCCGGGAAGGCTCGCCATGGCGAACTCCGGCCCCGGTCCCAGCGGCGGAGGCACCAATGGATCTCAGTTCTTCATTACCGAAGTCCCGGTGCCGCAGTTGAACGGCAAACACACCATCTTCGGCCAATGCGACACGCACAGCGTGTTGCTGGTGGCTTCCATCGCGCGCGTACCGCGGGATGCGAACGATAAGCCGCTGTCTCCCGTCACGATCAACCGCATCACCATCGTGCGCGAAGGACAGCCGATACCCCCGTTGCCACCAGCGCCTCCGGCCTCCGCGCCAACCGCCGCCCCAACGCCGGCCGCACCGCCTGCTCCCACGGCCCAATAGCTTGATCTCCGCGATACCGTCGGAGGTCCTTCCAACTTTCATTAACCAATAACCGCAGTCTCAGGAGAATGTCGAAATGCCAACGAAGCCCGGAACCTATGCAACATTCAAGACCAGCGAAGGAACCATCGTCTGCGAGTTGTTCGAGAAAGACGCGCCGCAGACCGTGGCCAACTTCATCGGTCTCGCCGAAGGAACCAAGGAGTGGAACAGCCGCAGCAAGAAGGGCGACAAGCTCTATGACGGAACCGTCTTCCATCGCGTGATCCCCCAGTTCATGATCCAGGGCGGCGACCCCGAAGGCACCGGCATGGGCGGCCCCGGCTACAAGTTCGCCGACGAAACCCAGGGCTCCAAGCATGGCTTTCAGGAGAAGGGCAAACTCGCCATGGCGAACGCCGGCCCCAACACCAACGGCTCGCAGTTCTTCATCACCGTAGCCGACACCAGCTGGCTCACCGGCAAGCACACCATCTTCGGAGAAGTAGTCGAAGGCTACGACATCGTCGAAAAAATCTCCAAGGCCAACCGCGACGGCATGGACCGCCCGAAGACTCCCATCGTCCTCGAAACCGTCACGATTGAACGAATCTAGTAGCTGAACTTTTACTGGAAGGAGCCGTCCTGCTTCTGCAGCGACGGCTCTTGCTTTTGGTTCAGAAACATCCCGGTCGGAAAAACAGGAAGGCTCATATCGCTCCTATCCAGGGCCTGATAAAAGTAGTCCTGATCGTTGTACGGCACGTGCCCAAAGATCACCAGATGGTGCGGCAGCGGTCTGCCCGAGGAGATCGGCACAGGCGGCGAGAAGACAAGCCGTGCAAACAAGAGCATCCCGGCCAGGCCAAGAATAGAAGCACATACTGCTGCCAACCGTAACGCCGCTCCCCGACCGTGAATCATCAGTATTGCCACCGCAAGCGCCACCTGAAGCACTCGAGACCCGGGGTCCGAGACACCGAGCGCCGACCCAGGGGACAGCATATACAGCGGCAGCATGAATAGAACCGCCAGCCACACAAACCGTTCCGGCGCACGCTCCCGAAACGCCGAAAGCGCTGCTTGAATCATGAGCCCCGCCAGAATCGCACACAGCAGAGCGTTTACAAGAAAGAGCACCGAAAAGAGGGCTCTTCCGAACAACGTAATGTCTACCGAGCCGCTGGGCAGGCCCGGATTGATGAACCCGAACGACTTCAAATAAGAGTTCACTTTATAGGCCCAGAATGCTCCCGAAAAAGTGCGTACCGACGCCACCATCCCCGCCTGCCCATCCGCGTTTTGCGATAAGAGGTAACGTCCGAGCAGATACCAGATGCTCAAAATCGCTCCAGGCACTATCTGCCACAGGAGCCGATAGCGACGCTCCTGCACGCTGTAGAGCACGAGCAGCAGACAAGCGAATGCGAACGGAATCATGTGCGTAAAGAATGCCAATATGAGCAGTACGCCCAGGATAGATTCCCGCCTCAAGCTGGTCTCACGTCGGCGATCCATTCGCAACAACAAGGACGCAACCCAAATTACCCAACAGAGGCCCAGCTCAAAGTTCATGAACCCATACCAGAAGTTCATGTTCAAAAACAACGCCGCCGGAGCAATGAACCACAGCGCCGCACTCCCTTGCACCGTTTGCAGCAGGTGCCGCAGCGCCACGAATGAAAGCAGAAGTTGCAGGCACAGCCATATCTTTGCAGCCGCCATCCATGGCAGGAGAAACGACAGTAGCCCGATCCCAATCGTCGAAGCGCTGTTGGGAACGGGATACAGCTTCAACCAATGGGCAGCATCCGGCAATCCAATCAAATGGTTATGAAATAGCACACCTTGATAAGTCCAGTTCGCGTAGTCCGTCAAACTAGGGGCAGACGTGTGTGCGAATAAAAGGATCGCATACACAAGAAAAAGCGCTGCGGCGTACCACTCACCCCATCGCAGCGCTCTTATTTCGTATTTCTCTGTTTTCATCCGCGCCGCAGCCACAGAACGCTTTCTATCTGCAGACCGTCCCATAAGTCCTTTGAAATTTTTATACGACGCCAATCACAGTGCAGAGTTCCTTCACGGAATCCGCGCTCCGCTGCAAGGCAGCCTGCTCCTCGGCACTGAGTTTGATCTCAATAATCTTCTCCAGGCCCTTCGCACCCAGCTTGCACGGAACCCCAACGAACAGACCCGAAACCCCATACTCCCCCTGAAGATACGCCGCGCAGGGCAGGATCTTCTTCTTGTCCTTCAGAATCGCTTCGACCATCTCCGTAGCAGCAGCAGAGGGAGCATAGAAGGCGCTTCCGGTCTTGAGATACTTCACAATCTCCGCGCCGCCATCGCGTGTCCGCTGTACCATCTCCGCAATCCGCTCCGGCGCAATCAGTTCCGTAATCGGAATGCCCGCAACCGTCGAATAACGCGGCAGCGGAACCATCGTATCGCCGTGGCCACCGAGAACAAAAGCAGTTACATTCTCGACCGACACATTCAGCTCCTGCGCGATAAAGGTACGGAACCGTGCCGAATCAAGCACGCCAGCCATGCCAATCACGCGCTCGCGCGGAAACTTCGCCTGATGAAACGCAGCTTGTGCCATCGCGTCCAGCGGATTCGAGACCACAATGATGATGCAGTTCGGCGATTGCGCCGTAACTTTGCTCACCACATCAGACATGATCTTGTAGTTCGTATTGAGCAGATCGTCCCGGCTCATTCCCGGCTTGCGCGGAATACCCGCCGTAATCACCACAACGTCGGAGTTCGCCGTATCGGCATAATCATTGGTGCCGATAATGTTGCAGTCGCGCTTCTCAATCGGCATCGCCTCCAGCAGATCAAGACCTTTGCCCTGCGGCGTGCCCTCGGCGACATCCAGCAAAACAACATCCGCCAGCTCCTTCGCAGCAACCCAATGCGCCGTCGTCGCGCCAACATTTCCCGCCCCAACAATCGTTACCTTCTTCCGCATCCCATCTCCTCATCGATTCAAATCAAAATCAATCATTGTCATCCTTCCGCACAGCGGGAGGACCTGCGTTTGCTTCTTTTCTTTTACCCCATATTCTCAATCATACGGCTGGCAAACTCACTCGTCTTCGCCTTGGTCGCGCCCTGCATGCCACGCTCGAAGTCATACGTCACAAACTTCTGTCCGATCGTCTTCTCCATCGAGCTCTCGATCAGCCGGGCCGCCTCGGTCCAGCCGAGGAAGTCGAACAGCATCACGCCCGACAGAATCACCGATCCCGGATTGATCACATCCTTGTCCGCATACTTAGGTGCAGTCCCATGCGTCGCCTCGAAAACTGCATATCCATCGCCGATATTCCCGCCCGGCGCAATTCCCAGCCCGCCCACCTGCGCCGCCGCCGCATCCGAGATGTAGTCGCCGTTCAGGTTGGTCGTCGCCAGCACGCTATAGTCCTCGGGCCGCAGAATAATCTGCTGAAAGATCGAGTCGGCAATGCGGTCGTTAACTAGGATTTTGCTCTTCCACTTGCCGCCGCCATGCGATGCGCCGATCGAAGCGATTACCTGCTTCACCTCTGCCACCACGCCCTCGCCAAACTCCTTGGCCGCAAACTCAATGCCCGGCTCAATCAACGCGGCATTCTGCTCCGGCGTAAGGTTCGGGTTCTGCTCGACGTTGCCCAGAATCCAGCTCTCGCGCTCCGTCACCGTCTGTTCGCGGAACTCCTCCGACGCAACCTCGTAACCCCACTCCCGGAACGCGCCCTCGGTGAACTTCTGAATATTTCCCTTGTGTACCAGCGTCACCGTCTTACGCTTGTTATCGAGCGCATACTGAATCGCCGCCCGCACCAACCGCTTCGATCCGGTAATCGAGATCGGCTTCACGCCCACGCCCGAGTCCTGGCGAACCTTCTTCTTGCCGCCCTTCAACATCTCATCGTTCACGAAGTCGATAAACTTCTTCGCCTCAGGCGTCCCCTCGCGGAACTCAATTCCCGCGTAAATGTCCTCGGTATTCTCACGGAAGATCACGACGTCCAGCTTCTCCGGGTGCTTCACCGGGCTGGGCACGCCCGCGTAATACTTCACCGGTCGCACGCACTGGTAAAGGTCCATTAACTGCCGCAGCGCCACATTCAGCGAGCGAATCCCCCCGCCCACCGGCGTCGTCAGCGGTCCCTTGATCGACACGCGAAAGTCCATCGTCGCCTTGACCGTGTCATCCGGCAGCCAGTTCTGGGTCTGGCGATAAGCCTTCTCCCCCGCCAGCACCTCATACCACTTCACCGAGCGCTTGCCGCCATATGCCTTCTCCACCGCCGCATCGAAGACCCGCTGCGACGCCTTCCAGATATCGCGCCCCGTGCCGTCTCCTTCGATGAACGGAATAATCGGGTGATTGGGCACCGTATATGTGCCGTTGGCGTACTGAATTGCCTGCCCGTCCGTCGGGACGGCGATGCCGTTATAGCTTGCCTGCATGTGTGTTTGGCTCCACGAGAGATTAGGCGAAGGCTAACATTTTGAACAGATGAGTGGCAACAAAAGTGCGCTTATCGAACGAGCTCAACCCTCCTAAAACTCCCGTCATCTCGACCGGAGCGAAGCGCAGTGGAGAGACCCCTGTATTTCGCCGTTGCTTGTTTTTTGTCACCCTCTGTTTCAAATCTCCGGCTAAGGGCGCCCCCAGAAACCTGTCAAGCCCCCAATTTCATAAAGTCCTCAAAACAAACCGAATAGAGTCACGGAAAATTGCAAATGAGTTTCCCCGGTTCAGATAAACTAAGAGGAAGCTAACAGTTCCGGCCACCATCGGGATTTTTCATGAATTCGTCGAAGATGGTAACGTCCACTATTTGGACTTAAGTACCTTTTTTCGAAGACTTTGGGACTTAAGTACAGGGGGGAGGGGGTACCTTCACCCGCGCTCTTCAACCGGATATCAGCCAGCGCCGCAACCAGAGATCATCAAGGAGTCCTTATGCCCTATCTACTCAAGACCGAACCCAACAAATACTCCTTCGACGACCTCCTCCGCGACGGCGAGACCACCTGGGACGGCATCTCCAACAACCAGGCTCTGCTCTACCTTCGCAACATGAAGCCCGGCGAAAAGCTCGTCATCTACCACTCCAACATCGGCAAGGCTGCCATTGGAACCGCCAAAGTTGTCTCGGTTGATGCCGCCGACCCTAAAAATCCCAACGTCCGCATCAAGCCGGTCAAGCGCCTCAAGCACGAGAAGTCCCTCGACCAGATTCGCACGGCCGCTGTCTTCAAAGACTCCCTCCTCTTCCGTCAGTTCCGCCTCTCCGTCGTCCCTCTCACCGACGAACAATACGACTGGCTCCTCGCCTAGCCTCAAAACCGGGTGCCCGTGTCCGGATCTTCGGACATGGGAGGCGGCCACAAAATCTGCCCTCCGCAACTGCTATCCTTACCATCGAAACCTGATAGGAGCACAACCCACATGATCGATCTCAAAGGCAAAGTAGCCGTCGTCTTCGGCCTCGCCAACAAGCGCAGCATCGCCTGGGGCATCGCCCAGAAGCTCTCCGAAGCCGGGGCATCCCTCGCTATCTGCTACCAGAATGAGCGCCTTCAACGGGACGCCGAGGAACTTGCCGCCGACCTGCCCAGCGCCCGCACCTTCCAGTGCGACGTCGCCGTCGATGCCGACATCGACAACGTCTTCGAGCAACTCAAGTCCGCCTACGGCAAGCTCGACATTCTCGTCCACTCCATCGGCTTCGCGCCAAATATTAAGAACGATGTCCTCCATACTGCACGCGAAGACTTCCGCATCGCCCACGACATCAGCGCCTACTCCCTCATCGCCCTCGCCCGCGCCGCCGAGCCGCTGATGACCGACGGTGGCTCCATCCTTACGCTGACCTACTACGGCTCCACTAAAGTCTTCCCCAACTACAACATCATGGGCGTCGCCAAGGCCGCGCTCGAAGCCACCGTCCGCTACCTCGCCGCCGACCTCGGCAGTAAGAAGATCCGCGTCAACGCCATCTCCGCCGGTCCTATCAAGACCCTTGCCGCCCGTGGCATCAGCGACTTCACCCAAATCCTTAACGCCGTCGAACAGCGTGGCCCGCTGCACCGCAACGTTGAAGTCGCCGAAGTCGGCAACACGGCGTTGTTCCTCTCGAGCGACCTCGCCAGCGGCATCACCGGCGAAATCACCTTCGTCGACTGCGGGTACAACATCACCGGCCTCTAATATTGATTGTCATACTTTCTGTTGTCACCTTTTGTTGTCATCCTTCGCGAAGCGGAGGACCTGCCTCTGCTTCACCATTCCCTAACCAAAGGAACCCCATGACCATCGCCGAAATCCTCCTCCAAGACTTCGATGCCGAGATGAAGGGAACCCGCACCACCCTTGAACGCATCCCGGATTCCGAAGACAAGCGCGACTTCAAGTGTCACGACAAATCCATGCCCATGGGCCGCCTCGCCATGCACGTTGCTACGCTACCCCTCTTCGGAAAGTACATCCTTACTGATCCCGACATGGACATGGCCAACCCTCGGCATTCGCGTAACGACCTTGTGCTGAAGAGCCGCGAAGATCTCCTCTCTCACTTCGATTCCAGCGCCGCCGCCTGCCGCGCCGCCCTCACCGCCGCCACCGACGCTGACCTCCAGCAACCCTGGAAGTTCAGCTTCGGCGACAAGCTCATCTCCAACATGACGCGCTTCGCCACCTACCGCAGCATCTTCTTCAACCACCTCATCCACCACCGCGCCCAACTAGGCGTCTACCTCCGCCTCAACGACCTTCCCGTCCCAGCGCTTTACGGCCCCTCCGCCGACGATTCGATGGGCTTCTAGGCAACCGCATTCGCCGCTTGCAGCGCCAACGCATGGGCTGCAAGCATCATCCAACCTTTAAAGATTGGAGATCTGCGATGAAAGCTACATGGAAAGCTCACGACGACAATAAATCCCTCGATACAGAGGAAAAGAAGCATCTACCCGACTCTGTCTACGCGTTCCCCGACAAGCGCAAAGAGCCATTGACCAACGCGTCTCATGTGCGTAACGCGATCGCCCGCTTCGATCAGGTCAAAGACGTCTCCGAACACGAGCGTGAACAGGCCTTCGCCAATATTAAGGCCGCAGCAAAACACTACGACGTGGAGATGACCGAAACAAGCTGGCATGACCTTGGCAAAAAGCCACACACCAGCAATCCAGTTCACAAGAAGAGCGCTTAGCCAGCCTTCTCGGTCAACTCTGCCCAGCGAGCATACAATTCATCCGCAGCCGTCTGTGCAGCCTCCATCTCGGCCAAAGCCGCAGTCAGCTTTGTCGCATCGGTCACCACATCCTGACGCTCCATCATCTCGCGGGCAGCCTGCAACCGATCCTCCGCAGCCTCGACCGCTGCTTCGATTCCGGCAAACTCGCGGGCCTCAAGATAAGACAGCTTCTTCTTGCCGCCAGCAGCCGGAGCTGCCGCAGACGTAGCCGAAGCAACTGCCTTTCCTGTAGCTCCCGGCGCAATGGCTTCTTCAACCTTCGCGCCGCGCCACTGTTCCCACTGCGAGTAGTCGGAAAATCTCTCCGATCCGCCCTTGCCATCCAGTCCAAGCACAATCGTCGATACCCGGTCCAACATGTAACGGTCGTGAGTCACCAGGACCAGCGCACCGGTGTATTCCAGCAAACTTTCTTCAAGAATCTCGAGTGTCGCAATATCCAGATCGTTTGTCGGTTCGTCGAGCAGCAACAAATCCGCAGGCTCCAACATCAACTTGGCAATCAGCACTCGCGCCCGCTCGCCGCCGCTTAACCGCTCGACCGGCTGATTCAACTGCTCGCTCGTAAATAGGAACTTCGTGGCATAACTCGCCACATGGACAACGCGTCCCTGATAAACAACGGAATCCGAATCCGGAGCCAGCGCACGCCGCAGCGTTACTCCCTCATCCAACTCACGCATCTGGCTGAAGTAGACAATCTTCAGCAGCGGAGCCTTCTTCATCACTCCAGCCGAAGCCTCCAACTCACCCGTGAGCAACCGCAATAAAGTCGTCTTTCCGCTCCCATTCGGCCCTACAAGTCCAACGCGCATGCCCGACGTAATCAGAAAGTTCAGGCCCTCAACAATCTTTCGATCGCCGAGCGTGATGCTGACATCTTCAAGTTCCACCAACCGTTTCGTCTGCCGCTCCGTCGCTGAAAAATCAATCCCCGCCGTCGCCGTCTGCACGCGCGAGTTCACTTCCTTCAACTGGCCGATCAGATCGTTCGCATTGTCGATCCGCGCCTTCGCCTTTGTGGACCGCGCCTTCGGACCGCGCCGCAGCCAGTCGACCTCGATCTTCACCCGGTTCTTCAGCGCATCCTGCAGCTTGGTCTGCGCCTCCATGTAAGCCTCTTTGCCTTCAAGAAACTTTGAGTAGCTTCCCTTCACCCGCAGCAGACCGTCCGCATAAACGCGGTTCAGTTCGACTATCTCCGTCGCAACATTCTCAAGAAAATAACGATCATGGCTAACAAGAACGCAAGCAAAAGAAGCCTCATTCAGAAGTCCCTCCAACCACGAAATTCCCGCCAGATCCAGATGATTCGTCGGCTCGTCCAGCAGCAAAACATCGGGATGCGTCACCACGGCTTCGGCAATGGCCAGCCGCTTTCGCCAGCCTCCGCTAAGCTTCGCGGCTTCAACATCGAGCGATGGAAAACCGATCCGTCCACTCGTCTCCCGCAATCGTCCTTCGTGCTCTCCTTCAGCCACCTTCGTCCGAACCAGCGCAGCCTCAAGCACCTCCCGAATCGTCAGGCCAGGAACAAACTCCGACTCCTGCTTCACATATCCGACGCGTGCGCGTTTGCGGACGGCAACATCACCTGTATCGGCATCTTCCTCAGAGGCCAACACCTTCAGCAGCGTGCTCTTCCCTGCCCCATTTGGCCCGATCAGGCCAATGCGGTCCCCATCAGAGACGGTAAACGAGATATCACGAAATAAAGCGGTTGCGCCAAAGGCCTTGCTCAACCCCTGCGCATTTAAGATTGGTGGCATCTCTTCAGTCTACCGTGCCCAAGACAAGCTAAATGACCGACACTCTAATCTAAGTCGAAGTCCCTGAGCGGTCGCTCTGTCAACGGACTCTCCTTGGCCTTCTTCACTGCTTCCGCAAATTTCTTCGCCAGCACATCCTCATTGTTCTTCTGCGCCTCTACACTCTGCGCGAAGATTGAGTCCCGGCGCTCATCGCTCTCGCGCAGTGCCCGTGCGGCTTCGCCGAAGTCCTCAAACATCTTCTTCTTCGGAGCGGATTTGTGCGCAATGATCGCCCGCGTCACCGGATCGATCTTCAGCATCGCTCCACAATCGGGGCACATTACTTCAAATACCTCGTCGCTCATCCCCATGGCCCATCACCTCAGAGATCTATTCTAAAACTGTCGCGCGAAGATCGCCCGATACCGCTACCCTTCACAACTACGGCACCGTCCTCTGCTGCATAATCACCAGTGCCCGCTGCAAAGGCGTAGCCGTAACTGCGACCGCTCCTTCAAATGGCCTTGCTAAATCGGCGATGGACGCAAGCGTCACCGACACAACGAAGGCCAGAGCCAGCACCTGAGCGTAGTGCAGCCATTTTTTGTCATTTCCCAGTAGGCAGGAAGAGACCACCGTTGCCATGCCGCCAACAATCAACAGCACCCATAGAACGGAGGGCAGTTTGTTCTCATACTGCTCATCGCGCATTCGCCGCCGCTCGCCCAGGCTGGTCATCGCCGTCGTCAGATGGTCTACACTGCTGGTCTCTCTTATGTTCTGGGCCTGTGCCGCGATGAGGACCTGCCACATCTGCTCCAGAACCACATCACCAGCATGGCTAACGCGCTGGGTCTGCATCGCGGGCCATTCCTGATTGACGACCGCATCCGCATACTTCAACGTAAGCACGTTCATCTGCTCTCGTTGAGGCGAGGGCAGTCCCGCCGCAATGCGATGCACGTTCAGCAGAGATGCGGTCTCGAGCGCAACATCGATCTCCGCTGCGCGAAAGTCCGTCCATACGGTAAACAGCATGAAGCCCAGGATCACTCCATACGTAGTCCCCAGCACTCCCATCTGCCACGCATTAACGTCATTAATGATCTTGCGGTTCTCGACCGGCCACGCTCTGTTAAGGATCGCCACCGTCAAGAGTGCGGCAACCAGCGAGAGAACAATAGCAAAAGTGCTTTGCCCATAACTCAGCATCGTCAATTCACCTGTCGAATGAATGTTGATTTCAAACGCCAGCCTACGCTCCAGCTTTGTCTGATGCCACATTTATCCTGAACGGGGAGACCAAAGCTTCATTTTAGATGAAATTTTATCCCTATTGAATTTTATCCTCTCTGTCGACTACTCTTACCGGCATGGCCATACTCCAGACCAAGTCCTCCCTCGCCCGCCTCCGCCGCTATTCTGTTCTGCTCCTGCTCACCGCTGTAGCCGCTTTTGCTCAAACCTCAACCCAGCCTCCTCCCACCCCGCCACAAACCTCAACCCAGCCTCCTCCCACCCCGCCACAAACCTCAGCCGCACCTTCCGTCCCGCTCGATCCCGGTCTTCCTACTGTCTTTATCGTCGGCGATTCCACCGCTCGCAACCAGGCCGATCTCGGCTGGGGCGACCATTTTGCCCACTACTTCGATACCACCCGTATCAATGTGGCCAACCGCGCCCATGCCGGCCGCAGCAGCCGCACCTTCATCAACGAGGGCTCGTGGGACCGTGTCCTCGCGGAGATGAAGCCCGGAGACTTCGTGCTGCTCCAGATGGGCCACAACGACGGCGGCAATCTCGATGGCCCCAAAGCGCGAGGCTCCCTCAAGGGCCTTGGCAACGAGACGAAAGACGTCACCCTTCCCGACGGCCATACCGAAACCGTCCACACCTATGGCTGGTACATGCGCAAGTACATCGCTGACACGCGGGCGAAAAAGGCTACCCCCATCCTGCTGTCGCTCACGATCCGCAATATCTGGAAAGATGGCAAGATTGAGCGCGACATGGGCTACGATGCCGAACTGCGCCAACTGGCCGCCGAACAACACGTTGCCTTCGTCGACATGGCAACCGTAGAAGCCGACCGTCTCGAAGCCGCAGGCCCGGAGAAGACCGCGCTCCTGTTTCCCAAAGATCACACCCACACCAGCGCAGAAGGCGCCGAACTGAACGCTCAATCCGTGGCAATCGCCCTGCGCAAGGCCCATTCACCGCTTGCAGCCTATCTCAGGCCGCAGTAACTGAGGCACGAACCTACAACGGCGCCCGCAGACCATTTACACTAGACCTTGGGGGAAAACGCACCCCGAAGGAAACCAGTTTTGATCGATAAAGCTTTCGCAAAAGTCTTTGGCACCAGCAACGATCGCGCTGTAAAGCGCCTTCTGCCAGCCGTTAAACGGATTAATGCCCTTGAGCCCGCGATCCAGGCGCTCTCCGATGACGAGTTACGCGCCAAAACCGTTGAATTCCGCCAGCGCATCGCCGACGCCATCGCCGCGGCCAATATCAATCCTGATGACGAGGATGCCGAAAAGGCCACCTACGATGTGGAGAAGGCAGCCCTCGACCAGATCATGCCCGAGGCCTTCGCCGTAGTCCGCGAAGCCGGCAAGCGTACGGTGCAGATGCGCCACTTCGACGTGCAGCTCATCGGCGGCATGGTTCTTCACTCCGGGAATATCGCCGAGATGAAGACCGGTGAAGGTAAGACCCTGGTCGCCACGCTGCCCTGTTATCTCAACGCGCTGGCCGGACGCGGTGTACATGTCGTTACGGTGAACGACTATCTCGCCAAACGCGACGCCGAATGGATGGGCAAGATCTACGGCTTCCTCGGACTCACCGTCGGCGTTATCGTCCATGATCTCGACGACCAGCAGCGCCGCGAGGCCTACGGCTCCGACATCACCTACGGCACCAACAACGAGTTCGGCTTCGACTATCTGCGAGACAACATGAAGTTCGAGCTGGCCGATCAGGTCCAGCGCGGCAACTACTACTGCATCGTCGACGAAGTGGACTCGATCCTGATCGACGAAGCCCGCACGCCGCTCATCATCAGCGGCCCGACCGACCAGACCACGGACAAGTACGCCCGCGTCAACGTCATCATCCCCAACCTCGAAGAGGGCGAGATGACCGAGACGCTCGACACCAAGACCTACACCGGCGACTATGTCATCGATGAAAAAGCACGCGCTGTCACCATCACCGACGAGGGCTGGGAGAAGATCGAGAAGTTGCTCGGCATCGGCAATATCGCCGACCCCGAGAACTGGGACCTCAAGCATCACGTCGAGGTCGCCGTCAAGGCGCACAGCCTCTATAAGCGCGATGTCGAGTACGTCGTCAAAGATGGCGAAGTCATCATCGTCGACGAGTTCACTGGCCGTCTCATGCCCGGCCGTCGCTGGTCCGATGGACTACATCAGGCTGTCGAAGCCAAGGAAGGCGTCGCTATTCGCAAAGAGGACCAGACCCTTGCGACTATCACCTTCCAGAACTACTTTCGCATGTACAAGAAACTCTCGGGCATGACCGGCACCGCCGAGACCGAGGCTGCCGAGTTCGGCAAGATCTACAAGCTGGACATTGTCGTCATCCCGACGAACCGCGTCATGCGGCGCCTCGAGAACTCCGATGTCGTCTACCGCACCTCGAAGGAAAAATACTTCGCCGTGGCCGACGAGATCGCCAAGCTGCACGAGAACAAGCAACCCGTCCTGGTCGGCACCACCAGTATCGAAAAGTCCGAGCTGCTGAGCGAGATACTCAAGCGCAAGGGCGTTCGTCACGTCGTGCTGAACGCCAAGTTTCACGAGAAGGAGGCAGAGATCGTAGCCCAGGCTGGACGGCTCGGCATGGTCACCATCGCCACCAACATGGCAGGTCGCGGAACCGACATTCTGCTCGGCGGCAACGCGGAATTCATGGCCCGACAGGACATTGTGCGCAAGAATCTTGCTCGCGCCGTCTCCGCCGCCGAAGGCGCAATTTCGCCGGTCGCCGCACCCGGCATGGTCCGCTTCTACTACACCGGACAGGAGTTTGAAACCACCCAGGAGGCCTGGGACGCCGCCACCGCCACGCACGAGGCAGCCGCCAAGGCCGAGCATGACAAGGTCATCGAAGCGGGTGGACTCCACATTCTCGGCACCGAGCGTCATGAGTCACGCCGCGTCGATAACCAGCTGCGCGGACGCGCCGGGCGCCAGGGCGATCCCGGCTCCTCGCGCTTCTTCCTCTCGCTCGAAGACGATCTCATGCGCATCTTCGCCCGCGAGTGGGTCTCGACCCTGCTCCAGCGCCTCGGCATGGAAGAAGGCGTTCCGATCGAGAGCCGCATGATCTCCAAGCGCATCGCCTCCGCACAGGAGGCCGTCGAGAGCCAGAACTTCGAGTCGCGCAAACACGTCCTCGAATACGACGACGTCATGAACAAGCAGCGTGAAGCCGTCTATGGCTTGCGCCGCCAGCTTATGGGAGGGGTCGACCAGAAACTGCTCATCACGGACGATTATGTCTCCACCATCCTCTCTAACCTGCTCGACGAACACGCGCCCGAAAAGGCACACGTCGAGGAGTGGAAGCTCGATGCCCTGTTTAGTCAGATCTACGATATCTTCGGCGCGCACCTCGAAAACGAGATCAATGCCACCGAGATGACCCGCCATGAACTCGGCGAGACCATCTTCGAAAAACTTCGCGGCCGCTATGACATCAAGGAGCAGATCCTCGGCGCGCCGCAGATGCGCTACCACGAGCGTATCGTTATGCTCTCCGTACTCGACGGGCTTTGGAAAGACCACCTTCTTGCCATGGACCATCTCAAGGAAGGCATCGGTCTGCGCGGCTATGCTCAACAGGACCCTCTCGTCGCCTACAAGAAGGAGTCTTTCGACATGTTCGAGGGGATGATGCTCCGCTTCCAGGAGGACACGGCCCGCCACCTCTTCCGTATGCAGATCATCGGCCCCGACGGCAACCCCATCGAGACCGCCGAGCAGTTGCAGCAGGCGCAGATGCAGCGGCCAGACCCGAATGCGCTCCCCTCGCAGACCGGGCACGCTCCGGTTCCGATTCCAACCCGCGCTCCTTCCACGACCATCGATGCGCTCGAACGCGAGTTTCAGAAGAAAAAGAAGCGCGAACTCGACCTCGCACGGGCCGCCGGCGCCAGCGTCGAGACCAACGGCGCTACACCCCGCCGTACCGGAGAAAAAGTCGGACGCAATGATGACTGTCCCTGCGGCTCCGGCAAGAAGTATAAAAAGTGCCACGGCGCAGAGGTCTGAGAATCGAGTGGAAAGGGCGGGACATGAGTCCCGCCCTTTCTGCAGCGATGCATGGGTATCCTCAAAAGCAGGTCCTCCGGCGAAGGATGACAATTATTCAGACGAATCCACTTCTGTGGAGCCACCATTAGGAAGAGTGCTACCAACAGCTTTCGACGCGCGGCTGAAGCCGAACCCTTTCAGGATCTTTTCTACACTTCACCCGAAAGCCTCTACTCCTTTGCAGTCTGCCGGTCCAGATCGTCCAGCAGCAGGTTCGCCTTGGTCGCCAGGGTTGTTGCCCCTTCGACGTCCCCGGATTTAAGGGCGTCCTGCGCCTGCCGCCGGAAATTCTGTACGCGATTGATCTGGGTTCGTTGCTTCCTTACCGTCTGCGCCGATAGTCCGCTCACCCGTTTTTGAATCAAACGAATCAAGCTCGCCGCCTCCTCCTGCGCCTGCGGATTTGCCGCGCCTCCAGCGGTCAGATCGCCGATCGCTTCAGCTTCATCGGTCGCCGGTTGAGGAGTCGTATCTTCAGCAGGCGCGGTGGCTGCGGTCTTAGGCGCGAGACGCCTCCGCTCTCGCCGCGGACTTGCGGCGGCCGCGGCGATCGGCATCGGCGGTAACTCAATCACCGGCGCGGCCAGCATGGGTGGACTCAGCGGCCCCGGCACGGTCTCAAGCGGAATGGGCGCCAGCACTGGGGGGAGGACTGGGATCTTTGGCCGCTTGTGCAGATGCATACAGCCGCTCAATCCGCCTGTCAGTCCTGCGCAGACAATGATCGCCATCAGCCTTCGCGACATGTCGCCATACCCGTTCAAACGCGCTCTCCCATTCCCTGGCGACCAGTATCGGCCGCAATCGCTTTGCGTCCTTCCACTCCTGCTCCTGTCGCAACCGGAAGGCGCAGGGTAAACGTCGTTCCCCGCTCCGGAGAACCGGCATCGGTATTGGACCGCACGTCCATTGCACCGCCATGCATCTGCAGAATGCGGTACGTCGTCGCTAATCCGATTCCACTGCCCTTCGCTTTTGTGGTGAAGTACAGTTCAAAGATACGCGGTAACAGCTCCGGCGGGATGCCCTCTCCTTCATCCGCTACCTCGACTACGGCAAAAGAGTGGTCGCGGCGTATCGTCACCCGCATCTTACCTCCGGACGTCATCGCCTGCATCCCATTCAGCATCAAGTTCAACAACGCCTGCCGCATCAACTCGGCATCCACCCGCACCATCACAGGTCCCGCGGGCGCTTCGACCGTCACCTGCACTCCATTCTCCTGCATCTCCGCCGCCGTCAGCTCCGTCACCGCGCCAACTACCTGGCGCAGGTCCTGTTCCCGTAGATGCAATTCCATCGGTCGCGAGAAATCTGCAAGGGTTTGCACAACGCGATCCAGCCGCTGCATCTCTCCTGCCAGAATATCCACATGCCGCTGCGCTCCGGTAATCCCCGAAGCATCTGATCCCGCCAGCTTGCTCCTCAACAGTTCCAGATGGACCACCATTGCGTTGATCGGGTTTTTTACCTCGTGGCCAACCCCGGCGGTGAGCCGTCCAATCGCCGCGAGCCTCCGTGCCACCTCGAGCTCCTGCCCCAGTTGCAATGCAGACGCCGTATCCCGAAGCGTCAGCAGCGTCCCCATGTTGCTGCCGCCGCCGAGCCGATCATCGATCCTGTCGAGCGAAATCTGCACCTGCCGTCCATCTTCGAGCGTCACACCCTCCGCATTCACCTGCCCGCCGCTGGCAAACGCCCGCAGCACCGCCGTGCCGAGCGCCGTGCCCGGCTCAAAGATCTCCTCCAGCCGTTTGCCGACCAGCTCATTCTCCGGCTTGTTCAAAAAGAAGGCCACCGCCTCCGATACCATCGCGGCCCGATAATTGGCCGTAAACAACAGCACACCGTCTCGCAGCGTATCCAGCATCTGGGCCAGGTTTGCCTGCAACGCCGTATATCCCTCCTCGGTGCTGCGAATCTGCTGGCCTAGCCGGTCGATGGTCTTCGACACACGGACCACGGCGTCACTGCCCGAGTCTTTCTCCTTCACCTGCGGCAATGCATCGCGGTCGGCGATCGTCAGGCTCTCCAGCTTTCGGCTGATGGCCTCAATCGGCTGTAGCGCCACATTCGCTAGCAGACCTGCGGCAACCATGGCAGCCAGCGCGGCCAACAGCGCAAAGATAAGCGCATCCTTCAACCATGGCTCGTACGAGGCGCGCAGAAACGTCGATCGCACTCCCACGTGCACCACCAGGAATGGCTGTCCGTTCCGGTCCAGCGACTGTTCGATATCGAGCACGCGCGGCTGGCCGAAGACCATCTTCATCTGGGAGGCGATGCTGCCTGCCTGCACGCTTTGCAGGCTCATCCGGGCACCGGCCGGCTGCTCCAGGGCATCAGGGTCCGTGCTCAGCAGGGTCAACCCATGCGCATCGGTCACGCTCACGTCCTGCACCGTAGGCGAATAGCGGACCACCATATTCATTCCATCCACCAGCGCGCGGTTGTTCTGCAGCGCATTGGTCACCGCAGTATGAAGCGCCTCATCCGTCTTGTCCAATGGCGGCTGCGCACGGAGACCGGTCTCTACGGCCTGCCGCGTCATCAGCCAGACCTCGTGGGCGAGCACGTCGTTCGCAGCCGATGTCTGCTCAATCCTCTGCCGCAGCAGCTCACTGACAAACGAGCCCGAAAGCACCAGCACCAGCGCGAACGTCAACCCGGTAGCCGATACCACCAGCTTCGTCTTCAGCCGCATCCCTACTCCGTTACAACCGTAGACGCACTCTGATATTCCTTCAGCTTATTCTGTAGCGTCTTCGAGCTGATCCCCAGTATCTCCGCCGCCCTGGTCTTGTTATTGTGCGTCGACAGGAGGGTCTTCAAAATCAACTGCCGCTCTGCCTCGTCCACCGTCGTTCCCACCTCGACTCGCACGGTGTTCTTGTCCTCCAGATAGCGCTGCACCTCGCTCGAAGCAGGGTTCACTTCCCCCTCGGCAGCCATCCGACTGGCCCGCGTCGGCGGCGGCGCAAACCCCGGCTCGCCAAAATGTGGGGGCAGATGTTCAACGCCCAGCATCCCGGAGCCCGCCAGAATCACCGCACGCTCAATCGTATTGCGCAGCTCGCGAACGTTCCCCGGCCACTGGTAGGTCTCCATCCGATTCATCAGCGAGTCCTTCAGACCAGCCACCGTGCAGTGGTGCCGCTCGTTCATGTCATCGATCATCTTCTCGGCAATCGCCGAAACATCCATCAAGTGGTCCCGCAGTGGAGGCATGTGGATATTGAAGACATTCAGCCGGTAGTAAAGATCGCCGCGCAGCTCTCCGCTCGCCACCGCCTTCTCCGGGTCTTTATTGGTAGCCGCCACCACGCGCACATCCACCGGCGTCTCGACCTTGCTGCCCAGCCGCCTCAGCTTCCTGTCTTCGAGCACGCGCAGCAGCTTCGCCTGCGTGCCGGCGGGCATCTCGCCAATCTCATCCAGCAGCAGCGTGCCCTCTTCCGCCAGCTCAAAACATCCAGCCCGCCGCTCCAGCGCTCCCGTAAACGCGCCCTTCTCATGCCCGAAGATCTCGCTCTCGATCAGCGTCTCCGGAATGGCCGCGCAGTTGACCGCCACAAACGGCTTCAGACGCCGCGAGCTGAGATCATGCAGCGCTCGCGCTGCCAGCTCCTTGCCCGTGCCGCTCTCTCCCGTCACCAGCACAGAGACGTTCGACGGAGCGACCCGCTCGATCATCGTAAAGATGTCCTTCATCTGCGGCGACGAACCCACCAGCGGCCCCAGCACGCCTGTATCCCGCAACTGCCGCCGCGTAACCTCAAGCTCTACGTCCGCCTCACGTTGCCGCGTGGCATTATGCAGAATCGTTCTCAATCGCACCGGATCGACCGGCTTAGGGATATAGTCGTATGCCCCCATCCGCATCGCTTCCACAGCCGACTCAATCGAGCCCTGCGCCGTTAGCATCACGACCGCGATCCGCTGCGGCAGCTCGCCGATCCGGTTCAGCAGCTCCATGCCATCCATCCGCGGCATCTTCAGGTCGGTCACCACGATCGCCGGAGCCCAATCGATAGCCCTCTCCAACCCCTCAATCCCATCCGCCGCACTCTCGGCACGGTAACCCCAGCTCTCGATCAACTCCGTCAGGCCGCTTCGTGCATGGACCTCATCTTCAACAATCAGAACCTTTTCCAAGCTCATACCGCCCTTTCAAACTCTGGCATCGATACTTCGTTGGATGCACACCCGCCTTTCAGTGTATCCATTTTTCCCACTCGCAGAATCGCTATAGCCATCGCCTTGTTAGGCCCGAAAAGAACAATTCACCACTATAAACCTGCACGAAGTTACCAAAGATTTAGCTGCCGGGATACAAGATTCGGTACATCTCCCGGTTGCGCAGGATCGCCTGAACATACTCACGCGTCTCCGAATAGGGGATTGACTCGACAAACTCGGGAATGTCCTTGTAGTCATTGCTCGACATCCACCGCCTGACCGGGCTGTCGCCCGCGTTGTACGCCGCCAGTGCATACTCTTTCTGGCCCCCAAACCGGTCCAGCACCTGTTTCAAATTCATCGTGCCGAGCTCAAGGTTTACATGCGCATTCAACAGGTCACTTGTCTTAAAGTGCCGGATCTTCTGCTTCTTCGCCATCGACTTGCCGACCGAAGGGATCAATTGCATCAATCCATACGCATTGGCACGGCTCACCGCGCCCGCATTGAATTCCGACTCCTGCCGGATCAGCGACGCCACAAAGTACGGATCGAGCCCATTCTTCTTCGATTGCGTCACAACGTCAGGCCAGTAAGGCTGCGGGAACAGAAGGTGCCAGTAAAGCGCCGGGACCTGGTCCACCGGCAGCGAATAGAAAGAGATGCCGCAGTGTTTCATCGACTGCACCGACCGCGTGTACTCGCCATACGAGGCATAGATCTCAGCCTCTGCCAGCGCTCCCCACTCGCTCGCGGTGTCGCTCGCCTGGATCTCCGGCCCGATGTACTCATTCAGAGCCGCATTGGCCAGCAGCCGTGCCTTGATCAGATGCGGCTCATTCTCCGGCAGTTCGCCGGTCAGGTCAGGCACATCCCGTTGCGGCACCGAGCTCAACACCGGCGAAGGAGCAACGGGCGGCTGCGTCCCCAGGACCTTCAGCCGCTCCCTGGCTAGGTTCGCATAGTAGAAATTGGTGTACGTCGTTGCCAGCACGCGATAATAATTCGCCGCCTGCGCGAAGTTGTGCTCTTCGTCCTCGTAGATGCGCCCTCGCCAGTACAACGCGGTCGAGACCTCAACACCCGCTGGATACATCTGGATCTGCTCGTCCATCAGCCGCGCAGCCTCGGCGTAGTTGCGCAGCCGATAGTTCATCCAGGCCGCGCGCCAGTGCGCCGAGGGGGCATACAGGCTATTGGGAAACATCTTCACCAGCGTTGCGTAGTGGAACGTGGCCTGCTTGGCATTGTGCTTCAGCAGATACATGTTACCGCCCGAATAGAGCGCCTCCTCCAGCCACCGGCTCTTGGGAAAACGTTGGATCATCTGTGCAATCAAGGCGTCATGGCCGGCCTCGTCGTCCTCATTGCGCGACAGCTCAGCCAGCATATACAGCTTCAGCGCCGCGCTGTCGCCCGTCGTCTCGGGGAGTGCCTCCACCTGCTTGCGGCTGATGCGCTTGAGCTTCATATCGCACACCGCCGAATAGAGCTTCAACACATCGAGATCGCTGGCGCTCAAGCCACTACTGTCCTTCGCAATAGCATGATATTCGTCGCTCGCCGCGGAATACTGCTTCGCATTGAAGAGCTGGTCGGCATGGCTTTTGCGCTCTGCTGCGGTCAGAGGGATGCCCATCGCCAGCAACTGCGTCTGCGCCTGTCCCGCCTCAAAGCTCAGAGGTTGCTTCAGATAGATATCGCGAAAGACAGCAGCCGCCCGCGCCGTGTCGTTCGACATCTGGTACGCCCGTCCCAGAGCGTAACGAAAGCCCACATGCGAGGCCTGCGGAGTCTGCTGCAACGGCAGCAGGACCTTCAGCGCCGCCTGTGGATTGAGCTGTTGCAGATACGCATTGGCGAGTAGCACCGGCGCGTCCGCGTTGAAGATGCTTCCGGGATGCCGCTCCGCAAAATTATCGAGCAGAGCATATGCGTCCGCCCCTCGTCCTGCCTGCAACGATGCCTGCGCGCCCAGATAGTCGGCATAGTCGTCGAGCGCTTTTCCGGACCGGTTTGCCTGGCGATAAGCCTTCGCCGCATCGTCATACTTGTGGTCCAGCATATAGGCGTGTCCCAGCGCAAGGTACGCGGCGGCGGCCCCTTCTCCTGGATGCGATTGCGCATAGCTCTCGACCCCGCGATATGCCGCCGCCGACCGGGTCGCAGTCAACTGCTGCGCCATCGGACGTAACTTCTCCGTCGCATGAAACGCGCTGGTAAGCTTGATGCTGCGCGCTGTGGCCCGGGGAGCAGGATGGTGCCTCCGATGCGCGGCAGCTCTTTTGCGCTTTGCGCTTCGACTGGAGGCAGGAGCATGGGCCTTTCGCGTGGTCTTCTTTCCTTTGACAGCGCGCTGCTTCTTGCTGGCTGAAGTCTTCGACTGGGCAGACGATCTCTTCTTCGCGGTCGTTGTCGCTTTTGAATGAGGATGAGTGTGCGCAGCTGATTTGACCGTCTGCGCGACCGCGCCGCTACCCACAACCATCATTCCGATCAGAAGAAATCGAAGCAAAACCACCATAGAAACCCAGGGACCCTTACGCACTGTTGACTCACTCTTTTTCCAGACCACATCTCTACTCTAAGCCGTACATCGGCCAGACAGTGTCCTTGTGGGCCGGGGCAGAACCAGAACAGGTACGGCGCGCGGGAAAAGCCGTACAGGGGATAGCGGACTGCTTCATCGTCATCGTGCAAGTCCTGGTCCACGATCAAGCGCTTTGGGATGTCGCCGGTACAGAAGACGCTGGCGCGCCCATGGCTAGGGTCTTCAGAATCTTTCCGCCCTCCTGAATTACGTAAAGATGGTTGGCTGCAAGATCAGTCAGTTTGTCCTTAACGCCGGAGGGCCACCTGATCTCGACTACATCCGCTTTCGCAGCGTGATCGAGCCCGAAATGAATCCGCAGATCATTCTGTGAATAGTAGCTGCCGCCGCTGCGGACCTCGTCGATTTGAACGAACGGCTTCGCGGGGTTCGAGGTCGCGGTCGTAACGCTGATCTTTGCGCCGATACCGGTGCGGTTGGACTTTGTTCCAACGGCGCGAATTTTGATCCAGTTACGCCCCGTCGTCGAATCACAGCGAAGCAACTGTGGCATGCTGTTGACGCAGTTGACGACCACGTCGACGTCGCCGTCATTGTCATAGTCTCCAAAGGCGCAGCCGCGTGCCGGCGCAGCTGCGGTGATGCCCGGGCCACCCTGCGCCGTTGCCTCTTCAAACTGCCCGTTGCGCAGATTGCGATAGAGATACTTGTGCTGCGCATAGGGGGCATCGATGCTGGTGCCGTCCACCTCGGGATAGACATGCCCGTTACAGACCAGGATATCCAGCCAGCCATCGTTGTCCATGTCGAAGAAGCCGACGCCCCACCCGAGCAGACGAGTATTGACGCCCAGTCCCGCGAGATAGGTACGGTCATCGAAGCTGCCGTCGCCGAGATTGGCATAGAGCGAATCCGTGTCACCGGCAAAGTTGGTCTTCACCAGATCGAGCCTGCCGTCGCGGTTATAGTCGCCAACGGACACGCCCATACCGGCCTGCGGCTTTCCATCGGGGGAGTATGCGACGCCCGACTCGATCGCCACATCCTTGAAGGTGCCGTCCTTTTGATTCTGATACAGAGTCGCCGCAGTAGAGTCGTTGGCGACGTAAATATCCGGCCAGCCATTGTCGTCGAGATCGGAGACCGCGACCGAAAGTCCGTAGGTGCCGATAGTGTCCCACATACCGCTCTTCTGCGAAACATCCGTGAAGGTGCCATCTCCATTGTTGTGATAAAGAATGTTCTTGCCGCCCTGCAAACCGGGTGGACCGCAGGCTACCTGAATCCCCTTATACTGGCACCCCGCAGCCTCGGGAAGCGGCGCTGTCTTGATGTCGAAGTCGATATAGTTGGCGACAAATAAATCGAGATGCCCATCGCGGTCGTAGTCGAGAAACGCGCAGCCCGAGTTCCATCGTGTCTTCGACTGCCGCAGTCCAGCTTTCTCCGTCACGTCGGTAAAAGTGCCGTCGCCATTGTTCCGATAGAGCACATTCTGGCCGTAATAGCTCACGAACAGATCGTCCCAGCCATCGTTGTTATAGTCGCCGACACAACACCCCTGGCCCCATCCCGTCCGCGCTACCCCGGCCTTTATGCTTACATCGGTGAACGTGCCATCGCGATTGTTCCTGAACAGGCGCGAGACCGGCTCCTGCCCTTTTGGGAACCCCTCCAACCGTGTGCCGTTGACGAGAAAGATATCGAGCCAGTCATCGTGATCGTAGTCATAAAAGGCCACGCCGCAACCTGTTGTCTCGATGAGATATCGGTTCTTGTGCTCTCCGCCATAGATTGTCTTTGCATTCAATCCAGACTGCCGCGCCACGTCGACAAAACTTACTCCAAGGGGTGTTCCGATCACAGGCGAAGGAAGCCGCATGGGTGCCGGCTGCGGCTTTGCATTGTAGGTTGGCCGCGATCCCATCTGTGGTGCTCCCTGGGCCATCGGCGCCGCCAGAGCGAGAACGTCATCCAGCGAGAGGACCAGCGCAGTAGAAGAGAGCGAGGTGAGAAAACTGCGGCGAGACCAACTCAAAATGACGCTCCCCCAATTTGCGTGCAGACGCTCAAACTTTCTGCCTGCCATGGTAATCCATCCATCAAAACCTCGATAGAGCGGTCGCTGCCGGCCTTACGGCTGAGACGGCGCAGCACTGGCCGGAGAGCGAGAAGCTCCCAAAAGTTTTTGTGCCTTTTGCCGTTCGAGCGCGGCGGCTGCGCTTTGCCCTTGCCGCTCGAGCGCATCCGCCAGAGCTGAATGGGCATCGCTATAGTTTGGATCTGCATCGACCGCCGATTGCAACTGTGCCACAGCCTCAGCTACCTGCCCCTTCTTAAGAAGGGCGCGCCCTGAATCGAGAGCGAAGTTAGCGCGCTGTCGGCTGACCGCAATCCGGCTCAGTTCGGCGGCTTTCTTACGCTCGGCCAATGCACCCGCATGATCGCCCTGCTGACTGAGAATTGCAGCCAGACTGATGTGCGGACTCGGCTGGTTCGGCATTAATTCCATAGCCCGTCGCAGCGCATCCGTTGCCTTCTGGAATTGGCTCGTCTCTTTATAGACATTCCCCAGGATCGCCCACGCCTCGCCATTCTCCGGACGTAATACCGTGGCTCTCTCCAGTTCCTCCTGGGCCTCGGCAAACCGCCCAAGCTGCATATAGAGCACACCGAGTGTGTAAGGAGGATCGGGCAGTTGCTGATCGAGATCTTCGGCATGCTTGAACTCCGGAATCGCGGCCGAAGTATCGTCCTTCAGCTTGAACGCAAGCCCGAGATCGTAATGAAGCTGCGAGCTATTCGGCTCAATGGCAAGACCCGCACGAAACTGCTCGATTGCATGGTTCAGATCGCTCTGCTGCAGGTAAGCAACACCAAGGTCTTCATGCACCGTCGCACTCGTCGCATTCAGCGCGAGGGCGCGGTTGTAAAGGGGAATTGCATTCTTTGCATCGCCCGTCTGGACGAGCGCGAGTCCAAAATTGGTCAATGCTTCAAAGTCACGGGGTCGCGCCGCTGTCACCTGCTCGAAGAGCGGAAGAGCCTCGTGCGCGCGCGCGCTCGCCTGCAAGGTGAGGGCCAGCTCATATTTCGCGTCCACCGATTTCGGATCGAGTGTCAGGGCACGATTCAATACGGCCAGTGCCGCTTCGTCCTGATTGTTCGCGCGAAGAGCGCGCCCAAGTTGTAGAGCATACGCAACGTTCTCCTTTTCAAGATCGCTTGCCTGCGTAAGTTCCGCGACAGCGGCGTCAGGCTGACGTTGATCCAGGTACACGGAGCCAAGGTGATAGTGCGCGGCGGCCAGCGATGCATCCAACGCAATGGCGCGCTGAAACTGCGCGGTTGCCTCATCGTAGTATCTCTGCTGCGCCAGCAATGTGCCAAGTGCATCATGCAGCGTCGCGCTATTCGGCGAAGCCGTAACCGCCGTTTCTAGCCGTTTCCGCGCCTCAGTAGGCTGTCCTGTCGCATTCAGCGCGGCGGCATAGGCAATCGCCGCCTGGGGGGGGAGCGGCTCGGCATTTGCATGATCGAGAATCTGAAACAGCTTTACCACGTTCGTGTAATTCCGAAGCTGAGAATAAGCCAATGCAAGGTTGAGCATGACGCCCGTATCGTGCGGATCGAGTCGGTGCGCCGTGTCGAGCTGCGCCACGGCAGCTCGCGCATCTCCCTCGGCCAGCAGGACGGTTCCGAAGGCATTGTGTCCGGCAGCAACATCGGGGGCAAGCCGCACTACTCTTGCAAACTGCACATGTGCGGAGTGCAGATCGTTCTGACGATAAGCTGCGGACCCGGCACGAAAGGCCTCATCCGCAGCCATCCGTCGGGCGGTCTCCGAAGATGCAGGATGCGCAGGCGGCGCGCCGGGAGTCTGTGCCCAAACCAGCGGCTGCATGATCACCATGACACTATAAAAAAGCAGCGGGCCTGTCCGAAGAAATAGCATCCAGCGTGATTGTAACCACGGAGAAGGCCCGCAGTCCTTTGGCGTCAAAGAAAGCGCCTGAGGCAGATCGGATCGTAGCCTCAGACGCCGCGACTTCATTATTTAACGCTGCCAACCCAGGAGGCATACGGCGGCAGCGTTATCTTCTGCAAGCTTCCATTCTGCTTCAGCGAGGGAGCATCTGTGAGCAGCGTGGTCACTGTCTTCCCATGTACGCCTGCCGGCGAAGGATCGAGTGAGACAGTCTGCGGTTCTGCTGTAAAGTTAAGCGCCACAATGATCGACGGATGACCATCCATTCCCTTACGCACGTACGACAGGACAGAAGGGTTGCTCTCATCAATCATCACCTGCTTTCCATCACGCAGCGTCGGGTCGTCTCTGCGCATGGTAATCAGCTGCTTATGCCAGTTCAGAAGCGAGTTCGGCTCACTCTCTTCCGTCTTCACGTTGACGGTTCGGTAATCCGGAGCAACCGGCAGCCATGTCTTTGCAGCATCGCTGAACCCTGCATTCTTCGAGTCGTCCCACTGCATCGGCGTCCGCTCGCCGTCGCGGCCCTTCTCCTTCGGCCAGCCGGTGATGCCAATCGGGTCCTTCACATCTTCCTTTCGCGTCGGTGTCGTCGTGACCATGCCAAGCTCTTCGCCGTAGTACATCAGCGCGGTCGCGCGCGAGGTGAGCAAAGTCGTCGCAATCAACCGTGCGATGGCCTGATCGTGGATGCCATCCCCATAGCGGTTCCAACTGCGGGCGTTGTCGTGATTGTCGAAGACGAAAAGGGGCTGATTGCCACTGATCTGCGTCTCCGCATCGTTGATCCGTTTGCGGAACAACGACGCGTCCAGCTTGTTAGTAAAGCCAACCTGCATATCCATCGGCAGTTGCAGTTCGTCATGCTTCGCCCCGCCATACCATTTATCGAGTTCCTGTACGTTCGGCAGATAGGTCTCTCCAATCAGCACACGATCTCCGGGATACTTGTCGACCATCGCACGAAGTCGCCGCATGACATCGTGCACCTCCGGCAGATTGTTCGTATAAATATCGCTCAGGTTCGGATCGCCAAAGGCGTTGGTGCCTCCGGTCGCCGGCTCGTCGCGAAGCTGCGGATCTTCAAACAGGTTAGGTACCGCATCGAAACGGAAGCCCGCCACACCACGATCCAGCCAGAAGCGCACCGAGTCGAACATAGCTTTTTCGACCTCCGGGTTGCGCCAGTTCAGATCCGGCTGCTGTTTGTAGAACTCATGATAGTAGAACTGCTTCGTCTTCGGGTCATACTCCCAGGCCGACCCTCCAAAGACGCTGGTCCAGTTGTTCGGCGGCAACGGCTTGCCGTCTGCTCCCACACCCTTGCCATCACGCCATATGTACCAGTCACGCTTCGGATTGTCCCTCGAACTCTCCGACTCGATAAACCACTTATGTTTGTCCGACGTATGGTTCATCACCATGTCCATGATGATGCGAATGTTCCGCTTCTTCGCCTCCGCGACCAGCTTGTCGAAGTTCGCGAGCGTGCCATACTGCGGATCGATATTCTCGTAATTGGAGATGTCGTATCCAAAGTCGACCTGCGGCGAAGGGTAGATAGGGGACAGCCACACCGCCGCGACGTCAAGCGAGTGAAGATAATCGAGTCGCTGCGTAATCCCATTGAGGTCGCCGATACCGTCGCCATTCGAATCCTGAAAGCTGCGCGGGTAGATCTCATAGAGAAGGGCATGTTTCCACCACGGGGCACCATTCTGATGCGCGCCTGCGCTCATCTGCGCCGTTGCAGGAGCTACTTGTGTCCCCTGCGCCCGTGCCATGTTTGCCGGACCGCAGAGACAGAGGGAAGCCAGGACCCCGAGCACTGCAAGGGGCGTCCAATTTGGAGAATGATAGCGTTGAGTGATCTTCAAAGCGTGCCTCCGGAAGTCGTCAACACTATAGCATTGATGATGCAATAACGATCAATTGCTATATCACTTGCACGACCATGCATTGCGAGCAAAAAGGGAAGGCTCACTCAAAAATCGGCGGCCACTTCTGAAAACCTACGAATTCCGGGAAAGATGGGCGCCGCACGATCGTCGGACCACAGTATGGGTCTGCAGCAGAACATCCCGCGTCGGCAGGCCGGGGTTCTCCACCCGCTGCAACATCGTCATCATTGCCACAGCGCCAATGTCGGCGCAATTTTGGTGCTGCGTGGTAAGCGGCACAGGCAGCAGCCTGGCATACTTCACGTCGTCGATACCAACGATGCGAATATCCTCAGGCACTCTGATTCCAAGTTTCTCTAACTCCTTCATTACCCGCGCTGCCGTAAAATCGTTCGCCCCTACAATTGCATCCGGCCTGTATTCCGTCAGGATCTTTTGAATAAAATCGGCATCGTCCGGATCGCCAAAGCACACCATGTCTTGCTCTAAACCGATGCCATACGCCAGCAATGCCTCCCGATATCCAGCGATGCGGGCTGCGACGGTGGATGCGGACAATGGCATCGCCACAAATGCAATTCGTTTTGCGCCGTGTGCAAGAAGGTGCTGCGCTATCAAAAAACCCGCTCGCCGGTTATCAATGCCCACCAGGTCATATTTCGACCGGGCCGGATACGGAGCATAGCATCTGTCCAGCAGCACCATACCTATGCGCGCGTGTTCGAGTGCCGCTACAATCCGCTTGTTCACCGCGTCTTTCGCCGGCGTCAGCTCCAGCGGCGCAAAAAAAACGCCGGACACCTTCTGCGCGACAAATTGATGACACAACTGCTCCGCGTCCTGTTCCTGCTCCGCGCCCCCCGGCATCGAGTGGCCCCACAACAGAGAGTGCGGCTTTGCCAGAGGAGACTGCATCATCCCCTGGCAGATGGGCTCGAATATCTCGGTTCGCCCAAGGTCTGGGATCAGTAGCCCAAAGACGCGGCCTGTTGAGCTTGCCGGAGCCAGCACATGGGTGCCCGATCCCGGCTGCCGCGTCACCAGCCCCTGCAACTGAAGATCGTTCACTGCCTTGGCCACGGTGATCCGCGACACGCCGTACCGCTTCCCCAACTCGGCCTCGCTCGGCAACCGGTCGCCAGGCCGCAAAGAGCCGTCCTGAATTGCAGCGTGAAGCTCTTCGTAAATCTGCCGATACCGCGGTCCACCCGATGTCACCAATCTCTCTCCCTCTGCCGTGGCTTCGGCCCAAATCGCGCTCGTGCGAGCGCCTCTGGGCCGGTTCAACCGTCTGCTCGGCCCACGGCAGTGCATCCTTCTCGCTCGCTTTGCTCCGGTCATACCACTCTAAATCACAGAACGTTTCCTCAGATATGCAATGACATATGATCTCTCAAATTCGAGCTATATGTCATATAAAAAGAATTGACATTTCCCCAGATTGGACGTATGCTCCACGACGTAAACGAAGATAGAGGTATTGTCTCTCCTGGGACAAAGGTTTGTTCAGTACAGAAAGAACCAGCAGCCGATCCACAGACAACAATTCCGGAACCGGCGCGATCAAGACGCTGTAAAGAACGGATCGCAGTTTGAGTACTACTTTTTGGAGGACATTGATATGAATCGGACACGAGTCTACCTGGCTCTATTCGCCGTTTGCCTGTTGACCCTTGCGCCTGCCGGATTTGCCCAGGCCGTCTACGGGTCCATCTATGGGACCATCACCGATACCAGCGGCGCTGTCGTTCCGAACGCCACCGTCACCGTCACCGACGTGGCAAAAGGCACCTCAAGCACAGTTCAATCCAACGGGAGCGGCGACTTCACCGCCGACCACCTTATTCCGGACGTCTACGATGTCAAGGTTGCAGCCAGCGGCTTCAAGGGTTTTCAGCAAAAGGGCATTCAGCTCTATGCCGACACCTCCACTAAGGTTCTGGCCGTTCTTACCGTCGGCGGCTCCGATCAGACCGTCGAGGTCAATGCAGACTCGGTTCCCTTGCTGAAGACGGATCGAGCCGATGTCTCGACGACGTTTGGCGCGAAAGAGATTGTGGACCTGCCGATTCCGGACAGGAATTTTACGAATCTGCAATTGCTGCTACCAGGCGCGCAGTTGCTGGGTTGGAACCATGCCGCCAGCGAGAACCCGCAAGGATCCAAGCAGATCGAAGTCGATGGCCAGGCGTTTGCCGGTGTCGCATTCCAACTGGATGGCACCGATAACCAGGACCCGATTCTCGGAATCATCGTGGTCAACCCAAACGCAGATTCGCTCTCAGAGACCAAGATCACGACGCAGAACTTTGATGCCGAGTTCGGCAAGGCGGTGTCGTCGGTCGTAACCGCCCAGACAAAATCCGGATCGAACAACTGGCACGGATCAGCGTTCGACTACCGTGAGAGCAATGCGAACCTTGCGCGAGACCCGTTTACCCAGGGGCCGAGCCAGCTTTCAGCGACAAACCCCTTCCCGCAGGGTCTGAAGAACCAGTTCGGCGGATCGATCGGCGGAAAGATCATCCGGGACAAGTTGTTCTTCTTTGGCGATTACCAGGGAGTGAGGCAGAAGGTCGGTGTCGCGGCTGTGCAGACAGTTCCGACGGCGCACCTGGTTTCGACCTGCCTTGGACAGGCCACCTCAGTTACTGGGACGGCAGGATGCGATTTCAGCGACTATACGCCGGCAGTCGGACAGCTTTATCACCAGGTAGGCGGACAATCGGTTCCCTACCCCGGAAACGTAATTCCGATGTCGGACCTTTCAGCTCCGGCGCTCAACTTCCTTAAGCTCTTACAGCCCTATGCGCCGAATACTCCCGGCTCTGCTGTGAACGGAGTCTCCGGCCTGAAAAATAACTATGCCGGAAGCGGCACCGGCGGCTTCAACAGCGACCAGTGGGACGTTCGCGGTGACTGGACAGCCAACGACCGCGTTCATGTCTTTGGCCGGTTCAGCCGATTCACCGACACGCTGACGGGCAAGACCATCTTTGGCCCTGCCGGCGGTGCGGGCTTCGGGCTGGGCGGCTACGGCGGGACCTCGCAGGGCGCGAATGACAGCGCCGCAGCAGGCGCAGACATCGTCGTCAGTCCGAAGCTGGTGACAGACGTTAGACTCGGCTATTTCCGGTACAACATCGTCACCTCGAAGTACGACGCCGGGACAGACCTCGCAACCCAGCTTGGAGCCCCGGGCTTGAACATGGGAGACAAGACCACGAGCGGTTCACCTTCATTCCAATTGACCGAAGTCGGCAGCTTCGGTGGCCCGAATAATAGTCAGACGGCGGGCCCACAGTATGGCGCAGGGTTGAACGTGGACCGTTGCAACTGCCCGTTGACCGAGCGTGAAGATCAGTTCCAGATTGTGAACAATTGGACCAGGGTAATCGGCAACCACAGCGTCAAGTTCGGCGCCGACCTCCGTTATGCCCGCAACCTCAGGGTCCCGAGCGACAACGACCGCACCGGCCTCCTCCTGTTCGGCACCGGGCCGACGTCAAACGGAAACAACGGGACAACCGGCCTCGGTTTCGCCTCGTTTGTCACCGGCAATGTGACCCAGTTTCAGCGCTATGTCAGCACGACGACCAACGCCAAGGAGTTTCAGAAACGCGACTTTTTCTACGTACAGGACACCTGGCGGGCGTCATCGAAACTGACGCTGAACCTCGGCCTGCGCTACGAGTTCTACTTTCCGGAGAGTGTAAACGGCAAAGGGAATGGAGCATTGCTGAACATGGACACCGGCTACCTCCAGGTGGCGGGTTACGGCAAGATCGGCAGCAACATGAACTACCATCTCCCGAGCAACACGTACAATCCGCGCATCGGTGTCGCGTATCAGGTGACTCCGACCACGGTCATTCGCGCGGGATACGGACGCAGCTTCGATATCGGCGTCTTCGGTTCGATCTTCGGCCATGCGGCGACCCAGAACCTGCCGGTACTGCAAAATCAGGCGATCTCGGCAAACGGGACCGACTCCGCATTCAACCTGAGTGTCGGCCCTCCTGCCGCAGTGCCGATCCCGGTACCTGCCAATGGACTGCTGCCGAACCCCGGCTCCCAGGTAACTTCGCGTGCCCGGCCCACGACACTTCGCCTCCCGACGCTTGATGCCTGGAATGCGAGCCTTCAGCAGTCGTTCACCCCCACTCTGTCGCTGACGATCGCGTATGTGGGCAACAAGGGAACCCATACCTTTGGCGACACTTCGGGAAACACCACCAACCCGAACGAGGCCGCAATCGCCTTGTCTCCATCTCAGAGCTTTAACGGCCAGCCATTACATTGGGATCCGAATCTTCCCAAGGTGGGTGGAGTGAGCCAGTATGTCGATGGCATCGGTCCGGGCGGCGCAGTCAACAATCAGAACCTGCTGCGCCGGTACTATGGCGGTTCCCTGCCGGCCTGTAACGGCCAATGCAGATGGACCAACGACATCACCGACTTCTCCGACAACCTCGATACGCACTACAACGCATTACAGGTAACCATGGCGAAGCAGTACACCCACGGCGTCTCGCTGAACGCCAGTTATGCATGGCAGCAGGCGCTCAGCGATTCGACGGGCTACTCCTCCTGGGACAAGCACATCGTAGCCGGCCGTGACGGCTCGCTGCGTCAACAGCAGATCATCGTGTACGGTTTGTTTGAGTTGCCATTCGGAAGAAACAGGCAGTTCCTGGCGCATACCAACCGGATCGTCGATCAAATCGTGAGCGGCATTCAGATCAGCCCGGTCATTAATTTCTCGAGCGGCCTGCCATTTACTCTGAGCTACTCAACCTGCAGCCAGCAGGTTCCCACCAGCGCGCCCTGCCGCGTCGATGGCATTGCTCGTGGCTTCCATCCCAAAGTGACCGGCATCCCGGGAAACAGCTTAATGTTCTATCAGGCTCAGAATATTGATAACGGCGGAATGTTCAGACGACCCGCTTTGGACCAGATCGGCAATATCGGAAGAAATACAGCCTTTGGGCCGCACTTCTTCAATGCAGACCTTTCGATCCAGAAGAACTTTACCATTCATGAGAAATACACCTTCCAGTTGCGGGCAGATGGCTTCAACGCCTTCAACCATATCAACTGGGGCACACCGAACGGCAATATAGACCAGGGAGGATCTATCTCTTCAGGACCCTTCCCCGGCTCTTCAGCAAATCCTCGGCAGCTTCAGTTCTCCGGTCGCGTACAGTTCTAGAACTCACCTCCTTGAAAAGCAAAGAGGGGGAGCTACGGCTCCTCCTTTTTGCTGGTTTATACTCGAGCCCGGATCTCCTATGCATCGCCTGCAGACAGCAGTTCAGTACCTCCTCCTCACGTTCGCGGCGTACTCACTACCGCCTGTATTCGGCCAGACACCCGCTGCGCCGATGGCACATCCACCGAATCCGACGATTTCGACGCGTGAAGTCGCAACCAGCGACTCTTCGCCGGACTTAAAGCGGCTACGCAGTATGATCGATGGCGGACAAACCACGGAGGCGTTGAAGCAGCTCGATGCTTTCGCCGGTCAGCAGCCTGTGCCTCCAGGGATCAATCGGCTCCGCGGAGTCGCACTCTACTCGCAGAATCGATTCGCTGAAGCAGATACTGCTCTCGCGAATGCATTGAAAGAAGATCCCCATGACGAAGAGGCGACGCAGTTGCGCGGCCTGGCTCTGTTTCGATTGGGCAGGGCCGCTGAAGCGATACCCCTGCTCGAAGCAGCCCACAACTGGACCCCCAAAACCAGGGTCGATCCCGCTTACGTGCTCGCTCTCTGCTACATCGACACCCATAGTTACGACAACGCGCGCAAAGCCTTCGCCCTGCAGTATGGCTTCCCACCGGACTCAGCCTCGGCCTATCTGCTTGCCGCACGCATGTTGTTGCGGCGCGACTACCGCCCGATAGCACGGCAGTTCGCGCACAAGGCAATCGAACTCGATCCACAGTTGCCGCTCGCGCACATGCTTTTGGGCGAGATCGCACTCGCCGATGAGCACGTCGATGAAGCGATCGCCGAGTTTGAAAAAGAACGAGTCCGCAACCCCCTCGAGGGCAGCGTCTACGACAGGCTCGGCGACGCTTACACCCGCAGCGGCGACTACGTAAAAGCGCAGCAGTCCCTGCAGCAGGCATTGCTGCTGGAGCCAAACTCAACCGGCCCATTTATTCTGCTAGGCAAAGTGCTGCTCAAACAAGACGATCCGGTGAACGCCATCCCGTACCTGGAGCGCGCGGAACGGATGGACACGAGCAACTACATCACCCACAACCTGCTGGGACGGGCCTATCACTCGGTAGGCAGAACCGAAGACGCCAGCCGTGAATTTCAAGCCTCCCAGAAACTTCAGGCGGCAAACCAGCCCAAGCTCGAAACGGTTCACTAAAGCACCGCTCGTTTGAACAAGGCCCTCCCCCCTAAGCGAAGATGACGGTCTTGTTCGCGTAACTAAGGATGCGGTAGTTAAGGTGCCAGCGAACAGCTCGAGAGAGTACGAGTCGCTCAAGGTCGCGGCCCTTCTGGATGAGGTCGGAGAGCTGGTCGTTCTGCGAGACGCGGGTGACGTCCTGCTCGATGATGGGGCCTTCATCAAGGACCTCGGTGACGTAGTGGCTGGTGGCCCCGATCAACTTGACGCCGCGAGCGAAGGCAGCGTGATAGGGACGCGCTCCACTAAAGGCAGGCAGAAAAGAGTGGTGAACATTAATGATGCGTTGCGGATAGGCGCGGACGAACTCCGGCGAAAGAACCTGCATATACCGGGCAAGGACGATCACATCGATGGAATTGGCGGCGAGCAGAGCGAGTTGCTCTTCCTCTACCTGCGCTTTGCTGGCGGCAGTGACGGGCAGAAAGTGGAAGGGGATCTTGTGAAAGTCGGCCAGAGGCCTTGCGGCTTCATGGTTGCTGACGATGAGTGACAGGTTGCAGTTTAGTTCTCCGGTCTGATGGCGGTGTAAGAGATCGGCAAGGCAATGAAGGTAGTGAGAGACGAAGATAGCGACGTTCTGCGGCGGGGTGGCGAATGTGAGGCGCCAGTTCATCTTGAACTGCTCGGCCAGCGGCGCGAAGGCGGCGTGGAAGTGCGCTTCGTCGCAGCGAGCGTCGTCGGTGGCAAACTCGACGCGCATAAAAAAGAGACCAAGCTCTACGTCCTGGTGCTGGTCGGCGTTGAGGATGTTGGCGTCGCAATGCCGGACGAGAAAGTTGGCTATGGCGGCGACGAGACCTTTGCGGTCGGGGCAGTCGATGAGAAGAACGGCGGTCTTGGGCATGGCGCTGAGTTGATTAAAGCATCTCCACCTCCGCAGCCAACGTAAATTGACCGTCGTAGAGTAGATTGAGCTGAAATATTGACGAGACAGATACAGCTTTATGCCAGAATCTTACACACTAGGATTTTAAAGTAGGTGAGTGATGAAATGCCCGGTTTGCCAACGTGAACAAGTAAGACGTTCCCGGCGCCGGTGGTATGAACGAATTCTGAAATATGTGGGGATCAGCCCGTTTCGTTGTGATGGCTGTACTGCCCGGTTCTACCGCTTCTCTTCCGCAGGAAAACAGTCTCGACTGGATTGACCCTGATCTGGCGAGACCGTCTTCTCACTGACTTTCAACCAGCAAATAATGGAGTACTGAGATCTTCGGCACCGCCTCAGGCCATGCGCTGAAACGGCCTGGACATCGGCGGCTTCACGCGAGTCGCATTGATGAAACTCTCGCGCTCAATCTTCTGCTTGCTCTCCACCGTCCGCGGGCTGGCTTTAGGCTTGGCGGGCCCAGCCCAGGACTCTTCTTCGATCAGGGCCGCGGTCGCGCGATCGTAGCCCATTCGCTGGAGAATAGGCATCTCGTCACGGTCGCCAGCCTCTGCAAAGGCCTGCTCCACGCTTTCGGAGACAGCCGTCTTAGTGCTTTCCCCTGCACTTCCCGCGGACATCACGGAGGCCGTGAAGTTGGCGGTGAGGCGCTGAGCGCATTTTTGTCCGCAGAGGTGCTTAACGTCCTTTCGAGAGTGCTTTGGAGACTCCCATCCACGCAGCTTCAGTTCCCCGCCCTGCTCATAAGCCACGAACCAGTGACTCGTAGCCTCCTGCTTTTCCGCTCCGCACATATCGCAATTGATCGCCTGCCGGATCATCTCTCTATCTCCCCGAACCTGCCGCTTTGAGTTGTTCGCTACACCACAATGCTTTCATCGGCGAAGATCAGAGGGGGATGAGAATAAAAATAGCGGCCAATGGTTTCCGAAACGCGAACTTTGCGTCGTGGCTCTCGTATACCATTCTGATACTTGCTGGATACCCGATCGATATGACTCGAACCCGCGCCGACCTTCGCTCTGTCCTCTGGCTTTGCCTCGCCTTTGCGGGGATAAAGCTCGCCATTCAGATTATCGGAAACATTCTTGCGCAACACGCCGGTTACGGCATCTTTCGCGATGAGCTGTACTACCTCGTCTGCGGCCAGCGTCTCGCGTTTGGCTACGTCGACCAGCCACCACTGGTGGCCTTGCAGGCGCGGCTGACGGAGATGCTGTTTGGCCACGACCAGATGTGGTCACTGCGGCTCCTCTCCGCGCTTGCCGGAGCAGCCACGGTCTTTCTCACCGGCCTGCTGGCGTGGGCCTTTGGCGGCAACCGCCGCGCCGCCGCATTGGCAATGCTGGGCGTCATCAGCGCGGGAATCTATCTTGGCATCGATGGCTTCCTTTCGATGAACTCTTTCGACCCGGTCTTCTGGATGCTCTGCGTGCTTGCACTCATTCGCATTACGCGGGCAACGTCGCAGAAGGAAGTCCGCAACTGGTGGCTGGTCTTCGGAGCGAGCGCGGGGCTGTCGTTCGAGAACAAAGACTCCGTCGCCTTCTTTCTGATCGCCATGTTGCTTGCCCTTTTGCTTACACCCCAGCGGCGCATCCTGGCCAGTCGCTGGATGGCAGCGGCGGTCGCCGTTTTGGTGCTGATTGCCCTGCCTAACTTTCTCTGGCAGGTCTTCCATCACTTCCCAACCATAGAGTTCCTTCACAATGTCCAGGCCTCAGGCAAGAACACGAAACTTCCGCCGTTACAATTTATCTCGCAGCAGATCATGATGCTGACACCGCAAAATGTTTTGCTGTGGGGCGCGGGCGTTCTATGGCTGCTGTTTGCGAAGAACGCTCGGCAGTGGCGGTTTCTGGGGGTCTTCTTCCTGGTCTTTTTTGGGCTGATGCTGGCGCTGCATAGCAAAGATTATTATCTTGCGCCGGCCTATCCTGTCTTCTTTGCCGCCGGGGCGGTAGCGTGGATGAGTTGGGCGGCGCAGACGAGATGGCGCAACGCGCTGGTTCTCGCCTTTGTCGTCCTCGAAGTCATTTGTCTCGCAGCATTCCTTCCCTTTTCGATTCCGGTCCTTCCGCCTCAGCAATATCTTGCCTACGCAAAGAAACTGCACTTCAGCTCTACGAACTCCGAGGTGCAGAGAGTAAAGCCATTGCTGCCGCAGTTTTATGCAGACCGCTTCGGGTGGAACGACCTTGTTGAAGAGGTTGCGCGCGTCTATCGCTCGCTCCCGCCGCAGGAGCAGGCGGTGACCGGCGTTTATGCGGAGAACTATGGAGAAGCAGGCGCCATCGACATTCTTGGACGCAAATACGGTCTGCCGATGAGCATCAGCGGGCACCAGACCTATTGGCTATGGGGGCCGCGAGGATATACCGGCAAGGAGATGATCATTATCTCCAACGCAACGATCGATGAGGCGCAGCAGGTCTACGCCGTATGCAGCATCGCAGGCAGAGTCGACAACCCTCTCTCAATGCCTTACGAGCACAAAAACATCTTTCTTTGCTATGGAAGAAAAGTGCCCTTTCAGTCGGACTGGAAAAGCCAGAAGATCTATCACTGACAAACCAAGGAGCTTTCCATGCTTCGCAGCTTGAGTATCGCCTTCATTATCTGCATGACGGCCGGGTCCGGTCCGGCAATCGCACAGTCAGTAAGTCCCGCAGCGAATCGAGCACGTCCCATACCGCCTACTCGCGATCCGCACTCGCCCGGTTACGTCACGGCCAAGGAGCTGACCGACGGCACCAATGCTCCGGCGAACGCTGACGGAAACTTTATTCTGGGCGCCACTCACCATCCCGCACCGGAGATGTCCGTGCAGACCGGCGTTCCCCAGGGAACGGTATACGAGTTCACCATGAAATCGGCTGACAGCAAGATCTATCCCGGCATCGCGCGGGATGCCAACACGTTCGGTGTGCCAGACCCCACCGATCCCGCAAAACTCGTGGTGACCACCAGCCGCCCCGCTCCGTACACTCGCCGTGTGGCGGTGTATGTTCCCAAACAATATGTCCCCGGCACAGCCGCGCCATTCATTGTTGGAGCGGATGGACCAGACCTGGCGCTCTTCACGGCCCTCGATAATCTAATCGCCGAGCACCGTGTTCCTGTGATGATCGCCATCTCCATCAGCAACGGCGGAGGCGACGCGCAGGGCAGTGAACGAGGACTGGAATACGACACCATGTCAGGCCGGTATGCGGAGTTCGTAGAGAAAGAAGTACTTCCTCTCGTGGAATCGAAATACCATGTGAAGTTGACCAAAGATCCCGACGGCCGGGCGACGATGGGTGGCAGCTCCGGCGGCTCGTGCGCGTTGATTATGGCCTGGTATCACCCTGAGCTCTACCATCGCGTCCTTACTTATTCGGGCACTTACGTAAACCAGCAGTGGCCTTATAACGCAGAGACTCCCCATGGCGCGTGGGAGTTTCATGAGCACCTCATCCCCAGCAATCCGGCCAAGCCCCTGAGGATATGGATGGAGGTGGGCGATCGTGACCTCTTCAATCCGAATGACATGCGCGACAATATGCACGATTGGGTCGCAGCCAATGAAGAGATGGCCAAAGTGTTGGCCGCAAAGGGCTATCACTACCAGTTCGTCTTTGCCCGCAACGCCGGACACACCGACCACGCCGTGAAACAACAGACCTTGCCCGAGGCCCTCGAGTACGTATGGCAGGGCTATCCGACCACAAGCACGAAGAATTAAGTGGAACTAGTTAATTTGGACCGTAGTGTTGAGCTTAATATCTGCTGAAGAATCGCCCACCATAAGCTCGACGGGTTCAGACTCGACGACGAACTTTGATTGCTTCTCATTCCAATAAGCAAGGTTTGCGGCTTCGAGCGGAATCTGCACGGTCCTGGTCTCGTTGGGCTGCAGGGTGACACGCTCGAAGCCCTTCAGTTCCTCGCGCGGGCGTTCGACCTTGGACTTCAGATGCTTGACGTAGAGTTGGACCACCTCATCGCCGGTACGCGTACCGGTGTTGGTGATATCAATCGAAACAGTAACGGTGCCATCTTTGGCGACGCGTGTGGTGCTGGGCTTGAGGTTCGAGAATTTAAACGTGGTGTAGCTCAGTCCATAGCCGAAGGGGTAGAGCGGCTCGCCTTTGAAGTACATGTAAGTGCGCCCGTCGCGGATGTTGTAGTCCATCATCGCGGGGAGTTGGTCTACGGACTTGGGCCAGGTGGTGACCAGATGGCCGCCAGGGTTGTAGTCGCCGAAGAGGACCTTCGCAATGGCCGTACCCTCGTCCTGCGAAGAGTGGGCCATGTGGAGGATGGCGGGGATATTCGCCTCGGTCCAGTTGATAGCGAAGGGAAAGCTGGAGACCAGAACAACAATGGTATGAGGGTTGACCTCGTAGACCTGCTTGACGAGTTGCTCCTGCTGGCCGAGATCGATGCTGTCGCGGTCGCGGCCTTCGCGGCCGTTGCTGGGAACGGTGCAGGGCAAGGTCCCATTGCCTGTCCAGTCGTGGGCCATGTCGGGGCCGCAGGTGGGATCGTTGCCGACGACAACTACGGCAACTTCAGCCTTACGCGCAGCGTTGACGGCGGCGTTGTTGGTCTCGTCAGCAGCGTAGATGACTTTGGTTTGTGGGCTGACGATCTTCTTAATGCCCTCGAGCGGCGTCACGGTATAAGGAGGCGTGCCTCCATACCAGTCCCAGTGAACGGAGTTGGCGAGCGGCCCGATGACGGCGATGGATTTTAGCGTCTGCTTATTAAGCGGGAGAGTAGCATTTTTGTTCTTGAGCAGCACCACTGATTCCAGCGCGATCTTTTTGGAGACGGAGGTATCGGCCTCGGTGGTCCAGGGATCGGGCGAGTCCTTCACGCTTGTGTAAGGAACCATGGACGGAGGATCGAGCAAGCCGAGCTTCAGGGTAATGCGGAACTTCGGACGGAGAAGATCGTCGAGGTCGGTAGTCGTGATGGAGCCATCTTTGAGAGCGGCACGGGTCTCATCTTTATAGGTATCGAGGAACTGGTTGATCCCGGCCTTCAGGCAGGCCACAACGGCAGCCTGTTGGTTGGGATAGGTCTTCGAGTCTTTGACCAGCGCCCTCACCGCGCCGCCATCGCTCGAGAGGATATCCACACCCCACTGTTTAACGAGAATGCTTTTGAGTACCGGATTCACAGCCATGTGAGTGCCATTCCACGCGTTGTAGGAGGCCATGACGGCTTTAGTTCCGCCATCGAGAAAACCCATGCGGAAAGGAACAGAGTAGTACTCCCAGAAGAGTCGCTGGTCGAAGTTCGAGGAGGTCTTGGTGCGGTCTTTCTCGTTGCTGTTGGCCAGAAAATGTTTCAGCAACGAGGCCGCTTGCCAGTAATGAGGATCGTTGCCTTGAAGCCCGTGAACAAACGCCGTGACCATGGTCCCGTTGAAGAAGGGATCTTCTCCATAAACCTCTTCACTGCGTCCCCAGCGGGGATCGCGGGCGAGGTCCGCCTGCGGACCCCAGAGCATGAGGATGGGGTGATGATATTTTGCGGTCTGCGAGATGAACCGCGCCTCGTGGCCTTCCACTCCGGCGGCCTGCCGAACGATGGCCGGGTCCCAGGTCTCGCCCATTCCCGGCGGCTGCGGAAACTGCGTCGTCGGAATAGCGGGGTGCGCATAGGGGCCGCCAATGCGCTCGCGCTGAACCACGCCATGGATGCCCTCGGAACTGCCGAAGCTGGGAATGCCGAGACGCGGGACGGCGGTATCGGTGCTGAGGCAATCGATCTTCTCCTCTGTCGTCATCAGCGAGAGGATATTGTCGATGCGCTTTTCGGCCGAAAGAGACGGGTCACGGAACGGGTAAGACTTTTGCTGCTGTGCAAGGGCCGGGACAACGGTGACGGCGAGAAGGCTGAGCGAGAGAACAAGCGACTTCTTTTGCATAGTGACCCTAAGTTCCTCATCAAACGGGCTATGGTCTACGCGAACGGAGTGCGACATCTGGATTTGGCTACGACAGCAAGCACCGTTCTTGAGAGGCGTCCATGCTATCACCAGTTTTGATGGCTAATTCGATTGAATAAAGGATTTTATGGCACTTCGAGGACACGGCCACGCCAGGCGACCACTCCTCAGATTCTGTTTTGCGGATTAGAAATCGTTCTATCCATTACCCTATTGTCATGCGCCTGATGCATGTACTTCCCTCCTCCAGATTATTTGCTGCTGCCTTGATGGCAGCCACTGCTGTATCGTCACTGGCTGCGGCCAGTCCCGCGGACCGGGCCTCTTATGTCAACCCGCTGATTGGGACGGCCAACGGAGGCAATGTATTTCCCGGTGCGACGATGCCGTTCGGCATGGTGCAGTTCAGCCCCGAGGCGACGCCGGTCAACGTGAAGCGAATGATCGCCGCGCCCGGCGGCTACGAGTACCGCGCCGACCGAATACGCGGCTTCAGCCTGACCAATGTCGAGGGCTGGGGATGCGCCGGAGGCTCGGGCGATGTGCCGCTGATGCCGATTACGGAGGCGGTGGAGAAGTCGCCGTCTCTCGATTTCCGCCATGCGTATTCAGCCGCCTTCAGCCACGCGGACGAAAAGGCCGAGCCGGGTTCGTATCGGGTGAAGCTGGGCAATGGAGTAGAAGTGGAGTTGGCGGCAGCCACACGGATGGGGGTTGCGACCTTTAAATTTCCCGACGGTGCTCCGGCGCGCGTGCTGGTGCGGACCTCGGATTCAGAGGTGGGGTCAACGGCCGCCCAGACCGAGATCGATGCAGCGACCGGTACCGTCACAGGATCGGTGACCAGCGGCAACTTCTGTGGATACATCGGCACCGAAGATCGCCGCCCCTACTACACGCTCCATTTCGTCGCGCGCTTCGATCGACCTGTAACAGAGACCGGTGCATGGAAAGATGACAAGGTAAGCCCCGGAGCGAAGACGTCGGAAGGCGGCACGGGATTTGGCGCGAAAGGATTTCCGGAGGCAGGCCACGGCTCGGGAGTGTGGCTTGGCTTCGGCAAAGGCGGCGCGGTCCGGGTGCGGATTGGGATCTCTTATGTAAGCGAGGCGAACGCCAAGGCGAATCTCGAGGTGGAGAGCCGCGCGGGCGCAACCTACGAGCAGGTGGCGGCACGCGCGCGGGCGGCGTGGAACAAGCGGCTCAACCAGATTGAGACGGAAGGGGGCACAGAGGAACAGAAGACCGTATTCACGACGGCCCTCTATCACGCACTAATGACACCGACCACCTACAGCGACGCGAACGGCGAATATACCGGCATGGATGGCAAAGTTCATCGCGTGGCAGCACCGCAGACCGTGCAGTATGCCAACTTCTCCGGATGGGATGTGTATCGGTCACAGTTTCAATTGCTCGCCTGGCTCGATGCAAAACAGGGCAGCAATATTGCGCAGAGCCTCTACAACCAATCGCGACAGGATGGCGGCCGATGGGACCGCTGGACGCACTTGGGCGGAGCGACGCATGTGATGAACGGCGACCCGGCAGCGGCGGCGGTGGCAGACATCTATGCGTTTGGAGGACGGGAATTTGACGCAAAGGGAGCGCTCGCGTCCCTGGTCCATGCGGCAGACGTTCCAACGAAAGAAGACCTGAGCCACGACGGTTGCCCGGTCGAGTGTGTAGGCCAGCGGCCCGGACTCGATCAATGGCTGAAGCTGCACTACATTCCCGTTGGCGCGCCCGCATGGGGTCCGGCGGCGGATACCCTCGAAGATGTATCGGCGGAGTTTGGAATTTCGGCGCTCGCCGGACATCTCGGCGACGAAGCTCTGCGCCAGAGGTTCGCGGTGCGGGCGCAGTACTGGAAGAATATCTGGAACCCGAAGGCAGCACCGGACGGCGGCTACTTTATGAACCGCAATGCGGATGGAAGCTGGCCCGCCGTGCAGTCGGATGACGACAATGACAACGACCATAAGCCCCACGCCTTCACCCCTGCAACCGGCGCCGGATTTGTAGAGGGCAGCGCCGCGCAGTATGTGTGGATGGTGCCGTTCAACGTTGCCGGACTGTTTGAACAGATGGGGGGCCGCGACAAGGCGGTCGTGCGGCTCGACCACTTCTTCTATGACGACAAGGGAGCGCCCGCAGTAACCAAGGCCGGGCCGCTGCACGCGGAGCTGGACAACGAGCCCTCGATTGAAACGCCGTGGCTCTATGACTTTGCCGGACAACCCTGGAAGACGCAGCAACTGGTGCGGCAGGTGCTCAACACCATATGGAAGAATGCGCCGAACGGCATTCCCGGTAACGACGATCTGGGAGAGATGTCGTCCTGGGCTGTATTTGCTTCGATGGGGATCTATCCCGAGATACCGGGCCGCGCAGAGCTTGTGCTGGGAAGTCCTCTCTTCTCGAAGGTAACAATCCATCGGAAAGAGGGCAATGTCCATATCCTGGCGCCGGGCGCGACGACCGACAAATTTTATGTCCGTGGAGTCCGGGTCAACGGAAAGGCAAGCTCGAAGACCTGGCTGCCGGAGAGCTTCGCGCTGAAAGGCGGAACGCTTGAATTCGATCTAGGCGACAACCCGGACAAGAGCTGGGGCGTGAACCCTGGCGATGAGCCGCCATCGTTTGGAGCGCAATGATCGCTGAAGGCAAAATCACCCTAATGAGAAGCGGCGAGAAAGGATACGGAGAATGAGTACCGCGACACACAGCAAAGGCCCGGACATGCATGTGAGTGTCGCAGGAGTGGAGCTGCGTTCGCCCGTCATCGCTGCCAGCGGAACATTTGGCTACGGCATCGAGTTTGAGGAGATCGTCTCGCTCGACCGCATCGGCGCGTTCGTAACCAAGGGGCTGTCGCGGGAGCCGATGGCGGGCAACGCCGCTCCGCGCATCATTGAGACGGCAGGCGGAATGGTCAACGCAATCGGCCTGCAGAACATGGGCGTTCGTCCGTTTATCGCGGAGAAACTGCCGAAGCTGCGCAAACTCGCGGGCGCGGTCGTGATTGCCAACGTCTTCGGTTTCACCATCGAGGATTGCCTGGAGGTGATTGGCGCACTGAACGACGCCGAGGGCATCGCGATGTATGAGCTGAATGCGAGCTGCCCGAATACGAGCCATGGCGGAATGGTCTTTGGCACCGATCCGGCGCTACTGCATGAGCTGACGGCGCGGTGCAAGGCGGCAGCGAAGCGTCCGCTGATGGTGAAGCTGTCGCCGAACGTGACGAACATTGGGCAGATGGCCAAGGTAGCTGAAGATGGCGGAGCGGATGCCGTTTCGTTGGTGAATACTTTTGTCTCTCTGGCAATTGATGTCGAAACGCGGAAACCAAGAATCGCCAACGTCACCGGTGGTCTGTCAGGCCCGGCGATCAAGCCGATTGCGGTGCGGATGGTGCAAGAGGTATCGCAGGCAGTGAAGATTCCCGTGGTCGGCATGGGCGGGATTGTGCGCGCGGAAGATGCGGTAGAGTTCATGCTCGCCGGGGCAACGGCGGTGCAGGTGGGGACGGCTAGCTATGCCGATCCGAGAGCGGTGGAAAACATTGCCAATGGGCTAAAACGCTGGTGTGCAGGGCATGGACTGGCCCAAGTGGCGTCACTGACCGGGGCGGCGCTGCTGTAACTTATAGCAGCGGGTCAAGCATAATAGAAGTGTGATGATTGAACATTCTTCCGCTTCCAACTCCGCCGCTCCTGCCGATCTTCGGCCCATTCGCCGCGCTCTTTTGTCCGTAACCGACAAGACCGGCCTTGTCGATTTTGCTCGTGCGCTTGCCTCGTTCAACGTAGACCTCGTATCAACGGGCGGAACCGCCCGCGCCCTGCGGGAGGCAGGTCTGCCGGTGCGCGATATCAGCGACCTGACCGGCTTTCCCGAGATGCTGGATGGCCGCGTGAAGACGCTGCATCCGAAGGTGCATGGCGGCATTCTGCACATCCGCGACAACGCGGAGCATCAGGCTTCGGTCGCGGAACATGAGATCGAGCCCATCGACATGGTCGTAGTCAACCTGTACGCCTTCGAGAAGACGTCGCAGAAGCCGGGGGTAGCGTTCGCCGATGTGATCGAGAATATCGATATCGGCGGCCCTTCGATGGTGCGCTCGGCGGCGAAGAACTTTGCCGACGTAGCGATTGTGACCTCAGCGGATGATTATGGCTCGTTGACGGAAGAGCTGAAGGCAAATAACGGCAGCCTGGGCCGCGCCACTCGCTGGCGGCTGGCGAAACAGGCCTTTGCCGTGACAGCGGCCTATGACGCTGGAATTGCTACGGCGCTCGAGAGCATCGAGGAGCCGGGCGGAGCGGCGGTGTTTTCGACGGAGCTGCCGCAGGCGATTCGGATCATCGAACCGATTGCGAAGACACTGCGCTATGGAGAGAACCCGCACCAGAAGGCGGCGCTCTACGTCGATGGCAGCGGCAAGGGCGTGGCCGGTGCGAAGCAGTTGCAGGGCAAGGAGCTTAGCTACAACAACATCGTCGATCTCGATGCCTGCTGGGACATCGCCAGCGAGTTCGATGAAACGGCAGTGGCGATCATCAAGCACACCAATCCGTGCGGCGCTTCGACCGGAGCGACTGTGTTGGAAGCCTACAAACGCGCGCTCGAAGCCGACCCGGTCTCGGCGTTTGGCGGCGTGATCGGCATCAACCGCGAGGTCGATGCCGAGGCCGCCGAAGAGATTGCCAAGCTGTTTGTCGAGGCGATTGTAGCGCCGTCGTTTACGCCTGATGCGCTGGCGCGCTTTGCGGCGAAAAAGAACCTGCGCCTGGTGCAGATTACGCCTGCTGATACGCCTCGTGTGCTCAAGCAGGTCTCCGGCGGCCTTCTGGTGCAGGATGCCGATCGGCTGCGGGTCACGGAAGCAGAGTTGAAGATGGTGACGGACCGGAAGCCCACGGCCGAAGAGCTGCGGGCGATGCTGTTTGCGTGGAGCATCTGTAAGTATGTGAAATCGAACGCGATCGTCTATGCCCGCTTTGCCGATGGCCACGGCCAGACGGTTGGGATCGGCGCGGGGCAGATGAGCCGGGTTGATGCGGCGCGGTTTGGAGCGATGAAGGCCGTGCTTCCGCTTGCCGGAACGGTTGCCGCCTCGGATGCCTTTTTCCCGTTCGCCGATGGTCTGGAAGTGGTTGCCAAGGCAGGAGCCACGGCGGTGATTCAGCCGGGAGGATCGGTCCGGGATGCCGAAGTCATTGAAGCCGCAAACCGGCTGGGAGTGGCAATGGCCTTTACCGGCATCCGGCACTTCCAGCATGGATGAGGCGGTGGCGGATATAATCAGCGCCAGCCTCGCAAACGGCAGGGTCTGGCGCTGCATCCAATCGTCAGGCGAAGCCGTCTAACCTTTGCCCTTCGCCTCGCAACGATTTGGTCCAGAGTTTGCAAGTCCAGAAAGTTAGATCATCATGACCTTGTTTTTGCGTGCCTCGTCTCTTCGCCCGTTCCGCCTGCTGCCGGCGGCTGCGCTTTTATTTGCTGCACCTTCGATCTTTGCCGCGTCCCCCGCCTCCACAACGCCCGCTCCTCCGACGCCGGACCGGGCATCGGCGTACTACCACTACGGGTTGGCGCATCTCTATGAAGACATGGCTGTCAGCGCCGGCCGGTCGGACTATGCTACCCAGGCAGTCGAAGAGTACAAGCTGGCATTGAACGCCGACCCGAACTCTGAACTGTTGCAGGATGGGTTAGCCGGGCTCTACTTCAAGATCGGGCGGATTCGTGAAGCGGTGAGTACGGCGCAGGACCGCGTGGCCAAAGACCCGAACGATATTGGAGCCCATGAATTGCTGGGCAAGGTCTATCTGCGGTCGCTCGGAGATACGCAGACGCCCCAATCGGGACAGGTGTTGAAGCTCGCAATTGCCGAATACGAGAAGCTCGCCCAGCTTAAGCCCAAGGATGTGGAGACGCATCTTCTTCTTGGCCAGCTTTATGGCTTGAACCACGATTCGGTCAAGGCGGAGGCGCAGTTCAAGCAAGCGCAGAAGATCGATGCGAACTCGGAAGAGGTGGCGCTGAATATGGCGCGTCTCTATGGCGAGGAGGGGGACGCGAAACGCGCCGCGGATGTGCTGAACGGAATTCCGGTGGATGACCGCAGCGCGCGAATCGAATATGCCCTTGGCGCTACCTACGATCAGCTCAAGAAGCCGGAGGAGGCTGCGGCGGCGTATCAGCGTGCGCTTGATCTCGAGCCGGGGAATCTGGACACGGAGCGCGGCTTGGCCAATGCTTTGCTGGCGAACGGAAAGCTGGACGAAGCGTTGAAGATCCTCAACGAGATCGTCGCCGCCGAACCGCAGGATGCGCAGTCGCAGATTCACATCTCGGAGATTGAGCGCAGGCAGGGGCACTACGACCAGGCGCTGGCGACGCTCGAGAAGGCCAAGCCGCTGGCGCAGAACTCGCTCGAACTGAGCTATAACGAGGCGCTGATCTATGATTCGCTGGGTCGGTATGACGACGCGACCGCGGTCCTGACCAAGCTGGTGTCCGACACCACTCATGCGGATGGGAAGTACAGCGACGGAGAGAAGGCGAACCGCGCAGTGTTTCTTGACCGCCTGGGTATTATCTACCGCGAAGAGAACAAGACAGCCGACGCGGTTGCTGCTTATCAGCAGATGGTCGGGCTTGGCGGAGAGTTCGCCAAGGGCGGCTATCAGGGGCAGGTGGATGCATACCGCGATGCTCACCAATGGAAGGACGCGACTGCTTCGGCCGCCGCCGCCGCCAAAGCGCAGCCCAAAGACCAGGCCGTGCAATTGATGTATGCGGGGCAGCTTGCCGATACCGGCCAGGCCGATCAGGGAATCGCGCTGGCCAAAGCACAACTTTCGGCGACGGGCACGGCGACGGACGATCGCGATGTTTTTCTTGCGCTGACCCAGATCTATACCCGGCTGAAGCGCTGGCCCGATGCCGCCTCCGCCCTGGACAGCGCCTCGGGGCTGTCTACGAAGCCGGACGAGAAGCTGTATGTGTATTTTCTTCGCGGAGTGCTGGCCGACCGGCAGAAGCACTACGACGAGGCCGAGACGGAGTTCCACAAGGCGCTGGCCATCGATCCGCAGAACGCGACGATCCTGAACTATCTCGGCTACATGCTTGCCGACCGTGGAGTCAAGCTACCCGAGGCGTTGACGCTGATCCGCAAGGCGGTCGATCTCGACCCGCAAAACGGCGCATATCTCGATTCGCTGGGCTGGGTCTACTTCAAGTCCGGCCAATACGACCTGGCCGAGCAGAACCTGCGCAAGGCGATGGAGCGCATGAGCACCGACCCAACGGTCCATGACCATCTGGGCGAGGTCTACGAAAAGACCGGCAAGCTGAAGCTGGCAGTAACGCAGTGGGAGCGCTCGATGACAGAATACGCGCACTCTTTGCCTGCCGACGCCGATCCAGCCGATGTTGCCAAAGTTCAGCACAAGCTCGAAAATGCGCGGGTGAAGCTGGCGAAGGTGTCACCGGCACCAGCTAAATAGCGGCAACGAAGACCTGATTCCCTTTTTCCTCTCTTCCATGGAAGGAATCCAGGCCCTCGCCGTAGCTTCTTCTTCCGTTACACTCGAACCTGACGATGTCTACTGAACTGCATTGCTGTGCGGTCGCCGGGGGGCCTGACGATCCTCTGATGGAACGCGCCTATCCTGCGCCATCTCGACCTTCGCGCACCCCTTTTCAGCGCGACCGCGAACGCATCGTACAGGCGCGTGCCTTTCGCCGTCTGGCGGGCAAGACGCAGGTATTTACCAGCCGGGCCTCGGACCACTTTCGTAGCCGGCTGACGCATACGATAGAGGTCGCGCAGATTGCCCGGGCCTCGGCCTCCACACTCGGATTGAATGAAGATCTGGCCGAGACCCTGGCGCTGGTTCACGACATCGGGCATCCGCCGTTCGGCCATGCCGGAGAGCGGGCGCTCGATCAGTGCCTGCGAAAGCATGGACGGCGATTCGACCATAACCTCCATGCGCTGCGCATCGTCGAGCACTTCGAGCAACGCTACGCTGCCCATCGCGGCTTGAACCTTACGCTTGGTGTCCGCGAAGGCATCATCAAGCATTCGCGGGATTACAACGTCGATGAGTATCCCGAGCTTGCAGAGTACATGCTCGATCAGCGTCCTCCGCTTGAGGCGCAGTTGATCGATCTTGCCGATGAGATTGCTTATCTGACGGCGGACCTTGACGACGGCGTTGAGTCCGGCCTTTTGGCCATCGGGCATATTCGTGAGCACGTCGAGATCCTCGCACGCTGCTATCGAATGGTGGAGCAGCAGCATGCCGGAGTGGAAGAGAAATATCTCTTCAACGAAGCGCTGCAACTGATGCAGAACGTTCTGACCGATGATCTGATCGCGACGACAAAGCGCAACGTAGAGACTATCGGTGCTCAGAGCCTCGAGGACATCCGCCGCTGCCCGACCCGGCTCGCCGTCTTTTCGCCCCAGGCCGAGGCAGAACGTCTGCAGGAGAAGCGCTATCTTTACGACACGCTTTATACCTGCGACGTCCTCGAAAACGAGCACGACAAAGCCGAAGAAGTGGTCACGGCACTGTTCAACTACTGGATTAACGACCCGGAAGAGTTGCCGCAGGGGCACTTCGAGGACATCGAAGAAGAAGGCCTTGCACGGGTGGTTGCCGACTATATTGCCGGCATGACCGACAGCTTTATCCTGCTGCAATATGCCCAGATCAAGCGGGCGATTCGGCGATAAAACAAAATAAGCAAAGATATTCAGGCATTGCAGACCTCGACGATGGCTGAACCAAACCGCTCAGTCTTTTCAGAGCCGATGCCGCTGATCGTCTTCAACTGAGCGATGGTTTGCGGACGCGTGAGGACAATGCTCCGCAAGGTGGAAGAACCCAGAACAAAAAATTGAGGAAGGCCCAGTTTCTCAGCCTCCGCTTTGCGCCAGTCACGCAGGCGTTGGTCGAGAGCCTGCTGGTCAGGAGTGAGAGACTCGGCGGGATCGGAAGCGATGGAGCGATGGCGCTGGAAGCTTTCACCGTGCACTTCCGGCGAAGCGACGTCGCTCTTTCGTGTCATCGGCGAAGCGGCCTTTGGCCGCGACGGAGCCGAGCGGAGAGGCGCAGGTTTATTAGTAGCTCCGTACTCATGAGGAATAGGTTTTGAGCGGCAGATGGCAACGATTGCAGCGCCATAGCGGTCGGCCTTCTCCGGGCCAATGCCGGAGATCGTCAGAAGGTTTGGAATTGTCGTTGGGCAGACTTGAACGATAGAGGTGAGGATCGCATCGGAGAAGACGATGAATGCGGGCTTCCCTGTCTTCGCCGCTTCGGCTTTGCGCCATTCACGGAGACGCTGGTCGAGATCTTTCTGATGCGGCGTATAGGCTGCGATGGCCTTGGCCTTATCTGCTTTACCAGCCGCTTTTTTGCCTGTGGCGGCAGTGCGCGATCTTGCCGGCTTCTGGTCTGCGCCGTCCTTGAGAAGAAGATTGAGATCGTCGCCTTCACTGCGAGTCCGGCCTTCATGAGTGAGAGAGGCCCGCTTGAAGTGGATGAGCGTTCCTTCGGAGTTGGTGAAGCTATCGGAACCGAGAGTGATGAGCCCGGCACGAGTGAGAGCATCCAGGTAAGCGTCGAACTGCCTGCGATCAACTCCGAGAGCAAGGTCGGTGTGAAGCTTTCCGGTGGCTTTGGCAGCTCCGCAGTCGAGCGCTTCGAGGATACTGCGAAGTTGGCGGTTTTCGTGAGCCGTGGGCGGCCGGAAGGTCTGCGCGGTGGCTCGTTCGGGAGAGCAGAAGTCGCACTGACCACACGGGCGAAGACCGTCGGCGGTATCGCCGAAGTGCTGGACGAGGGCAGACATCCGGCATTGCGGGGATTCGGCGAAGGCGACGATGCGGTCGATCTGGCTGCGGCGGAAGGCAAGCTGCGTATCATAGCTGGAACGCCAGTTGGTCTGGCCGGTGGAGCGGATATTGCCCGCGATATCGAATGCAGCGGCACCCTGTGCGACGAGCTTCTCGGCGGTGCGATCAAACGTCTCCGCGTCCATTTTGAGGCGCTGACGGAGAAGGTCCGGCATCTGGAAGTCGTCGTTGAGAGCGGCAACAAGCCGAGCCAGTTCCGTTGGAGCGGGGTAGTCGCGATCGAGAAAGAAGTCGTGCATCTTACGGTCGGCGTAGGAGTGGAGGAGCACGGTTCTCGATGGCTGCCCATCCCGGCCAGCGCGGCCTATCTCCTGGTAGTAGGCTTCGACGCTGCCGGGCAGCGCGGTGTGGACGACGGTGCGAACGTCAGCTTTATCGATGCCCATGCCGAAGGCGATGGTGGCTACCACCACCTCTAGTTTTCCCGAGAGGAAAAGCCGCTGGACACGTTCACGCACGCTGGGCTCGAGACCAGCGTGATAGGCGGCGGCGTTTCCTCCAAGGACGGAGGCCAGTTCTTCTGCTGCCTTGCGCGAAGGCGCATAGACGATAGCTGGGCGGTTGGCAGCAGACTTCAGAAGGTTGGCGGTAAACTCGTTGCGTCGCGGCTTCGACATCTCGACGACTTCGATGGCAAGATTGTGGCGGCGAAAGCCGTGGATGAACAGTGCAGGTTGATGAAGTTGAAGCTGAGTAGCGATGTCTTTCTGGACGGTCGGCGTAGCAGTCGCGGTAAGGGCGATCACAGGCGCGGGTCGCAGCGCGGGGAGATATTCGCCGAGGGTACGGTAGTCGGGACGGAAGTCGTGGCCCCATGCTGAGATACAGTGGGCTTCGTCGATGGCAATCAGGGCAGGCTTCTTCTTCGCCAGCATCTCGGGAAAGCCGGGAACGCGCATTCGCTCAGGAGCAATGAAGAGGAATTGCAGGGCGCCGTCGAGATAGTCGCGGCAGCCCTGGCGCGCTTGATCGCGACTAAGGCCGGAGTGGATGCGGGCCACGCGGAGGCCAAGGGCGGAGAGCTTGGCAGCCTGGTCGTCCATCAGAGCGATCAGCGGCGAGATGACAAGCGCCGTGCCGCCCCGCGCAATCGCGGGAAGTTGATAGCAAAGGCTCTTGCCGGCCCCTGTGGGCATCACCAGCAGAACATCGCGGCCATCGGTGGCAGCGCGGCAGACCGCCTCCTGATTGGCGCGAAATGCAGAGAAGCCAAAGGTCTGGTGAAGCAGGACGGTGAGGTCAACGGAACCGGGATCGGAATCGAAATCCATGCGCTTGCCTATCTTCGCATATTGTTTGCCTTGTCGAGCACGGCACAGACATGGAATCGTGGTTCCACCGCACTAAAAAGGGGCGCATCCAAAATGGACGCACCCCCTGCTAACTTCATTCAAGATTACTTACCGAGAGTGACCGGAGCAGTAACCGATGTCGCGCCCGTACTCACGCCATCCAACTTCGCTTGATAAGCAATGATCTTCTTCAGCGTCTCATACGGCACCTGCGCAATCGGCAGGAGATGCCCATTCACCGCAAGCTCCGGCGTCTGGTTCACTCCGGCGTCTTCCGCCAGTTTGATCGAAGCATTTACCTGCTCTTTGATCGCAGGCGTGGCCGCGCAGGCATCGATCGTCGCCGGATCAAGTCCAGCCTTGGTCACAGCATTCTTCAGCGTCGCGTCCGCCGTCTCCGCCGTCAAGCCCGACTGCGTGTCGAACACCGCCGAGGCATAAGTAAAGAACGCATCCTCCTTTTGCTTCTGCACGCAATAGCCATAAGCCGCGGCCTTGAACGCATACGGATGAATCCCGGTCAGGGGAAAGCTCTGAAAGACCACGCGGGCATTCGGGAAGTCCTTCACCAACTGGTCCATGGTTGGCTGCGCCTCCTTGCAATGCGGGCATTCCAGGTCGGCAAACTCAACCAGCAGCAGGTCTTTGCTCGCCGCTCCACGCGCCGCGCCATCGGCATGCGTCTGCAGCATCTTGCGCAGGTCCGCAAACGGTGTCGCGCCGAACGGAACTACTCCATCGCCCGCAATCACATGGTTCCCGTCCGGCGTCACAAAAAACGCCGCGGTCTGCACCTTCGCATTCGGCGACTTGTCCGAGATAAAGACCACCACCTTGCTCACGCCCGGCGCAGCCGTCGCCTGAATGGCTTCGACCCGCCAGATGCGGTTGGTATCGTATCCCCACAATGCCTTCAGAAAAGCATTCACCGTATCGACCGTCGGCGAAGGCGCGGTAAAGTACTTCGGATTCGCCGGAGGAAATGGGTCTGCCTTGGCCGCCTGCCCCAGATCATTCAAATGCAGCGCCGGAGCCGGCGTTGCAGCCTTCGGTGCCGTGCCTGTCGTCCCCGTCTGTGCTCCCGCGACTACCGCAACGCTGAGAACCGACGCCAATCCTGCCAACATCCATTTTGAAATCTTCAAAGAATCCTTCCTCCGCCGCCGCTCTACGCGCACAGCACTTCTATTACACCTGAACCTTGACTGCTATGGGAAACCGGCGCCCCGTTCCAAACGATTTTCTTGTCACCTTCAGCACCGGCGCCGCCTGCTGCCGCTTGTATTCGCTCCGCTCGACCAGATGCAGGACCGACCGCACCAGGGCAACATCAACCTCCTGCTCCTCCGCGATCTGCTCGGCGGAACAATACCGTTCCACATAAGCCTCGAGAATCGGGTCCAGCACCTCGTAGGGCGGCAAAGAGTCCGTATCCCGCTGCTCCGGCCGTAGCTCCGCCGAAGGCGGCTTCTCGATCGTCGCCCACGGAATCACCTCGCGCTTCCTGTTTACATACCGGCTCAGCGCATAGACCTTCGTCTTCATCACGTCGCCAATCACCGCCAGCGCACCCACCATATCGCCATAAAGCGTGCAGTAGCCCGTCGACATCTCGCTCTTGTTGCCGGTCGTCAGCACCAGCGAGCCAAACTTGTTCGCCAGCGCCATCAGCAGCGAGCCCCGTATCCGCGCCTGCAGGTTCTCTTCCGCCAGCCCAAACGGTGTTCCCTCGAAGAGAGGTCTCAACGCCTGCTGATATTGAGCAAACACATCATGGACCGGCAGCAGCTCAAACCTCACCCCAAGGTTTTTTGCCAGCGCCCGGGCATCTTCAATCGACCCCAGCGAGGAATACTCGCTCGGCATCCCCACTCCCAACACGTTCTCCGCCCCGAGCGCCTCCACCGCAATCGCCGCCACCAGCGCCGAATCGATACCGCCACTCAATCCCACCAGCGCCTTCGTAAATCCGCACTTGCGCACATAATCTCTCGTTCCAAGTACCAGCGCCTTCCAGACCTCTGCGATCTCATCCAGCTCAAAAGCACTTGGAGACGTCGCTCCAACTCCAGCCGTATCGAAGATCACCAGGTCCTCGGCAAACGAACCTCCGCGCGCCACGACCTGCCCCTTTGGCCCAATCACCAGCGACGAGCCATCGAACACCAGCCCATCGTTGCCCCCCACCTGGTTCACCATCGCCACATACGCGCCATGCCGCTCCGCCAGCGCCGCCAGCATCTTCTGCCGCACCTGCGGCTTGCCCTGCCAATACGGCGAGGCCGAAATATTCAAAATGATCCGCTGCCGCCCAGCCAACTCCTCCGCCTGCGCCCCCCACCTCCCCATCAGGGTCTCTACCGGATCGACCTGATACATCGGCCGCAGCCAGAAACCCTTATCGTTCCAGGCATCCTCACAGATCGTAATCGCCAGCGGTTGTCCATCCAATACAGTCAGCGACTGCTCCACCGCAGGCTCAAAATAACGCTGCTCGTCGAACACGTCATAGAACGGCAGCAGCATCTTCTGCTGCACAAAACTGACCTGCCCCGCACGCAGCAATGCTGCCACATTGCGCACCCTCTTGCCCACCGCGGATGAAGTAGCCATCACCGTTCCACATAAAATTGCCGGACGGCCCTCTCTTTCCGTCCACGCAGCAATCTCAGCCACCGCCTGATCAGCCCTGGCGATAAACGAGGCCTTCTCCAGAAAGTCCGCCGGCGGATATCCACACACCGCAAGCTCCGGAAACATAACGAGCGCCGCGCCCTGCTCGTGAGCGCGTGCCGCATATTCAAGTATCTTTTTGGTGTTCCCGGCGAAGTCCCCAACCGTCGGATTAATCTGCGCGAGAGCTATCTTCACAGGTTTCAGTCTACCGCTTAGACCGGTTCTCCTGTAGCTGTCCATCAAAGCGAAAAATTTAAACGCCGTTTTTTCTCAAGCAGAACGGCACTTCGATTTGCTATCCAGAGCTCCGTAACGGGGGAACCGGTTTAGGTCCCCGTTCCGCTCAACACCACATGCACCGTCCGCGCCAGAATCTTCAGATCGAGCCAAAGGCTCCAGTTCTCCACATAGGCCGTATCCAGCGAGATATAGCTGTCGAACGATGGGTCCTGCCGCGCCTCTACCTGCCACAGCCCGGTAATTCCCGGCAGCACATCCAGCCTGCGCAGATGTGCCAGGTCATACTGCTCCACCTCGGAGGCCATGGGAGGCCGTGGACCCACCAGGCTCATATCTCCGCGCAGCACGTTGTAGAACTGCGGCAGTTCGTCCAACGAATACTTTCGCAGTACCGCTCCCACCCGCGTAATCCGGGGATCATTGGCGATCTTAAACAAGATGCCGTCCCTCTCATTCATGTGCTCCAGCTCTGCCTTCAATTTATCCGCGTCGTTTACCATGGTGCGGAATTTGTAGCAGCAAAACGTCCGTCCCTTCCGCCCGATTCGCTCCGCCCCATAAAAGATCGAGCCTTTCGAATCCCAGCGAATAGCGATCGCGATCGCGAGCATCACAGGAGATACCACCACCAGCGCCCCCGATGCCAGAACAATGTCCAAGCCGCGCTTCAACAGAAACGCGCCCATCGGGAAATCCCGCCGGTGCAGCGGAATCGTCGGGAACTGGCCGATATATTCCACCGGCGCATTCCACGCCAGCCCGTCGTACATATCCGGCACGACCCGGACGTCGATCCCGGCCGCCCGCGCCTCTTCCACCATGCTGATCACCAGCTTCTTGTCCGCCGGGACCGAAAAGAATATCTCATCCACAAACAGCGAGCGCGCCAGGGAAAGGCAGTTGCGCACGTCGCCAATCACCTCGGCGTCCCCCGACTCCGCCTCCCGCTCGGTCAGCGCCACAAAGCCTTTGAAGCGAAACCCAAGATGGTTGAGCGACTCCAGATGGTTCCGCAAGGCATATCCCACCCGCCCCGCGCCCACAATCAACACATTGCGCGTCTCTATGCCCTCGCGAAACCGCTTGTAAGCCATCCGCCGCCACACCGCGCGGCGCGCGCACAACAGTATCACCGAAAACAGCACGACCAGGGCGACCACAATTCGCGAGACCGCCACCCCATTGAACAAGTAAAGTGCGCCACACAACAGCAGTCCCGACATCAGGGACGCCTGCACCGTCATCCTCTGTTCATGCAGGCCGCTGCGGTTCTGAATAGGGCCATACATCCCATACGATCGCGCAAAGAAGATCAGGCACGCCGCAAACCAGCCAATGTATAAAAACAGGGCCCGCGGCGACGCCTCGATCAGAGCGGGCACAACATCCAACAGATGAACGTCCGGGGGCAAAACGACGCGGACGCGCAAGGCGAGAATCACCGCTACTAAAATAGTCAGCAAGTCCAGCGATGCCCATACCACGCTGGTCATCGAAGGTCTGCGAAACAGTCCAAATCGTGTCGAATAAGTACGCCGGTCCCGGACAGCCCTTGCTCTTGCCGAAACAATAACTTGTTGCAGATAATCCGGTGTCGCCATGGCGAACGCCTCTTTACTGTGATATCCGTTTGACTTCACAGTCGGTAAGATGCCAGAAACGAGCCGAGGCATGTTGCACGATCAAAAAAATCAAGTGACACAATGGATAAAAAGCACGGTTCAGAGCACCAGGCTTTCTGCTATCTTCAACAATTCAAAAGCTCACAGAAACCCTGCGGAAGCGACGTATTCTTCCTTAAGGGTACTTCGCTCGGGCCAGGATGGCAACTGCAACCTGCAAAGTTTTGCAACAATAAACAATTCCAAGCCATTGAAACCACGTATATTAGCACCGGCCTTTCCCTTATACCGGCATCGTCAGCTCATCCAGAGCGAGAAACTCTTTCAGAATCGGATCGTCGCTCTGCTCCATCTCCTCCATCGTCCCAAAGAAGTGGGCTTTACCCCCGTGCAGCAGCACCACCCGGTCTGCCAGCTTCTTTGCAAACCGCGTATCGTGGGTCACGACGATGCTGGTCAGGTGAAGCTGCTGTTTCAACCGCTCAATCAGATTTCCCAGCAAATGGGCCATCAGGGGATCGACCATCGTCGTCGGCTCGTCGTAAAGCACCGCCTCCGGCTGCGCCGCCAACGCCCGCGCAATCGCCACCGACCGCTTCATCCCGGTCGACAGATCCGACGGCAGCAGGTCCTCCATCCCCGCCACTCCCACCATCTCCAGCAGTCCCTTGACGATCTGGCGAATCTGCTCCTCCTCTAGCTCACCTCGCTCCCGCAGGGGAAACGCCACGTTCTCCCCCACCGAAATCGAATCGAATAGCGCCCCATTCTGGAACACCATCGTGACCTTCCGCCGGATCTCCTGCAACTCCCGCTCATTCAACCCGCAGATGTCCTCCCCCGCCACCCGGATGATCCCCTTGTCCGGCTTCAAAAAGCCCAGCAGCATCTGTAGCGACACCGATTTGCCCACACCGCTGCGCCCCATAATGCACAGCGTCTCCCCCGAATTCACGCAGAAACTCACATCATCCAGCACCACAAAGTCCCCAAACGACTTATGCACATGTTCAAACGAGATATAGGACCCCGGCTTATTCCTGACATCCGGCACAGCCTCGGCCGCAGCCTCATTCTGCTGCGCCGCCTGCTCCATAAACTCTTCCACCGCAGGTGCCACGTCCTCCGACACCTCCCCAATCAGCGATTCCTCTCCATCCATCAGCTCCGTACCCCCGCTATCCGACACATGCGACGACCCCTCATGGTCGGTCGCCTCCACCGGCCGTTTGTTCTTGTTCCGCGGGTCTCTCTCGCTGTCGAAATCCGTCATCGTCGTCTCTACCTTCAGGGATGCCTGTCTTCCATCAGATGCGTTACAGCGTTGTTGCCATGCAATTCCTATGAACTAATCCGTCTCCAGCACCCCGGCAGCCGCCGCAGCCTCAGCAAACTCTTCCGGCGTATTCAAATTCGCAAACCAGAGATGCATCCCCCCACGCTGCGACACTGTAGGAGTCCATCCCAGGCCATCCTCGTCGAACGCATCGACACCCCAGCACTCATTCAAAAATACCTCACCCAATTCCCTCCCCTCCCGCGCCGCAAGTCCCTTCGCCGCCTCCACCAGCACAGCAAACAACTTGAACTCACCCCGCGTCACCGCCTCACTCACAAACGGAGCAACGCCCCTATGCACCAGGCAAAGCGCAGGCTGCGGCCTGCCGTCCACCGTAAACAGTGACACCCGCGCACCAGCACGTCCCATAACCGTCCTCACCCAGGCATCCAGAAACCCCGCAGGCAAAAACGGCATATCCACAGCCATAAACAGGTTCCAGTCCTTCGCCGAATGCAAAAGCGCCGCCTCGAGCCCTCCCAGCGGCCCGCACCCCTCATGCAGGTCCCGAACCAGCGGCGCATAGACCCCCAGCTCCGTCCGGTTCCCCACAATAGCAACCTCGGCACAAACCCGCCGCAGCTTTTCTACGGCCCGCTGCACCAGCGGCTTCCCCGCCAACGCCAGCAGCGCCTTGTCCTGTCCCATGCGCGAGCTCTTCCCTCCCGCCAGCACATATCCACTCACGTCAGCCGGAGTTCGCCCCACCATCAAGCACCCAGCCGCGCAAAGAACCGCACAATCGATTCAATTCCTCGATGAAAATTTGCCAGATGGAACTTCTCATTCGGTGCATGAAGATTGTCATCCGGCAATCCAAACCCCATCATGACCGTCGGAATCTTCAACTCACGTTCAAAATCCCCCACAATCGGAATCGACCCGCCCCCGCGCACAAACACCGTCTCCTTGCCGAAGACCTCATGCATCGCGTCTGTCGCTGCCCGAACGTACTCATTGTCGGTACTCACCACAATCGCGTCGCCCGCATGAATCAGCCGGACCTCAAGCTCAATTCCTTTCGGCGCAATCGACTCGACATAAGCCTTGTACTGCCGAAAGCTCTCCGCCGGGGTCATGTCCGGAACCAGCCGCATGCTCACCTTCGCCAGCGCCTTTGCCGGAATCACTGTCTTCGCGCCCGCCCCGGTAAAGCCGCCCGGCATCCCATGCACATCGAGCGTAGGCCGCGCCCACGTCCGCTCCAGCACGCTATATCCCGGTTCTCCAGTCAGCGCGACCGAGCCTACCTCGGTCTCGCGATAATGCTCCTCCTCGAACGGGAGCGCCTTCCACGCCTTCAGTTCCGCATCCGTAGGCTTCTGCACCTTGTCATAGAACCCCGGAATCAAAATCTTCCCCTCTTCATCCTTCAGCTTCGCAATCACCTGCGCCAGCGCCACAAAGGGATTCGGAGCCGCCCCGCCATACATCCCCGAATGCAAATCAGTCCGCGCCCCTCGCGCCTCAATCTCTGTATAGATCATGCCGCGCAATCCAACACACAACGTCGGCAACTCCGGCGCAAACATCTCCGTATCCGACACCAGCGCAACATCGGCCTTCAGCTTCTCGCCATGCTCCCGTACAAACGCGGCGATCCCCTCCCCGCCAACCTCTTCCTCCCCTTCGACGATCACGCGCACATTCACCGGCAACTTCCCGCCACCCGCCGCCATCAGCGACTCCAGCGCCTTCACATGCATCCACATCTGTCCCTTGTCATCGACCGCCCCGCGCGCATAGATATTCCCATCGCGCTCCGCAGGCTCAAACGGCGGCGTCTTCCACTCCTCCAGCGGATCGGGCGGCTGCACATCATAGTGCCCATAGCAAAGTACGGTAGGCTTCCCTTCAGCATGAAGCCAATCCGCATAAACCAGCGGATGCCCAAGCCGCGGCGCCACCACCCGCGTATGGCCCGCTGCATCCGCAATCATCTCTTCGTCCGTGCTGGTCTCAATCAGCCGGACATTCTCCATGCCAATGCGCTTCAACTCCGCCGCAACAAACTCCGCCGCCCGCCGCACGTCGCCCGCATGTTCCGGCAGCGTGGACACCGAAGGAATCCGCAGCAACGACTTCAGCTCCTCAACAAACCGCGCCCGATTCTTCTCTGCAAACCCAACCGCCGCCGTAGCAATATTCGTTGTCACCGATTCACCCCCATCCGCCAACCAGGTACAAGGCAGCGAATCCCAAGTATATGAAACATCCCCCCACCCCATCCAAATCCGACCATGAGCTGGAAGTCACTCTTAAAACGCGCGAACATGAGAAAATTCCGTATGAGCGATTTCATCCCCAAAGCAGGTACCGTAAAGATAGGCGGAATGGGCCGCGCGGCGCAGAAGCTTCAGGCGGCTCGCGAAAAGGCCGCTCACGTCAAGAGCGGTGCAAAGCCCCTTCCCGGAGCGTCCATGGCGTCGTTCAAGGCCAAGGATTCCTTCACCAACACGAAGAAGACCACCTTCCAGCGCAAAGCAGTCTAAGTTTTTACCCGCGCCGCACCCTGAATCCGCCGACCCCTGGATTCGTCTCCAGCCGGGGCAAAACCCTTGACGCTCCTGATAAAATCATAAGCAGAGGAAGACCCGAAGAGCCCGGCCAAAAGCCGGGCTCGTGCCATTGAAAGCCCCTGCCGAAGTCCAGACCTAAACTATCTCCTTCCAAGACTTTATGACTTAAGTAGGAGGGGGAAGGAGGGCCTGTCCTGTACCCTCGTAAAAGATGAGCAAAGCCGGACGGCTCAGCATAAGAGAAGGGGCGAACCAGAATGACGGAACAGAAAATTACCGAAGAAGAGATCTCCACGCTCGTAGACCGTTTCTACGCCAAGGTGCAGCTCGATCCCGAGATCGGCCCCATCTTCAACGAGACGGTCGAGGACTGGCCCACCCATCTCGCCCTGCTCAAAAACTTCTGGTCCACCGTCATGCTCACCACGGGCCGCTACAAGGGCGATCCCATGATGACCCACCTCCAGCTCCCGCTCGAGCCGGGCCACTTCAACCGCTGGCTGGCCCTCTTCGCCGAGACCGCGAACGAGGTCGTGTCTCCGGCCGCCGCCGCCACAATCATCGCCAAGTCCGAGCGCATCGCCCACAACTTCAAGGCCGGCCTCGCCTACCAGCGCGGCAGCTTCGCCTCCGCTCATTTGTAATTATTCGTTGCACATATAGGAAAAACTGCATCACAGTCTTCAGCGAGCGAACCTTCGCCGCCATGGAGACACGAAAATGCTGATCCTTCTCATCATTCTGATTCTGGTGTTCGGTTTTGGCGGTTATCGACTCGGCCCTGGACTCGGTTACTACGGCGGCGGCGGCATCAGCCTTATCCTGCTCATCGTCCTCATCCTGCTTCTCCTCAAAGTCATCTAGCCGCCGCGAGTCTCAATTCCTTTGGCCCGTCAAGGGCCAAAGGTTCGCTCTATGCCTGACGAATACAACTCTCAATCCCATCGACGCCACACACGATATCCTCATGAGAGCATGGCGAACGCACACTACGATGAAGTCTTCATGCAGCGAGCGCTCACCCTCGCTCGCGAGACCGCCGCTCTCGCCTCACCCAATCCTCAGGTAGGCTGCGTCCTCGTCAGAGACGGCCAGATCGTCGCCGAAGGCGCGCACCTCTACGCCAACCGCGACCACGCCGAAATCGTCGCCATCAAGCAGGCCCATGAACGCGGCGTCGATCCAGCCGGAGCAACCGCTTATGTCACCCTCGAACCCTGCTCCCATCACGGAAGAACCGGCCCCTGCGCCGACGCCCTCATCGCCGCCCGCGTCGCCCGAGTCGTCGTCGCCACCGAAGACCCGAACCCGCAGGTCAGCGGCCAGGGCCTCGCCAGAGTCCGCGCCGCAGGCATCGAAGTCACCCTCGGAATCCTGCAACAGCCAGCCCGCGATCTCAACGACGCCTTCGCCTACTTCATCCAGTATCACCGGCCCTTCGTTACCCTCAAAGCTGCCCTCTCGGTCGATGGCTATCTCGCTCCCGCCCAGCAAGCCCGCACTCTCGGCCAGCCTCACTGGCTCACCGGCCCGGAGTCCAGAGAACAGGTCCAACGCCTCCGTCACGCCTCCGACGCCATTCTCACCGGCATCGGCACTGTTCTCGCCGACGACCCAGCCCTGACCGATCGAACCGGTCAGCCTCGCCGCCGCCCTCTGCTCCGCGTAGTTCTCGACACTCACCTCCGCATCCCGCTCACGTCCCAATTAGTCCGCACGGCCAACCACGACCTGCTCATCTTTACCGCTCCTTCTGCTTCTCCTGAAAAAATCGAAGCCCTCCGCAAAGCCGGAGCCGAAGTCGAGACCATTCCCGACAACCATGTCAGCCTCGCCGCCGCGCTCAGAACTCTCGCCGAACGCAACATCCTCAGTCTCCTACTCGAAGCTGGCACCCACCTCAACGGAGCCTTCCTCCGCCAGAACCTCGTCGAGAAAGCGATCCTCTTCTTCTCCGAGACTGAATTAGGCCCGCAATCGCTCCCATTCGCCGAAGGCATCGCATCTCCTTACCTCTTCCAGCAGTCCCTCCATCGCGCCAGCAGAGCCAGCTTCGGCACAGATGCCTGCATCACCGGCTATCTCCACGACCCTTGGCCGCCATCTAAGCCTGATCCCTGATCCTGTACCCTGTACCTATGTTCACCGGCCTCATCGAAACCACCGGAACCATCCTCGCCGTCACACCGGTTGCGGGCATCACTCGCATTACGATTGCCGCGCCAACGCTCACCGGCAAGCTCAACACCGGCGACAGCATCGCCGTCAGCGGAGTCTGCCTCACCGCTCTGTCGATTGAGCCCAAAGCCTTCCCGCCGCGCTTCTCCGCCGACCTCGCCGCCGAGACCATCGCCCGCACTACGCTCTCGCGCCTCAAACCGGGCTCCGTCGTGAACCTCGAACTTCCCACTCCTGCCGGCTCGCCGCTCGGAGGCCACGTCGTCCAGGGCCACGTCGATGGCACCGCAACACTGATCGCGCTCGACCCCATCACCGCGGATACCGAGATCACCGACTACCGTCTCCGCATCGCGATTCCGGGGCACCTGACTACGTATGTCGTCAACAAGGGCTCCATCACCATCGAAGGCATCAGCCTGACCGTAGCCTCGGTTCGCGGCAACGAAGTGGAGGTCGCAATTATCCCCCACACCTACGCCGCCACCAGCCTGCGCACCCTGCCCCTCGGATCTCCGCTCAACATCGAGGTCGATGTTCTGGCGAAATATGCCGAACGCCAGCAGAAGTCCGATGGCACCGCGATCACCGAACAATACCTCATCGCCAACGGCTATTGAACTAAAAGTAGCTCAGTCAATCACACTCAACTCCGACCACCGATTCGCCGCTCTGATAGACCAGCGACCAGCCGCCACATTTATTGATCCCTCTTCTTCAGAGCCGAGGCCTTCTTGGAATCGTCCGGAGCCACGCCATACTTACCACCTGCTTTTATCAGTTCATCTAGGGACATGTGCCCCTTCAGATGAACAAACGTCAGCTCCGTCGGTTCGGCCTCGATCACCACCAATTCACTGAACTCACCGCCATTGTCGGTCTTAATGCACACATCCGTGCTTTCCGTCGCGCTTCTCTCCTTCACCATGTGGGACCAGCCGCTGTTATCAAGGCGCTTTCTGAACTTCTCTATCTCCGCCAGATTGTATTGCCCGGGCTTCTCGTACTGGTACTCCCGCACGATCACGAAGTCCATCTTCTTCATCAGGTCTGTCCCGGGCTTGTTCTCTTTATCGCCAGACTTGTTCGCCATAGCGAGCATGTTCTTGTCCAGGTTCACTTCCGTCGTGGACTTCGCACCCTGGGCAAACTTCTCGGTACCCGCAAACAACTCATCTTTCTGCTGCGGCGCTCCCAGTGCCTGTAAAGAAGCCGCCACAAGAAAAATCACGGTTGTCACCATCATCCTCATACCCATTCCTGCATTCCGCTGTTTCATCGCTCCTCCTGTTTTGTTCCTGCTCGACGGATTCGCTCGCCGACACTATCGAGCGTCTTTTCCGTAATATGCATCGCAACATCAAATTGCCTTTGCACCACTTCTGCCTGCCGCTGCTCCTGCCGCTTGTGCGTCCACTCCGCGGCGCCGAACAAAACTCCGATCAGCACCATCGCCGCAATCGCCGCTTGCCAGAGATGCAAGGTCCGCTGCGGCACCATCCTGAATCGCAGTTTCCGCTCTCCGGCGACGCGCTCCATCACGCGATCCGCAAACCCCTCCGGCGCCGGGACAGGGCCTAGATCCTGCCTCAGTTGCTGATCAAATTCATCTCTTTCATCTCTCACGCACAAACTCCTTCAACATCACGCCAGCCTTGCGCCGCAACAACTCAAGTCCGCGTTGCAGGTTGCTCTTTACCGTTGCCAGCGGTTGACAAAGCAGCTTCGCGATCTCATCGGGAGCCATATCCTCCTGGTATCGCAGCACTACGGCCACACGCAGCCCTTCAGGCAACGACAGCAGCATCTGCTCCAGCCTCGTGCCGACAGCGCTATTCTGTCCGAATCTTTCATCCGGCGATCCTTCATGCTGTTCCGTCCACTCCTGCGCGGCGAACTCAGGCCGTAACAAACGCCTTCTCAAGTAGTCCGTCGAGCGATGCACAGCTACGCGCCTCAGCCAGAACCGCACATGTTCCTTCGACTCCAACCTTTCCAGCGTGTCATACAACATTACTAACGCATCCTGCGCAACCTCCTCAGCAGCCCCGCGGTCACCCAGAATTCGCAGTGCAATCGAAAACACCATCGACTGGTGCTCCTCGACCAATTCGCGAAAGCCTGTATCGTCCGCTCTCATCAAGCCTGCTCAATTGCCTATACGCAATCCATTCGGCTTTTGAATGCAAAAAATGCGTCTCCACCCCGATTTTTGGGGGGGCACCCTTCAGAACACTCGGTTAAAGACAAAACGGCGCGATGCTCACTGCATCGCGCCGCGTCAGTTTGAAATGAATGGCTTAGATGGAGCTCATGTTATGCAGGAACTCCTGGTTGTTCCGGGTCTTTGCCAGCTTGTCGGTCAGCAGCTCCATCGCCTCAACCGGGGACAGCGGATTCAATACTTTGCGTAGAATCCATACCCGCTGAAGGTCTTCCTTCGGAATCAGCAGCTCTTCCTTACGCGTACCGGAGCGCTGGATATCGATGGCCGGGAAGACACGCTTGTCGACCAGCTTGCGGTCGAGGATGACTTCCATGTTGCCGGTCCCCTTGAACTCTTCAAAGATGACCTCGTCCATGCGCGAACCGGTATCGACGAGAGCAGTCGCAATGATGGTCAGTGAACCGCCTTCCTCGATATTGCGGGCCGCACCGAAGAACCGCTTCGGCCTTTGCAGAGCGTTCGAGTCCACACCGCCTGAGAGCACCTTGCCGGACGGCGGAACGATGGTGTTGTAAGCGCGCGCCAGACGCGTAATCGAGTCCAGCAGGATCACGACATCGCGCTTGTGCTCGACCAGCCGCTTCGCCTTTTCGATCACCATCTCGGCAACCTGTACGTGGCGCGCCGCAGGCTCGTCAAAGGTAGAGCTGATGACTTCGCCCTTGACGCTGCGCTGCATGTCGGTCACTTCTTCCGGGCGCTCGTCGATCAGCAGAACGATCAGCACGACCTCAGGGTGATTGGTGGTGATGCTGTTCGCAATCGACTGCAGCAGCATCGTCTTGCCGGTGCGCGGCGGGGCCACGATCAGACCGCGCTGGCCCTTGCCCATGGGCGTGAGGAGGTCCATCACCCGGCCGGAGATGTGCTCGCGCACGGTCTCCATCTTCACGCGTTCCTGTGCATAAAGCGGCGTCAGGTTGTCAAACAGGATCTTGTTGCGGGTTTCTTCCGGCGACTCGAAGTTGATCGCCTCGATCTTGACCAGAGCGAAGTACTTCTCGCCCTCATGCGGGGGACGCACGTTGCCGCTGATAGTGTCGCCCGTCTTGAGGTCGAACTTGCGGATCTGCGAGGGCGAAACGTAGATGTCGTCGGGGCCGGGCAGATAGTTGTAATCGGGCGAGCGGAGGAAGCCATAGCCGTCAGGCAGGATCTCGAGCACGCCCTCGGCAAAGATGTGGCCTTCTTTTTCGCTCTGCGCCTGAAGAATCTTGAAGATAAGGTCCTGCTTCCGCAGACCGCTGGTTCCGGCGATGTCGAGGCCGCGCGCAAGCTTACCCAGCTCCGCAATATTGTGTTCTTTCAATTCAGAAATTGTCATGTTTTACCTGGAATTTGGAGATGAATAGGAGGGATTGTTTGAAACGGAGGCGGGATCTGCTTGACGGGGGGTCGTGCGGAAGGCCAGAGGAATAAGCGAAGTTGCGGATGGGTTATGAGGCGGGAAAAGGGGTAAGTGGCTAAATTATCAATAGCTAAGCATCTAATTCATTGATAAATCATAAAGTAGTTCGATAGCTAAATAGTTAAGTGACTAAACTACTTTTAAGGACTGCAGGAAAGCCGCGCTATGCCGCGCGGCGTTCCTGCAATTCTATCCTCTTGACGACAGCATTGTCAGCTTCATTCATCGGAACCGTGTCCTTGAAGCGGTCGAGCACCTCATTGGTTGTGTCCTGCAACCGCGTGTTGGGCTTGTGCAGCTTCCGCGTCGCCTTCGACGCCAGTTGACACAACTCATAGCGGTTGGTGACATGGGTCAGTGCTCCAAATATAAGATCTGAGCGCATAGTTTCTCCTCTTCTTTTCCTAAGGCGTAAGCGTCTTGTCAGCACTCACACGCCTGAAATCGTCCTGAATTACTGGATTAATCCCCTCTGCTCTACCACTTGATTAGACGCAGAAGACGTACTTTCGACTCTCAATCTACTGCTCTTATTTCAGCCGCCTTCTGCCAGGTTTCACAGACAAAAACACGCTCTAACCGGTCGTAACCGGCTCCTTCAACGACCTGTCTCTCCTGTATGCGATTCAGCGTGAACGCCGCCTGGCTTGAAACAGAAAGCCAACCCAACTCTGGCAAGCCGCAAACTCTCATCGACCGCCGAAGCAGCTCGACTCCATAAGTAAAATAAATGGTCTCTCCCCTCAGGTCAATACTTATTTTTGGAATTTAAGGTCTCAAAAATCCCGAAAACAGGATTCTTAGCCCGTGCGACATCTCTAACATTATTGCCTACAGGCACACTGGCTTCTACGATTGCCCGACGGGAAAATGATTTCTAACTCATTTAGGACCAATAACTTCTGTCCAGGGTCCGGTACTGGATCGCCTCGGCAATATGCTTCACGGTGATCTCCGGCTCTCTTCCCAGATCGGCGATCGTCCGCGCTACCTTCAAGATCCGGTCATGCGCTCGTGCGCTTAAGCCCTGCTGCTGCATGGCGCGTTCGAGCAGGCGCTCCGCATCGGAGGAGAGCTCGCAATAGATCCGAATCTGCTGGGTGTTCATCTGAGAGTTGGAGAATATCTGCCGTGAAACGCCCTTGGCCGACCCCTTCGACCGCTCGGACGCCTGGCTGAACCGGGCATGTTGCAGCTCCCGTGCGGCCAGCACCCGCCCGCGTATCTCCTCCGAACCCTCGGCTGCGGTTCCTCCCCGTAACTCCTTATATTGCACCGCCGGGACCTCGATATGAATGTCGATCCGATCCAGCAGCGGGCCTGAAACCTTGGAGACATAGCGTTGAATCATCGGCGGAGTGCACATACATTCGCGCGACTTGTCATTGAAATATCCGCAGGGGCAGGGATTCATCGCCGCCGCCAGCATGAATCGCGCCGGAAAGCTGAGGCTCATCGCCGCCCGGGCGATCGTCACCGTCCCATCCTCGAGAGGCTGCCGCATCACCTCCAGAACGTTGCGGGGAAACTCCGGCAGTTCATCCAGAAAGAGGAGACCGTTGTGCGCCAGCGAGACCTCGCCGGGACGCGGCATCATTCCTCCGCCGATCAGACCGGCGTCCGAGATGGTATGGTGCGGCGACCGAAATGGCCGGTGCGTCACGAGGCCCTGCTCCGCGTCGAGCACACCGGCGACCGAGTGGATCTTCGTCGTCTCCAGCGCCTCCTCAAACCGCAGCGGCGCGAGGATCGAGGGCAGCCGTTTGGCCAGCATGGTCTTGCCCGATCCTGGCGGCCCGATCATCAAAATATTGTGACCACCCGCAGCCGCCACCTCGAGCGCCCGCTTCGCCACATGCTGGCCGCGGACGTCCTTGAAGTCGAACGGAAAGTGCTGCATCTCATTGAGAAGATCGGAGGTCTCCACCTGCAGGGGAACCGCTGTGATCGTGCCGAAGGCAGCCGAGTTCAGCAGCTCGCGCACCTCCAGCAGGCTCTTGACGGGATAGACGTTCACTCCCTTCACCACCGCCGCCTCGCGCGCATTGCTCGCGGGAATAATCAGGTTCGGAATCCCCTGGGCGCGGGCCGCAACCGCAATCGGCAGCATTCCCTGCACCGCTCTCAGACTCCCATCCAGTCCAAGTTCGCCCACCAGGAGGAAGTCGCTCACATCTTTAATATGCAGCGCGCCATACGCGCCGAGGATGCCGATCGCAATGGGCAGGTCGAACCCGGACCCTTCTTTCTTCAGGTCCGCCGGAGCGAGGTTGATGGTGATTCGCGTCGGCGGAATATCGAACCCGGAGTTCTTGATCGCCGACCGCACCCGGTCGCGGCTCTCCCGTACCGCCGCGTCCGGCAGCCCCACGGTGTTGAACTGTTCCTTGTCCAGCTTGACGCCGGAAAAATCGACCTCTACATCGATGACGTGCGCATCGATGCCGTACACTGCTGCACTGCGAACCTTAAAAAGCATGAATGAGCCCGGTCAATTCCTGCGGCTGTGAATTTTCGCCGAGTATAGCATTTCATCCTCGATGACGAATTCATTCCTGCACGACGAAAGGAGAAATGACCACCGGTGAAAGCGCACATCGATCTCTTCCGTAAGCTCGCTCTCGACCTTCCCGAAGCCGTTGAGAGTTCGCACATGGGCCATCCCGACTTCCGGCTCAACGACCGCATCTTCGCTACGCTCTCCGCACAACAGCAAGGCAAAGGCACCCTCAAGCTCACCCTTGAGCAACAGCAGAGCTTCATCGCGGAGATGCCGACCATCTTCGCGCCTGTCCAGGGAGGATGGGGGCGCATGGGCATGACCTTCGTCGATCTTCAGCAGGTCGAGCAAGCCACCCTTCAAGGAGCGCTTGCCACCGCATACAACAACGTGAAACTCAAACAGGCGAAGAAGACGACCACGAGCGTCAAACGAGCCGGACGCTCAGCCTCGCGCCTACAATAAGGCCGTGAACACCAGTCTCTTTGAATTATTCAAGATCGGCATCGGCCCCTCCAGTTCGCATACAGTCGGCCCTATGCGCGCCGCGCTCCGTTTCGCGCGCTCGCTCGAAGCTACAGGATTGCTCGAATGTACCGGCTCAGTTCACATCGATCTCTACGGCTCGCTCGCCCTGACCGGGCACGGCCACGGCACCGACCGCGCCATCCAGCTCGGCCTGCTGGGCGAAGCTCCGGACACCGTCGACCCCGCACTGATCGACACGCTGCTCGCCGCCGTCCGCGATACCGGGACCCTCTACCTCCTCGATACCCACGAGGTCCCCTTCATCGAGAGCAAGCATCTCCTCTTTCACCGCGACCGGATGTACCCGGACCCTGCTATTCCAACTCACCCCAATGGAATGCGCTTCTCCGCCTTCGACGACAACGGCGCGCTTCTCTGTGAAGATATCTTTTATTCGATAGGCGGCGGCTTCATTCTCTCGGGACGCGAGTTCGAAGCGCAGCGCAATCTTTCGGAGGCAACATCGCGCGCCGTTCCCTACCCCTTCCGCAGTGCGGAAGAACTTCTCTCCATCGCCGCCACTCACAATCTCACCATCGCGCAACTCGTGCTCGCCAACGAAGTCGCGCTCCTCTGCGATGCCAGCGTCGTCATCAACCGGCCGCAGCCCGTCGATCCGTTACCAGCCGACGCCACTGCCGAGCAACAGATCAAAGCAAGCATCCTTACCCTCTGGCACACCATGCAATCCTCGACCGCGCGCGGCCTGGCCACCGAAGGCATTCTTCCCGGAGGCCTCAACGTCCGCCGCCGCGCTCCCCGGCTCGCCCATCGGCTGGAGACCGAAGGCTCGAAAGATCCGCTCGCGCCGCTCGACTGGGTGACGGTCTATGCCATGGCCGTGAACGAAGAGAACGCCGCAGGAGGAAGAGTCGTCACCGCTCCCACCAACGGAGCCGCCGGTGTGATCCCCGCGCTCGCACACTACTACATGCGCTTCGTCGAAAACAAAACGGGCAAAGATATGGAAGACAAGGAAGCCGAAGAAGGGCTCATCCGCTACTTCCTTACCGCCGCCGCCATCGGCATCCTCTATAAAGAGAACGCCAGCATCTCCGGAGCCGAGGTCGGCTGCCAGGGCGAGGTCGGTGTCGCCTGCTCGATGGCCGCCGGGGGGCTGGTCGCTGCCTTCAATGGAAGCAACGCGCAGGTCGAGCACGCCGCCGAGATCGCCATGGAGCACAACCTCGGCATGACCTGCGACCCCATCGGCGGCCTCGTGCAGATACCCTGCATCGAACGCAACGGCATGGGTGCGGTGAAGGCCATCAACGCCTGCCGCATGGCCATGCACGAGACCGGCGGCCACAAACTCTCGCTCGATCAGGTCATCGCCACGATGTACCAGACCGGGCTCGACATGCAGTCGCGGTATAAGGAAACCTCGCTCGCCGGACTGGCGTTGAACATCATCGAGTGCTGACGTCTCATCGATACAAAGGCCGGTGCAAGGTTGCATGCACCGGCTCTCTGCATCAAATGTTCCAGTTACAGGTGAAGCTCAAAACCTACTTCGCTGTGACCCGCAGCGCGATGCGGCGGTTCTGTGCGCGGCCGTCTTCGGTGGAGTTGTCCGCCACCGGATGCTGGTCGCCGTATCCCTCCGATTCGAGCCGCGACTTGTCCACCCCCGCTGCAACCAGCGCATCCATAACGCTCTTCGCGCGTGCGGCAGAGAGCTTCAGATTGGCCGCGGCGTTGCCGGTATTGTCGGTGTAGCCGCCGATCTTTGCATGAACGTTCGGGTAGGCCTTCAGGATCGCCGCCACATTGTTCAACTGCTCCTGCGAGGAATCCTGAAGCGTGGTCTTTCCCGTGTCGAAGACCAGGCGGTCGAAGTTGAACCACGTCGTCTTGTCCACCGGCTTCGACGAATCCTGGATAAACGCCACTAACTGGCTCTCGATGCCGGACTCGGGAACATTCAGCTCGGTGCCGTCGGGCAGCTTCAGTTGAGTCTGGCCCGGGGGCGTCGTCGCGGCGGGCGCGGTGACGGGAGTCTGCACCGCTTCAGGCATCGGTGCCTTTGCCCGGTTGAAGAACCAGAGGCAGGCCAGAATAATCGCGACGATGATGATGATGACAGGCCAGAGCCAGCGCTTGCCCGCACCGACCGCCGCGACTGCCGCAGGCGCAACCGCCGCGGGCACAGCAGCGGCCACATGCGAGGCTCCGCCGATCAACGAGCCGAACCCGGCAGGGAGGAAGCGCTGCAGGCTGGGCGCCTCCGCCTTGAGCTTGCCGGCAAGATCGCCTTCGCTCAGATTGTTCTCTCGAACGTGCTGGCCTAGGAACCCCAGCACCAGAGGAGCAGCCATCGTCAGCAGAGCGCTCGCCTTGCTGCCGGCCAGCCCAGAGGTTTTAGCGACCGCATCGCTCACCGCAGACGTGTTGGAGCCGAAGATGGTCGAAAGAAACCGGCTGCCGAGGTCGGTCGCCGTAGCGCCCCCGATGCCGGGGGACGTCGAAGCGGGAGTCGAAATCGTATTCGAGGGAGACGTTGCACTGTTCGCTGGATTTGAGACGAGACTGAAGATCTGCCCAATAAATCCAGGTTGGTCGGCCTTAGCGGCAATGCCGCCGAGCATGGCAGCCGCGCTGCCCTGCAAACCGCGCTGCACGGTATCGTTCGATTCGCCAAGCCGCGAAGCGATCGGGTCGACAACGCTCGGGCCGAGAGCACTCATGAGGCTTTCTAGAATAGACGCCATAGATCCTCCTTTTGCACCAGTTTGTCCAATCAAGATGGCTCGTCCCGCAAGCCAGGCCCGCGTACCGTCCCGGTAAATTGTCCGAGGCTATCGCGTTGGATGGCTGCGATTGTCGCTGCTGTTGTCCATCCGGAGAATAGTTATCCAAAAAACCGAGAGGTCGCGCGGCTAGCTCCGCTCCACCGCAAGCGCCACCGAATTTCCGCCCCCTAAACAAAGCGCCGCCACTCCCTTCTTCGCGTCGCGCCGCATCATCTCGTGGACCAGCGTCACCAGCACTCTCGCTCCGCTGGCGCCGATCGGATGCCCGATCGCCACCGCTCCGCCATTCACATTCACCCTGCCCGCATCGAGCCCCAGCTCCTTCATCACGCCAAGCGCCTGCACGCTGAACGCCTCGTTCAACTCGAACAGATCCACTTCATCCATCCTCCAACCGGCGCGGTCCAACACTCGCTCGACACCGATCACCGGTGCCAGCATCACCCACCGCGGAGCGACGCCGCTCATCGCCTGCGCACGGATCGTCACCATCGGCTTCAGACCAAGTTCTTTCGCTCGAGAAGCTGACATCACCACAACCGCAGCCGCCGCATCGTTTACCCCCGGAGCATTGCCCGCCGTCACCGTTCCATCTTTCTTGAACGCCGGCTTCAGCGCCGCCAGTTTTTCGAGCGAAGCATCCTCACGCACACTCTCGTCCCGCGAGAAGACGGTCGGCTCGCCGCCCTTCCTCTGCGACGGAATCGAAACCGGAATCACCTCCGCATCAAACCGACCCTCTCTCCACGCTGCGCTGGCGCGGCGATGCGATTCGAGTGCATAGGCGTCCTGCATCTCGCGGGTGATGCCGTGCTTGTCCGCGACCAGCTCTGCCGTCATGCCCATGTGCCAGTCCTCGCACGCGCACCACAGACCGTCCCTCACCATCGAGTCCACCACCGTCGCGTCGCCCATGCGGAACCCTTTCCGTCCCTGCGGCAGAAGATACGGCGCGTTCGTCATCGACTCCATCCCACCGGCCACCACAATCTCCGCCGCACCGGTCATCACGCTCTGCGCCGCCAGCGCCACAGCCTTCAGTCCAGACCCGCAGACCATGTTGATCGTCATCGCCGCAACCGTGTCTGCAAGCCCACCCTGCAAGGCCGCCTGCCGCGCGGGGTTCTGCCCCAGCCCCGCCGGAAGCACGCATCCCATCAGGCACTCGTCTATATTCGCGTTGGGAGTCGCAGCGTCAATCCCCGCTCTGCGCGCGGCTTCGCGCACCACCACCGCGCCCAGTTCGACGGCCGTCCTGTCGCTTAACGCTCCTTGAAACTTACCCACCGGAGTCCGTACCGCCGACACAATCACAACGTCGTTCATCGCAGCACCTCATCACAAAAAACATTCGCAACTCGAAATCGGAGACACATCCTGAACGCGAAAGTATACGGCGCGATGCCTCTCACTCGCATTCTTCAGACGCTGAAGACAGCAAACTCATCCGCTCTTTCGAAAACCGTCGCGGGCATCGCCTAAAAAAAAATTCTCAAACGTATCGATTTTTCTTGACAGTGAAATTCCATGAATCTATACCTTCGTTAGCTGCAATGCAGCGTGTTGCAGCATCGATGTCTAATCAATAGGGAGAATAGACAAATGGCAACGAAAAAGGCAGCCAAAAAAGCAGTAAAGAAATCGGCGAAGAAAGCCGCGAAAAAGAAGTAACCCAACCAAGGCAAACGGAACGGGGGACGCGATGAGCGTCCCCCGTTCTGCGTGTGCAGATGCAGTCGCGATTATCTCGATGTGCCCTTCGGCGTCGACAGATAGCCCGACACGCTGTTCTTCTCGATGTCGTTGACCACCAGTTCGTACAGCACCGGCGTCTTGCCCGTATAGAACTGCAGCGGCTCGTCGAGGTTCTTATCCTTCTTCTCGATGTTGCGGTCGTCGGCGCTCACATTCAGCGTGTACCGCGAGTGCTTCATGTCCACCTTCTTCAGTTGAATCTTGATGGTCGAAAGCAGCAGCGGCTTGTCATGCTTCTTCAGCGTGAACTCGAAGTAGTTCCGGTCGCCCTTGTGTTTCAGCACTTCGAGCTCGCTACGGTTGGTTGCAATCAGGCCGCTCATTACGCCCGCATCGCCCACCACGCGATTCAGTTGAGACTTCGTCGCCTCCAGATCGGAGCGCGTCGACGCTACATCCGTCTTCACGCCGCCGACGTCCGTCTTCACGCTCGCCACATCGGTCGAGACCGCGCCGATCTGCTGCTTGGTCGCCGCCTGCTCCTGCTCCAGCTTCGCCGTGGCCACCTGCTGCGCCCGAAGGATGCCCTGAGCCCGCGTCTCAATCTGCTTCTGCGCGATGCCGACGCTCTGCCCCAGCGTCTCGCTGGTCGCCCGCAGCCTGGCATTGGTCGCGTCCAGCTTCTCCGCCAGGTCCGCGTTCTTCTGTTGCGCCGACGCCAGTTGCTTCTGCGTGTCGACCAAATGGTTCTGCAAGCCGTAGCACCAGACCAGCGAGCCCAGCGCGGCCAGCAACGCCACCACAAGAACACCAAGAAATACTCCCGACATCGAACGCTCTTCTACGTATCTTTCTTCTGCCATTCCACTCTCCTTGCATCGCACGTCGATTCAGCTGCACCGGTTCTTCCGGAACAAGCTGCTCGTCAGTCTCTCAAACTTACCGCCGCCTGACCATCCCTCTTTTGTGAATCGAACTAAACTACTGGTATGCACCACTCCGATCTCTGCATCGCAGGCGCAGGCATCATCGGCCTCTCGCTTGCCCTTGAACTTCACCATCGCGGTCTCAGCGTCACCGTTCTTGAGCAGGGACAGCCCCTCGCCGAAGCCTCCACCGCCGCCGCCGGAATGCTCGCCGCCAGCGATCCGGACAACCCTGCGTCGCTGCGCCCGCTCGCCGATCTTAGCCTCTCCCTCTACCCGGCCTTCCTCAATCGCCTCCATGAGCGCTCCGGCATCGAGGTCCCCTTTCAAACCAGTACAACCCTTCAATCGCAGATTAGTTCTTCAACTGAAGCGCTCTCGCCTGCTGCCCTCAGCAAGATTCTTCCATCGCTCACGCCACGCGACCATCGCTTCACCCTGATCGACGAGCACAGCCTCGATCCGCGCAACCTCGCCGCCGCACTCCTTGGCGCAGTCAAGATGACTCCCATCGCTCTGCACACCGGCGCGCAGGTCCTCGCCGCAAAACCCCTCAACGACTCCGTCGAGGTCCACACCACGCGAGGCGTCTTCCATGCCGCGAAGTTCATCAACTGCACCGGCGCATGGGCCACCCACTCTTCCCTTGCGCCCGGCCTTACCGTTGCACCACGAAAAGGCCAGATGCTCGCCGTCGCCCTTCCGCCTTCGCTACCGCTCGCGCTTGTAGTCCGCACGCACGGAATGTATATCGTCCCTCGCACCACCGGCCCGAATGCAGGCCGCGCCATCATCGGCGCAACCATCGAAGACGCTGGCTTTGACAAGATCGTTCACCCCGCTGACATCGCTCACCTCCGCGCTCTTGCCGTCGCCCTTCTCCCGGCGTTCGCCGACGCGCCGCTACTCGAAGCCTGGGCCGGCCTTCGTCCCTCGACGCTCGATGGGCTTCCCTTCCTCGGCCGCGCTCCGGAGAGTCGCAATCAATTTATCGCTGCCGGACACTACCGCAACGGCATCCTGCTCGCTCCGGCGACCGCGCACGTCATGGCACAGCTTCTCACTGGCGAAGACAGCGCCATCGACCTCTCTGCCTACTCCCCGGCGCGCGCACTGACGTAGACACCTATCGCACACTGAAGTCGATATTCGCGCACCCCACCGTGACAACCCTTTCGCGGCTGCGCTATAAACGATGTAGTCGTTTTGACCCGGAGAAGCCGTATATGTCCAATGTTGTCGCACCGAAAGGCTTGGAAGGCATCATCGCCACCAGCTCTTCCATTTGCTTTATCGACGGCGACGCCGGCGTCCTCTCCTATCGGGGCATCGATATCCACGAGCTGGCCCAACGCTCCACCTTCGAGGAGTGCGCCTATCTGCTCTGGTTCGGCAGACTTCCGAACACCTCGGAGCTGGCCAGCTTCGCTACGCAGCTTACCGCCGCGCGCCAGCTCAACCCCAAAGTCATCGACTTCCTTCGTGGCGTTCCCGCCACCGCGACGCCCATGCAGGTGCTCCGCACCGCCGTCTCGCTGTTGAGCATCTACGACGCCGACGAGGCCGATTCGAGCCACGACGCCAACGTCCGCAAGGCCTTCCGCCTCACCGCGCAGATCCCGATGATCGTTGCGACCTTCGACCGCATCCGCAAGAGCAAGCCCGTCATCGAGCCCGACCACAAGCTCTCGCACGCTGGCAACTTTCTCTGGATGCTCAATGGTGAGCGCCCCTCCGAGACCGCGACCCGCGCCTTCGATATCGCGCTCATCCTGCACGCCGATCACGAGCTGAACGCCAGCACCTTCGCCGCCCGCGTCATCGCCGCCACGCTTGCCGACATCCACTCTGCCATCACCGGGGCCATCGGCGCGCTCAAAGGACCGCTGCACGGCGGGGCCAACGAGGCGACTATGCGCCTGCTTTACGCCATCGACAAGGCCGGGGCAGACCCCATTGAATACGTGAAGCAGATGTTCGCCGAGAAGAAAAAGATCTCCGGCTTCGGCCATCGCGTCTACCACACCGAAGACCCACGGGCCACGCACCTCCGCCGCATGTCCGAAGAGCTTGGCCGCGCCGCCGGCAATACCAAGTGGTTCGACTTGTCGCGCCAGATCGAGCTCTTCATCAAGCAGGAGAAGAAGCTCAACGCGAACGTCGACTTCTACTCGGCCTCGACCTACACCACGCTCGGCATCGACATCGATCTCTTTACACCGATCTTCGCCATTAGCCGCATCGCCGGATGGGCCGCCCACGTCATCGAGCAGCACGACGACAACCGTCTCATCCGCCCGCGCGCCGACTACGTTGGCCCCGCCTACCCATCCCCCTACGTCCCCATGGCCGAGCGGTAGACTCAACACCGCATATACAGCGTTCGCCAATCGATGGGTCGCATAAGGCAGTAAAATGGCAGTATGCGAGCCATCTACATGGACGCGAACGCCACCACCCCTCTTCTCCCCGAAGTCTTCGAGGCCATGCGCCCCTTCTGGATCGAGCACTTCGGCAATGCCAGCTCCATCCATCAGCAGGGCCAGTATGCCCGTGCCGCCGTCGATCACGCCCGCGAGTCCATCGCAAAACTCCTCCATTGCCGCGCCTCCGAGATCGTCTTTACCTCCGGCGGCACCGAGAGCGACAATCTCGCCCTCTTCGGCACGTTGTCTGAAGGCTCGCACCTCATCACCACATCCATCGAGCATCACGCCGTCCTTCACGCCGCCGAATCGCTGGCTGCGCGCAACATCGAGGTCACCTTCCTGCCCTGCACACCGCAGGGACTCATCGAACCAGCCACGCTCGAAGCTGCGCTCCGTCCCAACACAAAACTAGTCAGCATCATGTACGCGAACAACGAGACCGGAGTCATTCAACCCATCGCAGAATTTGCGCAGATCGCCCACGCTGCCGGAGCCCTCTTCCACACCGACGCCGTACAAGCCGCAGGCAAGCTGCCGCTCGACCTCAGCCCGCGCGGTCCGCTCAAGGACGTAGATCTCCTCACCCTCTCCGGTCACAAGATCCACGCGCCGAAGGGCATCGGTGTCCTCTTCGCGCGCCGCAGCGTCCGGCTCGCGCCCATGCTTCACGGCGGCCCGCACGAGCGCCAGCGCCGTGCCGGAACGGAAAATGTCACCGGAGTCGTCGGTCTCGGCAAAGCCGCTGAACTTGTACAAGCATGGCTCGCAACAGATGGCCCCGCACACCTCGCCGCCCTGCGCGACCGCCTCGAACAAGGCATCCTCGCCGAGGTAGACGAGTGCGGCGTCAATGGCGAAGGCGCACCCCGCGTCGCCAACACCGCCAACTTCTACTTCGATCACGTAGAGGCCGAAGCCCTCGTCATTGCGCTCGACCTCAAGGGCCTCTCCGTCAGTGGAGGCAGCGCCTGCCAGTCCGGCGCCACCGAGCCCTCGCACGTCCTCACCGCAATGGGACTCAGCCCGGCTCGCGCCCGCGCCAGCATCCGCTTCTCCCTCTCCAAGCTCACCACCGAGGAAGAAGTCGACGAAGCTCTCAAGCTGATTCCCGCCGCCGTAGCCCGGCTCCGCGAGCTAAGCCCCAGCTATCGCAAAGTTGCAGCGGCAGTCGCCTGACCATCCGGACAACAGGAGCCCTGAGAATTATTGTCATCGTTCGCCGCAGGCGGAGGACCTGCTTTCGTCGTTGAAGCCGCCTCCCTTACAGGTACCAGGGAATATTCACAATCACGATCCTCTGGTTCCCCTTCAACAGCAGCATCAGCTTCAGCAACTGCACCCGTTGCCCATGCAGCAGATTCTCCCACCAGTGCGCCACTACCATCTCGGGCAGGATCACCGCCACCTTCCGCCCCGGGTTCTCATCTTCGAGCTTCAGAATGTAGTCCATCAGGGGGGCAAGCACGAACCGGTAGTTGGATGGGATCGTCACTAATTCCGGCTCCTGCAAGCCGTCTTTTCTGATCGGAGCCAGCACCTTGTCTTCCCACATACCGTCAAGACCTTCGTCCCCCTCTTCGTCCGAGTGGATGTGGACTGCCTTGATCTCCTGGGACAGCAACAATCCGAATCGCAACGCCTTCTCCGTCACCCGGTCCCACCGCGCCATCGGAATCACGACAATCGGCGGCTCCAGGTTCATCAAATTGACCGGGGTCATGTCCTTCATCTCGCGCTTCACACGCGAATAATGCCGCTTCACCCCGAGCATGATCAGGATCAGCAGCGGTATCAGGATCGCCGTCACCCAGGCACCGGACATGAACTTCGTCACCAGCACCACCAGCGTCGTTATGCCCGTGGCCAGCGCGCCAAAGCCATTGACGAACATGTGCCACCAATGTCGTTTGTAGCCGCCCTCCTGCTTCTTCCAGTGCACCACCATTCCCGCCTGCGACAGGGTAAAGGCGATAAATGCACCAATCGCATAGAGAGGGATCAATTTGTCCGTCACGCCGTCAAACAGGAAAAGAATGACTGCCGTGAATCCGGTGAGCGCATAGATGCCGTGCGAAAACAGCAGCCGGCGTCCGCGCAGCAGAAATACATGCGGCAGATACTCATTGACGGCAATGGCCCGGGCCAGCCGCGGAAATCCGGAAAATGCTGTATTGGCGCTCATAGGCAACGCCAGCAGGATCGCCCCCATCGTCAGGTAGTAAAACCATCCGCGCCCGAATACGGCCGTCGTCAGAATGCTCACCATGGTCTGATAGTGAAGCGCATCGGGCTCCATCGCCGTGATGCCATAGGCCCGGGCCAGATACGTGGTCCCAAACAGCAGGACGACCAGTATTCCGATGATGACGGTAAGCGATAATTGCGCTTTCTTCGCCCGCGGTTCCTTGAATGCATTGACACCGTTGGATACGGCCTCAACACCAGTCATGGCAGCGCATCCATTGGAAAATGACTTCAGCAGCAGCCATATTCCCAGATACTTCACAGTAGCGGGCAACGCGGGGGGAGGAGGAGCAACCGCGACCGGATGTCCGCCCGACATGATCGTGTGATAAACGCCGACAGCAATCAGGACCAGCAACGTCCCGACAAACAGGAACGTCGGAGCGATAAACGCTGCTCCTGCCTCTTTCACGCCACGCAGGTTCACGACCGAGATAATCGCCAGCAGTACGAAGCAGATCAGCAAGGTGTCCGGTTGCAGGCTGGGGACAGCGGAGGTCAACGCCGCCACGCCAGCCGAGATTCCCACCGCCGCCGTCAGAATATAGTCGATCATCAGCGCCGCGGCGGCCAGCAGTGCCGGGCCAACGCCCAGGTTCTCGCTCGCCACCGTGTACGACCCGCCACCATTGGGGTAAGCGGCAATTGTCTGCAGATAGCTGAAGAACACGACCCCCAGCAGAATCAAGATCGCCGTAATGATGGGAACAATGTAATGGAGACCAGCAATGCCCAAGGGAATCAGCAGCGTCATCGCCGCCTCTGGTCCGTATGCCGCGCTCGTCAGCGCGTCCAGGCCAAAAATCGGTATTCCCGCAGCGACGCCTATACGCTCGGCGTGCTCTTCACTTGTTGCTAACGGTTTCCCCAAAAGGGAGTCTACAAAAGACATCGCTTTTGTATAGTAACGTCTCTGTCAACCGGAGCACGCACCTTCTTTTGCGCGTTTATCGCCCCCTCCACGGCACCCCCTCCCTCGCGCCCGCCGCCAACTTCTATAATCGACCTTGCAGCCAAGATCCGAAATCAGGAGACCCCATGCCCGCGAACCTCTACGACATTCCCGTCAACCGCATCACCGGCGAAGGGGCCTCCCTCGCCGACTACCGCGGCAAAGTCCTGCTCGTCGTCAACGTGGCCTCGCAGTGCGGCCTCACCCCTCAGTACGATGCCCTCGAAAAGCTCTATACCCGCTTCCAGGACTCCGGCCTGGTCGTTCTGGGCTTTCCTGCCAACGACTTCGGCTCGCAGGAGCCCGGCACCAACGAGGAGATCCAGACCTTCTGCCGCAGCAACTTCGGCGTCGACTTTCCCATGTTCTCAAAGATCGCCGTCACCGGCCCTGACACCCATCCCCTCTACAAGTCGCTGATCGAGGCCCAACCCAAAGCCACCGGCGATGGCCGCGCCGCCATGCGCGAGAACCTCAACGGGTTCCTCGGCAAGAAGCACAACTCCACCACCAACCCCGAGCCCGGCATTCTCTGGAACTTCGAGAAGTTCCTCATCGGCCGGAATGGCAACGTCGTCGCCCGCTTCTCCCCCGAAGTCGTCCCCGACGACCCAGCCGTCATCGCCGCCATCGAATCCGCCCTCGCTCAATCGTAATTTCCAGATGTAAGCTGGATGAGTCAATACAAGCTCCTCGCTCATCCAGCTTCCAACTCTGACCTATTGAGAGGGTCCCGATCTTGAATCTTCGCGTTCTCCCCTTTGCATTCTCTGTCCTCCTCGCCTTCCCCGCCATCGCGCAAAAGCCAGCCATTAAAATCACGGCTGACCTCTCCGAAGCTCCCCGCAAGCTCTACCACGCCGAGATCGAGATCCCCGTCACTCCCGGCCCCGTCACGCTCATTACTCCGGAGTGGATTCCCGGCGAGCACCGCGCCACCGGCCCCGTCAGCGACATTACCGGCGTCGTCTTCACGGCCAACGGCCAAACGCTGGCCTGGCGCCGCGACGACACCAACCTCTACGAGTACCACCTCACCGTGCCCGCCGGAGTTACTTCCCTCCACGCCCATCTCGACTGCATCGTCACCTCTCGCGTCAGCCAGAAGCTCGCCGTCCTCGAGTGGGAAAAGCTCCTCCTCTACCCCGCCAACACGCCAGTCAAAGACATTCCCATCCAGCCCTCCGTCACCGTCCCCGCAGGCTGGGGCATCGGCACCGCGCTCACTTCCACCGGCACCGGAGCACCCGCCGCCGTCGCCGGAGCGGATGAAGCCGACCACGCCACCACTCCCGGCGCGACGACCACCCACTACGCCGCCACCACCGTCGAGCAGCTCGAAGACTCCCCCGTCATCACCGGCCAGTACTTCCACGAGTTCCCGCTCGCCCCCGAGATCACCCCGAAGCACTACATCGACGTCGTCGCCGACTCACCCGAAGACTCCGAGCTGCGTCCCGAACTGCTCGCCGAGATCTCCAACCTCGTCCGCGAAACCGGAGCCGCATACGGCCCACGTCACTATCACGTCTACCACTTTCTGCTTACTCTCTCCGACGTCGCCGGCGGCGAAGGCCTCGAACACGGCCAGTCCTCCGACAATGGCGTCGGCGAGAAGAGCTTCTCCGACGCTGCCCACCAGCTCGCCGAATCCGACCTGCTCGCCCACGAGTTCACGCACTCCTGGAATGGCAAGTATCGCCGCCCCTTTAACCTCTACCAGCCGGACTTCGCCACCATGCAGCAAGGCTCGCTGCTCTGGGTCTACGAAGGCATGACGCAATACCTCGGCAACGTCCTCGCCGCCCGCTCCGGCCTCAAGTCGCAGGCCCAGTACCGCGACATCCTCGCCATGTCAGCCGCGAATCTCGACAACAAGCCCGGCCGCGAGTGGCGCCCGACCGAAGACACCGCCATCTCTGCCAGCGTGCTGCGCAGCGGCAACCCTGCCTGGGCCAACTGGCGTCGCGGCCAGGACTACTATCAGGAGGGCGAGCTCTTCTGGCTCGACACGGACACCACCATCCGCAAGATGACCGGCAACAAAAAGTCCCTCACTGACTTTCTGCACATCTTCTTAGGCAAAGGCGGAAACACCGGCCCGCTCATCGTCCCCTACAACCGCGACGAGCTCATCGCCGATCTTAATCAGGTCGTCAAATACGACTGGGCAACCTTCATCCACGAACGCATCGACAAGATCAACCCCCACGCCGACCTCGCCGGCATCGAGCAGGGCGGCTACAAGCTCGTCTACACCGACAAGCCCAACCCCTCCGAGACCGCCATGGCCAAGGCTGGCGGGCGCCGCCGCTCAGGCCCCGACGTCTGGTACTCCGCCGGTCTCCGCATCAACGCCGATGGCGTCCTCACCGACGTTCGCTGGGGAGGCCCCGCCGACAACGCCAAACTCCATCCCGGCCAGAAGATCATCGCCGTCAACGGAATCGTCTACTCCTCCGACGCCTTCAAAGCCGCCATCCAGCAAGCGAAGGGCAACACCGAGCCGATCCATCTCATCGTCCAGAGCGACTCCTTCGTCACCCTTGCCAATCTCAACTATCACGGCGGCGAACGCTACCCATCGCTCCAGCGTGTCGAGGGTACGCCGGACTATCTCGACGACATCACCCAGCCACTCACCACACCGCAAACTGCCCCTGCTGCCAAGCAGGAATAACTCAACCTGAGTGCACAGCTTCTAAGCAGAAGCAGACTACGTCATCTCGACCGAAGGCGTGCGGCTTTATCGCACGCCGCAGTGGTGAGGCCCCTGTATTTCGTCTTTGCTCGTCGCTCGCCCCTGCCTGCAAATCACTGCGATCTTGCTTTGTCCTCCTCTTTCAGTTCCAATCGGACGCGAGGAAACAAACATGCGCTTTGTAACTCTCACCTCTCTGCTCCTCCTCGCCACTATCGCCGCTCCGGCCCAGACCATGTCCGCGCCCTCTGCGCAAACGCAGCCAGCCCCCACAAACTGGCCCACCAAAGACGGCACCTACATCATCAAAAACTTCCGCTTCCGCACCGGCGAGACCCTCCCCGAACTGAAGCTGCACTACCTCACCCTCGGCACCCCGCACCGCAACGCCGTCGGCCATATCGACAACGCCATCCTTCTGCTCCACGGCACCGGCGGCGACGCCCATTCGCTTCTCGCCCCGCAATTTTCAAACATCCTCTTCGGCCCCGGCCAGCCGCTCGACATCACGAAGTATTACCTCATCCTCCCCGATGACATCGGCCACGGCCAGTCCAGCAAGCCCAGCGACGGCCTCCGCATGAGCTTCCCCCACTACGACTACGACGACATGGTCGCCAGCCAGCACACCATGCTCGTCGATGGCCTCCACGTCGATCACCTCCGCCTCATCTTCGGAACCTCCATGGGCTGCATGCAGTCCTTCGTCTGGGGCGAGACCTACCAGGGCTTCGCCGACGCCCTCATGCCCATGGCCTGCCTCCCCGTCGAGATCGCCGGACGCAACCGCATGATGCGCTACATGGCCATCGAAAACGTGAAGAACGATCCCGCATGGAAGAACGGCAACTACACCACCGAGCCCGTCGTCGGCCTCCGCGCCGCCAACGAACTGCTCCTCGTCATGGGCTCCAGCCCGCTCCAGATGCAGAAGGCCGCGCCCACCCGCGCCGCCGCCGAAGCCTACGCCGACCGCTCCCTCGCCCGCAGCACCGCCCGCACCGATGCCAACGACTTCATCTACTATCTCGATGCCTCGCGCAACTACGACCCCAGCGCCCGGCTCAGCAGCATCACCGTCCCTGTCCTTTGGATGAACTCCGCCGACGACTTCATCAACCCACCGGAGCTTGGCATCGCAGAAAAGACGGTGAACTTCATGCCTCACGCAAAGTTCGTCCTCATTCCCATCTCCGACGCCACCCGAGGCCACGGAACTCATACCCAGGCCGCCGTCTGGAAGGACTACCTCAGCGACTTCCTCCGTCAGACCGAACCCAAATAGCCCATAACAGTTAGTCTGTAGCCTGTGACTTTAACTCTCACTAATTTTCTGGGGTTGCTCGGCGGCCTGCTGGTCCTGGCCTTCGTGACCAACCGCTTCTCCCGCCGCACCCGCGTGCCCGACGTTATCGTCCTGCTCATCTGCGGCATCGTGCTGGGGCCCGTCCTGCACTGGATCAACGCCGCCCGCTTTCCCGAGCTCATCCGCGGAGTCGGCACCGTCGCCCTCATCCTGATTCTCTTCGCCGCCGGTCTGGAGCTCGACCTCCGCCGCGCTCTCAAACAATTCACCGCCGGTATGACGCTGGCGATCTTAAGCTATAGCCTCACCTTCGCGGGCGTCGCTTATTTCTGCATCCTCGCCCTTGGCATGGCCAAAATGCCGTCGCTCCTCATCGCAGCGGCGCTCGCCTGCATGAGCAGTTCGATCATCCTCCCCACCCTCGACCAGCTCGACCTGCGCCGCGACCTCAAGACCACGCTGGTCATCGAGGCCTCCTTCGGCGACGGTCTCGGCGCCATCGGCGTCGGCGTCCTGCTCGGCCTCGCCGGCGGTGGAAGCCTGTCCCTGCACAGCAGCAGCGGCGCTATCCTCGGCAGCGCCTTCGCCATGTTCATCTTCAAGTTTCTGCTGGCCTTCGTCGTCGCCATCGCCTCCGGGTTCCTCTGGGTGCGGCTGCTGCCCAGCGTCTCCGACAAGCAGTTCTGGCAGGTGCTCACCTTCGCCGTCGTCCTGATCGTCTACTCCGTCACCGACGCCATCGGCGGCAGCGCCCTCTTCGCCGTCATGGTCTTCGGCGCAACTCTCGCCAGCCTGCTCGATCCCCAGAACTCCATGCAGCGGTTCGGGTTCGAGATCCTCGCGCCCGGCCACAGCGACAAGATCCACTCCTTCCACTCCGAGCTGGCCTTCCTCGTCCGCAGCTTCTTCTTCGTCCTGCTCGGCGCCATGATCCAGTTCGCTGGCCTGAAGAAGCAGCTCCTCCCCAGCCTCGGAATTCTTGCCGTATTTCTGATTGCGCGCGTCCTTGCCGTGTTGTCGAGCAGAATCGTATGGCGGGGGGCCTCCTACCGGGAGATGGAGTTCGGCACCCTGCTGATTCCCCGCGGCCTCATCACCGCCGTCCTCGCCCTCGAGGTCATTCAGGCGGCCCCAACCGGCCTCGCCTACTTCCCTTCGCTGACCTTCGCCCTCATCCTGTTCACCAACGTCCTCATCCTCCCAGCCTCGATCCGCGCCCGCGCGCTCGTTGCCCCCGCTGAACCGCCGGCCGACGAGTTGGCATCCTCTTAAGCCTTTAGATCGTTACCCTGACGTCACCATCGACCACATTTCGAAGTTAGATTTAGCCAATATGGTCCCACCCAAGGATGCTGTAGGGCCGTGGAGCGTTTGCCACTTTTAATATGCTGGCCTTCGCATCTACCGATAGCAACATGCCCTGTAGATCATCACCTTGACCGTGCCATGCCAGTGAACCGTCGCCGTATATGCGGACACGAACACGCCGTGCATTTGAATCTTCGGTCGATGCTGCCGACTCTGCCCAAGGCATCACAGCATTCTCGCGGATATAGACAGGAATCTCTCGCTGGCTTCGGTCTACATGAATCTTCTGATTCCCGTTCACCAGTTTGCCAGTCCAGAAGTCGTGCCAATTCCCACCTGGCAGGACCACGTCACGGCCATTCTCGCCGGCAAAGAGCGGAGCTACAAGCAGCCGATCGCCGACCATGTACTGATCGTCGACCTGATGGAGCGCATGGTCTGGAAAATCGAGCACAGGAGAGCGGAAGACAGGCTTGCCGTCCCTCTCATACTCCGCGAACGCCGAACGCAGATACGGAAGGAGCGCCATGCGCCACTCAATAATCTCGCGGCAGTGCGTCTCCAGTTGCTCCCATCCCTGAATGAACTCATTGCGGTTGTTGCGATTCCGATCAGTCTGCTTCCACGGCGGATTCTGGATATACCAGGCGTTCACCATCGCCAGGGGAGAGAAGACGACCGTCTGTAGCCGTCGCACAAGGTCTTCTTCATCGACGGCGTCTCGCACCTCGGGACACCACAGCAACCCGCTGAATCCTGCGTTGATCAGGCCACGCACAAACTGACGGTGATCATACAGGTCGCTATAAAGCACAAAGGGATAGGGGGCGGCGAGCGCGCCACTGGAACGTACCAATCCATACGTCGGCTGTTTGCGCTGCCGGAATGCGGACAGGATGGTGTGCTGGTAGCGCAGACCAAAGACTGCGTGCATCTGTTCTCCATCAAGGCCGGAGGGAAACTGGCTCTCATCGGGCCATGACCAGCCCCCGGTGAAATCGGAGTTGTCGCACTCGTCCAGCTTGAATCCGCTGACGCCGGCATCAATCAGCGCAGCGCCATGGTAGTCGCCAAAGATGCGGCGCGCGGGCTCGCCTGCGAAGTCGGGGACAAGCCCTTGCCATACCGCGTAGTCTCCCGCATAGGGTTGCAGATCGGAAAAGAACGGCGAGGATCGATGAGTAAAAGCGTGCTCCCAGAGATTTACGCGATACCCGAGGGTCCGGGCCGCACTGAGGAAGCGCTTGGGGTCAGGAAAGCGAGTTGGTTCCCAGACGAAGCTGCACGAGTACGCATGCGTCTGCCAACCAGGCTCCAATCCGAGCACATCACATGGAATCCTGCGCTCCCGAAATTCCCGCCCGAGCTTCAGCACAGCCTCTTCGTTCATATGCAGTTCCGGCCGGTACCAGAAACCCAATCCCCACTCAGGCGGAGCTATCCCGCCACCGCTGAAAAGGTTATAGCGCTGGATTGCAGCCAGCATCGATGGACCCGAGAAGTAATACACATCCACGCCTTCTACGCGCGGCACCTCGACCAGCACTTTACTCGCTCCCTGCGGATCGCCTGCCTGCATCTGCTGGGGGGTGTTATTGTCTATGCTCCCTATAGCCGATGCCTTTGCCGGCTTCGGGTGCGCCTCCCCACAGTAGAACTGCGCGTGGCGAAACGTATCCACCAGGATGCCGTACCCGCCGGTTGCGACATAGAACGGAACCGGTGCATGAGAATCCCCCGAATCACCCCTCGAGTCTGCATTAACTCGGATAGTCCGCTTCATGGAGCGTTGTTGAACCGACATCAGTTGCAGGCCAAACCCGTACACAAGTTCCTCCGCCTGGAGCGGAAGCTGCAAGTGCGCTCCCCGCCGATCGATCCGGCCGGTAACCTGAGGGAGCTTCCCGGAAGGGTCAACAGGCAGGCCATGCAACGCAGCCTCTAATGGCGGAATGAGCCGATCTTGAACCGGCGTACGCTGCTCCGGTCTTCCGAGAGTTGCTCGCCAGATACCAGGAAATACCGAGACCCACTTGAGGGAGATGTTCTCCTGCCGCACCGATGAAGGTGATGAGCCGATAACATCCGCCGAGGCGCGAGTAAGAGGCATAGCGCCGGCGAGGACACCGCCTAAGAGACCCTTACCAACCTGTCTACGATTTACTTTGTTCATCATGTCTCAATTCATGGAAAAGGCTCTGTAACGTCGCGAAACGATTGTAAGAGGTTTTGATCTTGGAGATGGCGTCACACGAATTTTAGGGATGCATGTGTACTGCTCCGAACAGGATTGAGCCACGCTCTTCCCTTCGCATTTGCCGCGCCTTCTACTCTTCCCGCATCAGTTTGGAAGGATCGACGGAAAGCGCTCGCTGCGCCGGGATGGCGCACGCTGCGAGGCCCAGAAGGGCCATCGTCAGCACCGCGCCTCCTACTACCACCGGATCGCTCGGGTCCGCCTGATACACGATCCTCGCCAGCAGGCGGCTGGCAAAGATTCCTGCCAGAAGACCCAGCACGGAGCCAGCACCGAGCAGCACCATGGGGCGGCCGACCGCCGCGCTCACCACTTGCGCCCTTCGCGCACCCAATGCCCCTCGGATGCCCAGTTCCTTCATGCGCCGGCTCACGCTGTAGGCCGCCATGCCGAAGATGCCCGTCACCGCCAGCATCGCCGCCAGCAGACCCATGACGCCCAGTGCCGCTGTCGCCGCCCGCGCCGGTAACAGCTCGTCCGCCAGCGTATCGGACCAGTTCTGTACCGTGACGGGCGCATTTGGCTCGATGCCGCCAAGCGTGCGTTTGAGCGCCGCGGCAATCTCGTTCGGCGGCCGCTCCGACCGCACCACGAAGACCGCTCCGCTATCCTCGATCTGCGACAACGGTGGATACACGACACCGTGCGGCGACTCCTGCAGGTCGTGATACTTGCCGTCCTCCGCCACGCCAACCACCTCGGTCAGCTTGCCGTTCAGGATGAACCGCTGTCCGATCGCCGGGGTTTCACCCCACATCTTTCGCGCGAAGGTCTCGTTCACGACCGCCACATACGGCGTCTTCGCGGTGTCCTGCCAGGAGACGTCCCGCCCGCTGAGCAGCCGCGTTCCGGCGGCATTCAGATATCCCGGCGACATCGAGAACACGTACGGCGACAGCACGGCATTGTTCAGCTTGAACTCCGTCGTCCCCGGCCGAAAGATCGGAACACCATGCATCCCACCGGTCATCGGCGTGCGGCTCACCGTACCCACGGCGGTCACACCCGGGATGCTCCGCACCGCTCCAATCATCGCCTTCTCTTTTTCGAGCGCTGCGTCGCCCGTCTGTTCCACCTGGCTCAGGTCGATGTCGGCCAGCACCGCGCCCCGCGGCTCGAAACCCAGGGGAGCATGCATCGCGCGCGCCATGCCGCGCACAGCAACCAGCGAAGCCGTGACCAGCAGTGTGCAGATGGCGATTTGCGCGCCCAGCAACAGGTCACGCAGGGCAAAGCGGCGCAGATGCATGGAACCGACCTGTCCGCCCTTCATCATCTGCAGAGGATTGCTCCGCCAAACCTGCCCCGCCGGGGCCATCCCGAACAGCAGGGCGCTTCCCAGTGCCAACGTCAGACCGGCCAGGTATACCCGTCCGTCCACGCTTGCCGCCAGATGCGCTTCCGCGAACAGAGGCCACCGGTTCAGCACGCCCAACAGCAGGTCTGCGCCCACCAACCCTGCGGCCCCGCCCAGCAGCGATACGATCACCGCCTCCGTCAGCAGTTGCCTCACCAGTCGCCGCCGCGTCGACCCCAGGGCCACGCGGAGCGCCAGTTCCCGGCTGCGGTCCGCCGCACGCGCCGCAAACAAGCTTGCCAGGTTCGCGCATGCCGCCGCCAGCACCAGCAGTGCCAACAGGTCGACGCTCCACAGAAAGCCGCGAATGACGTTTCCATCGTCCCCGTACAGTCCCGGATGGACCAGCCGCAGCGGCTGTCCGTCGTCGGTCTCGGGATACTCCCTCGCCAGCTCCGCCGCAATTGCATTCAGATTGTCCGTCGCCTGCCCGGCCGTCACGCCCGGCCTCAGCCGGCCTATCACCGTAACCCCCATGGAGGCCCGGCTATGCAGAGAATCCCACCCCTCCACCTGCCCCTGGTTCACCATCGGCAGCCAGTAGTCCGGCCACACAAACCGCTCTGTGCCATGAAACTTCGCCGATGCCACGCCAACCACCGTAAACGGGTGCTTGTTCATCTCTACAGTCGTGCCGACAATGCCGCGGTCGGCATGAAACGCGCTTCGCCACAGAGCATTGCTCAACACCACATACGGAGCCGAATCCGGCCCGTGCTCGTCTTCCTCGTGGAAGAACCGTCCCAGATCCGGCTGCACCCCCAGCAGGTCGAAATAATTGCCGGTGACCTCGTCGCCCGAGACCTTCGACACCGTGTTACGCCAGCTCAGACTCGCATGGGAGTACCCATTGATTCCTGCCATCCCACTAAAGGTAGTATTGCGCTGCCGATAGTCCTCCAACGCAGGATACGATGTCGTCAGCAGCCTTCCGGTCATCCACTGTTTATGGCGGACCTGATACAGGTCCTGCGGATTGCTCACATCAAGGGGGCGCAGCAGAACCGCATTCAGCACACCGAAGACCACGACATTGGCCCCAATCCCCAGCATCAGGGTCAGTAAGGCCACAGCCGTAAACGTGGGCGACTTTCGCAGCATGCGGAGCGCATACCGAACATCGAGCCAAAGATTCTCCACGAAGTGTAGGCCCTTTTCGGCATGGTAGTCTTCCCGAATCGCCTCCACCGCGCCGAACTTAAGTCGAGCACGACGGCGGGCCTCTCCAACCGTCATGCCGGCGCGGATATTCGCTTCCGTCTGGGCCGCAAGATGCGATTCCATCTCTTCTCTCAGCCGCGCATCCCCGGGCCGCTCGTTACCGCGGCACATGGCCGTGACGTTGAGAAGGCGTGTGATCAATCGATACAGGGCTCTCATGCCCGACCCTGCGCTTTCACTTGTCCTGTTTCTATCTCCTCCGCTTTTACTTCAAGGAAACGTGCGATGATCGCTGCCGTCTGCTCCCAGTCCCGCTTTTCCGCGTCGAGCAGTCTGTGACCCGTGCGCGTCAGCCGGTAAAAGCGCGCCCGGCGGTTGTTCTCCGACGGCCCCCACTCCGATGCGATCGCGCCCTCCTGCTCCAGCCTCAGCAGGACAGGATAAAGCGTTCCCTGATTCACCGAAAGCAGGTCGCCGCTGATCTGCTCGATCCGCCGTGCGATGCCATAGCCGTGCAATGGCCCCAACACATCGAGGGTCTTGAGCAGCATCAGGGCCAGCGTTCCCTGCTGGACATCCTTCTTCTGTTTCATGGGGTCTTGTCCTGCACTTCAAACATTTGGATACCAACAGGAGAATGCCACACTTCCGTTGGGAACGCAACAGGGGTGCATGGCAGAACGAGATTGCAGCCTCGCGCCCTCGTCCCCTTAGCACAGGAAGAGTTGGTGGTCGCGCGAGGACCGATTCTTCACTTGATCTGATTCAGCGCGAGGTTCAGCGACAGCACATTCACCCTGGGCTCTCCGAGCAAGCCAAGCTGCCGAGGCCGAATCTGGTTCATCACCAGTTGGCGAACGTCCGCCTCGGACAGGCGACGCTCCCGGGAGACCCTGGACACCTGGTAGAGTGCAGCGGCCGGAGTGATATCCGGGTCGAGCCCGGAACCCGATGCGGTGACCAGGTCGATGGGGACTGATCCCTCACCGGTCTCCGCGCTCACGCTGGTATTAACGCGGTCGATCAGCGCTTTGCTCGTAGGGGCGAGGTTGGAACCGGAGGACGCCGATGCGTCGTAGCCGGTGCCAGCAGCCGAAGGGCGGCTGTGAAAATATCTGGCGCCGGTGAAGGATTGCCCTATCAATCTGGAGCCGACGATCTCTCCGTTCCGAACAATCAGTTGGCCGTCGGCCTTGTCCCGGAACGCGACCTTTGCCAGTCCTGTGATGACAAGCGGATAGACAAGCCCGAGCGCAATCGCGGTGATGAGGGTGTAAAGACAGGCGACAAGAATGTGCTTCTTCATGAGATCTCCTTAGGCGAGATGCAACGCGGTAATCACTACATCGATCAGCTTGATTCCAAGGAAAGGAATGATGAGGCCCCCGAAGCCATAGACGAGCAGGTTGCGTCTCAGCAGGGATGCCGCTGACATCGGCTTGTAACCAACGCCTCGCAGCGCGAGAGGGATAAGAGCAACGATGATGAGGGCGTTGAAGATGACGGCAGAGAGAACAGCAGATTCAGCGTTATGCAGATGCATAATATTGAGCGCGTTAAGGACGGGGAAGACGCCCGCGAACATCGCCGGGATAATGGCAAAGTACTTCGCTACATCGTTTGATATAGAGAAGGTGGTGAGAGCGCCGCGCGTCATCAGCAGTTGTTTGCCGATTGCAACGATCTCAATCAACTTGGTTGGATTGGAGTCGAGGTCGACCATATTGCCCGCTTCTTTTGCTGCTTGCGTTCCGGAGTTCATTGCGACGCCGACATCGGCTTGAGCGAGTGCCGGCGCATCGTTGGTGCCGTCGCCGGTCATGGCAACGAGCTTGCCGTCGGCCTGCTCGCGGCGAATGAGGTCCATCTTGTCCTTCGGTTTGGCCTCTGCCAGAAAATCATCTACTCCGGCGTCGCGCGCGATGGCAGCGGCGGTGAGAGGATTGTCGCCGGTGATCATGATGGTGCGGATGCCCATGGCGCGGAGTTGATCGAAGCGCTCGCGCATACCGCCCTTGACGATATCTTTCAAATGGATGACGCCGAGGGCGTGGCCGTTCTCCGCGACCACCAGAGGGGTACCTCCGCTCCGCGCGATGGCTTCGACTGTACCCAGCACCTCCGCGGGCATTTGCGAACCGTGCTCTCGTAGATAACATGCGATAGCATCCGCAGCGCCTTTGCGGATGCTGCGCCCATCGACTTCGATACCGCTCATGCGGGTTGTCGCGGAGAAGGGAATGAACTCGGCGTTGAGATGGGCGAGCTCTCGGGCACGCAGGTTGAATTGCTCTTTTGCCAGGACCACGATGGACCGTCCCTCCGGCGTTTCGTCAGAGAGCGAGGAGAGTTGCGCCGCGTCGGCGAGGCGTTCCGCGGTAACGCCCGGCGCGGTGACAAACTCGGAAGCCTGCCGGTTGCCGAGGGTGATGGTCCCGGTCTTGTCCAGCAGCAAGGTGTTCACGTCGCCTGCAGCTTCCACTGCGCGGCCCGAAGTAGCGAGAACATTGTGCTGCACCAGACGGTCCATGCCTGCAATGCCGATCGCCGATAACAAGCCGCCGATAGTCGTGGGGATGAGACAGACCAGTAACGCGATGAGCACAAAAACGGTCTGCGGAGCGCCGGAGTAGATTGCGAACGGCTGTATGGCGACGACGGCGAAGAGGAAGATGATTGTCAAACCGGCGAGAAGGATATTAAGGGCAATCTCATTCGGGGTCTTCTGCCGTTCCGCGCCTTCCACAAGCGCGATCATGCGATCCAGAAATGTCTCACCAGGGTTAGAGGTAATGCACACGGTGATGATGTCGGACAGAACACGCGTGCCGCCCGTGACCGCCGACCGGTCGCCGCCTGCCTCGCGGATTACGGGCGCCGATTCCCCGGTGATTGCCGACTCGTCGACGGATGCGACGCCTTCGATCACTTCACCGTCGCCGGGGATCATCTGCCCGGCAGCGACACGCACCACATCATCCACGCGAAGCTGCGAGCTTGGAACCTCCTGCACGACCCCCTTTACGATGCGCCGGGCTGTCGTCTCCGACTTCGCCTGCCGGAGTGCATCGGCCTGGGCCTTGCCGCGGCCTTCTGCCATGGCTTCGGCGAAGTTGGCGAAGAGCACCGTAAACCAAAGCCACAATGTGATCTGGAGATTGAAACTGAGATGCCCGCGGTGCATGACCATGTTGGCGATGAGAAGGACCGTGGTGAGAACGCTTCCGATCTCTACGACGAACATCACGGGATTTCGCATCATTGTGCGTGGGCTCAGCTTGGCGAGCGCATCAATCGAGGCGCGGCGGACAATTTGATTGTCGAAGAGGGAGCGGCGGTTAGCTTGCGTGCGCATAGATAGATTCCTTGGGCTCCCTAGAACGCGTGTCCGGCTTGCAGCAACAGGTGCTCAAGAATGGGGCCGAGGCTGAGCGCGGGGAAGAAGGTGAGGGCGCCGACAATGAGAATAACGGCGGTGAGCAACATAGTGAACAAAGGTGTAGTGACCGGGAACGTGCCTGCCGAAGCGGGAACGATCTTCTTGCCCGCAAGATTGCCGGCGATGGCCAACATCGGAACGATCATCATGAAGCGGCCAAAGAACATGGCAATGCCAAGCGAGTAGTTGTACCAGTGCGTATTCGCATTCAACCCGGCGAAGGCTGAACCGTTATTGCCTGTTGCCGAGGTGTAGGCGTAAAGAATTTCAGAGAGGCCGTGAGGGCCATGGTTCGCCAGGCTGCTGAGACCGAGATTCGGCAGCAGCACCGTGACGGCCGTAAAGCCGAGAATAATGAATGGAAAGATCAGCAGATACAGCATGGCCATCTGCACGTCGTAGGCTTCGATCTTTTTGCCCAGATATTCCGGTGTTCGACCCACCATGAGACCGGCGATGAAAACAGCCATCACCACAAAGACGAGCATTCCGTACAGGCCCGCGCCCACGCCGCCAAATACAACTTCTCCAAGCAGAATATTTGCCATGGGCACCATGCCGCCCAGAGGCATGAAACTGTCGTGCATACTGTTTACCGCGCCGCAACTCGCGTCCGTTGTCACCGCGGCAAAGAGAGCGGAGTTCGCGATGCCAAAACGAACCTCCTTGCCTTCCATGTTGCCGCCCGACTGGGTGAGAGAGACGTGTTGATCGACGCCATGGAGCATCGGATTCGGCTGCGACTCCGCCCAGTAGCATATCGTGGTGCCGGCGAACCATAAGACAACCATTGCGGCGAGTACAGCCCAGCCATGCTTCGGTGAGCCGACCATCTGCCCCAACGCAATCGCCAGGCCGGCAGGCAGTAGAAAGATGGAGAGCATCTCCAGAAAATTCGAGAGCGGGGTTGGATTCTCAAACGGATGAGCGCTGTTTGCGTTGAAGAAGCCACCACCATTGGTGCCCAGCATCTTGATGGCTTCCTGGGATGCGACGGGACCCTGCGCGATGGTTTGGGTCGTGACCATGGTCGTCTTTCCATCGCTACCCGTGAGCTTCTGCGGCTGCATGAGCTTCGCGGTATCGTAAGGCCTCAAGTTCTGGACTACGCCCTGAGAGACCAACGCAAGCGAGAACACCATGGAGATCGGCAGCAGGACCCAGAGCGTGCCGCGCGTCAGGTCCACCCAGAAATTCCCGAGTGTTTTTGCCTCGCGGCGCGCGATGCCGCGAACGAAGGCCATTGCCAGCGCCATGCCCACCGCTGCGGACCAGAAGTTATGGGTTGCGAGTCCGAGCATCTGGGTGAGATAGCTCATGGTGGATTCAGGAGAATAGGACTGCCAATTCGTGTTCGTTGTGAAGGAAATCGCCGTGTTGAGCGCCAGCGATGGCTCAACTGCGGCCAGGTGTTGAGGATTCAACGGAAGGAGATGCTGAAGGCGTTCAACCGCGTAAGTCAGCAACAGTGTGGCTGCACTGAAGATGAGCATGGCGAACGCATACTCGGTCCAACGCATCTCTTCTTCCGGCTTGATGCCGGTCATGCGATAAAGCAGGCGTTCGCAGGGGGCAAGGACCGGATCGAGGAATGTTTTGCGACGCTCGAATACCCGTGTAAGGTAACTGCCCATGGGTTTCGCCAGAAGCAGCACCGTCGCGATGAAGAGAATAATTTGTAGCCATCCATTGAGCGACATCAGAACTTCTCCGGACGCAGGAGCGCGTAGATGAGGTACACGAGCAGCACCGCCGAAATTGCGAGCAGAACCGTGTTGATGATCATGAGCGTGTCCTCTTCAGATGGTCGCACCCCTGAACGTAAAGAACGGCAAGGGCGAAGAGCAGCGAGAGAGACGCAAAAGCTAAGACATCGAGCACCGAACACCTCCGATCAGCAGATCATTGCCTGATAGGCATTGAAACGCTCACGGGCATTGAAAGTCCGTAGAGAAGGCGTTAAGAAGTTGTTAGTTTGAAGAAGAAGCTACTGGGCAGGCTCCGCATTCGGCTGGAAGCGATAGCCAATCCAGGGTTCGCTATGGATGTATCTTCGTCCCTCTCCGGATTCGATCTTCTTACGCAGGCCCGCGACGAGGACGCGCAGGTACTCCGGCTGCTCCACACCGGCCGGTCCCCAGATCGCGTGAAGTAAGACCTTGTGCGTGAGCACGCGCTCGGGGGTACGAGCGAACAGAACGAGGAGATCAAACTCTTTCGGAGTGAGATGAATTGACTCGCCGCGAACAGAAGCGCTATGAGCATCGATATCGATAACGAAGTCCCCAACCTCGATACGACGTTCAACCGCTTCACCTTCAGCACCGCGCCGGAGTTGGGCGCGAACGCGGGCCAGCAGTTCAGGCATACTGAAGGGCTTGGTGAGGTAGTCGTCCGCGCCTTCATCCAGCGCCGTAACCTTCATCACATCTGTATCGCGAACGCTCAGAACAATGATCGGCGTTTGGCTGAGCCGTCGCACGGCCCTTGTAAGATCCAGACCCGTCATCTCCGGCATGGCCAGATCGGTAATGATGAGGTCAGGTTGTTCGGTCTCGAAGCAGGCATAGGCTTCCGCTCCATTCGCCGCGACGAGCACTTCGTAGCCGCTGCTCTGGAGCGACGCGCGCAACATGCGCGTGATCTGCCGCTCATCGTCAACAACGAGAATACGCTTCAATGGTTCTCCTGGGTGACAATGTGCAGATCGACGTGCGGTGCTTCAGACATGAACTTCTGGATGGCGAGGTAGTAAAGATATTTGCGCAGTCCGTGCAGCGCCGATCTTCCAACGATGGCCTGCGTGATCCGATGCTCGCGGATGTAAGCCGCGGTAACCCGGGCTGTATCGCTGCCCGTCAAGTTCACAATCGTGGCGCCAAGGTTCTTTGCAAACTCCAGACTGGCCTCAAGCCTCTTCTTGCGTTCAGTCTGCTGATCGCGCTCGCTCTCTACATGCAGAACGTAAAGCTCGGCGCACAGTGCCTCGGCCAGCCGCGCTCCCCGCGCAATAAGGTCGCGCGCCTGAGCGTTGGAGCTGATGCAGACCGCGACCTTCTCCGCCACGGTCCAGTGCGCCCCCAGCCGTTTGCGTTTCACATAGTCGTCGAGGGTGCGATCGACCGCTCGCGTGACACGCTGGAGCGCCATCTCGCGCAAGGCGATGAGATTGCCCCGCCGAAAAAAATTGGAGAGGGAACGCTCTACCCGGTCCATCGGATAGATATCGCCGCGCCGCATCCGCGTAACGAGCGCCTCGGGAGTCAGGTCGCTGATGACGATCTCATCCGCGCGGTCAAGCACCCAGTCAGGCACCTGTTCGCGGACGCTGATCCCTGTAAGGGCCTGGACCCGTGGTGAGAGGCTCTCGACGTGTTGAATATTGACGGTGCTCAATACATCGATCTTGTTATCGAGCAGCAACAGGACGTCTTCATACCGCTTCGCAAACCGGCTGCCCGCGATGTTTGTATGGGCCAGCTCATCGATAAGCGCCACCTGGGGCATCCGGGCGAGAATTGCATCGACGTCCATTTCGGTAAACAACGTTCCTCGATAGTCGATCTCGCGTCGCGGCACATCCTCCAGCTTCGATGCCAGTTCAGCAGTGGCGCTGCGCCCGTGAGTCTCCACAATGCCGACAACCACGTCCTCGCCCCGGCTACGCCGTCGAATGCCTTCGCTGAGCATGCTGAACGTTTTGCCCACGCCGGGAGCGTATCCCAGAAATACCTTGAAGCGTCCGCGCTGCTTCTCCGCGTCGCTGCTAAGCAGCCAGTCTTCCGGCGATTTCCTTTGGTCGCTCACGCCGTACAATTACCCCCATGAACTCGCGTCGAATCGTCGAGACGACCCGCTGGACGCTGGCTTTTGGCGCACTTGCTGGAATTGTACTTGTCTATAAGCATTGGTTTCACGTCAACCCAACCACAGTTGCTCTCACATTATTGCTCTTCATTCTATTGCTCGCGGCGGAATGGGGTCTGCGCTATGCTGTTGTGATCTCCATTGCGGCCACGGCCGGTTACAACTTTTTCATTCTTCCGCCGGTAGGCACATTCACCATCTCAGATCCGCAGAACTGGCTGGCTCTCTTCGCTTTTCTTGTTACGGCGATCATAGCCAGCCGCCTCTCGCAGAGCGCGCGCGACCAGGCGAACGAGGCGCGCTCCCGCCAGCAGGAACTGGAGATCCTCTTCCGCCTGAGCCGGGAACTCCTCCAGACCGAGAATGTCGCCACCCTCGTCAACGCCATCCCTTCCGCTGTCGCGCTTGTGACCGGCGCAAGATCGGGGACGCTTTATCTGCTGGATGGAGATCGCATCTACCGGAGCGCGCGAGAGGATATCTCCGAGATCGAAATCCCACACCTTCGACACCTCGCCACCACCCTCTCCGTAATCAACAACCAGACGGATGAGATTCAGGTGCCGCTTCACTCCGGCGTTCGACCCAGAGGCCTGCTGCTGTTGCGGGGCCCCGTCATCTCTTCAAAGACGTTGGAAGCGATCGGCGGCTTGATCTCCATCTCGATGGACCGCGCTCAGGCCCTGGAGGACGTAGCCCACAGCGAAGCGGCCAAGGAGAGTGAGCGACTCCGCACGCTCATGATCGATTCCATCACACACGAACTCAGAACACCCTTGACCTCGATCAAAGGCGCCGCGACGACGCTGCTCGCACTCGGCACCGAACGGGAGAGCAGCCGTGAGTTGCTCACCATCATCGACGAGGAGAGCGACCGGCTCAACAAACTTGTCTCGGAAGCCGTAGAAATGGCGCAACTGGACGCGCAGCAGGTACAGATGCACGCCGCCCCCATCCATGTGCGCCACCTCATCGAACAGGCCTGCGAGGCTTGTTCCTGGGTCGAAGAAGAGCACCCGGTACGGATCGATGTTCCTTCCGCGCTCCAGATCAATGCTGACGAGGAGTTCATGAAAAAAGTCCTCTGTAATCTCCTGGAAAATGCCGCCAAGTATTCGAGGCCCGGCACGCCGATCACAGTCTCCGCGGAATATCGAGAAGCATCCGTTGCGATCAGCGTGGCGGACCGTGGAATCGGCATCGACCCATCTGAACAAACGTTGATCTTTGAGCGGTTCTATCGATCGAGATCGCAGGCAGAAGGAACGGCAGGGACCGGCATGGGACTTCCTATCAGTCGGGCGATCATCGAAGCACATGGAGGAAAAATCAGCGTCGTGAGCCAGGCCGGTCACGGTTCCGTGTTCACCTTCACGCTTCCGGCGATCTCCGGCAGCCAATAGCGTCATCGGAAGTCTTACCTTTTAGAAAGCTCCTAAGGAACTCTCCTACGGCGTGGCTTTGAACGAGCGTGGCGTCAGCCACGCAGCACTCGCTCCAGATACCGGTGCCTGGAGAACCAGCGACGCCAGCTCCTTTAGAAGGAGTCATCCTTCGCCGCAGGCGGAGGACCGCTGTTGCACTTCGACCAGACCGTCCCTGACAGAACTCTCTCCACTCAATCACATGCTACTTCGGTGAAGACCTCGGCGGGCTCGGTGTCGAATGCGAAGCAGGCGGTGGCGCAGAGCGCTGCTGTGGCGGTGGCGCGGAATAATGCGGCTGTGATGGTTGCGAATACCGCGGCTGCTGTTGGGGCGGCGGCGTATAGTGCGGTGCCTGGCGCTGTTCCATCGGACGCGCCTGCTGCTGCGGCGCAATAGGCCTCATTGGCTGCTGCGGACGAACCTGACGCTGTTCCGTCGATGGCTGAGGCCTCATCGCCCCTTCCCTCCCCCCGGCGCCGTTTCGAGTATCCATCGGCCTCACCGGATGCAACTCCCCTGGTCGTGCCCCCGTAGTCGGAATCGCACGCGCAGGCGCAGCACCATTGCCCGACTCCGGCCGGCGGTTCACCCGGTCTACCGGAAAATCTCGCCGCAGAGTTCCGCCCAACGGACGGACGCCCCGGATGGCCCTGGCACCCTGCACCGGTCGTAGCGGCTGCACCGTACGCCCCGCAATCGTGCGCGCGCCCTGCATCGGGCGAATCTGTGCCGGATTCGCGACCGGGTGCCCCACCCGTATGGGGTGGACTCCTCCCGGACTGTGCACCGGAATTGGCCGGAAGTGATAGCCACGCGGAGGCCGCACGATATTAATCACATATACTCCGCCTCCGCCGCCAAAGCCCCAGCCGCCAAAGCCGCCGCAACCGATTCCCGGTTGCCATCCCCAACCAAAGTCATCCCAATACGACCAGTTGCCGCAGCGGTATGGAGTCCAGCCCCACGAATAACCCGAGGCCCACACGTACCCTCTGCCCGGATACCACACCCAACTCCCATAGCCATACGGGTCAAAGCCCGGATCCATCGCCACGTTCGGTTGCCACACCTCTCCCTCACCGGGAACGTCATACCAGCTTCCATTGGCATCGAGGTCCGACCATCCATAGCCCGCCTCTCCCGAATAGTCATTCCGAACCGCCGTCTGGTTCGCTGCTTCACTCACCGCCGCAGCATCACGGTCGCTGTTCCATTTGTCCCACGAGTTCTCCGCAACCTCCTTCGTCAGCGAGTAGCGCCCAGCGTCGGCAGCGTCACCGGTCAACGTCTCCCCCGCATTCACGTTCGTCCGGTAGCCCTCCCCCGCCGCGGAATCCCCGCTCTCCACCTGTGCCGTTCCATCGAGCACCGACACCACCGCGGGAGGCCGGTCCATCGTGACACGGAACGTCGCATCTGACACCGGCGAAACCCGTACCCCGCCAGCATCCACGCTAAAGACAAACTTCGCCGCCGCACGCAGCTCTGCGTACATCAGCCCATTGCCCAGGGTAACGTCGGTCGTCAGATCTCCGTTCACATCCGCAGTCAGTGCCGTCAACTCCAGCGAGCTGTTCGGCGTCAGCCGCACTACGCTGCCGTCCTCGAACTCGATCTCGGCCTCGCCGTCCTGGCCCGTCGCTACCCGGACCCCCTGCGCCAGCGGCATGTTAATCTGGGCCGGATCGCTGCCCGTATTATCGACGTGATCGACGGTCACGCTGCCTTGCAGAAAGCTCAGTCTCGCCACCCGTCCGGCCGCCCCATTCGACGCGTCCGGCCCGCCCTGCGCCAGCGCCACCGTGGCCCATCCTGCAAACAGCAGGCATGCCATCGCCGCCACACAAACCATTGACCGTCTCTGCATCCAGGCACCGTCGCTCATAGCAACCTCCGCCTTCAAGGTTAGACACTTATTCTTAACCCGAAGGTTCATATCTTGTTGCTCCCATGGTTGTCCACTCCAGCCTGCTTCAGCAGTCTGGCTGCCTGCTGCCGAACCCGCTGCATCACCGCGCCGTCCCCTGCAATCGAGGTCAGTACCGGCGCAATCGTGCCCAGTTCCAGCGCCCGTCCCGCTGCTACCTCCCGCTCGAAGCCAATCATCTCGGCATCAAGCCCCAGCCGGTCATATTGGTGCAAAAACGCCAGCCGCCGCCCCTCATCCATCGTGAAAGCAATGGCAAGGAAGGTGTTTGTCAGCATCTCGATATCTTTGTTGCCAGAGTAGTTGTACGTGCAGGAACCTGCCCCGTCCGTGCCCGCATAGCTCAGCGTCTTCTTTCCCGTGTCCGCAATATTCTTCGTCTTCTCCGCACAGTCCCTATCGAAACGGTCCACTTCCCGCGCCGCTTTGAAGATCTTTGTCACCGTCGCCGCAGTCAGTTCCAGCGTGCGGTCGATGTGTTTGGCCGAGGCATATTGCACCGGTCTGCCATCCGCGTAACCTTGCACCTCCTCTGCCCGATAGGTGCCCGTTCCGTCCTCATTGACTCGAAGCGTAAATCGCGGGACTGGCACCCCCGTCCGCTCAAACTGGAAGCTGACCTCAGCCGGTTTTGCCGCGGCAGCAATCTGTCCCCCGCTCGCCTGGCGGGCAACAGCACCCCAGGAGATCATCGCCAGCACAGCCCCCGCGGCCAATCCGGCGGCAAACCTCATCACCGCACTCCCTGCAACAGCAGCGTCTGTGCCGTATGGATATGGCAGATGGCAATCGCCAGCGCGTCCGCCGCATCGGCCGAGTCGAGCTCATAGTCGATCTCAAGCAGCCGCTTCACCATAAACTGCACCTGCTCCTTCGCCGCCAGCCCATAGCCCACCACAGAGCTTTTAATCGACAAGGGAGCATACTCCGCCACCGGCAACCCGCACGTAGCAGCAGCCAGCATCGCCACGCCCCGTACCTGCCCCAGCTTCAGCGCCGATTTCGCATTGGCCGAAAAGAAGACCTCTTCAATAGCGACTATCTCCGGCCGATGCAGCGTAATCAGCCCGGTCAGTTCGGTGTAGACCTGCATCAGCCGCAGCGGCGTCTTATCTTTCTTACTCAGTCGAATGGTCCCGGCAGCAAGATGCACCAGCTTCGGCATCCGGGCCTCGCAGTCCACCTCCACCACGCCATAGCCGGTAAACTCCGTGCCGCAATCGATCCCAAACACCCGCATGGGCGAAGTTTACTGCAAATCAGCATTCCCAACGGCTGTCAAAATTGAGTCTCTTTCGATTTCCGATCGAGGAAACCTCTTACCCAGGCGCCGCTTTGAAAGCGTAGCTTCAGAGTCCCGCAGGCCAAGAACCTGTTTTTCGCCTTCAAACCCATCCCGTTTGAACCTTCAGTCCTTTTTCAGCCGCTTCACAACACCGGACAGCGAGTGTTCATTCATCGCCGCCCTCGCGTCACCCCGAACCTTCTTCATCAGCCCGGCCAACGCTTTATCTTCGACCATCAGCCACTCGCCGGCAGACGCGTCGAACACATCGCCCAACCCGATCTGCTTGGCCGGAACCTTCAGCTTCGCGCCGCCGTTTGGCCCCTTCCGCTGCACGATCAGCCCGGCCTTATGCAGCAGCAGAAACGTCCGCCGCACCATCACCGCGCTCTCCTTCAGGGCTTCAGCAATGGCTGCGGACGTGTGCATCGCATCCGGCTCACCCGCCAGGACCGCCAGGACCCGCAAACTCAAAGCAAACCGCGCATTCTGTGCCATGAACAAAAAACTAACACAACCATCAAGCCGGATGTCCCACCTTCGCTCGGTTTCATAGGCTAAAGATGGACGAACCAGCGCAGGATTCATCTTGCCGCCATGTAAACTTTTTGAGTGAACATTCTCTTTGTCGGCGACGTCTTCGGCTCCGCCGGCCGCCATATCGTCCGCGAACATCTCCCCCACGTCCTTGAAACCAACGCCGTCGATCTCCTCGTCATCAACGGTGAAAACGCCGCTGGAGGCTTCGGCATCACGCCCTCCATCGCCGAAGAGCTGTTCGACCTCGGCGCCCACGTCATCACCACCGGAAACCACATCTGGGACAAGAAAGAGATCTTCGAGTACATGGCCGTCCCGGCCGACTCGCACTCCCGCAACCGCCGCATCATCCGCCCGGCCAACTACGCTGCGGGAACGCCTGGCTTCGGTGTCTACCAGGGAGAGTTGGGCAACGGACAGACCTACGCCGTCCTCAACCTTCAGGGGCGCGTCTTCATGTCCTCCTGCGACGACCCATTCCGCAAGGCCGACGAGCTTCTGTCTAAGATCACCGCCAAGGTCATCCTCCTCGACCTCCACGCTGAGACCACCAGCGAAAAAGTCGCCATGGGCTGGTATCTCGATGGCCGCGTCACGGCCGTCCTTGGCACCCATACCCACATTCCCACGGCCGACGAGCGGGTGCTGCCCGGCGGCACGGCGTATCAGACGGACATAGGCATGTCCGGGCCTTATGACTCAGTGATCGGAGTCGAGAAAGAGCTGGTTCTCAACCGCTTCCTCACTGGAATGCCCGGGAAGTTCGAGGCGGCCAAGGGCAATCCGAAGATGTGCGCGGCGCTGATCGAGTGCGACGGAGCCACCGGACGGGCACAACGCATTCAGCGCATCATGCTCGGGGAGTAGCATTCCGAGCTTCTGTCTACCGTCGAAGCGCGTTCCGCGCTCATTGGCGTCCATGCTCAAATATACGGAGCACGAGCGTCTACGATATACCCCTCTTTCACTGCGACGTTCGTGTATCCTTCATCTTTCGACACAAAGAAAAATACAAACCAGCCTAAACAGGAGGATTGATTTTGGGACTAGGACTTAGGACATGGCTCAGGAGTCATGGTATCCAACGTGGTATGAAAACCGACTATCGGGCGGATGGGCTCGGCGTCAAAGGAAAGAATATTTCCGCTCTGACAGATACAGCCTTCGAACATGCTTATAGCGAAGCCGTTCGGCTGAATGACGAAGGTTGGCGTAGCGGAGTCCCCGATGTGAGATGGCGTGCGCATGTCTGCTGCTGGGCTGCGAGGAACGCCCTTTTGATCCCGGGCGATTTCGTTGAATGCGGCGTCCATACCGGGCTCCTCTCGCTTACGGTTGCACATTTTCTTGATTTCGCTAAACTCGACCGAACATTGTGGCTCCTGGACACATTCGCGGGCATACCATTAGAGAGAGTGTCGGCGCAGGAAAAAGCTCACGCCGCAGAATTGAACGCCGCGGTCTATTTTGATTGTTATGACCTGGCCTGCCGTAACTTTGCGCCATTCCCTAACGCAAGACTTGTCCGGGGCATTCTGCCAGACAGTTTCACGGAAACCAGCATTGACCAAATCGCATATCTTTCGATCGACCTGAACAATGCCGACGCGGAGATGGCCACGATTGAGCGTCTATGGCCCAAACTGTCGCCTGGTGCCATCGTGGTTCTCGACGATTACGCATTTACCGGTTACGAGAGTCAATTCCACGCCTGGAACGATTTTGCCCGCAGCAAAGGCAAGATGATTCTCACAGTTCCTACCGGCCAGGGTATTTTAATCAACTCCGGTGCTTCAGCTCAGGGGTTGTGAAATTCATTGGCGGGGAGGCATTGCTGCTGTAGCTGCGGTACAAGTGCCGGGGTACTCGATGCAGGACACGGGAGCTGAGGCTGGGATCGTGCTGGCGCTGGCGCGCTGGGCAAGGTTGAGAAAGTGGCCGGGAAGAATTCCCAGCACCAGCGTAGCCGCGGCTGCAAGGGTCAGCCCGATACCTGCCGGAACGCCCAGCGTGCCGGTCTCCGTATCCTGCGCTTTCTCCGTGACCGGACGAGCATAAAGGGCAACCAGCAGACGCAGATAGTAGAAGCAGGCGACGCCGCTGTTCAGCAGGCCGATGACCGCAAGCCAGATGTTGTTGGCGTGGATGGCAGCGGAGAAGACATAGAACTTGCCGAAGAACCCGCCGGTAAACGGAATGCCAATCAGCGAGATGAGGAAGAGCGCGAGGAACGCGGCAAGGATAGGACGGCGAAGCCCGAGGCCGGTGAAGTCCTCGGTGGTCCGAATCTGCTCGTCGTAGCCGGTGACCCGGGTGACCACAGCGAACGCTCCAACCTGCATGGCGGCGTAGGTCGCGGTATAGAAACAGGCGGCGGCGATGCCGTCGGTCTGGAACGCCGTGAAGGCGACGAGAATGTATCCGGCATGCGCGATGCTGGAGTAAGCCAGCATCCGCTTCACGTCGCGCTGGCGCAGCGCGCCGAGATTGCCGACAGTCATCGACAGAGCGGCAAGGATCCACATCAGGACAGACCAGCGGTGCTGCATCGGCCCAAACGCGGAGAAGGTGATGCGCAGAAGGACGGCGAAGGCAGCGGCCTTGGGCGCGGTGGACATGAAGCCGACGACAGGGGATGGCGCACCCTGATAGACGTCCGGCGTCCAGATATGGAATGGTGCGGCAGAGACCTTGAAACCCAGACCGATGAGAATCATCGCAAGCGCAAGAAATGCGAGGCGCGGAGTCGTCGTGGTTGCGAGTCCCTGAGCAATTGCCGAGATGCTGGTCGAGCCGGTCGCTCCGAAAGCCAGCGCGATGCCATACAGGAAGAAGGCCGTCGCGAAGGAGCCGAGCAGGAAATATTTGATGGAGGACTCAGCTCCAGTCGCACTCCCCTTGCGGAAGCCGCACAGGATATAGGTTGCGATGGAGGAGATTTCGAGGCCGACAAAGACGACGAGCAACTCGGTCGCGCAAGTCATCAGCATCATGCCGACGGCGCTGAATGCCACGAGCGCGAAGTATTCGCCGGAGTGGCGGGTGCTGCCTTCGAAGTAGTCCAGCGAGATGAGCAGCGTGACCAGAACGATGGCGGAGATCAGCAGGTGGAAGAAGATGGAGAAGCTGTCGATCTGAATGGTGCCCGAGAACGCTGTAAGGACACCGAGATGAAGCTGGTACCAGCTTGCAACACCGGCAGCGATCGTACCGAGAATAGCCAGCCAGCCGAGCGGCTTGCGGCTTGCTGCGGGTGGCAGCAGAGGCTCACCGAGCATGATGAGAACACCGACAATAGTGAGGATGTACTCAGGCAGAAGAGCAACGATATTCGGGGACATTATTTGGCCTCCGTGTGGGCCGAGGCCGGCATCAATGGGACGCGAGGCTGAACTGGCAAAGCCTGGGCTTCGCTGCTGACTGAGGAAGACTGGGTGGCGGCAATACGGGTTCCGGCTGTATCAATCGCGCGCAGCCAGATGGGAGAGGCCACTCCCATGATGAGGAAGAGAATGACCAGCGGCCACATCGCCAGATGCTCGCGGGCATCGAGGTCCCAGCCTTTTACATTTTCGGACTTGATGCCAAGATTGCCGTAGAAGACACGCTGAATCATCCAGAGCATGTACGACGCGCTCAGGATGACTCCCGAAGTTGCGAGGACAGTCCACGCGACATGGTGTGCAAAAGCGGACTGCATTGCGCCGGAGAGGATCAGGAACTCACCGACGAAGCCGTTGAGCATCGGCAGGCCGACCAGGGACAACGTCATGACGACGAACATCGTCACCATCCACGGATGCTTGGCAGCGAGTCCGCCCAGTTCGCGGATGTCGTAGGTACCGTAGCGTTCGTAGAGGATGCCGAGCAGCATGAAGAAGGCCGCGCCGGTAAGGCTCTCGCTGACGATGTGGAAGATGCCGCCGTCGAGACCCGAGATGGTAAAGCTGAAGATGCCGAAGATGATGAAGGCGACGGCGCTGAGCGTGGCGTAAGCGGAGAGCCGCTTAAGGTCCTTCTGGACCAGCGCAAGCAGCGCACCGTAGACGATGCCTATCGCTCCGAGCGCAAGCATCAGAGGAGCGATGCGGTGTGACTGCTCAGGAAAGATGCCGAAGGAGAAGCGCAGGATCGAGTAGAGACCCAGCTTTCCGGCGAGCACCATCACAGCAGCCGTTGGTGCTTCGGAGATGGCATCGGAGAGCCAGCCGTGCAGCGGAAAGACCGGGACTTTGACGGCAAAGGCGACAAGGAACGCCAGCGAGCACAGCCAGAGCGCAGCAGAGTTGCTGGAGATGCTGTGAGCAGCGGCGAGATGTGCGAGCTGCGGCAGATCGAAGGTGCCGGTCCTAACGTAGAGCCACAGAATGCCCACCAGCAGGATCGCCGAAGGAATAAAGGCGTAGAGGAAGAATTTGATCGCGGCACGGCGGCGATTTTCGGTGCGGCCGAAGGTGGCGATCAGGATCGTCATGGGAATCAGGGAGAGTTCCCAGAACGAGTAGTAGAGCAGAAGATCAAGCGAGACGAAGACGCCGAGCATCGCTACCTGCTGCAGCAGGAAGAGAACGTAAAAAGTCTTCTTGCGGGTATCGATAGCACGCCACGAGATGAGGACGCCAAGCGGGGCGAGGATGCCGGTAAGCACCACCAGCCACATCGACAGGCCATCGACGCCAAGGTGATAGCGGATAGCAGGAGAAGCTATCCATGGAACGTTCGTTGCAAACTGAAAGGTGCCGGACGCGGTGCCATAGTCGTACCGGAAGGGCAGATGCAGCGTGCAGAGAAAGGTGATGAGGGTGACCGCGAGGGCGCCCCACTGCATCAGCTTGCCCTTGTCCGGCAGCAGCGCCAGCAGGATTGCGCCGACGAGCGGGACAAGGATGATGATGGTCAGGATGGAGTGGTCTATGTTCATCGGGTTTATCGAGTCTTTCGGTGGTTCATAGTTCCTTTAGTGCATCCAGAGCGAGCGTCCGAAGATCATGACGACGAGGATGGCGGCGGCGCCAAGCGCGAGCCATCCGGCATAGGAGCGAATGTTGCCGGACTGAACCCGGCTGGTGATGGTGCTGAGGCCACGGGTGGTAGCTCCTGCAAGCGCTCCGGAGCCGTTGACCAGGCCGGTGTCGATAAGGCCGGCAAGAATGAGGCGCGTGAACATGAGCAGCGGCGTAACGATGAGAGCGCCGTAGATCTCGTCGACCCAGTACTTGTTTTCGATCAGCGAATAAAGCGGCTTGACCTTGAGCGCGAGCGCACCGGCGGTGCCCGGCTTCTTGTAATAGAAGAGCCACGCGAAGAAGAAGCCAATGGCTACGACAATCAGTGAGACCGCGGCCAGTGTAAGTTCGAGACCGGAGCCCGCTGCTGTTGTCGCTTCTGCGGCGACTCCGCTTCCACCACCGAAGACCGGATCGAGGAACTTGCCAAACGCGACATGTCCCCAACCGCCGACCAGAGAAAGAATGCCGAGGATCACCAGAGGGAGCAACATGACCCAGGGCGATTCGTGGACACCGTGGGAGTGGCTATCGTGGCCGTGCGCGTCAGGTGCAGCCTCTTCAAATCGCTCTTCGCCGAAGAAGGTCTTGAACCAGAGGCGGAACATGTAGAAGGCCGTCATGCCCGCGGTGACGAGGCCGACCAGCCAGAGCAGCTTGGCGATGGGGTTGCCCGAGATAAAGGTCTGGTAGAGAATCTCGTCCTTCGAGAAGAATCCGGCGAAAGGCCAGATTCCCGCGATGGCGAAGACGCCCGAGGTCATCGTCCAGAAGGTGATGGGGATACGCTTGCGCAGGCCACCCATGTTGCGCATGTCCTGTTCGCCCGAGAGAGCGTGGATCACCGAACCGGCAGCGAGGAAGAGCAGCGCCTTGAAGAAGGCGTGGGTGAGTAGGTGGAAGATTCCGGCGGCATACGCTCCGACTCCGCAGGCGAGAAACATGTAGCCGAGCTGCGAGACGGTAGAGTAGGCGAGGACGCGCTTGATGTCGTGCTGCACCATGCCGATGGAGGCGGCCACAATCGCCGTAGCTGCACCGATGATGGCGACTACAATCAGCGCCGTCGTTGAGCGATCAAACAGCGTGTGGCAGCGCGCAACCATGTAAATGCCCGCCGTGACCATCGTCGCTGCATGGATGAGGGCAGAGACAGGAGTGGGGCCTTCCATGGCGTCTGGCAGCCAGATATACAGAGGGATCTGTGCAGACTTTCCGGTGGCTCCAAGTACAAGCAGAAGCGCGATGGCAGTGAGGAAGCCGCCATGCCACTCAGGATGCTGCGTGATGGTGGCGAAGACATCGGTGAAGTTGAGATTGCCGAAGTGGGCGACGAGAAGGAACATCGCCAGTAGGAAACCGAAGTCGCCGATGCGGTTGACGATGAAGGCTTTTTTACCGGCGTCGGAGGCGGAGTCCTTTTTGAAGTAGAAGCCGATCAGCAGGTACGAAGCGAGACCCACGCCCTCCCAGCCGACAAAGAGCAGAAGAAAACTGCTGGCCAGCACCAGGACGGACATGAAGAACATGAAGAGGTTGAGGTAGGCAAAGAAGCGCCAGTACCCCTCTTCGTGCGCCATGTATCCGGCAGAGTAGAGGTGAATAAGGAAGCCGACTCCGGTGACGACTCCAAGCATGATGAGCGTGAGGTGGTCGACGGTGAAGTCGAAGTTCACCTGAAAGCCGGAGATCGCAATCCACGGACGGCTGACGGCGTGAATCGCTTCGGGAGCGTTGGCAGCGGTCATCACCGACCACAGCCACGCGACGATGGCAGCGGGAATCGCGGTAAAAATCAGCGCAACCGCGGTGACGGCGGCGCGCGGCAGCTTGCGGCCAAGCGTCCCATTGATAAGGAAGCCGACAAAGGGCAGCAGCGGAATCAGCCAGAGATAGCAGGCAGGCGTCATGGAAGTCTGAGGGCTCATAGTTTCATCAGGTCGATCTGGTCGACGTTCAGCGTCTGGCGGGTACGGAAGATGGAGATGATGATGGCGAGGCCAACGGCAGCTTCGGCGGCTGCGACGACCATCACGAAGAAGACGAAGATCTGGCCGTCGATCTGGTGCCACTTGTGCGCGAAGGCGACGAAGGTAAGGTTGACGGCGTTGAGCATCAGCTCAATCGATATGAAGATCGTGATGATATTGCGCTTGATGAGAAACGAACCGACACCGATGGAGAAGAGTATGGCAGCGAGAACGAGATAGTAGGCGATGGGGACATGCGTAACCATGGATTTACTGTTCCTCCTTGCGCGCGAGAACGACGGCGCCGAGGATAGCGACGAGGATGAGAATCGAAGTCACTTCAAATGGAAGAAGCTGTTTGGTGAAGAGTACCTGGCTGATCTCCGCGATATTGTTGAGGCCGCTATTGAGATGACCGCCGAGATTGGCAAGGCCAAGCGCCTTGCTCTCCGACAGGAAGACGAAGCTGAGCAGGCAGAAGATCGCGGCCGCTCCGGGGATGCCTGCGATGTAAGCAGCGCGGCTGCCGGTGGTCTGCTCCTCTTCGCCCGCGTTCAGCAGCATGATGACGAAGACGAAGAGCACCATGATGGCGCCGGAGTAGACGATGACCTGCGCGGCAGCGAGGAACTCCGCTCCCAGCGACCAATAGAGGACGGCGAGCGACATCATCACGACGACGAGCGACAGAGCGCTGTTGATGGGGTGACGTTGCAGCAGGAGATTGAGTGCTCCCGCCACGGCCAGCGCGCCAAAGATTATGAAAAGTGCCAGTTGCATGATGAACCGCTCAAGTCTTTCCTGAATCGCTAAGAAACGGAGCAGAAGGTGGGGCTATCTGCCGATTGTAAAGCAGCCCGGCGGTGAGACTAACCGTGCAGCGCAAGGACGAGACTGGTGATGATGATGTTGGCCATCGCCAGAGGAAGTAGAAATTTCCAGCCGAAACTCATGAGCTGGTCGTAACGAAAACGGGGCAGAGTTCCGCGCACCCAGATATAGAGCAGGAGAAATGCGAATACTTTAGCGACAAACCAAAGGACGGGAAAGATGACCGCCAGGACAGGGCCGCCGAAGTTCGCGGGGAGCAGATGACCGAGAGGGCTGGACGCGCCGCCGAAGAACATCAGAGTGGCAACGCAGCTTACGGTAATCATGTTGGCGTACTCTGCCATGAAGAACATCGCGAACTTCATGGAGCTGTACTCGGTGTGATATCCGGCGACCAGTTCGGACTCGGCCTCGGGGAGATCGAACGGCGAGCGGTTGGTCTCGGCGTAGGCGGCCATCAGGTAGATGAAGAAGGCGACAAATTGAAATCCGCCGAAGAAGTTCCACGAGAGCAGACCGTGAGCTGACTGGCTGTCGACGATCGCGCGCAGGCTCAGCGACTGAGCGCGCAGCACCACACCGACCAGCGAGAGGCCAAGAGCGAGCTCATAGCTGATCATCTGCGAGGTAGCGCGAAGGCTGCCGAGCAGAGAAAACTTATTGTTCGATGACCAGCCCGAGAGCGCAATGCCGTAGACCCCAATCGACGTGATGCCGAGAATGACAAGCAGGCCGATATTAATGTCGGAGATGTTGAACATGTCGACGCCCTGAATGTGATACGGGGCACCGAATGGGACAACGGCGATGGAAACAAGCGCGCAGGTGAGCGCGATGATCGGCGCAATGATAAATAGCGGTCGCTGAGCCGCCATGGGCAGCAGGTCTTCTTTCAGGAACAGCTTGATTCCGTCGGCGAGCGGCTGCAGAAGACCGAAGGGACCGACGCGGGATGGCCCCCAGCGGTTCTGCATGTGGCCGAGGACCTTGCGCTCCAGCAGCACCGTGTAGGCCACCGCCGTCAACGTGATAACGAAGACGACGAGGACCTTAAGGATGCTGAGCAGCAGAAATGTCTGGAACGGACTGAGATGGCTCACGGTGTTGGGTTGCGCTCCTAGTCGGCGGCTTGGATTTGGGTGAGAGCGCCGGGGCGCTTCTCGTTCTGCTGCAGGTCGTTGAGCATGGCGGAGTAGCGGCCAAGCGTGCCGGAGGTAAAGAGGGTGTCGTTCGCGGGAAGGACCAGATCGCGGCGGTTGCTTATCTGGACGAGACCGGAGACGGCGGGTTGCAGGTGCTGGTCGTTCCCCGAGAGAAGTTGGAGCCGAAGCAGGTCATAGCCAGGAACGAGCCGTTGAATCTCGTCGAGAATGGCGTAGGAATCGAAGGGGCTGAGCTTGGGCTCGAGATTATTCGCCGTCAGCCACACCGCATGGCGGTCGGCCTCACCCGACTGCGCGCCGCGAGACTGTCCCATGTCGGCGCGAAGCCCTTTGCCAAACGGAACAAGCTTGCGCATGTCCGCGCCCATCTTGTCGGCGATGCGGACGATCATCTCGAAGTCGGTGCGAACTCCGGCGCGGTCGCCAGCCTTTTTGACCTGCTGAAGATCGCCATAGCTGTTGGTGACAGAGCCGGACTTCTCGTAGAGATTCGCAGCGGGCAGGATGACATCTGCAAGCGCGGCAGTCTCGGTGAGGAACATCTCCTGCACCACGACGAAGGTGTTCTTGAGCGCCGCAGGATCAACGTTGTAACGCGCTACCGGATTGGAACCGACGACGTAGAGCGCCGAGAGTTCACCACGTCCAGCCGCATCGAAGATCTCGAGCATGTCGAGCCCGGCCTCGGCAGGTGCGTTGTACTCGGAGAAGGTACTGCTGCCGGCGACCGGCGTATAGCCAGGCAGCATATCCGGTAGGAGTCCCATGTCCGCAGCGCCGCGTGAGTTGGCGTAGTCGGAGAGCAGCGCGAACTTCGCGCCGGGAATGCTGAGGCCAAAGTCGATGAGCTTCTTCAACTCTGCGCCGCGCAGCTCAGAGCCAATCAGGATGAGGAGGTTCTCTTCTCCTTTGACGGTGTCGCGGAAGCCGCCAAGTGCGCTGACATCGGAGACAGCGCTCGATGCCGCTCCGTTATCTCCGGCGAGATAGCTGGCCAGCGCGCCATATCCAAACGGCGCGAGGCGAACAAAAGCCTTGGCCTGACGGCGGAGCTTGATCTCTGCCGAATTAACAACGTACAGCCGCGCGCGGTTATTGCGAACATTGGTGCGGATATTCCATGCCGTGCCCGGAGCCTGATTGGTGGGATCGCCGCCGACAAGGAGAATTGCAGGAGCAGACAGCGTATCGCGCAGCGAAGCCGTGCGGTCTCCATGCCCGGCGAGTGCCTGCGCGAATGCCACATAATCAGCAGTGCGGTGATGGTCGATATTGTTGGTGCCGACCACGGTGCGGGCAAATTTTTGCAGCAGGTAAGCCTCTTCGTTGGTCAGTCGGTTGCCGCCGATGACGCCGATGCTCTTCCCTCCCCGCTTATCGCGAAGCTCGCGAAGACGCGTGCCCGCATAGTCGAAGGCCTCTTCCCAGCTAACCGGCTTGAACTCTCCATTCGTCTGGCGAACTAGTGGCTGCGTGATGCGGTCGTCATTGTTGGCGAAGTCGAAGGCGTAACGGCCCTTGTTGCAAAGGAAATCGCCGTTGATGCCGCTCTTGTCGCGGTTGTCGCCGCGCACAATCTCGGAGCCGTCGGAGGTGCTGCGTACGCCGAGGGTCGTCTTGCACCCATCGCCGCAATGCGTACAGACCGTGGCGACGTGGTTCATCTCCCAGGGCCGCGTCTTGTAGCGATAGGTTCCGCTGGTCAGCGCGCCGACAGGGCAGGCGTCGATGCACATGCCGCACTGCTCGCAATCAACATGCGCGAGATCGTCGGGGGACATGTGCGCGGGAACATTGGGTGCGATGACCGAGGAGGAGCCGCGGTTCTGAATGCCGAGCGCGAAGACGTCCATGCCCTCGCCGCACATGCGAACGCAACGATAGCAGAGGATGCAGCGCGGACGGTCAAAATAAACGACCGGCGACCACTTCTGCTCTTCGCGGTGGTTCTTCGGCTCAGCGTAGAAGCTGTCCGCCGCGCCGTATTTGAAGGTCATGTCCTGCAACTCGCACTCGCCGCCTGCGTCGCAGACCGGGCAGTCCAGCGGGTGATTGCCAAGCAGCAGTTGCAGCGTGGCCTTCCTCGCCTGGGCTATTTCAGGAGTCTCTGTAGCCACAACCATGCCTTCGGCAACGGGCGTTGTGCAGGCGGTCTGAAGCTTGGGCACTTTCTCGAGGCGAACGACGCACATGCGGCACGCTGCCTGGAGCGAGAGGCCGGGATAGTAGCAGAAGGCAGGGATCTCGATGCCGGCGGACTTGCAGGCATCGATCAGCAGCGTGCCCGCGGGTGCGGTGAGTTTTTTGCCGTCTACGGTAAAGGTTACGTCTGGCATAGCTTTCAGTGTGCTCCCACGAGTTGCTGCACGGTGATAATCGGGGTTCCGGCCTTGTGGCCTTCGATGTAGTCTTCAAATTCCTTGCGGAACTTCTTCACGAATCCAAGCGTCGGCATCGCCGCTGCGTCGCCGAGCGGGCAGAAGGTTCGGCCCATCATATTTTCGGCAAGGTACTGAACATTATCGACGTCCTTCTTGCTGCCTCCGCCTTCGTAGACGCGCGTCAGGGTCTTCTTGATCCAGTCCGTGCCTTCGCGGCAGGGAATGCACCAGCCGCAGGACTCGTGCTGGTAGAAGGCGATGACGCGAAGAGCGAACTCGACGATGGAGACGGTCTCATCCAACACGACGATGCCGCCCGACCCAAGCATGGTTCCAGCCTTGCCCATCTGGTCGAAGTCGAGACCTACGTCGATCTCCTCAGGCAGCAGAACCGGGCACGACGAGCCACCGGGAACAACGGCCTTAAGCTTCTTGCCGTCCTTGATGCCGCCCGCGACCTCGTAAATGGCTTTCTTAAGGTTGTAGCCCATCGGAAGTTCATAGACGCCCGGCCGCTCGACGTGGCCGCTGATGCCGAAGAGGCGCGTACCGCCATTGCGTTCCGTGCCGAGCTTCGCATAGGCCTCGCCGCCCATCAGCAGAATGTGGGGAGCGTTGGCGATGGTCTCTGCATTGTTGATGACAGTGGGACCGCCGTACAGACCGACGACAGCAGGAAAGGGCGGCTTGATACGGGGAACGCCGCGCTTGCCTTCGAGCGACTCCATCAGAGCGGATTCTTCGCCGACCTCGTACGCGCCTGCGCCGGTCTGCGTAATGATGTCGAAGTCGACGCCGGTGCCGAAGATGTTCTTGCCGAGGAAGCCTCTGGCATAGGCGTCCGCAACCGCTTTTTCGACAATCTTGAGGAGATAGCGATACTCACCGCGCAGATAGATGAAGCCGAGCTTCGAGCCGATGGCGAGACCGGCAATCATTGTGCCTTCGATGACGGAGTGCGGATCTTCACGGAAGAGGACATGGTCCTTGCAGGTGCCGGGTTCGGACTCGTCGCCGTTAACCAGAACGTACTTCGGCTTCTCCGATTGCTTAGGAACGAACGACCACTTCAACCCAGTCGGGAAACCCGCTCCGCCGCGTCCGCGAAGTCCCGAGGCCTTCATGGTATTGATGATCCACTCCGGACCTTCGGCGATGGCCTGTTGGACAGCCTTGTAGCCGTCAAGTTCAAGATATTTGTCGATGTTGGCAGCGCCCGTACCGAAGCGGCGCGAGACCACTTTGACTTCATCCGGATGAGAGACGAGGGTAGGCATTATTTGACGTCCTTTCCCTGGCCTGCGCGATAGGTCTCGATAATTTCATCGACCTTGATGGTAGTGAGATTGTCGTGAAAGTCGTAGTTGACCTGCATGGCTGGCGCCCAGCAGCAGGCACCGATGCACTCGACCTCTTCCAGCGAAAAGACACCATCTTTTGTCGTCTCTTTATGCCCGATGCCGAGCTTCGCCTTGCAGTGGTCGAGGATCTCGTAGCCGCCGCGCAGCATACAGCTGATGTTGGTGCAGACCTGTACGTTGTACTTGCCTGCGGGCTTGGTGCGCAGCATCGAGTAGTAGCTGAGCACGTTGCGTACTTCAAGTTCGAGCAACCCGATGCGCTGGGCGATTTCGGTGACAACTGCGTCGGAGACGTAGCCGATCTCATCCTGCGCGTACAGCAGCATGGGCACAAGGGCCGAGCGACGCAGCGGATAGATGGTCACGAGGTGGTCGAAACGCGCTGCCAGCTCCGGGGAAAAAATCGTATTGGCGACTTCACTCACTTTGCATCATCTCCCGCGCCAGCCTTTCGGCGGCAAGGTCCATCTCTTCGGTTACGTCACCGATCGTGGCGGTTCCATCATGGTTCAGGCGGAACGGCACCGTGCGGTTGTTGTCTTCGATCATCTCGCTGGGCGTAAAGCGCAGCCAGCGCGTTCCAACGCGAAGCAGGATGAGGTCACTCCCGACTTCGACGACTGCCTGGTGGCGGCTGTTCAGCCCGTGGGCCGCTCCATAGCTTCTGATCAGCGATGCGAACGATGTCCAGAGTTCCCTGTCGATGCGTTCGTTGGTCAAACCTTACCTCAATACAACACCAAACTTTTGCAAAACCAATTCTGCTAAAGAGCTTCTTCTATCGATCAATCTCTCCGAGAACAATGTCGATGGAGCCGATCACTGCAACCACATCCGCCAGCAATCTGCCTTTGCACATGGTCTCGAGCGCCTGCAATGTCGCGTAGGACGGGTTGCGCATGTGGACGCGGTAGGGCTTGGCCGTGCCGTCGGAGACGACGTAGTAGCCCATCTCGCCGCGCGGCGATTCCACCGCCTGGAAGACCTCACCAGCCGGAACGCCGAAGCCTTCGGTAACGATCTTGAAGTGATGGATCAGCGCTTCCATCTGCGTCTTCATCTGTTCGCGATCGGGCAGGATGATCTTCGGCGCGTCGGCAACGATGCGGCCTTCGGGCAGGCCATCAAGCGCCTGCTGCGCAATCTTGACCGACTCGCGCATTTCGTCCATGCGGACGACATAACGCGCCCAGACGTCGCAGTCGTTCGAGACCGGCACCTTGAACTGAAATTTTTCGTAGCCGCTGTACGGCATGTCGCGGCGAAGATCCCAATCGACACCCGAGGCGCGCAGCGGCGGCCCGGTCACGCCCAGCGCAATCGCATCGGCGGCCGAGAGGTGGCCGATGCCCTTGAGGCGGCCCATCCAGATAGGGTTACCGGTCAGCAGATTCTCATACTGCTGAATCCGCTCAGGCATGATATTCAGAAAGTCCTGAACCTGTTTATAGAAATCGAGCGGCGGTTCCATGCTGACTCCGCCGATGCGGAAGTAGCTGGTCATCATGCGCTGGCCGGCTACGCTCTCGAAGATACGGAGAATGTCTTCGCGCTCGCGGAAGCAGTAAAGAAAAACAGTGAGCGCGCCCACGTCCATGGCATGGGTGCCAAGCCAGACCAGGTGCGACTGGATGCGCGTCAGTTCATTGAGCAGCACCCGCAGATATTGCGCGCGCTCCGGGATCTCGAGACCCAGCAACTTCTCTACCGCGAGGCAGTAGGCGAGGTTGTTGGTCATCGGACAGAGGTAGTCGATGCGGTCGGTCAGCGGCACGACCTGCTGATAGAACTTGGCCTCGCAGGTCTTCTCGATGCCGGTATGCAGATAACCGATATCAGGGGCCAGCGAGACGACGGACTCGCCATCGATCTCGAGCACCAGGCGAAGCACACCGTGCGTCGAAGGATGCTGCGGCCCCATGTTGATGACCATGGTCTGGTCTTGCGGAGGGGGCACGCCTTGATGATTTTTCGTGTCGGCGACGACGTCTTCGACGCCGGGATTCAACATCTCGGGAGCGGCAACAGGAGACATTAGCGGTAGCCCTCCACGGGATAGTCCTTGCGCAGCGGATGCCCCTGCCAGTCTTCGGGCATCATGATGCGGCGGAGGTTGGGGTGGCCGCTGAAGCGGACGCCGAAGAGGTCAAAGACTTCGCGCTCGTAGAAGTTGGCCGAGGGCCAGACGCCGACAATACTGTCGATCACCGCATCATCTTCGTTCAGCCTCACGACGAGCCGGACCCGCGCCTTCAGCGACATCGACAGAATGTGATACGTGATCTGGAAGCGAGGCTCAGAAGGGTACCAGTCCACCGCCGTGACATCTTCGAGGAAGGTGTAGCCTGCCTGCTTCACCGCCTCACCGGCAGCGACGATGTTTTCGCGCGCGACGGTAATGGTTAACTCGGCACGGTCAAATTTCGCGTCGGTCGCGAGGCCCGACAGCGCCTTGACGGCGGCATTATCGGCATGGGCCTCAAACACGGCCTGGGTGCCTACCAGTGCGGCGTCCATTAGAGATCTCCCTTGTCATTGGACCAATCCAAGACACCCTTCTTCCAGACGTAGAAGAGGCCGACGGCGACGAAACCGATATACACCAGCATCTCGTAGAAGCCGAACATCCGCGAACCGGTGATCGCCGGAAGCCGTCGGAAGATGACCGCCCATGGAAGCATAAAGACCGCCTCGACATCGAACAGGATGAAGAGCATCGCAACCATGTAGAAGCGGACCGAGAAACGTCCGCGCGCATCGCCGATGGGGTCCATGCCGCACTCGTAGGCGCCGGCCTTGGTGCGTGAATTTTTATGTTTGCCGATGAGGAATGAGACCCCGACCATACCGCAGGCGACACCAAGCGCAACCAGTATCTGCAGCACCAGGGGAAGGTAATTCCATATGTAGGGGTAACTTTGCATGGCCATCTTCGACTCTAAGATTGCGACGGTCAAGTGTCAAGTTATTGACGGTATTCGACCGTGAATTACAGCAGTGTTTTGTACATGCTCATGATTTTTTCTCCATAGAGTGCCGCCAGCAGCCCGCCGACGGCGAGGAAGCTGCCAAAGGCGAGCTTCGACGCTCGGCCAATCTTGCCCCGGGCCAGCAAAACCACGGCATAGATACTCGCGATCAGAACACCGAGAAACAGCGCAAGCGTAGCGGACCAGAAACCGAGAAAGGCCGCCAGCAGGCCAAACAACTTCACGTCTCCTAGCCCCATGCCTTCGCGGTGGCGCAGCACCTTGTACAGCCAGCGCACCAGCAGAAGAATCACAACCGCAGCGAAGACCGAGAGCAGCCACTCGCCCAGCATCCTCTCAGGCCCCGTAAGAAAGACGTTTCCCTGTCCCGCGGAGCTGCCCGGGCTGCTGATCTGGACGTGATTGTTGTTGAGCAGAACGTCGTCCTCGTTCGGCGCGAGAAAGATCGACCGCACACAGGTGAGGAAGAACGAAACGGTAATGCCGCCAAGCGTGAAGAGATCCGGCAGCAACTGAGTCTGCCAGTCCATTACCATCAACCCGATGAGCAGGAATCCGAGAAAACCGATGCCGACATGCACAATGACATCGGAGACCAGGTCATGCGACTTCGAAAAATGAAGGAGCGTATAGATCTCCCCCGCCTGCACCATAAACCAAAGCCCCAGGCCAATCTCTACCAGCGGATAGCGCAGCGCGATGGGCTGCTTGCAGTCGCGGCAGCGGCCCCCAAGCAGCAGCCAGCTCACCACCGGAACATTGTCGTACCAGCGAATCCCGGCCCCGCAATGAGGACAGCGCGAGCGCGGATGGACCACCGACTGGCCCTGTGGAAGCCGCGCAATACAAACGTTCAGGAAACTGCCAACGATCAGGCCAAGGGCAAATCCCACAGCCTCGTACACGATAAGTGGAGTCACGTCTGAAGTATACGGCGAACTTAAAAATCCACATGCATCCGCAGCGCCGAGATCAGCGCCGGGCCGCGGTCTTTGTTGTAGCCGGGGTGGTCGATAAACTGTGTGTCCAGCGCATAATAAATGCCGCGCCATCCATGAAGGTTGTAATAACCCTCCAAGATGTCCTCGCGTGCATAGTTCAGATTGCCGTCGCCAAGCAGAAAGCCCAGGCCACCGAGGCGAAGGTAGTTCTGGTGATCGCGCTTGATCGCATTGCTCACAAAGGCGAGTCCCAGCTTGTCGTTGGGTCGCGACCACGCATGGCCCGAGTAATCGCCGCCAAACTCGACCGTCTGATCGACCTCGGTGTAGGCAAATGACTCATGCTGGCCCTCGTTCCAGCCAACGCGCATAAAGACGCGCAGGTCATTGCTCAGCTCCTGTTCTGCATTCAGGCCGAAGCCGTACTTTACCTCGCCATCTCTCTCATGCAGCGTGATATTCGGCGTCTTGTCTTCGCCATCCAGATACGCCTTGATCGCATCGCGGTAGAGCCCCATGTGCGCATGGTTCACGAAGCCCAGCACACGGACCGTCCCCTTACGGTCTGGGCTCACCAACCCGCCTAGCAGCGACCTTCGCAGCTCAAATTCCATATTCTGCCCACTTGCGCGGCGAAGATTCCAATCGAGATCGACACCATTGGCGACGGTCGGCATCAGCGCCAGGCCATAGCGCGCGCTCCAGTTTTTGTCGTCATATTCGGCCACGACGGCATAGGTGTAACCGCGCGTATTGGCTGCGTAGTCCCACGCTCCGTTGTTGTCCACCGTCCAGTTCAGGAACTGTAAATGACTGTCCGATCCGATGCTGTTGATATCGAAATAGTCCGGCAGGCTCATCGAGCCGACATGCAACTCCAGCCTGCGCTCCGGTACCTCGGTCGCCAGCGAGAATGGTGTCCGGTCAGCGTCAACCAGCTTATCGCTCAGCCCGATGGTCTGATGCAGTTGTACCCGGGCAATGTAGGGCTTCGACCCCAGGTTCGGGTTGCGCACCACGTCCAGATTCGTAAAACCGGCTAGCCCAAGTGCCTGACTGACACCGCGGCCGCCGGACGACTCCACATCGAGAATCACATCGGTATTGCTCTTCGGATTTTTGTTGAGCTGCGCGCCGAGAAAGAGCGTTCCCAGCAGTGAAGTCTTGTATTCGCCACGACCAAGGAAGCTATTCGTTCCTTCATAGGTCGAGTGAAAAGGCCCATGCCCCTGAAAGATAATGTTCGCCTGGCCTGAGATCAGGTAAGGTGATGTGTCCTTGTGCGGAAAGATGGTCAGCGAAGTATCAACCGTGGACTTCTCTGTCACCGGCGTTGGATCTGCGCTCTGGTCGGGGCTCTGTGCAAGTGCCGGATGCGGCACAGGCAGCAACAGAAAAAGCAGGCCGAAGATCAGGCGTTGGGCGCGAAGAAGCGTCATTGACCTGTAATCGTCCTGCTTTCTCATGAATACAGTAAGAATATCCGAATCAGCGGGCCTTCGCTCCTACAACGACGAGGCCGACACCGGCAATCAGGGAAATCGTGCTCAGAATCGGCGAGATGGGTACCGTCTCTTTTTGCTGATGCGAGATTTGAAGTGGCCCCATGTCCACGTCTTTCTTTGTGTGGGTGAAGCTGACGCCGCCGACGGCAAAGCCGACGATCCCAAGGATGATGAGCAGAATTCCAACGATGGTTGCAGGTTTCATACGTAACTGCCTTTCACGGCAAAGATTTGTCAACCAGCTGTCTGATGCCCGAATCGCAGCCGCCAGATGTACGAGTGGTGTGACTTGATTCGATCCGGCCCACGGAGTAGCCTTAACTTACACGGGAAAGGAGGATGATCCAGCCTATGAAAATTGACTGTAATAGTTGCATCAACGTACGTGAGGTGACTGAGGCTTAGAGCGTCCTTTGCTCTAGTCCTGGCGTTTGCAGTAACCAGCAGTTCCGCCGAGGCCCAATGTCCGAGTAAGTGGACGCCTCAAGTCAAACTCAACAGATCACCGCCAGACGGCCCGCTGCTCTCTTCCGAGCGCGGACCGTTTGCTTTTGGTTCGCATCGCGGCTTTAGAATAGACACATGAACCCCCTCGTCATCGCTGGCAGAGCCTTTCAGTCTCGTCTTATCGTGGGTACCGGAAAATACAAGGATGGCGCCCAGACGCAGGCGGCCATTGAGGCCTCAGGCGCCGAGATGGTGACGGTCGCGGTACGCCGCGTCAATCTGGATCGCTCCACCGAATCGCTGCTCGACTTCATCGATCCTCAGCGCTACTTTCTGCTGCCCAATACGGCCGGCTGCTTCACTGCCGACGAAGCCATCCGTGCCGCTCGCCTCGGCCGCGAGGTCGGCCTCTCCGATTGGGTCAAGATCGAGGTCATCGGCGACCAGCAGACGCTCTATCCCGATATCCAGGCGACACTTGAGGCGACCCGCGTTCTGGTGAAAGAAGGGTTTACTGTTCTCCCCTATACCTCTGATGATATTGTCTTTGCCAAGCGTTTGATCGATGCAGGCGCGGCGGCGGTGATGCCTCTCGGAGCACCCATCGGCAGTGGTCTGGGATTGCAGAATACGACGAACCTGCGCATCTTGCGAGAGCTGATTACCGAGGTCCCGCTGATCGTCGATGCGGGCGTTGGCACGGCTTCCGATGCCACGGTGGCCCTGGAACTGGGCTTCGATGGGGTGCTGATGAATACGGCCATCGCTCAGGCAAAGGACCCGCTGTTGATGGCGGAGGCTATGCAGCACGCCGTGCTCGCAGGACGGCAGGCATTTCTCGCTGGCCGGATGCCGCGCAAGCTGTATGCCACGGCCAGTTCGCCGCTCGAAGGCATCTCTCGATGAAAATGCAAGTCATTTCCTTTCTTGCAGTTCCACATACGGCGATGTAGTTAAGTCGCTAAATAGTTTAGTCACTAAACTATTTAGTACAGAACAAAATTCAGCCCCCGAAGCCAAATTTAAGGCTATTCGACAGATCCACTGTGGGGCTGGTCGGCGGCCTGCTGCTTTTTGACCTGCGGACGAAGCAACGGGAACAGGATCACGTCGCGAATGGATTTTGAGCCAGTGAGAATCATGGTCAGGCGGTCGATGCCGATCCCTTCGCCGCCAGTGGGGGGCAAGCCGTAGCCGAGAGCGCGAACGTAGTCCTCGTCCATGGCGTGAGCTTCGTCGTCGCCGCGTTCTTTTTCAAGAAGCTGCTGCTCGAAGCGGCGGCGTTGATCTTCAGGATCGTTCAACTCGCTGAAGGCATTGCCTACCTCGAAGCCGCCGATGTAGAACTCGAAGCGCTCGACCCAGTCGGGCTCATCGGGCTTCTGCTTGGAGAGTGGCGAGACGGCCAGCGGGAAGTCGTAGATGATGGTGGGCTGGATGAGATGTTCTTCCGCGACCGTCTCGAAGATGTTGGCAATGGTTTTGCCAACAGGTTCTTTAGGGCTGTAGTCGATGCGAATCTTTGCATCGCGTAGCTGTTGGACGAGTGCCGCAACGGAGTCACGCGAAGCAAAGGCGGCTGGCTCTGGCTTCTTCCCTGCCGACTTTGGCCAGAAGGCACCGATGGCTTCGCGCATAGAGTATTTCTTCCACTTGCTGAGATCGATCTCGACGCCGTTGAAGTTGGTGAGGGTGTGGCCATTCACCTCCTGCGCAACGAAGATGATGAGTTCTTCGGTGAGGCGCATGAGGTCGTGATAGTTGGCGTAGGCTTGGTAGAACTCCAGCATGGTGAACTCGGGATTGTGCTGGGTGCTGATGCCCTCGTTGCGGAAGTTGCGGTTGATCTCGTAGACGCGGTCGAGGCCGCCGACGACAAGGCGCTTCAGGTATAGCTCGGGCGCAATACGCAGGGAGAGATCGAGATCGAGCGCGTTGTGGTGGGTCTTGAATGGTCTGGCGGCGGCTCCTCCGGCGATGGTGTGCATCATCGGGGTCTCTACTTCGAGATAGCCGCGCTCGTCGAAGAAGGTTCGCAACGCACGAAGGATGGCAGCGCGTTTGACGAAGACTTCGCGGACGTTGCGGGTTTCGAGTTCGATGGCTTCGGGGGAAGTTTGTGTCGATCCACCCAGGTCTGCAAGGGCCAGACCTGGGGCACCCTGTTCGGTGACGGGGGTACCCGACTTCTCGGTCTGTTTGGGGCTGTAACCAGTGTTCATGAAGAGGTCGACATAGCGCTGGCGGTAGCGGAGTTCAGTGTCTTCGAGGCCGTGGTACTTGTCAGGCAGGGCGAGCATGGCCTTCGCCAGAAAAGTGAGCCTCGATACGTGCACGGTCAGTTCGCCGGTGCGGGTGCGGAAGAGGTGGCCATGGACGCCGATGTGGTCGCCAAGATCTAGCAGCTTGTAGAGGGCGAAGGCGTCTTCGCCTACATCGTCCTTGCGGACATAGATTTGCAGGCGTTGACCGTTCTGCTGAAGCTGCGCAAATCCGGCCTTGCCCTGGACACGGATGGCCATGATGCGTCCGGCGACCGAGACCTCGATGGGTGCGGGAGCGGCTTCGAGTTGCTCGGCGGTCTGCTCGTCGTAGGCGGCGCGCAACTCGGGGACGGTGTGGGTGGCGGCGTAGGAGTTGGGGTAGGCGGCGTGGCCGAGGGCCTCGATCTGCGCGAGCTTGTCGCGGCGGAGGGCATAGAGGTTTTTTTCGAACTCGGACTCGAACACGGGTTTTCCTTTGCGGCGAATGGGATGAAGTTTCAGTATAGCGGCGATGGAGGGGCTTAGAAGGGACCGAAGGTGGCCACATGTTTGATGATGGCCTCGAAGACCGCCGTGCGCTTTTTGTAGGCTGCGCGAATGCAGGGTTTGTAGGTGCCGCAGGCCTGGCGCTGCTTTACCCAGACTGGCTGCTGGTCCTGGAGGTGGCCGCGTGTGCCCATCGCGACGAAATGGAGGGAGACATTGTAGAGGGTATCCATGCGCGCATCGGCCTGGATGAGGGTGGGATCGGAACAGATGGTCTTCTCGTTCGGGGTAACGGCCCTGGCGCAGTTGATGGGCAGCGGGAAGGCGCGAGGCGCAGAGAGAAAAATGGCAAGCGGCAAGGACAGGAGTAAAGGGGAGGGACGGCGCATCAGTGGCTTCTCCTTTGGCTACAGGGTACCGTGTCGATCTTCTCTATGTCTTTGGCGCAGATGCATGATGTAATGGTTGGCTATGGCGGATGACCAGACAGGAAACGGCAAGGGCGGCGGCGGAAAAGGTCCGCTGGGCGACCTGGTCAAGGCCGAGTCGATGATTCAACTGGCAATTGCGCTGCCTGCGGGATGCCTGATCGGCTGGTTGATCGGCTCCTGGCTGGACAGGCACTTTCACCAGGGCTGGATCTCGATTGCGGGGATTGTATTGGGTGCGGTGGCGGGGTTTATACAGATATTTACCACGGCCTCGCGGTTTTTGAAGAATGACAAGGGCTAAGGACGATCTGGTGAACGCAATCAACAGTTATACCGACGCGGATTTCAAGCGGACGATCTGGAACGCGCTGCGGCTGATGGCGATTATTATCGTGATAGCGGCTCCGCTGGTGTGGTGGAAGGCAGGCTGGCCGAGCGCGGCGCTGCTGCTGGTGGGCGCGGCGATCTCGGGGTCGGGGCTGTTTGAGTGGCTGCGGCTGATGTCGGCTGTGATGGTGCGGATGGACGGAGGCCAGACGGCGCGGCCGATGGCGATGGTGCTGGTGGGATTCTTCCTGCGGCTGGGGGTCGCGGTGGTGGTGCTGTATGTTAGCCTGAAGTATCTGAATGGTTCGGTCTATGCGCTCGCCGCAGGCCTTGCGCTGGGGGTATTTGCACTCGCGGTGGAAGGGCTGAGGCTGATGAAGGCGTGGACGGTGTAGACCGGCGGGTTCAGGGCTTGAAATCTGCAAGGCGAATTCTGCAAGAGCAAAGACCTTTATCTATTTTTCTATATGCCGACACAAACATTGTTTACTCAATTTCTGAACGCGCACTTCGCCGGGCCGGTGAACTCGCTCTTTCACGCTCTGCATATTCAGTCCCAATATCCTGCTGCTCCAATTTCGGATTCATTTGGGATGGAGTTGCTGGTCTTCGTGATTCTGATCGCCTACTTCGTCGTGGTGCGACTGACATTGAACGTCGAGAAACCCAAAGCGTTTCAACACCTTGCCGAAATGACGCATGAGTTCGTGTCGGAGCAGGGCGAGCAGATTATTGGGCACGGCTCCGAGCGATTTACCGGCTACCTGACAGCGCTGCTGCTGTTTATCCTGCTGTGCAACTTGCAGGGACTGATTCCGGGGCTGAAGTCGCCTACCGCGGACGTCGTGGTGCCGCTGGGCTTCGCTCTGGTGACGTTTATCTACTACCACTACCATGGAGTGCGGGCACACGGCTTTGCGTACATCAAGCAGTTTCTGGGGCCGGTCTGGTGGCTGTACCCGCTGCTGCTGCCGATTGAGATCATCTCGCACTTTGCGCGTATCCTTTCGCTCACCGTCCGTCTGTACGCCAACATGTTTGCCGGAGACCTGCTGTCGCTGGCGTTCTTTTCGCTGATACCGATCGGCGTTCCGCTGGTGTTTCTCGGCTTGCATCTCGGTGTTGCCGTCATCCAGGCCTATGTGTTCTTCCTGCTTGCCGCAATCTATCTTTCGCTGGCGGTCGCGCAGGACCATTAATTTTCAGTTTGCCGCGAAGGGCCTCCCTCTTCGCGGCAGCAACAACGCCGCATAGCGTGAGGGTGCCAGCACGGTGAGCATCAACCACCCACTGGCGGCGTATCTGACGGGAGCATGGAGTCGTAATGAAGACGCTTCAATATGTATTTATGTCGTTGGCCGCGCTGCTGCTTGCAACGCCGGCTTTTGCTGCTACCGCAGTCAACGGTGGTTCTCCTGCAGGTCAGTGGGTTCCGCTGGCTGCCGGTCTGGGCATGGCCCTCGCCGCCGGTCTTTGCGGTCTCGGTCAGGGTAAGGCGACGGCCTCGGCAACCGAAGCCCTGGCGCGTAACCCGGGCGCTCGCCCTGGAATCTTTATCTTCCTGATCCTCGGCCTCGCGTTCATCGAGTCGCTTGCGCTCTTCACCTTCGTCATCATCTTCCTGAAGGTCACCCCCTGAACTTCAGCCTGGTCGTCTGGCAAAGCCCTCGCTCTTAGCGGGGGCTTTGCTGTTATAGGACGAGCCAGATCCTCCGGCTCTTCTGCCTGAAAGGTACCCCCCCCCCACTAAAGTCCTAAAATATTCGAAACAGGATACTTAAGCCCGGACTTGAGCGGACTTAAGTATCATGAAAAAAGCCCGGCCGTGTGCCGGGGCTTTCAGCTTTTCTTCTGAGTTAATTGTAGCAGCGGTGTCAATAGGATTCTCATCGCTTCTCGTCAGGGAGCCAGCAACTGGACCCGATTAAATAGAAGAGGCAACCCGAAGGCTGCCTCTTCTGCGTGCTCTAAACAGCCTTCCTCAGCGTCTCCGCGTCGAGCGGCGATGCGTTGCAGGGGCCGGCTTCTTCGTCTCCTTCTTTGGCTCGACGACCGCCGCATCGCTCATGACGATCATCACTGGACCGGGAGCGGCAGGTGCCGCTGCAGGTGCAGGCGTCGCCGCGGGTGCGGCGGGTGTGGTTGCCGCAGGAGCCGCCTCGCCAGCAGGTGCAGGCGCGGTTGCCGCAGGAGCGGGAGCTGTTGCCGGAGCGACACCAGCAGGCGCTACACCGCCTACCGTGTAGGAGGCATAGGTACCTGAGAGCGTCACCTTGGTTCCCGGTGCGGGAACGGTCTTCAGGGGCTCCTTCATGTTGAAGGTGAAGTCTGCCGTCTTCGACGTAACTGCATCGTCGGAGACCGAGGCCTGGATCGAAGTATCGGTCGCGGCGACTACCGTGACATCCGGCAGTTGAACCGACTTGCCCTTAACCGTGTCCCAGACCTTGGCGGCATCGTCCGGCTTGCCGTTCTGGAGGATGAACTCCTTGTCGCTGACAGCCAGCGTCGCCAGATCCGGCGTGCTTGCAATCACCTGTGCCACGATATCCGCAGGCGATGGCGCGGGCTTGATGGTGGCAGCCCAGGTGGGCGGCGGGAATAGATTGGCCTGGACGGCCGTGGTCACGGCATCATAGCCGTCCGCGTTGCCGTGATATTTCTTGTAGCAATAGGTCGCTACCTTCAGGAACTCGGTCTTATAGGGCTCGGGAGCGAAGGCCGCAGCGCGCGAGGTGAACCAGGTGCAGTTCAGAAGGTCGGGAGGCGTCGACTGGTAATACGCCAGGCCCAACTGGTAGGTATCCTGCAGAACCGGTCCAGGAGTTGTGGTCGAAGCCGGAGGGGCTGCCTTCAACTCTGCGGTGTAGTTCGTAATCGCCGTCTTCATGTCCTTTTTGGCGGCGGCGTCTTCTGCGATCGCACCATACAGGCCCGGAGTTACGCCCGCCTTCACTTTCTGGAAGTCCGCATCGCTCATATTCGCGGGCTTGGCGGCAGCGAGCGCCTTCTGCGCAAAACCAGCCGACGCATCAAGCGCTGCCTGTTTCGCCGCGGGGTCTGTCGCCTTGTCGGCGTCCTGCCTGCGGAAATAGCTCTCGAAAAACAATGCCACCAGGTTGTCCGGCTGCACCTGTAGCAGGCGGTCCGCCGTGCTGAGGGTTTTGACGGGATCAAACGCGCTATACGTCTGCATCAGCGTCTGCAAGGTAGCAGCCTTGACTGCCGACTGCGGATAAGCCGTCAGATAGCTCTCGAGCGCTGCTGCCTTTGTCTGGGGCGTCGTCTGCGAGATTGCATCGTTATAGGCCTTGTATTCCGCCGGGGACATCTGGACCCCGCCACCGGATTGTGCGCTGGCACCGGCATTGTCCGGTGCTTGCGCAACCATAGATTGCCCACCAAGTGCGATGCTAGCAACTGCCAGGAGAGACGCAACGACTACCTTCTTCATTCCCATGCTCCTCGATAAGTCTTTAGATAAGTCTTTTTTGTCTGTAACGTTTACCGGTGTCCGGTCAAGTCTATACAACATAACCCACAACATGCGTCCTGGCGAATCACAACGCATTCACCCGTCATCATTCATCGGAGCCAATCCTCGAATCAGTTCCGTCAAAGTCCGAATTTTGTTTCCATGGATGATGATGCGGATTATAGAAACGCCGTTGTATACATGGCAAGTCGCCCAGCGGAACCGGTTCGGCGATCCAGCAGAAGAGCCTACCCTATTGCCCAGCAGGCACCGGCAGCGAATGCAGGTACCGCGCCAGTTGCCAACGCTGAACGTCCGGCAATCGAGACCAGGCAGGCATCCCGCCTGCCAGTTCCCCATTGGTCAGCAACCAGTGCAACTCCCCGTCAGTTGCGTGCTGCACTCGATCGGTGCGAAGAGCAGGATGCCTCCCCAGCCCAAGGGCGTCATTCCCATGACACGATGCGCACCTGCGCCGGTACAGAATCGCCCCAGCGGCCACGGCATCTCCGTTATTGGCTAGCGGATTTGCCCGAATCCTCTCCTTCTGGGGAACATTGGTCAGCCATTCCTTCCTCGTCGCGGCAAACGAGCATGAGGCCATAAGCAAAAGAGCAACCGCTACCCCCGTATGCCGCATTACCGAATTCCTTTCTTGTCTACGCGAAAAAAACGCGAAAGCTGCCCCACTTCATAAGACAGGCCAAACCGGTAGATTCGTGGCACGCTATTGTCGTTCAGCCCAAAATTAGGCGATGCCGAAATCGTCAGTCCTGCAGGCCCGCTCCAGTTTACTGTGGGCCCGAAATAGTGCGATGTTTCTCTTAGCCCGAACGAATCCCTGTCGCCCAACCCTCCATACATCTCCGCCCCGATAGCAAAATTCTCCGGCGCGAACATCCCAGAACGCGCCCCGCCAGCTAGCCGCAATGGTCTGCTCGCTCCCAGCGCATAGCCGAACTCCCATGGAGCATGACGAATGTTCTTCTCGGCAGTAACATTCTCTGAGAAATTCCAGCCCTTCGCGTTGCTCGATAGAATCAGCTTCAGTTCCAGCTCCCGCTTCTTCTCGGCTCGTCCCATAGCATTGCTGCCCTTGAGATCCTCGTTTCCGTCGTGGCCCACGACTTCCAGCAGACTCTTGTTCGCTCCGTTGATATCTTCAAACTCAAAATAAAGTACCGGATTGATCCAATGTTCCCGAAGCAGCGGACGAACTCTGTTTTCCACCCTGAAGCCGGTAAACACAGTGCTGTCCTTCGATGTGCCCTGTCCCTCCAGATAGAACTCGGATGTCCACCACGCCCGGACGCCATACTCCAGTTCAACCGCGTTCGCCAAAAAGCGGCTTCCCCCTGTCGGCTCGCCAGTCGCCGCTTTACTTTCAATCTCCAAAGACCCGGGCTCTTCCAGATGGTGCGAATAGGTCACAAAGTACGGAAGCTCTTGCGCGGAAACTGGCAAAATGCCCCCTGTAATCAATAAAATGGCACGAAGCAAACGCGACATTAAGCCAAAACCTGCTTTCTTATTCTAAGAATTCAAGACTAAAATAGTCGTATATCGAGGCGAAGCGTACCCACGAAAGCACTCGCTTTATAAGGGATTCAATATAGGACCTGAACAGTCTTATATTACTATAATTTTTCGACTTTATCGAAATCGTCAGATTTTTAAAGTTACACATGGTTTTAGAGACATCCCTCGTCTCGCCTCAAAAACCATCCAATCAGCGCACGTCACCCATTTGTGGGGTTATGTTCCTTTTATCCACAACCAGTAGTGTAGTAGCCGTTGATTCTGGCTTTCGCCACGACTAAAGTTGATGCAGTCTCAATTAACAGGGCGAGATCTCCGCAACTCCCCAGTCTCGCCCGAGAGGTGCCTTTGCTCAAGCTCAAGAAAGTTCAGATCCTCGGCTTCAAATCGTTCTGCGACCGCACCGAGGTCCAGCTCTCCGGCGAAGGCATCGCCGCCATCGTCGGGCCCAACGGCTGCGGCAAATCGAATATCTCCGATGCCATTACATGGGTGCTCGGGGAGCAGTCCGCGAAGTCGCTACGCGGCATCAAGATGGAAGACGTCATCTTTGCAGGCACGCGCGACCGCAAGCCGACCGGCATGGCCGAGGTGTCGCTGACGTTGGTTGACCCCGAGGTCTATGACGGAGCCAGCCTTGGCGACGATCCCGAGATTGCGATTGACGAAGGCCTGCCGACCGATTGGGACGAGACCTCTCTTCGTCAGCAGAACGCCGCAGAGACCGAGGACGCCGTCGCTGAAGCACAGCCCGGCACGGTGATCGAAGGCGAGGCCAGGGGCCCGCAGATTGTGCCCTCCTCGACAGACGCCGAAGCCGAAGCTTCCGCCGCTGCGAATAATGTCGTCCTCAAGATTCGCCGCCGCAAATTTGGCCGCGCTCCAGTGCGCGCCGGAGAGCTCACCATTACGCGACGGCTGTTCCGCTCAGGCGACTCCGAATACCTACTGAACGGCAAGATCTGCCGCCTCCGCGATATTCAGGACATCTTCATGGGTACCGGGCTGGGGGGCGAGTCCTACGCCATCATCGGGCAGGAGCGCATCGGCCAACTGCTAAGCTCCAAGCCGCTGGACCGCCGCGGCATTATCGAAGAGGCGGCGGGGATCACGCGCTTCAAGACGAAGAAGCGGCTCGCCGAACTGCGGCTTGAGTCGGCCAGGCAAAATCTCTCGCGCGTCAACGATATCTTCGACGAAGTCACGCGGCAGATGACTACGCTCAAGCGCCAGGCCTCCAAGGCCGAGCGCTACGGTGCGCTTCGCGATGAGCTTCGTACCCGCCTGCGCGTTGTGCTTGCCAGCCGCATGTCGCAGCTCGATACGGAGCAGACCGCTACCACCGAAAAGATTACCGCTCTGGCCACGCAGATTGATGCGCAGGCCGGCACCGTCGAAGAGATGGACGCTCAGCATAGCGAAGGCATCCGCGCGGGCTATACGCTCGACCAGCAGATCCGCGAGGCCGGGGGCCAGGCCAACCAGTCCGCTGTCGAGCTGGAGCGCATTACCGCCCGCACTGCCGCCAACGCCGACCGCATCGCCGAGTTGACTGGCCGTCTTGCGTCGGGCGCCGACGATCTTGCACAGGCCCGCGAACAACTCGCCGCGCTGAGCGGAGAGCTGGAACAGCACCGCAGCTTCCTTGAGAATGCCATGGCCGAATCGACCGGCTCGCGCGATGCGGCACAGCTACACCAGCAGCAGGCGCAGGAGGCGGTGCGGTCGCTGGCCTCCGCCGAGCAGCAGGCGGAGCAGAATCGCCGCACCACGATGCAGTTGGTGCAGCGCATCGCGCAGACGCGCAATGAGCAGGCACAGGCTGAAGCGTCACTGGCCGGGCTCGACCGTGAGGCGGAGCGGTTGCTCTCTGAGTCCGATATTGCGCGGCAGGAGCTTGAGACGCTTGGCATGCAGCGCGGGCAGGTGAAGCTGTCGTTCGAGTCCGTCACGGAGCGGCTCAAGCGGCTTGAAGCCGAGATCGCTGAACTTCGTCTTCAGATTGAAGCTCGTCGCGCTGAAGAGTCGCAGAGCAAGCGTCATGGCGACCAGCTTCGCGGCGAAGTTGCCAGTCTGAATGGACGCCGCAGCTCGCTCGAAGCGCTGATTCGTGAGCATAGCTATTCTACGGATACTGTCCGCAATATTTTCAAGCACAATGCCAGCAATCCGAGCCTGAATGGCACCACTCCCGTGGGCACGCTTGCCGACTTCCTTGAAGTAGACGGCAAGTACGAGAGTGTCGTCGATGAGTTTCTTCGCGACGAGCTGAATTACATCGTCGTCAAAAGCTGGGACGCCGCCGATGCGGGAATGAACCTGCTCAAGACCGATGTCAGCGGACGCGCTACATTCCTCGTTCATCCAAACGATGCGCAGGCGAATTTTCCGTTTTCCGAGGGCATGACCAGCGCGGCGCAGACAAGCACCGCAGGGATTGAGGGTGTTGTTCCGCTGAAGGATTGCGTTCGCGTTCTGGACGGCTTCGGGAAGTCTCTTGAAGTGATTCTGCCCAAGCTCCGCGAAGGATATGTTGCGCCTGACTCCTACACGGCGCGTTCCCTGGCGCTGTCGAATCCGCAGTCTTTCTTCCTCTCTCCGACCGGCGAGACCTTTCACAATGTCACTGTCACGGGTGGACGTCCTCGTGCGCAGGGGCCGCTGGCGCTCAAGCGTGAGTTGATCGAAGTGCAACAGAAGATCGAGAAGGCCGAGCAGGAGTTGGCCCAGACCGATCTGCGGACCGCCGAGCTTCAGCATCAGATCGCCGATCTGAACTCCACGATCGAGAACAAGACGAACGATCGCCGCGAGGCGGAACGGGAGTCCGCTAATTCCGGCGCTGCCCTGCGCCAGATGGAGACCGAGTCGGCCCGGATCGAGCGCCGTCTCGCGGACTGGTCGCTTACCAGCGAACGCAACCGCGATGCGCGCAACCAGAAGGCCGATCTCATCTCCCGCCGTCAGCAGGAGGCTTCGTCGTTTGAAGCTGAACGCGCCACGCTCGAAGCGTCGCTAAGCGATCTTCAGGGGCAACTCGAAGAACTTCGCGGCCAGCGCGAGCAGCTACAGCAGGCAGCGGCAGCAGCGGCAGCGGATCTTGCCGGGCTCGAAGAACGCCGCCGCAACGCGCAGGCCAACTTCGACCAGACAACCCGCCTCTACAACGGCCAGAATCAGCGGATACAACAGCTCGACCAGCAGTTGGCCTCTGCCGCAGCGGAAAAACTTCGCCGCGAGGAAGAGACCGCTGCGCTTGCCACGCAACATGCAGAACTCACTGAGCTTCGCGCCACTGCAGTCGCTGAAGGCGCGCGGCTCACCGAAGAGGCAACTGCCCTTCGTGCTGCGATGGCGGAGCTTGATGGCCAGCTCCGGACTTTGCGCCACGAAACGGAAGCTCTCCGCGAGCAACGAGCCGCGCTCACTGCACGTGCTGCCAAGCTAGCCTCCGATATCGAGCACATCGAAGCCACCTGCCTCAACGACCTTGCTGTCGAAGCGGTCTCGTTGCGCGAAGATGAGACCATCGTGCGCATCGAGGGGGAAGCCCTCGCTACGGAAGAAGAAGAGTCACGCGCCCTGAAGCAGAAGCTCGAAGCCATGGGCCCGGTCAACATGATGGCGCTCGAAGAGTACAACGAGACGACCCAGCGCCACGGCTTCCTCGAAGCCCAGCGCAAGGACCTGCTCGACTCGATCGAAAATACGCAGGCCTCCATCAAGGAGATCGACGACGTCTCCCGCCTCAAGTTTGACGAGGCCTTTAAAATCATCAACGAAAATTTCAGCGTCACCTTCACCAAACTCTTCGGCGGCGGCCAGGCATCGATGCGTCTCACCGACGCCGAGAACTCTGCCGAGAGCGGCATCGACATCCTCGCCTCGCCCCCGGGCAAGAAGCTGCAAAATATTCTCCTGCTCTCGGGAGGAGAAAAAGCGCTCACTGCCCTGTCTCTACTCGTCGGCATCTTCCAGTTCCAGCCTGCGCCGTTCTGTATCCTCGATGAGGTCGATGCGCCGCTCGACGAGACCAACGTGGGCCGCTTCGCCAAACTGATCGCCGATATGTCCGCGACGACCCAATTCGTCGTCATCACCCACAGCAAACGAACCATGTCGCAGGCTGACGTCATCTATGGCGTCACCATGCAGGAGCCCGGCGTCAGCAAGATCGTAAGCGTCAACCTGAACCGTCGCGCTGTGGCATAACGCACAATCTAAAGTTTGCGCAGGTGGAGCGGGTTTTTGCCGCTCCCCTTTTTTCGCGCTCAGAGAAGAAATGTCAGCCGACCGAAGATCAAAAACGGATATACCGGATTTTTATTCTCACCCCAAACTCCTGCAAAGCCTTTAATCTAGAGACATGCTCCCGCTCACGTTCGCCGCCCTCGCAATCCTGACCGGAGCATTGATCCTTCTTCGGCTGCGATGGACCCGGCTCTCTCGAAGATCACACAGAGTGCTCATCGGCTGTGCGGTCGCGGCCTTTCTCCTCAATGGGATTAGCTTTGTTACAGGCTGGAGCACCTCATCGAACCACCTCAACGCCGCCATCTATTGGGCTGCCGTCGCAGGCTATGAACTCCTTCTCCTGCTCTTCACGCTGCTTCATCCGCGCTGGCTTACAGTAATCGTCGCGGCTGTCCTGATTCTTCCCATCCTCTCCGCCAGCCCCTTTCTTCCTCTCGCTGAACTCTTCGATCCGGCACCACACACCATCGTCTCCATTGGCCCAAATTTGATCAGCGACCGCGCCCCCTGGGGAACGGGGACCGCCCCCAGCTCAGGCTTCGACCTGAAGATCTACTCTCACCCCTCCTGGACGCACTTCTTTCGCCGCCGCCGTCAGGCGTGCCACTATTACAGCGGCCAGTGCGACGCCTCGCGGTCCTCGGCCACTCTCCAGCCCGATGGGAAACACGTCCTGATGTCCTGCCCGGCGGCCCCAGACCAGCCACCCGACGCAGCTCGAAGCCTTGTAGTAAAGCTCTACTGAATTTCCGCCTAAAATGACCACACAGGAGTGATACCGTCATCTCAATGAGCCCAGCCCTTCTCCAGACCAGCCTCGGCGACCTTCCCCTTACGGCCCGCGGCAAGGTGCGCGATATCTACGACCTCGGCAGCAACCAGCTTCTCTTCGTCGCCACCGACCGCATCTCCGCCTTCGACCACGTCCTCGCCACGGGCATCACCGACAAAGGCCGTATCCTCACCCAGCTCTCGCTCTTCTGGTTCGATCTGCTTCGAGACACCGTTAAAAACCATCTTGTGACTGCGGATGCCACCCAATTTCCGGCCTCGTGCGCGCCCTATCTCGACCAAATGGAGGGCCGCAGCATGTTGGTCCAACGTGCCGAGATGTTTCCCGTCGAGTGCGTCGTTCGCGGCTACCTCTCGGGCTCGGGCTGGAAGGACTACAAGCAAACCGGTTCGGTCTGCGGCATCAAGCTGCCTTCCGGTCTGCGCGAATCAGACAAGCTCCCCGAGCCGATCTTCACCCCCGCCGCCAAGAACAACATCGGCCATGACGAGAATATCTCCTTCGAGAAGATGATCGACACCATCGGCCAGAAGCCTGCCGAAGACCTGCGCGACCTCACTCTCAAAATTTACGAGAAAGCCGGCAAACACGCCGCCAGCAAGGGATTGATCCTTGCCGACACCAAGTTTGAATTCGGCCTCATCGACGGCGCAATCACTCTGGCCGACGAAGTTCTGACGCCCGATTCCTCGCGCTACTGGCCCGCCGAAACCTATAACCCCGGCGGCGCGCAACCTTCCTTCGACAAGCAATTTGTCCGTGACTACCTCGAATCCATCCACTGGAACAAGCAGGCCCCGGCCCCTGCGCTGCCGCCCGAGGTGGTCGAAAAGACCAAAGCCAAATACCTCGAAGCCTTCCGCCTCATCACCGGCCGCCCCCACCTATGAACCTGAGCAACCTGAACTACTTCGATTGGTTTCTTATCGCCATTCTTACCTGGTCGACGATCACGGCCTTCATCCGGGGATTTCTGCTGGAACTCTTCGCGCTGGGCGGTCTGGTGGCGGGAATCCTGATCGCCTCCTGGAATTATCCAATTCTGGCAGGCATTCTCAAACATGTCGTCAGTGCAAAGACGGTGGCCAATGTAGCCGCATTCCTGTTGATTGCCATTGCAGTGATGATCCTGTGCGCCGTCATCGGGAAGGCGCTTCACCACACCGCCAGCGCCATCGGACTGGGTTTCTTCAACCGCATCTTCGGGGCGGTTTTTGGCTATCTCCGGGGCTGTCTGCTCTGCGTCGCCATCCTGATGGCCATTACCGCCTTTCTACCCCCCACTCCCGCTGTTGCAAAATCTTCTTTAACTCCCTATTTCCTTGCCGGGGCTCATGCTGTATCCTTCGTTGTACCTCACGACCTTCGTCAGCACCTTCTGGAGGGCGCGGAACGGCTCAAGCACACCGCACCCGATTGGATCAAACGGCACGAGTAGAGTGACAATGAGGATGCACCGCAAATCTGGACCTGCAAGCGAGGACAATTATCTTGAAGCGCGAAATGGACGGTCTCATCACGCAGATGCACAGCGCCGGCATCCCCTATGCAGACGCCATTCGCCAGTTCAAGAAGCGTTACATCCTCGAAGTCCTCGCGCACCACAAGGGCAACCAGTGCAAGGCCGCAGAAGAGCTGGGGATGCACCGCAACACGCTCAGCCGCACCCTGGCCGAGCTCGACCTCGACACCGCCGCGATCCGCAACGGTATGCGCAGGCCGCCCAGCAGCGAGCGTCCACGCGTCCAGAGCATCGCCAGCGCCCGTTAGCCCTGCCTTCCGTCTAACTAGCAGTCGATGATCCCTTCCCTCCAGCTTCGGCTAGTTTCAATCACCCGAAGCACAGCCGCCTTTGCAATTGTGGGGCTCTCGCTGGCGGGTCTTGCGCAGATGCCATCAGCTACACCTCCGCCACACGCAACCCTCTCCACCCCGAGTAAGAGCCAGATCCGCCAGGCCGAAGACGCCTACCTCGCGGGGGCCCGCCTGCTCGAACGCAACGATCTTAGCGGCGCGCAGACGCAGTTCGAAAAAGCGGCGAAGCTGAACCCTGCCAGCCATGAATACGCCGTCGCGGTCACCATCGCCCGCGAGCATCGCGTCACCGAACTTGTGCAACAGGCCGCCAAGGCCCACCTGCTGGGACAGATCGCCCGGTCCAACGCGCTCCTTGGAGAGGCCCGCCTGCTCGATCCTGAGAACCGCATCGTCACCCAACATCAGGCAGCCGGCGCTCTCCCGGTCACGTTCAATCCGGAGATGGAGCCCTGGATCAAGCAGGCCGCCTCGATCGCCGGGCCAGTCACTCTCGATCCAGACGCCGGATTGAAGAGCTTTCATATTCAGGCAGATCTACAGTCCGTTTTACAGCAGGTCATCTCCAGCTACGGCATCCGTGCGGTGTTCGACAACTCTGTCCCCCACCAAAGCATCCGCTTCAATCTCGAATCAGTCCCCTATCAGCAAGCCATTCGCGTTCTGTTTGATATGGGCAATCTCTTCGCCGTTCCGGTCGATTCGAAGAGCATCCTCATCGCCGCGGATACCCCCGAAAACCGCCTTCGCCTCGAACGCCAGTTGCAGGAGACTATCAGCATTCCCGCCATGCCCCCAGCCGAGATCAATGATCTTGGCAATGTGCTGCGCAATGTCTTCGAGATAAAGCAGTTGACCGTCGAAAAGAACCTTGGCGACCTGGTTCTTCGCGCTCCAGAAGACACATTGAAGGCGGTGAACCTTACTCTCGCCGATCTGCTCGATGGAGGCAGCCAGGTGATGATCGACGTAAAGCTCTATGCGATCGACAAGACCCGCCAACGCAATATCGGTGCCCAGGTTCCCCAGCAGCTCGGTCTCTACAGCGTCTCCAGCGAGGCCGCAAATATCGTCAATCAGAACCAGTCGCTGGTCAATCAGGCGATCGCTGAGGGTCTGGTTCCGGCAGGCGCTAGCAACGTCGAGATCGCCCTCGCCCTGATCGGCTCCGGCCTGGTGCAAAGCTCTCTGCTCTCGTCCACGGTCGGTTTCTTCGGAGGCGGGTTGACCCAGACCGGCGTCACGTCCAACGTCTTCCCCGCATTCAACCTTGCGCTCAACTCCAGCGATAGCCGCGCCCTCGACGACATCCAGATCCGCGTCGGCGACGGTCAGAGCGCCGATTTCCGCGTGGGTACCCGCTATCCCATCACGACCTCGACCTACAGCACTGGCCCCACCACCGGCGCGGGATCTCTCGCCGGCATCACCGTGAACGGCGTCAGCGCCTCCAGCCTGCTCTCCCAGTTGACCGGAGGTTCCAGCGGTGTGACCATCCCGCAGATCCAGTATGAGGACCTGGGTTTGACCCTCAAAGCAACGCCCACCGTGCAGAAATCCGGCACGGTCAGAATGCATCTCGACATGAAGATCGAAGCGCTGGCCGGGGGAGCACTGAACAACATTCCCATCCTCGCCAGCCGCCAGTTCGTCTCCGATATCACCGTCGCCGACGGCAAAACTGCGTTGCTCGTCAGTTCGGTCAGTAAGTCGGAATCAGCCGCAGTGAGCGGTCTTCCAGGCCTTGGCGAGCTTCCCGGCTTTCAGACTGCCACCGCCGACAAGGCCGCCGAGACCGATTCGAGCGAACTGCTTCTCCTCATCACGCCGCATATCGTTCGCCGGCGTTCCAATATCGTCGCCGGGCCGCGCATCGCTCTCAATCTCCCTCAGCAGCCAGATTAAGGCCGCCGTCGACTGGCAGCCAGACCGTAAATACAGTCCCCTGCCTTGCGCCGCGCCGCGACCTCGTCCCGATATGTCCGCCATGCTTCTCGACGATGCCTTTGCTCACCCACAGTCCCAGGCCGGTGCCGGTCAACCCCTTGGTCGTCTGGAACGGCTCAAATAAATGGGCCGTCATCTCCGGGCCGATCCCCTCCCCCGTATCGGCCACCGCCACGCGCACTCCTTTTCCCCCGGTGACCCAATTCGTCTGCGGATGGATTCGGACCAGCAACCGACCCCCGTCGCTCATTGCATCGAGCGCATTGCGCAACAGGTTGTTGACGACCTGGCGAATTTCGCCCTCAAGGCACAGCACCGGCGGCGAATCGCGCAGCTTCATTTCTACGGAGAGCCGCCGCACCAGTAACCGTCCCGTGTAAAGGGCCATCACGGTACGCAGCAGGTCGGCCATATCTACCCGCACCGGCTTGCTCTGCTGACGATGAAAACGCAGTGTCTGCAAAGTAATTTCCGTGACGCGCGCCAGCTCGTCCTGGGCGGTCCGCGCATACTCTTTTACCTCTTCCATCGAGTCCGACCTCTGCACGAGATAGAGCAGGTTCGTGATCGACTCCAAGGGATTATTGATCTCATGCGCAATCGAGGACGCCAGTTGTCCCACCGCGGCCAGCTTCTCCGACTTTCGCAGCGCGTCATCCTGCAGCCGCGACTGGGTCACATCCGTATTCACGGCGACGCCGCCCGTAATCTTACCGCCCTGTAGAATCGGCGCAGCCACGCTGCGAATCCAGCGGCCCGGCGTATGCACCGTCTCGGTCGAAGCCTGCCCGGCAAGAGCGCCTTCCAGTGTCTTCAATTCTGGTGGAAAGCGTTCCCCGCTCATCATCCGCGCCTGGCGGTTCGTCCGCATCTGCCCGTCGGGAGTCGCAATATAGACACCGTGCGGCATACTTTCAATCACTGCATTCAACTCCGCGGTCCGCTGCTCGGCAATCTCACAGGCCGTGCGAAGCTGCTGCTGCTGCTGGCGCAGATCGGTCACATCGCGAAAGGTAACGACGACCCCCAGGACCTCTCCCTCGACCGAAACCGGATGGGCTGATACCTCCGCGACAAAGGCGCTCCCATCCTTCCGGAACATGGTGTCGGAGAGATTGCTCAGTGGAACATTTCGGTGCACTACATCGTAAATCGGACATTCTTCCGCGGGGAAAGGACGTCCATCCGCATAATGATGGTGTACCAACTCATGAATGTTGCCCCCCACCAGCTCTTCGCTCTCAAACCCCATGATCTTCGCCGCCATGCGGTTGGCGAAGGTGCATCTTCCCTCCAGATCCAGTCCCCAGATACCTTCGCCCGCCGAATCGAGGACGGCCTGCCATTGCCCCATCTGCCTCTGGTCCTCCGGTGCACTTGTCATCTGGTCCACCTCATACTCATCGATGCCCACCTCGTCCACTCCCATCTCCACTTCAGATGCAATACTCTTCACATTCGGCCATCTAGCCCCTTCGATATCTTTCAAGCGCGGATTGCCCGGATGCGTTGACCCAAGACGACATGGCCGCTATACTTGACCCTGTGAGAGCGGGAGTAGCTCAGTGGTAGAGTGCTTCCTTGCCAAGGAAGATGTCGCCGGTTCGACCCCGGTCTCCCGCTCCAAAAAAGCCCTGTCTGCGGTACACTTCAACCTACAATTCAACGGGCTGCAATAATTCGGATAGCCCACCCCGAGGCGCGGTACCCAAGTGGTAAGGGAGAGGTCTGCAAAACCTTTATGCGTCGGTTCGATCCCGACCCGCGCCTCCAAATTCTCCCAACAACTTAGCAACCACCTAAACCCGGGGGCTGCCACCCCTGGTTTCCGATTTGGTTTCCGATTGACGATAAAGCCGTCATACTTCTACCGGATTGACCGCAGCTTCAGCCGGAATGGTGTAACCCAGCTTACCGTTGACCAATCCTGCTGCCTCGTCAGCCGAGAGGGGGTAGAACGTGCGCATAGTACTCGAGAGCAATGTTGGACGGGAGTGACCAAGCCTGCTGCACCGCCCCGGATGTTCACTCGCTTCTAGCTGCTTTTCGGAAAACTCCGTGCGAGGGGGTCCATCCCCTCCAAGTCATCAGAGTTTCGCTGACGTCAAAGACGAGGACGGGCTTCGCGGTATTTCAATGGGGATTTTGGATTCATGAATGACAAACTCACTTCCGCGCCCCTACACCCTTGGGTCCTGGGCACATCTCTTCGGCGAGACGTTGGGCCTTCGCAAGCTCGCGTGCGCTGTATGAGCTGCCGATTGAGCAATTTGTAGAGTTATATCCGGTTCGGATCACAACCGGCTCCGAATCGCTAAGTGATGCCCTTTGGGTGGATGCCTTTCAAATTGTCATCGCGTTGTCAGTTGAAGCACCACTATGTATATCCATAGTGGTTTGGGAAGCTGCTGTTCGCTTCCGACGAGAGCCAACGATTCCGGCAACAGGGGAATGGACAAAAAGATTATTCATTGACTCCCCGGCAGTCGCTCCGATCATTTGACTCTCTATCCAGCGATAGGTTCTTTCGAGGCCGTCGCGAAGCCGGATGGATGGCTCCCAATCGAGACGATCCAGGATCATTGAGTTGTCGCTGTTGCGTCCATTTACTCCTTTCGGAGCATTCAGGTCGTACGTGCGCTTGAGTCGAATGCCTGCGATCTCTTCCGCGATGTCAACCAATTGGTTGATGGTCACAAGCTCACTGGAGCCGAGGTTAATTGGCTCGTCTATATCGCTGTTCATAATCATCTCTGTACCGCGAATACAGTCGTCGATAAACATGAAGCTCCGCGTTTGCTGACCGTCACCCCAGATATTGATCTCGTGAAGCCCGGACAGCTTTGCGTTGATAACTTTGCGGCAGATCGCTGCGGGTGCTTTTTCGCGTCCTCCTGTCCATGTTCCGTGCGGACCGTAGACGTTGTGATAGCGGGCCACGCGACAGATCAGGCCGAAGTCCTCCTCGAAATGACGGCACATTCGTTCGCTGAATAATTTTTCCCAGCCATAACCATCTTCAGGAAGAGCCGGGTAGGCGTCCGATTCCTTGAGTGGGACCACATCAGCGCTGGTCTGTTTGTGTGCGTTATAGACACAGGCAGACGATGCATAAAAGAACCTTTTAGCTCCCGTTTCCTGAGCTGCGATCAGCATGTTGGTGCTCAACAATACATTGAGCATGCAAAGAGCCTTGTTGTTCTCGATGAATCCCATGCCTCCCATGTCTGCGGCGAGTTGATATATATATTCCGCGTCTCTGGCGGCTGCCAGGCAGTTTTGCTTATCCTTTAGATCGAGGGAAAGATTCTCTATACCATCCGTTATCTGGTGCCAGTCTTCCAATGGCTTTACATCGACTGCCCGAATGACTCGGACCCCCCGCTTCAAAAGATCTTTGACGAGATACCCGCCAATGAAGCCGCCGGCTCCGCATACTATCGCCTGTGGTGCTTTAATGTTCATCTGTGACTCCGCATTATCGTGGGGTTGACGTTTCATAGGATCTAACCAACTAGCTCCACTAATAGCGCTCCTCGTGCTTGGGCTGACATTAATGTATGTAAATGTTGATTTGGAGTTGTCAGCGTACTGTCATTTCACTGTCATCAAATTGCGACGAGTCGGTATCGTCTGGATCGGAGAACCCAAAGGTCTCCAGTCACCTTGAGATTGAGATACGGAGCTGAAGGCGTTCAAGCGGGATGTGGAGGTCTATTCTGCAGAAAAGGACTAAGCAAAGAGAAGCTTAAGCCATTAGCGCTCATACGGGGCCTTCGAATCCCGATCGTAGGGCCGTCCAAACTCGTTTGTGTGGCCTATGATTCCGTCAGACATTATGGGCACACGTATCGTGCCGAGATCGACAGTCCGTTGGGGAAGATGTACGAGACGGTTCAAGCCATCGAGAAGCGACTGCGGCACACCTTCGATCCAAAGATGCATGTTGTAATCGCCCGATGGAACATTGCGAAGGACAAAGGAGTCATTTGCATCAGCAACTGCGTAGAGAGGCGTCGATAAAGCCAGTACGACAGCGCTCATCTCTGGATGGATGTTGCAAAAAATATAAGAAACGCCCTCGCGCGAAAAGGTGACCGACTTACTCGAGCCTGCTTCGTAGAGGCCTAGATCAAAACGCTTGCCATCGAAAAGCGAGAAGACGTTGTGAAAGAAAGGGTCGGCATTGGGGAACTGAACCACAGATCCTACTGGAATGATTTGCAGATGCGGAATGAACGCGCGATTTTTCTGCAAAAGAGTGTAATGTCCATGTGGCAGGAACGAAAGAGCGGGCGTTCCTCTCGCCGGCTCCAGCCAGACGACGGCTGGCACAGCACGATGCCCCCTCAAATGAGGAGAGCTAATACGAAGGTGCAATTCGGCAACTGGAGCCTGAGAAAGAAGATTCTGCGCGCACCCCACTCCCAGTGCCATAAAGACACCGCAATATAGCCAACTGCCGATACTATTTTTCCTCATCAGAATTTATATCCGGCGCCGACACCGATAACATTGCTCCCAGCTGACACCCCAGTGATTGGGGAACTCTGCAGGTGGCGATACTCCAGCGAAAAGAGAAGATAAGCGCTCGGGGTGTAAATCACGTTACCGGTATAAGTCCTGTTCCTGGCGAGATTTTGATACATGGTCCCGGTAGGAACAGCATAACGCCGTAATTCCCGAGCAAATACATTGTCCAGTCCAAAAGCGGCGTTAAACTCCACCCGTTCGCTCATCTTTTCCTTCAACTGCGCCCATCCTCCTACGTCGTCAAGGGGACGGAAGTAGTATTTACCTGAATCGGGGTCGACGCGATATGCGAAGTCTTTGTAGGCGCCTCCTCCTAGACCACCCAGCGCCTCTCCGCGATAGAAGCTTCCGGTCAATTCCAAGCGGGCTGGCAGAAGCAATTTGGCATCCAAGGTTCCGGCCCAGGAGTCGAAGCGATGCCCCAGAGAGTTGAGATGAGGGGCGAAATATCCCCCGACCCCGAGGTGGCTTCCCCCGTTCAGGTTAGATCCGAGCAGGGCGATACGGGCTTCGACTCCAGGCCAGCGACTCCGTTCTGCAGTGGTGGGCTGTGTCCCAGTTGTAACCGCAGAGAAGGGTACAGACGACAGAGGAGCATCGCCAACATCCATCAATGCAGCCTGCACCCGGACGTTGCGTGAGCCCGCGAACCCGATATCCCCTGTCACACCAACCTGCGGGTTCCAGGTCCACAAATTGCCGGACCAGGCAAGTGCCGGCTCGGCCACGGCTGTCAACGAAGTCGGCGCGTCAGGGTTGAAAATTGGACGATCGAGAGAGAAATAAGCTTCAGCGTGCTGCCACTGTAGACCTGCATGTGCGGTGCGGAGCCGTAACAGCGCGGTATTCCCATTGTAGTAGCCGGTAAAGTTCGCGGGTGAACTAGTGGACTGCGAACTTCCATCGAAATCTACACTCAGGTCGCCATAGCTGTGAGCTCCAAACAGATGTGGACCACGCGCGTCAACGCCGAGCACCGTCTGCCGTATGGAGGCCCCCGTACTGCCTGAGCCCGGAACCGCTACCGTCGGAGTCGCAGGCATATCGACTTGCCTTGTATTGACGAAGCCGTTCAGCAGCAGAAGTCCGGTTATTTTCACCGGATACTTCGACTGACTTTCCACTTTCGTTTGTTCGTGAGTCGCAATTTGGGATTCCTGCATCGCCTGACGCTCACGAAGGTCGTCAATCGCTGCAGTTGTGGACGGAGATGCGTTTTTAGTCAATATCGAAGATGGCGCAGCAGCCGAGCTGGAGGGCGTTGGAGTTGTCACCGTAGATCCTCCCTGCGCCATCTGGCGTTGCAGTGCATCCAACTGCTGGCGCATCTCGTTGAGTTGTCGCTGCGATTGTTCAAGTTGAGCCTGTGTCCTCGCCATCGATTCTGTCAGCTTCTGGATCTGGTCTGACAGACTTTCCTGGTTCACGGTCTGCGCATGAAGAATATGGGATGGAAGTCCGCAAGACATCAAAAGCAATGGCAACATATACCATGCGTTCCGAAGAGAAACACTAAAGTGCTGTTTTGGCCTAGATCCGTGAACTCTCATGTTCTGTGACCTTGTCATAACGGTTTGCCTCCGGACAATCCGGAGCATCCCATCGTGGAAGCGAACGCGCGACCTTCATTTGAAAGATCGTTTCGCCAGGACAACTGCTGAGGAGAACGATCTCTCCTCCATGCTCAACCGCTATACAGTGAGCCAACGTAAGACCGAGGCCCGTCCCCTTTTGTTTTCCTTCACTCACGAAGGGGTCGAAGAGGTTATTGCGAATGCTCTCTGGAACGCCGTCGCCATTATCGACAACGCTCACAATCATATTCTTCTCCTCCGCTTCCAGAGTTATTGCGACATTGGCCGCTCTTTTGGTGGTGCGAACGGCCTGACAAGCATTGAGCAGCAAGTTGAAAATCGCTCGCTCAATTTGCTTCCCGTCAACAATGACAGCAGTTTCCGTTGAAACGCCATAATGTGCTATAAGCGACACCCCCTCTGCGTCGGGATGCGCACGTACCACCGCAACGGCATGTTCGAGCAGTGTTGCCATCAATTGTGGCGATCTCCTCATACTGGCACCTGTACGACTAAAGATGAGAAGCGATTCAATCATGTCTGTTGTGCCATGCACAGCCGCACGGATCTCCGCAAAGATCTCCGTGCGCTCTTTCTCGCAAAGCCTATGGGACGCTAGAAATTCCGAATTGGCATAAATCGCGGCAAGATAGTGACGAAGATCATGAGAAACCGAGCTCGCCATCCGGCCAATGGTCGCCAGCCGTTCTGATTCGAGCAAGGCCTGGTTGGCCTGCTGAATTTCGTTTCTCATGCCAGCAAATGCCGTGCTTAGCTGCCGCACTTCCTGGGTGCCATACCGTGGGATACGGTGTTTTCCATCACCCACGCCGAACGCAATGACACTCTTGGAAAGTTCTTCAAGAGGCCCAGTTACGAGGCGGGAGAGAGCAATCATCAGCACTGTACCTGACAGAAGTGCCAGGAGGCCTGCGCTCAAGACCATCTGATTAATTCGGGTGATCGAACGCTCTGCCGGTTCTAAGGATTTTAAAACTATCAACTGCAGCGGTGATGTAGCAGACGAGGATAGATCTTCCGTTACAGCAAAAAACCGCGTGTTTCCAAACCTTAACGTCGAGGGCGTGCGAGGTGCGCCAGAGATCGACAATGGCTGATTTACCAGGCTCGCCTGGTCCGAAGAGTTGAGTGTGCTGGCCACCACTTTCCCGCCGCTGAGAAAAGTCGCGTCTACGCCTGTGAGCTGACTGATCTGCCGCACCGTGCGTTCAATCGAAATACCGCTGACAACGTATCCCAATAAGGTGCCGTCTTTTTCGCTGCCGAAGTAAAGCGGGCGCAGCGAGCAGACGTAAAGCTCTCGACCATCGGTAAGATAGTGCTTCCCTGAGGAAGCCAACAATGTCTTCAACCCCTGGCGGAGAGTGGCGTCAGCCGGCGCGCCCTTCGTATAGACCGCGACCACCCGTCCCCCCGGGTCCGCGAGCACAAACAGGTCATTTCCGCTAAGCTGCCAGAATTCAATTGCACCGTCCTGAATGGTGAGATCGTCACCGCTGGTCATCAGAGCCTTAAGAGTCGGAAGTTCAGCAAGAAGAGAATTCTCACGCTCGAGTGCTCCAACTCGCTCAGCCTCGAGGTCCTGAAAGGTAGTGACGGAATGATTGAGGTCCCGAGACAGGTCGTCTGTTACTTCTTTACGCAAACGATGACGAATGAGCATCAGGCACACGCATGTAACAATCGCAATCACCAATGCCATCGCGACGACAAGTAAAACATGGGTTCGAACGCCTTGCTTCTCTTGCTTTCTCGCTACTTCCATGGCGCCTTCATTGGGTCGTTGAGAGAGGTTAGAATCATGGGACAAATTTGTATCCGGCACCGTGGATCGTGAGTAAGTGCTTTGGATTGGCCGGATCCGGTTCCAGCTTCTGACGCAGCTTCATAATTTGATTATCGACAGTCCGTGTTGTGGGATAGGAGTTATATCCCCAAACTTCGTTGAGTAACCGCTCGCGCGTCAGCACGCGGTCAATATTATCCGTAAAGAACTTCAGCAGCTTGAACTCGTGAGGGGTAAGGATTACGGAAACGCCGCCACGGCGAGCACTCATACCCTTAAAATCAATCTCACAATCCGCGAAACGGAATATCAGTCGGCCGACGGGCTTACGCTGTCTCCGAATTGCTGCCTGAATACGGGCTGTAAGTTCTCGAGGACTAAAAGGTTTGGTGACGTAGTCGTCGGCGCCTAACTCAAGCAGCAATACTTTATCGACCACCTCGCTGATAGCGCTCAAGACCACGATGGGAGTCTCACTGGAGAGGCTCTTAAAAATTTGACAAAGTTCACGTCCGGAGATGCGTGGAAGAATAAGATCGAGAACCACAGCAAGCGGTCGCTCGCTGCGGAATAATTCGAGCCCGGTTTGACCATCGCCAGCAACCACGACCGCATAATGCTCCTCAACAAAAATTCTGCGAAGCACTTTTTGCATGCGCGGATCATCTTCAATGACAAGTATGGTGCCAAGATTCTCCGCTGCTAGCGTATCTATTTCTATCGCTTCTTCCATGAGATCTGCACCCGCGAGCATAATTTTCGAGCTCTCCCCTCTATTCTGGTCGATACGACGTTATAATTGTTCGTCCAAAGCCAAGAAATTACAATCTAATGACAACTCAGGCAGGATTCGTCGCCTTGCACGGAATGAGCCTTCTGCCAAACTTGTCCCTTTTCTAAACTGGCTGGCCGATGCCTGTAAAGCAAAGACCGTGAATAAGTTGCTTCATAGACTCTCCTTTGGATGTGCCCTTTGCAACGAGCCGATCCGACTGGGATGTGGGGCCACCAGATGCCCTTAACGTCGCCGTATCCAAACGACTTTACTCAGCGTAATGGCTTCCTGAAGAGGAGTTGTCATTCGCTGGTCAATCAATTGTCACGATATTGTCAATGCTCTCCGGCACGGTAGCAAGATGCATCGTGGCCAGTGATTGAAGCATATGTACTAATGCTGCACGCCTATATAAAATTGCCAACCTTTCACAGGACGGAGATCTGGCACTGCATTTCAGGAGACATTGCTTGCCGCTTGAATAGAAGATGTGGAAAGTCGAGTCGCGGAAAATATTTCAGTCAGTAAGGAAGGCCATAGTCGAACCGCTTTCGCCAGTGATGGCATCGCAATGATCAAACGGGAAAGCATCGTGGTGTAGAAGAGACGGTTTTTCAATTCACGGCGAACTTCCCTATGGAATGTAGCCGCAGTCGCTCCCCCGAGATACAGCTCAGACGCACGCTTTGCAGTGTAAAGGGCGATGGCGATCCCATCGCCACAGAAGGATGGGATCACAGCGGCCTGATCTCCCAACCGCCACGGCGAGAGTTCATCAACGCCCGGGGAGGTGCAGTAGCCATACGGGATCGAAGAAAGTGCGAGGGGACGATTGAGCATAGGTTTGGCTCCACTCAGGCGGCGAGCGAGGAAAGAAGAGTGATGCTGCATGTGATCGAGGAGATGATCCCAGCTACCACCGAGCGAACGCAGCTTCTCACGTGTGATGAGCAAACACAAATTCGCGCAACCAGACTCCACAGGCTGTAGTCCAGCGTAGCCGCCGGGGAAAAGAATGAGTTCAACACACCCGGCCAACTCTCCCTGCTGCTTAGGTGATAGGGCAAAGTCCATCTTCAGTGCTATTAACTTATTTTGAGAGCCCTGCGTTCGCCGCGGCCAACCGCGGAGATCGTGCTTACCCGTAGCAAGAAATGCATCTCCACCGCGGATCGAAATGGAATTTTGTGCGGCATCAGTTATTTGAGCACGCCACGAACTGTAGGTTTCCCTGGTTTCGCGCGACAGATGTTCCACCGTATAGCCGCGAAGCAGACTTACGCCTGCCTCCCGTGCACATCGAAGCAAATCTTCATCTAATATTCGCCTGGAAAGCGAGAGTCCAGGATTCGGAAGCTGAGCTTCTGCGATAAGGTCACGCGATGCCACACGCACCGAGTGGATGATTTGTGCTCCCAACGTTTCGGGATGTATGCCTATGCTGCGAAGATAGGGAAGGCTTTCGGGACTTAAAAACTCCCCGCACACCTTATCTTGTACATCTCTGCTCTTTTCAATAAGGACCGGGTACTGTCCGGCCCTCGCAAGTGCAATGGCAACTGTAGCCCCAGCAGGACCACCGCCAACAATAAGCGCATCATGCCAAAGTGCTGGAATCATCGCCGCTTCTTCCGTGAGACCGAAATCCGTCCAGGCCAATGGGCGTCTATGCGAATCGAGTGGCGCGGCAAGCCCGACGCTTCAATATACTGCCGCCATTCTGCCAGTCGAAAGGCCCGCCGGATTGAGATGGGCCCATCGTGACGAATGAAAAGATGCCAATCAACTGCCATGGCGAGCGCTTTGAAACCGAAATAGGACGGCCAGCTGCGACGAAGGTCGGAGATAAACCAACCGCGCTGTGCTACCCGGTCCATCCAGGTGAGATAGCGCAGGATTTCCTGGTCTTCCAGATGGTGGGTGAAAAGAGAGCTAATAACCAAATCGATGGATTCGGCTGTCGTGTCAATTGAATAAGCGTCTCCTATAATCCATCGGATCCGACTGCCTGCCGCGGTAAACTCACGTGCGGCGCGCACAGCGTAAGGATTGAGGTCAATGCCCGTGAGTTTAACGGCAATCTGCCTGCGCATGGCCCACCGCTCGATCTGGCGGAGCATGTCTCCTCCACCACAACCGATATCTACAATATGCAGCGAACGTTCTTGAAATGGAGAACGTGCAAACTGCTCCAACCATTGAAGCGTGGGACGATACGCAACCGTTGTGCGATTGACCTCTGCCAGATCTTTAAGACACGCACGCAGATCGTGATAGGAGCATGGTTCGTCCATTAACTCGGAGAGACGTGCTCGTCTGGAAAGGTCGTGCATTCTGAATGAACTCCTATCTAGCGTTGTGCTTCCGAAGCATCCGCTTTGGAAGCGTGGGAATAATGCCGTATCTTCAATACCTGCAACGCTATATTCCAAATGAATGCAGGATTGTTCTGTAAATAGCGCTTCCACAGACGCCTTGGATCCTGCACAAGGCGATGTAGCCACTGCAACCCTGCGCGCTTGATCCATTCAGGGGAATCGCGAATACGTCCAGTGTGATAGTCAAATGCTGCTCCTACTCCCACTAATAAGGGCACCTGAAGGCGATCAACATAGTGCGCCATGAAACGTTCCTGCTTAGGGGTGCTCAAGCCAACCCACAAAATATGCGGTTTCGATTCTCGCACCTGAGTGAAAACCTCTTCTTCCTCATCCGGGGTGAGGCTTCGAAATGGCGGTGTATACGTCCCGACTACTTCCAGGCCTGGAAATTTGCGCTGAAGCGTCTCTTTCAGAAGGTCTACAACACCGGGTTGACCTCCGTAGAGAAAGTGCCGATAGCCACGTTTCAACGAAAGCCGGCACATGGCCGACATCAAATCAGGCCCATACACTCGGTCCATTTTTGAAAACCCCTGGAGGTGGCCGACCCATGACATCGGCATCCCATCCGGCGTATTGATAAATGCGTGGTTCAGAATGTTTCGAAGCTCGGAATCCGACTGAGCTTCCATGACTCCATGCACGCCGGTTACGCAGATGTAACCGTAGTTGCCGGCGGCGATCCATTGATTAGCCATGTCAATTGTTTGGTGCAGATTAATAGCGGAGAGCTTCACTCCAAGCACATTGGCGTACGCATGGGTGAACACAGAATCAGACATAAAGTATCCTCCTTGGTTGACAGGGCGGAAGGGCGGCCAACAAGGCTGTAAGTTTGAGATTGGTTTGTCATACTCCTCCCCGCGTCGCAAAGAATAGGGTGTGGAGGAGTATGGCTAGATCCAAGCAGAAGGTTCGGTTCCTGACGTAGTAGAGATCGTGGTGGATGTTCTTGTGGATGGGAAAGGCTCTGTCAGCGCTCAATTGCCATAGGCCGGTAATCCCAGGAACCACCTGGAGCCTCACTCGATGTTCGCAGCTATAGCGCTGCACAAGGAAAGGCATTTCCGGACGAGGGCCCACCAACGACATATTTCCCAGAAAGACATTCAGCAACTGCGGAAGTTCATCCAGACTGCTCTGCCTGAGAAATCTCCCAACTCTCGTGATTCGCGGATCGTTTGATCTGGTTGGAGAACGGTCGTATTTCGGCACGTCAGCATGCATCGAACGAAACTTAAAGATGTCAAAGAGCTTTCCATTCCGACCTACCCTCTTCTGCACGAAAAGTGCTGGACCGGGCGAATCGAGGCGTATCAGAACCGCGATCAGAAAAAGAATTGGAGCAAACAACGCCAGGAGAAAAGAGGAACCGACAATGTCCACTGTTCGCTTGGCGATTGCACAGTGCCACGCTGGGACAGGCTCAATCGGTGGAGCAGGTAGCAGACCGACGATGTCAATCAATTCTGTCCACTGTCTCTCCTGCCCCATCAACTCCGGAAGAACGGCGATCGGTGATCCGGCCTCGTTCGCAATCTGGACAACATCGGCTAACTTTTTCGAAGAGAGGGCAGAGATTGTGACAATCAGCAGATCGCATCGAAAAGACTTCAAGAGAGCAGGTGTAACCGGTCCACGTTGCACCGGGATCGAATGACCACGCCGGTATCCAACCTTGACCATGCAATCTTCAATCGATACGGGATCATCGCCAATGAAAACAACCGGACGGAGTCCAAATCGGGACGAATATAGAAGGGACGAAATAATTTGCCTTTCCGTCTTACCTGCTCCATAAACGACGACACGATTTATGCCGTATCCTCTGGCGTGTAACCTCTGGATGGCCGAAGCGAGAACTTGCTTTTGGACGGTCAGCAACAATGGGACCAATACCGCAGCAATGAGAATTGCCATGCGGGGAAAGTCCAACTTCAACAGAAAGCTAAGTAAGAATAGGAGCAGTAGAGTTTCAGTTGAAGTTCGAATCGTACGCTCCGTTTCCCGGATTTGAACCAGACTGTCAAATTCGAGATAAGCGCCGTCCTTTTTCTGCAGAAATCCAGCAAATAGGCCAAGCACTATACTTACAGCCAACACTTTCTGCGTCGGATATTGAATCGGATTTCCGATATGAAGTTGGAGAAGGTAAGCAACATTTATAGCAGCGGCAACCGTAAGAAAATTTGCCAAAACCTCGCAAAGAACTATTGCGCTTCGGACCAGATCTTTGGAGACTACCTTCCGTCGCTTGCAGGAAGCTGCGAGAGCGTCGGCATAGGCGTTTGGAATGTAGTAGTCAGATGCGGCCATGTTCATCCCCCCTGCTCTGCAACACGGGGCGGCTTGTTCCTTTCATGAGGGCCGCCGCCTTTCTGTTGTTACTGGATTGCTCGAAACTTGATAACGTATCGGCCGCTTGGATATGAGCTGGCGAAAACCCCAATATCTTTGCGTGTGTCCGGACTAAGAGTTTGGAATACAGGGCGAGATACATGGCGGCGGCTTCTTGCGGTTCGAGCCCTGCCGAAGAGATCGCCGGGCAGCGCGAGGATTTCATCGCTTCTCGCATAGCGGCTAAAAGCGATTCTCCGCTGCCATCCATCGGATCGAAGAATACGCAACATGCGGTACCGATAGAGCGAAACGCAGGAATATCCGAACACACGACGAGGCTTCCGACAGCTAAGGCCTCCGCAACCGGCAATCCAAATCCTTCGAGCAGCGATGGCGCTATCACCAGTTCACAATTTTCATAAAGAGATACAAGAAGCCCGTCTGAGATCCCGTGCAGAAAACGTACACGCCCTCTGAGATCCCATCGTGTGACCACTTGATGAAGAAATTGTGTCTCGGGACCTTCTTTACCAACCACGATCAGTTTCGCGTTTGCCGGCACAACATTACGATCAAGAGCGAGTCGGAACGATCGCAGGAGCAGAGGAAGATTCTTGTTTGCACGATGCTGTGCGACACAGAGAAGAAATGGATAATCAAGAATCTCGGACGGCAGAGCCATGTGGTCAATTCCTCGGGAAAGCCAGATCGAGTTGGGAACCACCGTCACTTTTTCAGATCCCATCGCGGGAAAGAGCTGGTGTAAACGAGTCTGAGTCTCTCCTGAGACGCATGCAATGGCATCAACATTTCGCAGACAAAGGTTAAGAGCAGCGCGATTGAGCCACGCCCGCTTTCCGAAGTTCGGCGGTATGTCAAAGGGATACAGATCGTGGAGGCTTACAACCACCGGCGAGGCAAAGGCGGATCGCAGCAGAGGAATGGGATACGCCAGATGAACAACGTCCGCACCACATGCCCGAGCTTCTGTGGGAAGTCCACGCAAGTACCAGAGGTTTCGCGCCGCCGCCCGATTGCGAATCGAAACTCGCCGAATGTCGAGTTTCTCGCTTTTCAAGTTGAAGGCGTCGCGGAAGTAGTCTGCCTGCCAGTCACCCGTGAGCATCGTTACTTTTTGCACCGATGAGCACGCCACCATGCCGCGGGCGATATTCGCGGCGTGACGACACACTCCCGAGGGAGATGTTGCACCAGATACGGATGCGATCAGCAGATGCATGGGGGACTACCTCCTCTCTGAGAGAATCGGGCGCTCGCGTCCAACGATGTTGTCTGGCAAGTAATAGCCGCGAAGAAGTTTTTCGGTATATCGTGCAAGCGAGGCAGCGATTTGCATTATGGCTAAACAAAGGGCGCGCAGCGTCTTATTCTTCACGCCGAGTGCGACCGGCGAATATTTCCGCATTGTCATACGAGTTTCTGCGAGCTGCCGCGTGCCTGTCGCGCAGGTCTTGCTCATGGGATGAAGGCGAAAATCAGCGAGCAGCGCCTGAATATGCTTGAAGCGGTAGCCCTTGTTCACCAGACGTACGAAGAATTCGTAATCCATCGCAAATTGCAGCGATTCGTCGAAAAAGTTACCCTCATCAAAAATTCTGCGTCGAAAAAATGTGGAGGTTGATGGAATAGGCGAGATGCGATGGTAGAACAGCACCAGGCGACTAAATTCGATCTCACGCCGCACACGCAAATGGTTACCGTGCTGATCCATGAAAGTGAAATCGCCATAGACAACATCGACGTCCGGATTTTGCGCGAATACTTTTGCGACGGTCTCCAGACATCCAGCGCGATAACGGTCGTCGGAGTTCAACCAGCCGATAATGTCTCCCGTGGCAAGGCGAATGCCCTTGTTCAGCGCCTGAGTACAACCGCCATCGCGCTCCGAGATCCAATGCATGTGTTGCCATTCTGGGCCGGCTTTACGTTGTAATAGAGAAACGGTCCTGTCGGTGGAGACACCGTCGATCACGAGATGTTCCACGTCGGCATAATTCTGGGAGCGAATGCTTTCGAGCGTCTCGTCCAGATAAGCGGCTTGATTGAGTGAAGGAGTAACAATGGAGATCTTGGTCATGATGCGGTTACCTCCGATGACGTTTGATCGAGCGCGATGGCGAGTGCAGCGAAGAGCCATAACGGAACGGTCAAGCCGAAATTAACCGATTCGGCTAATCCGTGAACTGTCGCGAATAAGACAACCACAGAAGCGAGCCTTCCATACGCACGAGCTGTGACGGAACTTCTTGCAGACGTCCTTGCGGTAAATCGCTTTGCTGCAATGAGGAGCGCTACGTAGAGACATACCGTGACAAATACGCCCAGCAGACCATATTCAAAGAACTCCTGCAGGAGTTCGTTGTGGGCGTGCCAGGGCTCGAAGCTGCCAAAGGCTGGAATGAGTGCGCGGAAGGAGTAGAACCCATGCCCGATCCACGGCTTCTCGATCGCCATGAAGAATGCAGTCGCCCAGATTGCGGTGCGACCTGTGAGTGTCTCCGCCTGATCCCCGCCCCCGGCCGTGGTGTAAATATTAAGATAAGACCCCAGCAGTGCCGCGAAGGCGGCGATGACGATAAGACCGACTGCAGCGATTTGCATCTTCAGACGCCGGGAAATTTGTTGTTCGCGTAGTAGATAGAACGACTCTGCTACGAGAAGCGCAATGATCGAGGTCTTGCTGATGGTACGGAGCAGGGTCATGCCGAGTGCCAGGCATGCCCATCTCCACACCCGTTCTTTGAACGCGAGATGCTGCGCAAGAAAAAATGCAAGCGCGGAATACATGCCGATCATATTGGGGTGGAGAAACTCGTAATCGCCGATTCGGAGATCCGGCAATGTCGGCCCCATCCACCCAAGGGCGCCCACGAATAACATGCCGACAACGAAGCCTTTGAGCAGCGCATCGACCCGGTCTTCGACATTTGGCCTCTTCACGAGCAGCAGGACAGTTGCCACTTCCATCATCATGCCCGTACACAGAGCTCCTGCATCCATAATTGACTCAGCACTCGTCCAGAACAAACTGAGACCGGACATCGCCAGATATGCCAGCAACCACCGCATCGTGCGGCTTGCGAATAAACAGTGCAGAGAAAACTGATCGTCTCCTAATGTGTAAGTTAGCGACGCGGCAAGAAGAAGGGCGCTACATGCCAGAACAATGATGGAACCTGTGCGAGGATCCGATTGAAACCCAAGATAGGTAACAGAGAACCTGAAAGCGAAGAAAAATCCCGTGAGCAACTGCAGGGGCGTACGGAACGATTGCCCACCTGCCACACTCGAATCGGCCTGGAGGAGATGGCTAGCTGTTGTCATAGAGCCCCCTGCATGGAGGGAGCGTTCCCCGGAACATCGCGGGTTATGCGCAGCACGTTACACAATGGAATATAGATGGTGCAAACGATCGGCCCATATACCAGGCGTCCTGCTGCAGCGCCTAGTATCCCGAAACGTGGAGCAAGAATTGCGATGGCCGTCAGCATCGCTATCGCACCTACCGTATTAACGAGTGCAAGCAACTTGATACGGCCCATCGCCATGAACATAAAGAAGCCCGTGACATTCAATCCCAATAGCGCAAAGCCGCAGGCCATGACGGAGAGTGTCGCACTCGCGTGAATGGAGAAATCCTGCCCCATCCACAGACGAAGAATGTACCGACTGCCCAAGATAACCGGTGTGGCGAGGACAGCGACGACGGCAACGTTTGCGGCGAATGCCGTCGCGAACTTTCGTCGCACGGAAACAATGCTCAGCACATCGAGTCGAGCAGCAAGATACGGAAACAGGACCTGCAGGCCAGCGGCGGCGATTCCATGGATGGGAAGCGCCGCCTGAACACAGATGCTGTAGTATGCCAGGGCATGTGTGCCGAGCAAATATCCGACCAGAAAGCGGTCGGCTTGCCCTGTCAGCAGGCCAATCAGACCTTGCAACCAACTAAAAGCCCCGAAGCTAAAGAGCTCTTTTACGGATGCGCGCTGCCAGCTAGGCCACAGATTATGCAGCGCAAGGCGCTTCCAGACTGCACACGCCTGCAGTAAAACACTAAGGAGTGCCAGGAGCAGGGTTACGAGCATAATGGCGACCGTCCCGCGGTCGAGCGCAGCGATAATGACTGCGGATCCAATTGTCGCGAAGCGCGTTGCAATAGTGAACCGGGCTGCTACATCGTAGCGTTCATGTGCTCGCTGCGCGCAGATGAAGACGTTCTCCACAGCTTTGACTACAAGCAGGATGCATCCAATTACGAGTGCATGCTGGTAGCTGACCCGCAACTCTCCACTTATGTTCGGAAGATGGGAAACCAAAAACGGAATCAATAGTCCTAACAGTACGGCGATTGTAGCGCCCACAGTAAGATTGATTCCGAGCAGGGTCCGGATAATGCGTTCCACGCCTGCATGGTCGTCCTTGCCTCGATACGCAGAGATGTATTTCAAGGCAGCATCGCCGAGACCTGCAGAGAGCAAAATGCCGCTGGTGACGGCAGTGCTCGCAAGTACCCAGATAGCATACTGTTCAACGCCGAGCCGATGCAGAAGAAACGGTGCCGAGCACAACATGAGAGCAGGCAGAGAAATGTAGTCTGCAATGCCATAGGTAGCATTGGAGATGTGAACACTGCGCAGTCTGCCGGCTAAAATCATAAGTTCGCCTCGTCCGCCATCGGCGTTGACTTGGGCGATGCAAAAGCACGCGCTAGCTTCTTCAAATCATCCCTTTCATCGAGTTCGCGCCAGTTTCGTAGCAGCAACATCGTGAACGAAGTAAGGAAAAGCGCGATAAGGGTTCCAGCAAGCATAAAGATGAGCCTTCGCGGAGAGGATTTCTTCTCCGGCCAGCCTGCAGCATCAATTGTGCTTACTGTTGGAATCTCTTTCGCTTCCTGAATGCGAGCCGTCTCGTACTCCGCGGAAAGGAGCTCATAGACTGCCTCCTGAACCTTGACGCGGCGATAAATATTTGCGTAATGTACGGCGAGTTCCGGCAAACGTCGCAGAGGTGGATAGAGCTCACCCTTCGACAGATCTATAGGGTCGTTTGCATCAGCTGCGGAACCGCCCATCTTGCCGAGTTCGCGCTGCAGGACACCGATGCGCTCGCGCGCAGCTTTCACGCGCACATTATCGTCGCCATAAATCTGTTTGAGCGATCCGAGTTCCGATTCGCCGACGATCATCTCAGACTGTAACTTCGCGCTGGCGTCGACGGTGGCCCTCGTCTGTTCCCTGATGTCGATAGTCGATGTGCTGCTCGAGAAGCGGCTTAACTGTTCCTCTGCATCGTTAAGATCCTTCAAGACCGAGGCCTGGCGCATTTCGATAAATTGCCGCTCGCGCCGGGCGGAGGAGGTGCTGACCCGCGCCAGCAGCTTATTCAACTCCTCGACATAGCCGCGGGCGAGATCTTGCGCACGTTGCCGGTCCGTATCGGTGACGACAATTGTGATGACTCCACTTTTTTTGTTGTCCTTAATTTCAGTCATCGACTTAAGCTTCTTCAGCGTGTCCTTCATGTACTTCTTTTTGTAGACACGCTGAAGATGAAAGCGACTAGCAAGGTTTCCAGTGACGGTTCCGCTTTGCAGGAGATCCATATACAGTTCGCCGTTGCTCTTCGCTCCCAGTAATCCGCTGGCAAGCATTCCCAAACCGCTTCCCTCCGCTCCACCTGTGCGGCCAGCGAGCGCGGCCAGCATGGCTGCTCCGTTGCCCTGCTGATCTGGCGGCATAAGATTTGTTGAAGATTGGTAATGCTTTGGAAGTGTGAACGCGATGATCGTGCTGAGAAGGAGCGCTACGATTCCCACTCTCTGGAGCGTTCTGCGACGTTCCCACAGATAGAGCAGGTTCCTGGCCCACGCGGCTTTGGGAGCAGCGGTTCGCTCTGCACGTGATGATACGGGCATGGTGGTCATGGAGTCATCCTTGCGATCGGCCTGTAGGTGAGCTGAAAGGTCAACTCTGCATTCCGTTGCGGCCGCGAAGATAAACGAGGAAAGCGCCACCACTCTGTTTGCTCTTCGAGGCGTAGTTGCCAGTTACGACGAATCGCGAGATCAGCGGCCACACGCAGATCTCGCAGCGTTCCACCCTGCAGGAATTCACTAGCGGCGGTCATGTTGCGCCCACTTATCTCCACGGAAGAACGAGGAGAAAGCTGCCACGTCGCCCAGAGCTGTTCACCGTCCCCTTCACGCCCAATCCAGCTGCCAATCAGTTGGCGGTTGTTCGTATAGCCACTGAGATAGTGGACATTGAAGTAGTAATAGCCAGGAAACGCCATGTCATGATGAGGTGAAAGCAGGCCTTCCGCGCGAATCGTGAGGTGACGTGCCCGGGGTACGCAACGAAAGACCAATCCGGAGATCCATGTGCTCTCCGTCGGATAAACTACAGGGAAAGGCTCGTCTTCGGTAAATCCATCTACATATCCCGTCAGACATTTCCTCAATCCGGGAATTCGATACTGCGCGTCGAAGGCGGAGCGACGATCGCCCGGATCATTTCCCTCATCCCCTGTTCCCGTCGAAAACACGCTGCGCAGAAACGTCGAGATATTCACTGGTGCGCCTTTACCGCCGAAGAGCACGGTGCGAGAGACACCAAACTCAAAATTCGGGGTAGGTTTGAACGAGAACTTCTCCCCGTGAATGAAGGGTTGGTTGTTCAATGCGACACCTGGAGTTCCAAAGGTTACGTGCGCGGTGTGAACGTATTGAGAGCCCGCGAGACGCCCCACGAGCAGCTCCACCCGAATCGGTCCAAGGAGTTTAAGAAAGCCGGGCAGCTCGAAGGGACGAACGCGATCATAGCGAAGCATCGTGATTGGCTCGGCGTTATTGCTGAAGAGCGTCGAGCCGCTCCGAGCTGGTCCCCACCACAGGGATTGGCGTCCGAAAGTGAGCTGATTGTTGAAGAATGCCAGCGAAATATTTGCATCCAGAAGTCTTCCGCGAACGAAACCTGAAGGCGGTCCTTCCGTCGCCGCCGGTGTGAAGTCGTCCATGGCGATCGCCTGCTGCGTCTGCTCTCCCGGAACAGGGGAAGAAGGAACCCGCTGAAACTCAGTTTTGACATATGCCGCGAAGGGGCCGGCAGTCGCCCGAAGAGAAGCTCCTGAATAAAGATTTGCACCTTCCGCGAATAGACGGCCCTCGTCGTCAACGAGAGTCTCTCCAAAGTGGTAACCGTCCGTTAGCGGTCTGCCCGCGATGACGGTGACACGCTGGTAGAGCGATTCAAGGTGAAATTCAGCATTGCGCTCACCGCCGTGTCGCCGCAGTTCCGGATTGAACTCTTCTTCCAGGCTTCGCAGAAGCGCGGCCGCGTCAGATGTAGTCGGTTCGTTGTCGACGTTATCTTCAGCCTCTTCCACCATCCGAGCACAGTCCATGCGCGTCCATGGACGCAAATCGAATAAAGCGCTCTGAAGGTATCCTTCCGACGCAAGCCGTTCGAATGCTGGATACACCCAGCTTTCGAGCGGCACATACGTGGATGCCATATTGGAGGCACTACGCTGCGGCGCATCTTGCAGGGCGGAAGAGCCGGCGGCATGGAGGATTGTCGTGAGCATAAGACACATCAGAAAAAGCGTCAGTGTTCGCAATGCCAAGATTGCACCTATATGTTTGCAACCGCGGCAGTGATTGCAATCGATGAGGCAAGCTGCGCGGTCGTCAACAGGTTTCGCCAGAAGAGGGAGGAGCCGATGATTTTTTGCGGCACAACGACCACGTCTCCTGGATCAAGTTTTATCGAAAGCACATTAGCGTCGAACCATCCACCAGAGTGGCGGCCGACGACAGAGCCGTTGGCCCGGATGATGAAGATCTCCTTACGATTGGCGGCGGTATTTGTTCCTCCTGCATGGCTCAGATACCAGCCAGCCGATTTCCCCGGAGTAAATGTGATTGCAGTGGCGTTGTAGACCTGACCTGTCACCAGCACGAAGCTGGGTCGCTTTGGAATCGTCAACACGTCGCCTCGACGGAGCTCGATATCTGCCGGGGTATTGGCCCAGCTATCGATGTCGGCGCTGATATGGACGACCTGACGACCAGTCGGAGGATGGTTCTTCAAGTTTGAAAGCACCTCGTCCTGTTGCGCCTTGATCAGTTGCAGCGTTCCTGCGGTATCTCCTCCGCCCAGGTTGGGAGACAGCCGTGCAGCCGCGGAGTTCGTCTCAATTTGCCGAATGAGCTCCTGCCGACTTGTCTCCTGAAGCTCACGGACCTGATCGCGCACCAGCACCGCCCCTCTGGGATAGGCGGTATCACGAAATCCTCCGGCTCGCCGCAGGACGGAGCTAAGACGTTCTCCTTCCTGGAAGCCATAGGTTCCAGGGAATCTGACCTGTCCCTCGATCTTCACCGACTCGCCAATGTCGTTCCATCCGGTGATCTGGTGAATAGTCAGGATGTCGCCGGGCTTGAGCGGAAAACTCCTGTTCGGCTCTGTTCCGGCAACAGCCGCCCCGATAGGTATCGTCGCGAGCCGCCCATCGATTCGATTGCCATTCATAATTCCGTAACTGGTAAGGTCGGCACTGTCGAGAAGGGCGTCGCGTTTGAAACCTCCTGCCATGCGTACCAATTGAGCGGCTGTCATACCCTTCGACAGTGGATACGTTCCTGGCCGCAGCACCTCACCCTGAATTGTGACTTTAGGCGCATCCACTTCATAGCGTCCAAAGATACGGATTGTGTCAAAGGGCTGGAGGTTGAGGTTCGCATTCCCGATGAGCACTTCAGGAACATCGAAGTCAATAGTCTCCGCATGAAGGTCGGGAGGAATAAGGCGGACGATTTCCGCGTGGGAAGCAGGCTCCGGAAGCATGTCCTGGTAACTGTGCAGCACGTCGCTGAGGCGCATGCCATCGGTATAGGGCAATCGGCCGGGACGTACGACATGGCCCTCAAGATAGATGGCTCGTTGACTGTAGGGCAGAATCGGTGCGATGCGTATCCGGTCTCCCTCCCTGACCTGGAATGCCGCGATGGCCTGACGGTCGAGTTGCGAACTCTTTTCATCCGCAATGTTCAGTGTTACGGTCTCACGCCGACGATTGGCATCAATGCGCTCAATCGTGATGTGACTGAGCGAAGCCGCAGCTGTATAGCCGCCTGCATCTTCAATTACTGAAGCGAGCGTAGATTCTCCTGGCTTAAGCTCATAAATTGCCGGACGCTTGATGGATCCTGAAATTGCAACCTGAGCGCCTGCAGGAGGCACCAACAGAGTGTCTCCGCTTTCGAAGCGGGCACTGCCTTTACGAATCCCATGGAGAAGGAAGTCATACAGATCCACATCCTCAATCAGTTTCTGCCCCCGATAATGGCGCACGACACGGAGAGAGCCGATCGATGTTGGACCGCCGGCAGCATAAAGAGCACTCAATGGAGTTGTCAGAGAGCTGATGTCGTAGCCCCCGGGGCGCTGCACGTCGCCGACGACATATACGCGCACCGAGCGCAGACGCGAGACGGTAACCGTGGCCTGCACGTTTCGGTACTGCTGTTTTAGTTTGCTCTCAATGAGATCTTCGGCTTGCTGCAAAGGTAGACCGGCGACCTCAAGCGAGCCCGCGTCGGGCAGGAGAATGCGGCCATCGCGATCGATGATGCGGGTAATGCTCTGGGTCATCCCGCCCCACATATTAATCGTGAGCGCATCTCCTGGACCTACAACGTAATCCGGACCCATTGGTACGTCGAGAGGCGTGTCCCTCCCTGAGTTCCCACGCCCGATTGCAGATGTATCTCGATTGACGAAGACTTCGGAGCCAAAGCGCTTCAAAGGCGCGGCCTGATCGGGAATCTGCGTATATAAGTCGCGCATCGACTGCAAATTGTAGGGTGCAGGCTGACGAAGGACTTTCGGCAAGTCAGTCGATGCGCTTACCTCCTCATGGCGCCGTGGTTGGCCGCCACCCGGTCGGTTGCCGGCAGAGCTCATGGATTGAATCGAAGTCTCGGGAAAGCCGCTTTGATCCAGCCGCGACCGTCCCGTGTCCATACCCGCAGCCGAAGCGAACATGGCAGAGTTCAGGTCGCCGGGTTTCGATAGAGAGTGCTGTCCCGCGAACAAGCTGCCATCGGGAGTTCCATCAGTAACACTGGATCCCATGACCCGAAGATCATCCTGAGATATATATCCGCGCGCTCGGAGGAACGTCGTAATGTTCGCACGCAGATCGGCGTTCGTCGCGATCTGGGTGTAAAGCATCTGGTCTGAGATGTCATTTGCATCGATCTGTGTGCCCTGTTCTTGCAGGCGATTGGCGACCTGGGACTTCAATTCCACAACGAGATCGGGGCTTTGTTGCAGGATATGGATGATCTGGTCTGAGGAGAGCGCCAACGGAACTGTCGAGCTATTGGAACTTGTAGAAGTATCTCGGTCATCGCGGGGATCTTCGTTATCTGCAAACCCTATCGTCGCTCCACTGCTGCCTTCATCCGCCGAGGGCTGGGCTGGGCTCTGTAACGGGGAAGGCGCAGACGGGACTTGCCCGTGCGCAGCGGTTCCGAGAAAAAGGATGAACGCCAGTATGGATGCCGTTCGGAGCAAAGCCAGTCGAGGCATGCGGCCGTAATATAAGCTCACATGCGAGTAATAGCCTCGAACAATCCTGACGATACGAACGAAAATAATGGATTGCTGCATCGGCTTCTCTCTTTGCCTTTGACCATAAACAACCCGAACTGCCGAAGTGTCATCCGCTCGTCAACGAATTGTCATTCTTTGTTGTCTCTGCGGGATGCGCGATTTGAGGCGTCCCAAAGCTTCCTTTGTACCCAATGCGCAGGCACGAAGACTCTCTTCCCGCCCGCAAGCGCCTCCATTCTCTTTTAAGAATGTTTGGAAGGTAGGTCCTTTAAAAGAGAGTTAGGGATGCCTAGCGGCTTACCTGAGGCGCGTGAACAAAATGTTTCCTCACCTCAATGAGCATTACACCTGGACATCAATGGCCGACGACAAATTTGTGACAGATCCCTGACAATTGAAAACAATGCAACCACTATCCTGGAAGAGTCGATTCCGAATGAGGGACAGCAGTGGCTACAGTGGTTTCAAACCTCATCCTGGAAGATCAGGAGACAAGAGCAGACATGAAACTGCTTACCATTCAGCAGAAGATATTCGTCATCTTTCGCCGTCGTCGGATGGTTAAGTTTTACGCAATGTTCCGGCCCTCGGAAGAGACTCGATTGCTAGATATTGGCGGTGCTCCGAATACGTGGATCGCGGAGTCGCGCTATGATTCGAGCTTTTCGATCACACTGGTGAACCTTCGATTTCCCGATCCCGCTGTGCGGACGGATGGGCGGTTCACGGCTGTCAACGGTAACGCGACCAATCTGCCATTTGCGGATGCAAGTTTTGATATCGCGTTTTCGAACTCAGTCATTGAGCACATGACAAAGTGGGAGTGGCAACAGGCATTTGCAGCGGAGGCTCGCCGCGTAGCGAAGAAGCTCTGGATCCAGACACCTGCGCGCAGTTTCCCGCTGGAACCGCATTTGCTTGCCCCATTCTTTCAGTATTTGCCCAGGCCTCTGCAGATACGTATGGCTCGGCATTTTACCCTCTGGGGATTGCTGACGAAACCGAACGCTGTGCGGGTGGATGAGATGCTATCCGACATTCGGCTACTGACCTGCCAGGAGATGAAGCAGCTATTCCCGGACTGTCTCATCCTGAAAGAGCGTGTGCTCGGCTTGACGAAGAGTTACGTGGCAGTTCGTGGATTCGACTGAGCAAGAGCTTCAGAAAGGAATGTCATCATCCATCTGCTTAATCGATTTTTGCATTGGTTAGCACTGCAATCCTCTCAACATCGGCAATCACTCCGGTCGGATGTGGATTCAACGCGGCATTATTGTGCGATTGACACTAAATCACTTGAATCCTCTGATTGTTCAGGTCCCTGAAAGCATTGCTCTCAATTGCAGGTGCAGAATCCCCTGGAATTGACAGTCGTTGAGCAGAATCCTATGACCACTGGCGGTCCAGCCGACTTAATGCACGATACATGCCCCACCGTGGGATTATCAATAGCAATTACATCTCCAGTTACCGCGGGTGGAGGCTTATTAGTACTGTCGTAGCTGATGTCGATTCTTGCCTGGTTTGGATTATCTATCCTGTATGGCCACTCGGTGGCAAAATTTTGATCCGGAAGGTGGCCACGATAGCTCGCTACCTTATCTCCGATGTATATTCCGCCCGTCCCACTGAGGATAAATCCACTGGCGATCAGAGACGATGCGTTCGAGTTTCCTCGCACATAGCCGTTAGTATCGGAAACACATCCAATAAATACGTTGTCGGAGCCCGTGTCAAAAAATCCGTTGGTGTAATTGTCTTCGGCTTCGACTGCCGTTATTATGTTGCGTCCACCTGCCACATATACTGCGGCTCTTGTGTTGACAGTTGATCCATTCCATATCACTTCCCCGGATGTGAACCTATTATTGGATCCTGTGGCATGAATGCCGTCCGTGCCATTGCGCTCGATTTGAAAATTTGTAAAACCGCTGTTCGTCCCCTCGGTATAGAGGCCATACACACCATTGTTGAAGGCATAGAAATTGTCGAAGAACAGCATGTAATTAAACGCGCTTATGTGAATGCCATCTGCTGAGCAGTTCGAAAACATAACTTCTTCTATATGACCCCACTTTTGAGCATTCGTAGAAACAGTCTGTTTATTTGCGGTGTTCCATTCTGTCGGTCCAGTCGCAGTTGGAGCGATATAGAAGCAGTTGCCCCTCCCGCCGTTTGTAGAGTTTCCATCAAGCGTAAGCCCATAGATGCTGAAATTGAATGTAGCGACAGGAACAGTTAGAACATCCGAGGCAGTGTCTGGCTTAAGCTGAATAACAGATGTTCCCCACCCATCTCCCTTGATATTCACAAATGCATGGAGCACGAGCCCCGTCGTGATGTAGACGCCGGCCGGAAAGTACAGGGTGCAGCCATTGGACGGAGGAACCCTGGTTACGCAGGCCGTCATTGCTGAATTGATTGCGGCTGTATCGTCAGTTGTTCCATTGCCTTTAGCTCCGTAGCTTACGACGTTGACGGCAGGCCATCCGCGATTTGCAGTTACGGCTGGTACAGCCGATACTCCGGCTCCTCTGTCTGCGATCGGCAACGCCTGAGCGTGCACACGGAGTGCACATAAACTTAGGTTCAACGTAAAAAGGAATAAATGATAGTTCCGGAAATTCCTTAATAAAGGCTTCATTGAAATTCTCCTTTACTGAGTGGATAGCTCAGAACGATGGCCGCCGATCACTGACGTCTGGATAGTGTCTCTGTCTCGATCAGAATACTCGCGGCAACTCTTGCCATGCCCGACCACTTTGCTGTTTCTTCTTTCAAGCTGGGTTTCTAAGCTCTCTCCGCAAGTTTGCTGAATGCGAAGCAGAATGCTGTATCCATGTAGAGGCCCGAAAGACACGGGATTTCCAAACGAACTCTCTAATGTGCCCTGCAGCAAACTAACGTTTGGCCATGCGCTTCCCCTATTTGGAATGGGAGAGTACGCCGCGCTCTCCCATTTAGGAGAGTCAAGAAAGCGAGAAGTAAGGGGATCAAGTTCCTGTCAACAGCGGCTGACAATCCTTTTACGATCTAGTGACAACTCCAGACTCCTTGCGCACCTATGCTGGTAGCTGAAATGAACATCAAGATCGTAAGCAACGATGACATGGTTTAGGAGCGATAAGATGATTTCACTCACTCTTTCTCATAGAAAAATAGCTGATCTGATTCTCCTAATAGGAGCGACTGCTATCTTCACCGGGGGCGCCGTCGCTCAATCAGGCGTGATTCCGCCGCCACCACCAGCTCAGCACATCAGTTTCGACCGTCCGGAAGCGTGGGCTCTTAAACGCTTTGACGCGGCGTTGCTGCCGAGCACTATACTCCCGGTTGCGCCCGTGGAACTGCGGCACGTTGGCACGGTCACGGTAGGACTCGCGGCCGATTGGCTGCCGATGCTCGACACGGGACAGCAGATTGTCGGCTTTAATGGGACAGAGCCTGAAGATTTGAATAAAGCGCGTGTATTGATCCGGCCTGTGATAGCAGTGCAGCTGCCATCCAAGTTCAGGGTGTTCGCTACTGCGCCGATCCCCATCTCCACGTTCGGCATCAAGCCACGCCTCTTCGCGTTCGGCGTGGACCGGCCTTTGCTGGAGCGCAGGCAATGGACGCTTCACTGGCAGGCATATGGTCAAGTCGGATCGGTGAAAGGCGCATTCACTTGTCGGCGTCCGGGCTTTCCTTCGATTTGCGTAGGAAAATCTTCCGATATGGCGTCGTTGCACTATGCAGGGATGCAATTTCAAGTGGAGCACCCGCTCCCACAGCTACCAAAACTGCTTCTTCACGCCTCTGTAGCAGGCACTTTTGCGGATCTCGCTTTCCTGGCACACGCGCCACTCGTGATGGGTCTTGAGGGGCAAGGGCACTATTGGACGCGTGGCGGGATCTTTTCGACGACAGGCGGCGCCACCTATCTGTTCAACCATGGGATCGCCTTGACGGTGGACGCCTTCTATGCACCCCTGGGGGTCAGTCGCACCCATGGCGCGCCACAGACGAACGATGGCTTGTTTAATCTGCGATCGCTGCTGAGTTATAACTTCTGATTTTGGAACAGGACTACCTTGATGAATCCATTTCGGATGCGGCACCGGAATTCTTCACTGATGACGACGGGCTTTGAGCGCCAACACGGTCTCGCTCCCGGCTCATTGATGAAGCACAACTTTAAAGACGCTTGGAACGAGGTGAGTGGCTGGTGCCGGAAACATTGTGCCGCTCATCGATCCGAGAGATATTCACCGAGGTTTTGGGTATGACGTCTGCATTAATAGCCGCATTGCAAACAACGTTATTCTCAAGCTTCGACCAAAACCAGGCGGGGAATCTGGCCAATCCGCCTCACTCCACTTCCCAGCAGAGCCAGACTGAGCGATGACCTCCATCCCACGTCGGACCTTCTTCAAACAGGCTGCAGCTACAGCTTTACTCCCGTTGATGCCCAACATAATTACCGGCTGCACATATCCATTGTTTCCACGGATGCGCTACAACGTGCTGAGTGCGCAAGGACAGGCCATGATCAGGAAGTACGCGCTTGCTGTACAGATCATGAAGTCCAGGCCCGCCTACGATCCGTGGAGTTGGACCTTCTGGTGGTACACCCATGCAAGCCCCCTGTCGAAATCTGCCGCGATCCAGCAGGTATTCGGCGGAGCCTTGTCGCCTGCAAAGAATCTTGCTCAGAAGGCGTGGTGGACCTGCCAACCCCACCAGATGGGTCAGAATACGAACAACTTTTTGCCATGGCACCGCATGTTTATTTACTTCTTTGAAGAGATGATCGGCGCGGTCCTGGGCGACGACACCTTTACCTTGCCGTATTGGAACTTCTCTCCCGGCCTGCCATCCGGCCAGAGCGGCATCATGCCCCAGGCCTTTCGTTCGCCCAATGATCCGCTCCTTGCTTCTCTCTACGTGCAGGACCGGTGGAGCGGTGTCAACAGCGGCTCTCCCATCGATAGCCAAAATCCCGGTTTGCTCGACGTCGCCGGCGCGATGGCCGAAACAACCTATTCGCCAAACAACCCCAAGCAGGGATTTTGCAACAATCTTGACTTCGGGTTACACAGTGTAGTCCATATCCTTGTGGGCACTCTAACCAATATGGGGTATATACCGGCGTCCGCCGAAGACCCAATCTTCTGGGTGCACCATTGTAATATCGACCGCATTTGGGCGAGTTGGAACCGAGTGGGCAACCTCAATCCAACCGAGCCCGATTTTCTCGGCCAGGTCTTCTGGTTCCCCGGTCCGGATGGCGAGGCTGTGTCCATCAAAGTCGGCGACGTCATGTCAATCGCGCAGTTGAATTATACCTATCAGGAGTTTGAACCTGCGCCTCAGGAGATTGAGCCTGCGCCGCCCCCGCCCATTCATATTCCTTCGGCGGTGCTACACAATGTCGCGCCAGGGGTGCCCGTTCCCACGACAGTCGTGGCTTCCGCGACAACCATTTCGCTCGGCCCGGGGACTACGACGGTTCAAGTCAAGCCTACACCTGAGGTGACGAACCGCGTGTTTGATCCGTCGCTCGCGTCACCACTTGCCCCGGATCTCGGTGCCTATTACCTGGTTATTCGCAATCTGCAGATCAACGCACAACCAGGGGTTATCTATACCCTCTACCTCGATGTTTCTGAAAACGCTTCGGATGAGGCTCTGCAGGCTCACAAGGTAGGCTATCTGAACTTCTTTCAGGCCATGCCGGGCATGGAGATGAATGAACCCACCCGCTTTGTGAGTTATGACATCACTGAACTTATGAAAAGACTCGGAATGTCCGCTTCCAGCGGCGACGTATCCCTTACTATCATCCCTTCTGGAGAGCCTGCTGCAGGATCGGCGCCGGTGATTGGATCGATCACCATTCAGAGGGTGTAGGTCATTCAGATATATGAAAAGCGACTATGCGATGGCCATCCAACCGCTGGGCAAATACCTGGCCGAGGCGGTGATGGTCAACCAAGGCTAGGACTCGGGCAAGATTGTCCAACATGTGGAGCAGACCATGGAAGTCAAGGAGTGATTCCGCTACGCTCCCATCGCAAACAGGAACGAGATTGCGGCAAAGATCTGTGTAAACAGCGCAGCAGGGAATGCTGCATCGAAAACTAAAGCATTTCGACGCTACTTTGCATGCCGGACGGCGAAGACAAAGGCAAACAAATGACACTTAAATGACCTTCTGGTGATAACTCTCGCCTCCCACTACGGCTTGCGCGCGAGGGCGGTTTCCAATCACGAGGCCACTAATCTGTTGACGGCACAGAGTGATGCTCGTGCGCGATACGCCAGTCGTCATCGATGTTGCGCAATCCGATTGTCAACCTGAACAGGAACCCGCCTTGCTCCGGAGGGCCGCTGAACGTGCCGGAGCCGCACCGCATGATGGCGACTGCGAAGGCGACATCTTCGCCGGCGGTAATTGCAAGCTCCTCTATGTCGAATGCTTGGGACGGTTTGTGATACCTAAAGAACAGGTCCCATGTTTTCTTGTACTCATTCATCCCTCGCGACTGCAGTGGCGGCGGGACGTCGAACATCACGATGTCCTGCATGTGATGGGCAAGAATGCCAGAAAGATCATGCCGGCGGACCGCGTCGGCCCATGCGTCGATAACCGCTTTGATTTGACTTTCAGCCGTTTCGTCTTGCTGTATCATGGCTCTCGCTCCCTATATTTGCCAAAGTATCAACACACCGAATAGCTTCTAACGCCGTACGACAAAATCAGGGGCATTGGTTTCACCGTATCGACGTTGCGGAAGACTACATCGACATGAATCGACTCACAGGCCAACGGGCGTGCAGCTAGCGCATCTCAGCCAGCCACACGTTGACGACCTCAAAACCCTGTTCAATCATTTCCCACTTCTAAGCTCAGAAGGCGACCGCTCGGTCCTCTCGGCCCTGGGCGGTTGACACTAATGCGTCTCGAAGTGCAGCGGCCTCCTCGAGTCCCTCCAGGGGGATTTTTCGCAAATGCGATCTGGCTGATGGGACGCTCACTTTCCGGGGCCACCCGATTAATTCTCTTTCTCGCCAGGCGACGTAGCAATGTCGAATTCGATCGCCAACTCGTCCTTCACCTTGACCGTTCCGCCCGCGATGCTGACTGGAATGATGCCAAAATCACGCTGCTTCAACGCGAACATGCCCGTATACCGCCCGCTTTTCAGATGCGCAACGAGCGAGATGGGTTTTGTCACGCCATGCAACGAGAGTCTTCCGTTCACTACAAAGACTCCTTCCTGACCATGTTCTACGTGCGTGGATTCAAAGCTGATTTCCGGGAAATGGTTGGAGTCCAGCACTTCGGGTCCCAGCATGCGCTCTTGAACCTGCCGTCGTTTATCCGGAGGTAGTTGAGGATCGAGGACTCGCATCTGGCGAGAATCAACGGACAATCTTAGTTGTCCACTTTTTGCGTCTAAGGTTCCCTTCGCAATGCGCGCTTCAATTTCGTGATTGTCAGCAAACCCAGAGAAGACACCGGTTTTAGACACATGGATCAAAAGCCTTGAATGGGCAGTATCTATCGAGGCTACCTGCGCAGAGACTCCGCCGACACAAGAGATCAAGGCCAGTGGAAGAAGCAATCGCAAAACAGAGTGTTTCGTGGTCCTCTCCGGAATCATGAAAAATGCGCCGACAACCTTTGCATAGCGCGACTCGTTAGCTATTCTGATCATTCTTTATCCCTCACTCGATAGAATGCGTCGGATCAAAAAAGTTCAGGCAAGAATCGGTTCTACTCGGAGTTGGCGTGCCAACTCCACCCGTTCAAACACCTGCCCGGAGAGCAGCACGTACGGACCGCCGGGCAAAGCTTGATTCAATAAATTGCGTAGTGCATTGACGGGCTTGTTATCCATCGCTCTCGATACTGTGGCACGCGGCTAGCTGGTATAGATACCATTGTCACTGCCGCTGAAGGTCAAAGTGTTCTCGGTTTGA